>Ga0233430_1001286_pt1 | contig 36270 bp, 34 predicted proteins | sample SI_118_April2016_2_FD_179883 | JGI IMG/M metagenome (GOLD analysis project Ga0233430, IMG submission 179883) | Seawater microbial communities from Saanich Inlet, British Columbia, Canada - SI_118_April2016_150_MG | ecosystem: Environmental > Aquatic > Marine > Inlet | place: Canada: British... | reverse complement strand
AATTGCCGCCCATAAAAGTACATCATCCCCCGTCAGGAATAGTCTGCTCACAGCTTCAGCTGCGGGCTAGGATAGTGTCTTATTTTTTATGTCCATTTTTCCATTTTCACCTGAGGCGGAACAGTATGACCCGGATGCTGGTCTTGCACAACTGCTTTGATGCTTTTCAATACTTTTGTGTATACTTTGTAGCGATCAGTCATTTGGCTCCACTTTCTGGCTTCGTAACCTAAGTGTAACCTTTTGACTGATTTTTTATCCTGTTTGTACGGTAGAGAACTTCTAATAAAATATTTGAGTAATAAATTTGAGAAGCCCATGGGTATTTTAGAAGCTTCTCTTTTTCTTCGTCAGATAATTCAATATTTTTTAAATACTCTTTAAAATCATCCATGTATTTGTACTTCCAGAGTTTTGCCCGGGCATAAGAAATAGGTGCAGCTATTATAAGAAATCCTAAGGACCCAGCTCCAATAAGTGATGCTAAAAGTCCACCAAGAACTTTACCTATAAACGCAAAGGGTGGAGGAATATGATTGATTGCTGGTTGCGGCTGTGTTTCGTTTTGGATTGTAAAATCTATAATCTTGATATTACCATTTATAATGGGACGTTTCTTTACAGTTGGTACAGGGAAAGAATCGAGAACTTCATTTGAAGATATATATACTATTGTTTCGAAGCTTTCTGTAGGCCGCCATTGTGAAAAAGATATTTCAATGATGTTTTTATCTGATTGAGTTAGGCTATAAAAGGAGTCTGCTTCGGAGCTTGCGTTAAGAATATTGACAGTTGGAGGGAAAATAACAGGTATTACATCTGTTATCAAAGATGATGATGCTCCTTCACCAATCAAAGTTTCATCTCCACTATTAACAAATTGAATTTTTAATCTCCAAAGATCAGTGACTGGTATCCCGTTATATGTAAACTCTCCATCAAGACCATTAACCGAAGGAAGGCGGGTAAGTTGATCTGCAGAAACAATTTGCATTTCAATCATACGTTTTTCTGATCTAACTTGTAAAAGCAATCCAACTACTGTAGCTAAAGAAGCTACCAAAGCAATAATCACACCAACCCGTTCAAACAACTTCCAAGAATCAATATGTTTTTTATTGTCTTCTTCCATAGTTTTCCCTTTCCACTTTATAGAAAACACCTGTTTATCAAATGATCGCATTCTCTAATGAAACCAATTGAAAATTACACCCAAAAGCTTCAACGCCCACAAGAATATTTCCTTACTACCTAAAACAAAACCCTGCCATGATTATAAACCATGGCAGGGTAAAAAAAATCTTACTCAGCGGCTATCACTTCGATCCCGCCCATCCAAGGGCGTAAAACTTCAGGGATAATAATTGAGCCATCTTCCTGTTGATAATTTTCCATGATCGCGATCATGATCCGCGGCAAGGCTGTTCCCGATCCGTTCAAGGTATGCAGGAAACGATTTTTCTTGCTATCTTCCGGTCTATAGCGGATATTGGCACGGCGAGCCTGAAAATCGGTCACGTTTGATACCGAAGAAACTTCCAGCCATTCGTTGCATCCCGCTGACCAAACTTCGATATCGTAAGTGATGGTCGCGCCGAAGCCCAAATCGCCAGTGCATAATTGCAGAATCCGATATGGCAAGCCCAGCATCGCAACAACTTCCTCGGCGTCTGCCATCATTTTCTCAAAAGCGGCATCTGACTCTTCAGGTTTGACGTACATATACATCTCAACCTTGTCAAATTGATGGCCGCGTTTAATCCCGCGCACATCACGTCCCGCGCTCATTTTTTCACGCCGAAAACAAGGCGTATAAGCCGTGTAATATTTTGGCAAATCTCCTTCTTCAAAGATCTCATCCATATGATAGCCCGTTAGCGGAACTTCGGCTGTGGGCACCAGATATAGATCTTCTTCGTGGTCTTTATAGAGATTGCCAACAAATTTGGGTAATTGTCCTGCGCCATAAACAGTTGCTGTCTTTACCATAAAAGGCGTATATTTTTCGGTATACCCTTGCTTGATATGCAAGTCGAGCATAAAAGCGATTAACGCCCGCTGTAAACGTGCCCCTGCCCCACTGAGAACGTAAAAACGGGAACCAGTGATCTTCACACCCCGCTCAAAGTCGATTATCCCGAGAGCAGGCCCCATATCCCAGTGTGGTTGCGGATCGAAATCAAATTGCGGGATTTCACCAACAGTCTTGAGAACAACATTTTCGCTTTCATCCACACCATAAGGAGTCGCATCGCTCGGGATATTGGGCAGGGTTGCCATAATCGACGTTAACTCGGCATCCACACCTCGGAGATCGTCATCCAAATCTTTGATCTGATCTCCAACAGCTCGCATCTCGTTAATTTTTTCCTGTCGCGATTCAGCATTCTTCATGCGACCAATTTCTTTGGATACGGTATTTCGCTCTGCTTTGAGCTTTTCCACTTCCCCCAAAATCTCACGGCGACGCTCATCCAAGGCGATAACAGAATCAACCACTTCCGCATCGGCTTGGCGTTTTTCTAAGCCTTGCCGCACTACATCGGGATTTTCACGAATTAAACGAATATCAAGCATCTTGCACCTCCAATATAAAAGAAAAAACGCCCCGATCCACAGCAGGACGAGGGGCGCTCGTGGTGCCACCTGCTTTCGCCACCTTTCATCTTTGATGAAAGGCAACCTCTATGACGCTATAACGGGCGTGCCCGATTCTCTTATGACAAAGTCTCTACGAGAATAACGCGGTGCTTCTCCAAATTGGCTCCTTCCCCTTTTATGGGGAAAGGTTAGGATGGAAGCACACCATCAGAGTGGATTTCGCTACTTTACTGACCTTCTCGCACAACCGAAGGCTCTCTGTACAGCTACGCAACTACTTATCTCCGAGTTCGTTCTATTGTCGACTATTATATACTAAAAAAAAGACACTGAGCGTTTTTTTACTCAGTGTCTAAAATTTAGAGAATCAACATCCTAATCTCGGTTCATCGCATCCATCACGGCGACAGCTGCGATTTCAACGATGTCGTTCACTTCGTCACCTTGTTGCAAAACATGGACGGGAGCCCCCATGCCAACGAGGATGGGGCCAATGGCTTTTGCTTTGCCTAGACGGGCAAGTAGTTTATAGGAGATATTTGCGGCATTGAGAGAGGGGAAGATAAGCACGTTGGCATCTTTGACCGCACTAAAGGGGAAGCGATTTTCAATAAAGCTGGGAACTACCGCTGTGTCAGCTTGCATTTCACCATCAGAGGGAATGTCGGGGTGCTTTTCTTTCATCAACTTTGCCGCTTTGGCAATTTTGTTGGAAGATGGGTGATCTGTAGATCCGAAATCGGAGAAAGAGAGAAAAGCGACGCGAGGGTCAATTTCTATGCTCTTGGCAAAATCCGCCGCTAGTGTAGCGATTTCTACCAAATCGTCTGCGCTGGGGTCAATATTGACAGTGGTGTCTGCAAAGATATAGGCTTTAGCATCAACGATCATGATATATAGCCCGGCAACGTGATCTGTGCCTTCGGCGGTATGATGAATTTTTAACGCGGGACGGATTACATCGGGATAATCGTAGGTGAGACCCGAAACAGCTGCATCTGCTTCTCCCATGTAGATCATCATGGGGGCAAAAACGTTGGAGCGACGCATAACTTCTTTAGCATAGTTCAGGGACATGCCTTTGCGTTGGCGCATCTGCCAATAGGCTTCACCATATTTTTCGCGCCTATCCATATCACGCGGGCTGATGATTTCCGGCTTAAAATCGAGAGCCAACTCTTCGATCTTTTCGGCTATTCGCTCTGGATTCCCTAAGAGAATCGGATGCCCGATCCCTTCATCCTTCACACGAGCAGCAGCACGGATAATTTTCGGTTCTTCCCCTTCCTCAAAAACAACACGTTTCGTCCCGCCTGAAGATTTGGCCTTATTCATAATCAGGTGGTGCATACGAGCACCTTTCCCCTGTCTGAAAGCCAGCTCTTCGCGATATTTTTCAATATCAATTATCTTGCGCGCTACGCCGGTATTCATCGCGGCTTGGGCTATAGCAGGTGCCTCCCATAAAAGCACACGCGGGTCCATCGCCGCAGGGATAATATATTCGCGCCCAAATTTCATGCTTTCTTTGCCGTAGGCACGTAAAACGCTATCAGGAACATCTTCTTTCGTGAGATCTGCTAAAGCTTTAACTGCAGCGACCTTCATTTCTTCATTGATCGCACTTGCGCGTACATCCAATGCACCGCGAAAAATGAAAGGGAACCCCAACACATTATTAACTTGGTTCGGATAATCAGAGCGTCCTGTCGCAATAATACAATCGGGGCGAACTTCTAATGCCAATTCGGGCATAATTTCAGGTGTAGGATTCGCCATCGCAAAAATGATGGGATCTTTTGCCATTGTTTTAACCATATCTTGCGTTAAAACACCGGCTACAGAAAGACCGTAGAAAACATCGGCACCGACCATTGCATCTGCAAGGGTACGTCTATCAGTCTTACGCACGAATTCTTTTTTATATTTATTCAAACCCTCGCGCTCATGATGCAATACACCGCGCGAGTCAAGCATCATCAGGTTTTCTGGTTTCACCCCAAGCCTAACAGCAAGCTTACTACACGAAATAGCTGAAGCCCCCGCACCGTTCACAACAACCTTAATCTCATCAATCTTCTTTCCAATAATTTCCAGGGCATTGAGCAAACCTGCCGAAGAAATGATCGCTGTGCCATGCTGGTCATCGTGAAAAACAGGGATAGGCAACTCAGCCTTGAGTCTTGTCTCAATTTCAAAACATTCGGGGGCTTTTATATCTTCAAGATTGATTCCACCAAAGGTTGGCGCAATCGCTTTAACAACCTTGATAATTTCTTCAACATCCAATTCATCCACTTCGATGTCAAAAACATCTACGTCGGCAAATTTTTTAAAGAGAACCCCTTTCCCCTCCATTACAGGTTTAGATGCCAAGGGACCAAGATTTCCCAAACCCAAAATCGCTGTACCATTACTAACCACTGCGACCAAATTTCCCTTCGATGTATATTCATAGGCATCTTCTGCGTTATCGGCAATATCCAACACAGGCTCAGCCACACCAGGCGAATAAGCCAAACTAAGTTGGCGCGCCGTATCCATTGGCTTTGTGGGAACAACCGCTATTTTTCCGGGCTTCCCCTTTAGGCGATGATATTCCAATGCCTCTTCACGAGTAAACTTGCTCATACTATCTCCTTAGCTAATTTTTAGCTATTCTGTGGTCAATTTTTATCAACCACAGCGATTATGACACAAGGGATAACCCCAATATAGTTCCTTTTGTCACATATTTTGATGATGCCTGCAAGGTTTGGCACAGGGCCTTGTATATAGTACACATAAGCTTTAGTAGAGTTCTGCAAAAAAACATGTTTATAGTTTTTTCATGTATAATAGATGCAATCCTTAATGGATTTTTATTTACCAATTCTCTGCCGCCCAATTGCGGTCATAACTTTTAAAAAGATCTTCTGAAAATTTTTAGGGTTCGCCCTACTGGATTTTATTTGGGATGCCCATTTATTAATGGGCAACGATGTGAAAAAGCGGGCTGAAAAATTGAATAAGTACTGACTAGCACATCGTCCCCGATGACCTTGTCATCTCTATTTACCTTTATCTGACTCTTAGTCACTTATAGGTTTATCCACAAACAGAAATTCTCTTAACAGTCGTGACCTCTTGGTAGGGTCGCGACTGTCTGTTTTTAAGATGCCAAAAATCACTGCGATCAAAGTGCAACGTAGGAATACTGAAAGAGTAAGCATCTTTTTGGATGGCGAATTCGCCTTCGGTCTCACCCGTGTTTTAGCTGGCTTTTTGCAAATTGGGCAGATTCTCGGCGAAGAAAAAATTGCCGCTCTACAAGCCGAAGACGAGATGGAAATGGCATATCTGAGAGCAATAAATTTTCTCAGCTACAGACCTCGCTCATCGGCAGAGATACGCAAAAACTTAAGAAAGTATGAAGTTCCTGAACTGTGCATTGAACCTACAATAGAACGCCTCGAAAAAAATGGCTTTCTCAACGATGCAGATTTTGCAAGAAGCTGGGTAGAAAATAGAAATACATTTCGCCCGCGCGGAGGACGCGCCCTAAGAGTCGAACTCCGCCAGAAAGGTCTTTCGGACGAGCTTATCCAAACCACTTTGGATGAAATGGTCAACGAAGAAGAACTGGTTTATAGCGCAGGTATAAAGAAAGCAAAAAAACTAGTGAAACAAAATCTAGAATGGCAAGATTTTCGAAAAAAACTTGCAGCCTTTCTAGCAAGACGCGGTTTTAATTATGGCGTGATCTCTCCCATTCTTTCGCAGTTATGGGACGAGGTACAAGAAAAAGAAGATTGAAAAATCGTAGGTCGCGTTTTTACCGTGACAACTTTTAGCAAATTGAACAAGTCGTGCTAAAAGCATGGTCTACAGATACGAGAAAAGGTTTGTCTCCAAGAAAATACCGGTTTAGCGGAGGCAAGCCCAAATACGGGAGCGACACGCTCCATCCATCTATAAAAATGACTGAATAACGAGGAAAAAATGAAACCACTAAACCCACTATTGATCGGAATAATTGCATTGCTAATCGGCATAGCAATTGGCTTTATGATAAACCGCTATCTAAATGCACAGGAACTAAAGCGCCAGAAAATGACAGCCGATAACATTATCAAAGGCGCGACAGAACAAGGGCGTTTGATCGAAATTCAGGCACGAGACAGCGCCTTGAAAATCACGCGCGAAGCTGAAGCAGATATTTCGAAGCGCAGAAACAAGTTGAATCAGGAAGAAAGCCGAATTCAGACTCGTCGCGATGAACAAGATAGCCGCGCCGAACGTTTGGAGCAACGCGAAGAGACTGTGAATAAACGCCAAAGTACTGTTGATCGCCGCGCGAATGAAGTTGAAAAACAATACGAAGTACAAATGCAAAAACTGCAAGAAATTTCGCAAATGACAACTGATGAGGCTAAGGAAATTATTCTTGCTGAAGTAGAAAAAGATGCGCGTGGCGATATGGCACGTATTGTGCGCCAAATTGAATCTGAAGCTCGCGCAGACGGTGAAAAACGCGCCCGCAAATTGATCGCCGATGCTATCCAGCGAGTCGCATCAGAACATGTTTCTGAAGTGACTTCAAAAATTGTTCCTTTGCCAAATGATGATATGAAAGGACGCATCGTTGGGCGCAACGGACGCAATATCCGTGCTTTTGAGCAAGCTGCAGGCGTAGACGTGATCGTAGATGACACTCCCGAAGCCGTAACGATCTCTTGTTTTGACTCAGTACGCCGTGAAATTGGTAGACGTGCAATGACCCGCCTAACGCTAGACGGGCGTATCCACCCCGCGCATATTGAAAAAATTGTTAAAGAAGAAACTAAAGCTGTTGATAAAGTAATGGCTGAAGCAGGCGAACAAGCTGCCTATGATGCAGGGATCAGCGGGCTAAAACCCGAAATCTTACGCATGATGGGACGACTTAAATTCCGCACTTCATATGGTCAAAATCAACTAGCACACGCGGTCGAGGCATCGAAACTTGCCAGCATTATTGCAGCCGAAATTGGTGCAGATATAGAAGTAGCTAAATTGGGCGGCTTTTTGCACGATATTGGCAAGGCAATGGATCATAACCAAGAGGGCACACATGCCAAACTTGGCGCAGAATTTTGTCGCCGCTATGGTGTGAAAAACGAGAAAGTACTTAATGCAATTGCTTCTCACCATCATGAAGAAGATCAGGCATCGGTTGAAGCCGTTATTGCAGAAGCCGCTGACGCAATTTCTGGTGCACGCCCTGGTGCTCGCCGTGAAGACCTTGAAGCCTATATCAAACGCATCCGTGCGCTCGAAGATTTGGCAAAATCCTTTAAGGGTGTTGAAAACGCTTACGCCATTCAAGCTGGGCGCGAAGTCCGCATTATTGTCAGCCCCGACGATATTGATGATTTCACCGCCGGAAAACTTGCACGCGATATAGCCAATCAGATCGAAGAAAATATGCAATATCCCGGTCAGATCAAGGTGATCGTCATTCGTGAAACACGCGCGATCGATTACGCGAAATAAAGACTTTTCTTTTCTAAACAAAATCCCCTATTCTCTAAAAAGAATAGGGGATTTTGTGTTTAGCTTCCAAAACTTGGGCAACACGCAAAGCGGGGTGCAGGTTGCCTGTATTTTTCCCATGCTTCCATTCCTCCGCGCAAGCTAAGCACAGAAGAAAAGCCTTCATCCTCTCCGAGAATATCGGCAGCGACCTTGCTCTTAAGTCCGTGATCGCAAATCAGGATCATCGCTTGCTCTTTATCATAACTTTCTTCGATCAACACTTCATGCATAAAGTTGTCAAAGGGAAGCGAAACAGCCTTCTCTATCTGCCTTGCTTCGAAAACATCTCTTTCTCGCAAATCAATCAGCAGAGGCATATCAGTTTGACGTGCAAGAATTTCTTGCAATTCTGCTGGCTCAATATCACGAAATTCCGCACCACTGCTTATCCGTCGCAGAAAATCAAGCAGAGAGACGCTTTCTATCTCACGGAGCTTTCGAGCGATCACAATTGTCACAGCCAAAAGAGCAATGACAACAGTTCCTATCAGTAAAAAATCCATTCCTATATCCTAAGCTGGCTTATGTGCTGTAATTTTTGCGCTGAAAACGGATTTGTAAACCGCTTCTTTTGACAAACCACCTAATTGGATTTCCCCTCCGAGTTGGCGAACGGCATCATCAACTTGGTCTCGATCTAAATACACAGGGACTATTTGAACATCAACGAAACCTGCTTGTTTTATGCCTGAGATATATTCTTCAACATCTAGGGCACCCGAAACGCATCCTGCCCACGCGTTTAGACTATCTTTCAGCCCATCAGGAAGCGTACCTTCTGTCACCATATCGCTAACGGCCAACTTTCCTCCCGAACGCATTGCTCGATACATTTCACGGAAAACTTGCGGCTTGTCGGTGCTGAGATTAATGACACAATTGGAAATAATCACATCAATACTTGCGTCAGGAACAGGAAGATGCTCAATTTCACCCAAGCGGAACTCAACATTATCTGCGCCGATCTTGGCTTTGTTAGCGCGTGCTTTTTCGAGCATGGCTGGGGTCATATCAACACCAATAACATGACCTTCTGGGCCTACACGCTGTCCCGCGAGGAAGCAATCGATTCCCCCGCCAGAGCCGAGATCGAGGACAGTTTGTCCGGGCGTTAAGGCTGCAAGGGTAACGGGATCGCCGCATCCGAGAGAGAGACCGGTTACTTCTTCGGGAAGGGTGTCTGCATCGGCTTCATTGTAGAATTTTTTGATAGCTGCCAAGTGGACGACTTCGTCTCTGGCATCAGCTTCTGAATCGCCGCAGCAAGATGTCGCAACATCACTACAACAATCGGCGGGGGTTCCGACCTTAAAGGTTTCGGCTATTTTGCTGTAACGGTCACGCACAGCGGTGCGGACATTAAGTTCGACTTTTTCTTGGGTCATTTTATTTTTCCTGATAATTATTGTTTTTCCCTTGTAGTAACGACTTTAGTCGTCCTGTTTAGGGTTGAAGCCCTTACTACGAGGGGATTTGATGGTACAAAGTTTCTTTTCAAGATAATGTTGATAAAGGGTAACAAGCCAAAATTCAGTGCGAAGCGGTTTTTTATCCAATTAATCTGTAGCACATTCTTTGCTAATTCCTTCTGCTTCTAATCCGAAATATTTTTTCTGTATCCAAAATGCAACGGAAACCAGGCCGATCATGACAGGAACTTCGATGAGCGGGCCGATCACGGCGGCAAAAGCTTCGCCAGAATTGATGCCAAAAACGGCGATGGCGACGGCGATGGCTAGCTCAAAATTATTGCTGGCGGCGGTAAAAGAGAGGGTGGTTGATTTTTTATAGCCAGCGTTGAGTTTATGCCCCATCCAAAAGCTGATGATGAACATCAGAACAAAATAGATCACAAGCGGGATGGCAATGCGGATTACATCGGTTGGGATGGCGACGATCAAATCGCCTTTGAGACTGAACATGACCATGATCGTGAAGAGCAAGGCAATGAGGGTCATGGGGCTGATCTTGGGAACAAATTGCTCGTGATACCACTCCTGCCCTTTTGCTCGAACGAGGAAGAAACGCGTCAGGAATCCGGCGATGAAAGGAATACCAAGATAAATGAAAACGCTTTTGGCAATTTCTGCGATGGTGATCTCGACGAGGCTGCCTTCCATCCCAAACCAGGTCGGGAGAATGGTGATGAATACGTAGGCGTAGAGACTATAAAAAAGGACTTGGAAAATGCTGTTGAAAGCGACCAAGCCTGCCGCGTATTCGGTATCGCCTTTAGCAAGGTCGTTCCAGACGATGACCATCGCAATACAGCGCGCAAGACCAATAAGAATTAGTCCGACCATATAATGGGGGAAATCTCGCAGGAAAATAATGGCGAGAGTAAACATCAGGATCGGCCCGATCACCCAGTTCTGGACAAGAGAGATGCCGAGAATTTTCCAGTTTTTGAAAACATCACCCAATTCTTCGTAGCGGACTTTTGCGAGTGGGGGATACATCATCAGGATCAATCCGAGCGCGATGGGGATATTAGTCGTGCCTACAGAGACAGCGGCGTTAAAATTCTGTACAGTGACTGGAAAGAAGAAACCGAAGGCGACTCCGATCGCCATGGCGAGGAATATCCAGAGGGTTAGATAACGATCAAGAAAGGATAGGTTTTTGTTCATTTGTAATTCTCCTTTTGAGCTTGCCCCTCTCCTAAATTCCGTTTTTAGAATTTGGGGGAGGCTGGGAGGGGGTGGCTTCGATACGCTCCGAGAAAGCGTTCGGAGCTACTCAGCCACCTTTGAAAATAAAAGTGTCATATGGTTAGCTTTTTTTATACAAATAGATAAATATCGATGCGTTTTTGCAAAAAAAGACACCTTACTTGGGTGTCAAATTTAGATTCAATTCCGGGGCAAAATCTCCTGCAAGCTGACAACAGGCATCTATGATCTTCTTTTGATCTAGAGAGTAAAAAACCTGCTTTCCCTCACGGCGAGAATCGACCAATCCCGCTGAGCGTAAAATACTCAAATGATGCGAAACAGTTGGCTGCGAAACATTCAGTGCTTCAACGATCTCGCCTACACTGAGCCATTTGCAGCAGCAGAGGCTCATGATCTTTTGGCGGGTTTCATCCGCGAGGGCTTTGGCAAAGTTAACTGTATTTTTAGTCATATAGATAATCTTCTATTTATTCAGACGCAATACTAATAGATGATCATCTATGTGTCAAGGTTTTATTCTACAATTGTTTTTTGGGATTCTATAATTTTTTCTTTATGCGGTTCAACCTTAAATATCTTAAATCCCCACTGCACGGCAGGACCGATGAGTAGCGCAAAAACTACTGTTCCAATTCCGACAGGACCGCCGATAAGCCCGCCAATGGTAACAACTGTGACTTCGATGATTGTGCGTGCCTTGCGGACGCTTAATCCCGTTGTACGCTTTAATCCCAACATTAAGCTATCACGCGGACCTGCGCCCGCGTTTACGCCAATATAGATCGCGCTGGCAAAACCCATCATCAGAATAGCTGCTAATAACATCGGTATCTGCAAGAGCAAATTATTTTCGACCGAAGGGACAAAGCTAAGAGCCAGGTCAAGCCAGGGACCAATGCTCAATATGTTTCCCAAAGTCCCCCAACCAATTTGTTCACGCATCAGCAGCGCCCCCGTAAGCACCACAAAGCCAGAAGCAACGGTCATTGTGCCGGGTGTGACATGTAAAAGATAAGAAAGCCCAACCTCCAACACACCCCATGCACCTGTGCCTAAATTACCTTGAATAAGTAACGCAATCGAAAGCCCAAAAAGAGCAAAGCCGATTTGGATACGCAGAAAATCACGTGGGAAAGTCTCCCAGTTAATAGGTTTAAACATCTCGCGATAATACCACCCTTTAAGCAAGATACCGAATGTTTTGTAAACACTCGGTATCTATTCTCACTATTTTAGTTTTAGCACAAACTTCTCTTGAAATTTTTTAACCTTCGGTGCAACAACCGCACGACAATAAGGCTGATCGGCATTATTCGCAAAATAATCTTGGTGATAATCTTCCGCGGGATAGTATTCTTCGAGCGGCACAACTTCAGTCACAATCGGATTTGCCCACTGCGCTGCCATTTCAACAATGATCTTTTCAGCGGATTCTTTTTGTTCGGCTGAATTATAAAAGATGGCAGAGCGATATTGCGTCCCCACATCTGCACCTTGGCGATTTAGGGTTGTTGGGTCATGGATAGTGAAAAAGACGCGCAGCAACTCGTCAAAAGAGATGATCTCGGAATCAAATTCGATCTGGACAACTTCAGCATGTCCCGTTTCGCCCGTGCAAACGGCTTGATAGCTGGGATTTGGCGTGATGCCGCCAGAATAGCCTGATTCCACTTTGGAAACACCTTTAAGATCAGCATAAACCGCTTCGAGACACCAAAAGCATCCGCCCGCGAGCGTTGCAATTTCCTGGGCCATAATTTCTCCTCACGCTTATGGATAACTCATTTAGACATCACACAATAAGCTGTCATTGCTTCAATGTGGGAGATTGCCTCGTCGTGAAAGCATGCTCCTCACAATCACATAGCTTTGTTCAACTCTATTTGATTTGGCCACTAGCTTTACTTATTTTTGATTTCGGGCAAAAAGGCACTTTGACCTGAGTACACATTCTGCTCACATGTATCAACGTATAAAGACATCGGATGCACAGCACCTTCATATTCTGCGGGCAGCTCAATTTCGCAATATAACCTTTCTTTATATCCTGCGATAAAATCGCATCCTGTTGAATTGTGATTTCCGATCTTAACCCTGTAATTCCACTCTCCAGAAGCGCCGGGGATCTCTTTCTCCAGACCGGGCACGCCGCCAGGCATCTTGATATAAAACTCCAGAGGCTCATCCTTATACCAATCTATATAGACCACTGTCATATTTACGCCTTCAAAGGCATCACAATATTGTGGTTCTGCGGTCGGGGTAGGCGATTGCGTTGGCGCTATTATTGGTGTTGGCGTTTTTTCTGAAGGAGGTTCTACAAGTACCGCAGCTGTTGGCGGTATCTGCGTAGGTGCAACAACCGCCGTGGGGATTTGCGTCGGTTCCACCATAGATACAGAAGGTCGGAGATAGAAAAAAACGTAAGCAGCGCCCAGCACCATAAAAAAGACCAGGCCTATCCCTCCTCCAACGAGCAATCCTTTTGCCCAATCGGGAATTCCAGTATTTGCCTGAGCTACTTGAGTATTCAAAGCTACGCCGCATACGCCGCATTTCTTTGATGCATCAGGAATTTGATTGCCACAATTTGGACATTGCATAGGTATCTCCGTTAAAAATTATAGGGGCGGGGTTATCCCGCCCCTATACAAAATTTAGCGTAATCAGGCTACAGGCAGGGCATCCGCCTCTTTATCGGAAGCAACTTCCTTTATAAGGATGATCTCGCCACCATCATCCAGATCCACGAGAATGGTGTCGCCTTCAGCAAAGCGTCCAGCCAGGAGAGCATCCGAGAGGGGATCTTCCACCTGTTGCTGAATGACGCGCTTGAGTGGACGTGCACCCATTTCGGGATCGTATCCCAGTTCGCCAAGTTGCCTGAGGGCAACGGGTGTGGCACTCAGAACGAGACCATGTTCGACGAGGCGAGCGGAGACTTTTGCGAGTTCAAGAGAAACGATTTCCTGAATATCTTCTTCGTTGAGCGCGCGGAAAACGACCACGCCATCCAATCTGTTGATAAACTCAGGGCGGAATTCGCGCTTGAGCGTTTCTGTGAGATTTTTGCGCATCTCTTCATAAGAAAGGCGTTCTTCGACTTCTTTATCTTGCTTTAGCTGGAAGCCGAGCGAGCCTTGCTTTTTGATCATATCTGCACCAACGTTGGAGGTCATGACGATGATAGCGTTGCTGAAATCAACCTTTTGACCGCGCGCATCGGAGAGATGTCCTTCTTCCATGATCTGGAGGAGCATATTATGAACTTCACCATGTGCCTTCTCAACTTCGTCAAAAACAACGATCGAATAAGGGCGGCGGCGGAGCGCTTCGGTGAGTTGCCCGGCATCATCATAACCGACATATCCGGGAGGGGCACCCACCAAACGACTAGCGGTATGGCGCTCCATAAACTCGGACATATCTAGCTGAATGGCGGCATCTTCACTGCCAAACATGAATTTCGCGAGGGCTTTGGTCAGTTCTGTTTTGCCAACACCTGTCGGCCCAAGGAACATCAAAGAGCCAATTGGGCGCTGAGGGTCTTTAAGACCGGCACGGGCACGGCGTACGGCACGCGCGATGATTTCGATCGCTTCATCCTGCCCAATGATGTGCTCCCGCAATTCTTCTTCCATATTCAGCAGGCGCTCAGATTCTTCTTGCGCAAGTTGCATCAGCGGCACACCTGTCCACATGGAAACCATTTCGGCAATGTCTTCTGCGCTCACGACGGGGCTATTTGCTCGATCCCAGCCGGTGCGAATTTTTTCAATTTTTTCTTCAATCGCAGAAAGCGCGCTATCAATGGCTTGTAATTCTTCTTCCGTTTGGCCTTCTTCCTGGGCAAGTGTACGCGTTGCTTTTGTTTCTTTTAGCTTCGTGTAAAGATCTTTTGCTTCTTTAGCTGCGGGGGATTTATACATCCGCACGCGCGAAGATGATTCGTCAATCAGGTCAATCGCCTTATCCGGGAGGAAACGCTCCGAGATATACCTGGATGAAAGCTGGGTTGCCGATTCAAGGGCTTCATCCGAAATGACGAGGTGATGGTGATCTTCATAGGCCTTACGGATACCCTTAAGAATGGCAATGGTCTCTTCTTCGGAGGGTTCTTCGACCAAAATGGACTGGAAGCGACGCTCAAGAGCAGCATCTGCTTCGATATTTTTACGATATTCATCCATCGTGGTTGCGCCGATAACCTGGAGTTCACCACGAGAAAGCGCAGGCTTAAGGATATTGGCAGCGTCTACGGCTGAACCGGCAGACCCTGCACCAACGAGCATATGCACTTCATCAATGAAGAGGATCGCGCCTGATTTTTTAAGTTCATCGATCACGCGTTTGAGACGTTCTTCAAATTGACCACGGTACATTGTCCCTGCAACGAGGGAACCAACATCCAATTGGAGGACTTGTTTCTTCATCAGCGGAGCGGGGACATCCCCATCCACGATGCGTTGGGCTAGACCTTCGACGATGGCGGTTTTACCAACACCGGGTTCGCCGATAAGGGCAGGATTGTTTTTTGTACGACGTGCCAAAATCTGGATAACACGCTCAATTTCGGTTTGGCGGCCGATGACGGGGTCAAGCTTTTTCTCTTCAGCGAGGGCAGTTAGATCAGTGGCAAGTTGATCGACGAGGGGAGTCTTCTTCTGCTCTTTTTTAGCGGGAGCCTGCCGAGGGGCACGTTTGCCTCGTCCCAATGTTGGGGCAGAGGAGGATGCGCCTTCGTCCAATATTCGTCTTACTTGCTTGCGGATTTTCTCGGGGGGTAATCCTAACTTATCAAAAACGAATTTGACCGTTCCATCGCTGCGTGTGAGGGCAAGGAGCAAATGCTCGGTGCCAATATAATGATGCCCAATAGAGCGGGCTTCTTCGATCGCGAATTCAAGAACTTTTTGTGTCTCTGGGGCAAGGCTAGGTTTGCCTTCATCGGCGGATTTGCTATTTTCTTTTGTGACACGTTGAATGATCTCCTGGACTCGCTCAACATCGAGACCAAGTTCACGCAGGGCACGGCCTGCTACACCACCTTCTTCGATCAGTAAGCCGAGAAGGAGGTCTTCTGTTCCGAGGGATTCTTTGCGGGCTTTTTCGGCTTCTTCATGTGCGAGGCCAAGTACTCGACGGGCGCGCTGGGTAAAGCGTTCCATGCTTGCCATAGTTAACTCCTGTTGCTTTTTAGCGTGTATAAAACGCAGGCGGCAACCACCTATTTTATGCGTTTGGGATTAAATCTCATTCCTTTGGGAAATCGTTAATCCCCTAAAATCTTTCAGGAGGTGTTATCCACCTCCTTATCATGCAATTAGACAAGTTTAGTCTATTTTTGATTGTACCAAAAATAAAAAAATGAAAGTATAGGAAAAAGATTAGAGAAATCTGATATTTAGTCGTGTAGTCTAATTGAGTACCTGTCTATTGCTACCTTTTAAACCTATCCAAAAATATTAGAAAAGGATTGATAGGCATGCGTTGCACTTTGAAAGTGCGTTGCATGTCGGGTTTCCAAAGGAATTTCCTTGTGTTTTAGAGCCGATGTGCAACACATCTTAAAGATGCAATGCACATCTGTTTTATTTTTAGGATAGACACTTAGTCTATCTTTCATCTCCATCGCCACCAATGGTACCGCGCTCAAGGCGACCATAAAGTTTATCTATATTATATTCTGCGATCTCTTCGAGCGTCAGGTCAAGTTCTGTGGCGAGTTGGGCGAGATACCAAAGTACATCGCCGAGTTCCGCCTTGAGAGCAGATTTAGTCTCTCCATTGATCTCTCCGTCTTTATCACGAAAAACTTTTTTGATCTTGCCTGCTACTTCACCGGCTTCGTTAACTAATCCTAATGCGGGGTAAACGATAGGATGGCCGATGGATGGATATTTTGCGGTTTTACGAGATTTTTTCTGGTAATCGTTAAAGTTCATTTTTTACCTATGAGTATTTTCTGTAGGCCCGACATCTATATTTTTGAAGGTGGTTGAGTAGTCCCGAATGCTCTTAGAGGGATGTATCGAAACCACAAAGCGTAATTTTCTTGCTAATTTTGGTTTCGATACGGCGAAAGGCATCGCCTACTCAACCAGCAAATGTTCTTTTTAACAAACTGTCAGGTGGCTAGAGTATTGTTATCAATTGTAGCTCAGATAAAGCATTTTCTCCAAAAAAGCATTGTCCGAGAATGAAGAAAAAACTTCGGTAACCTTAAAACATCTTAACTTTTAAGCAAAACATAGGTTCTAATAATTCTCTGCGTGCTATAATCGCTTTAGCTTTCTTAGCAGTAAGTTTGTCTTCTGTAATCGTCAATCTAAAGGCAATCAACCTCTTGTCCCTTTGACAACTCGACCGATCAATACCATACTAAACTCATGTCCTTTGCTCACCTTCATGTCCATACCGAATATTCCCTTCTTGATGGTTTAAGCAATATCAAGAAACTCGTTGCTACCGCAAAAGCGATGAATATGCCTGCGGTTGCCATCACCGATCACGGGACAATGTTTGGGGTAAAGGAATTTTATGATGCTGCCAAAGCCGTAGATATTAAACCCATCATCGGCGTAGAAGCTTATATGGCCGCACGGGGAATGAATGACCGCGACTCAAAACTCGATAAAAAATCATCTCATCTGCTTTTGCTCGCAAAAAATGATGTGGGCTACAGGAATTTGCTCCAGATCACTTCTGCTGCGCAGACAGATGGTTTCTATTATTACCCGCGCATTGACCATGACTTTCTCGCCGATCATGCCGAGGGGCTGATCGCCACTTCGGGTTGTATGTCTGCTGAAATTCCACGTGCGCTACTTCGAGAAAATCCCGAAGAGGCCATCCACAAAATGGACTGGTATTACGAAGTTTTTGGCGAAGAGAATTTCTACGTCGAGTTACAGCAGCATAATATCGTCGAACTGACCGAGCTGAATCGAAAACTCGTTGAGATGGGTGCGCGATATTCGGCAAAATTTGTTGCCACAAATGACGTTCACTATATCAAACCCAGCGATGCCAAATTGCAGGATATTCTGCTTGCTATCCAAACTGGGGCGTTGCTCAAAGACGAAAAACGGATGAAGATGGATGATCCATCCTATTATTTCCGTTCGCCCGAAGAGATGTACGATCTCTTCAAAGAAGTGCCTGAATCACTGACCAACACTCTCGAGATCGCAGAACGTTGCCATGTTGATCTCGATTTCAAAGAATATCATCTGCCCCACTTTGACGTGCCCGAGGGCCACACCGAAGAAAGTTATTTACGCCATCTTTGCGAAAAAGGTCTGGAGTATCGTTACGGCAAACATGCGGACGATAAAGTTATTCGTGAACGCTTAAATTACGAACTCAATATCATCCACACCATGGGATTTGATGCCTACTTTGTCATCGTTTGGGATTTGGTCCGCGAAGCCCAGGAACGCGGGATTTTGTACACCACACGCGGTTCCGCTGCAGGATCAATTGTCGCTTACGCGCTTGAAATTACCTTAATCGACCCCATTGAGCACGATCTCATCTTTGAGCGTTTTCTAAACCCCGGGCGCATCTCGATGCCCGATATCGATCTCGATTTCCGTGACGACCGCCGCCACGAAATGATGAGCTACTGCGCCGAAAAATACGGCGACGATAAAGTTGCCCAGATCATCACTTTTGGCACAATGGGTGCAAAAGCCGCCATCCGTGACGTAGGGCGAGTGATGGATATTCCCCTCAGCGAAGTGAATCAGATCGCCAAACTGATTCCGGCTATATCAGGCAAAGGCGTTACGCTGGAGGGCACCCTCGAAGATGTGCAAGATTTCAAGAAAATGTACAACTCTGCGCCCCATGTCAAAGAACTTATTGATACAGCGATGGGGATGGAAGGCGTTGTTCGTAATGCAGGCACACACGCCGCAGGCGTCGTCATCGCTGACAAGCCCATTGTCGAATATCTGCCGCTACACCGCCCCACATCAAATTCTGAAAATACGCCCATTAAAACCGTGACCCAATTTGAGATGGGTATTCTCGATGCAATGGGCATGCTCAAAGTAGACTTTTTGGGGCTTTCCACGCTCACTGTTATCGCCCGTGCCGCTGCCCAGATCGAAAAACGTTATGGAAAAAAATATCACCTCGAGAATATTCCTCTCGACAATGAAAAAGCCTTTGAATTGATCGGCTCAGGGAATACCGCTGGCGTCTTCCAATTGGAAGGCGGCGGCATGACGGGCTGGATGGTCAAAATGCAGCCCAAAACCCTCGACCATGTGATCGCTATGGTCGCGCTCTATCGTCCGGGTCCGATGCAATTTATCCCCTCCTATATCAAGCGGATGAATGGCGAAGAAGAGGTCACTTACAGGCATCCTTCGATGGAGCCGATCTTCGAATCCACCTATGGCATCCCGATCTATCAAGAACAGATCATGCGCTCGGCGGTGGAATTGGGCGGCTATAGCGGCCCCGAATCGGATAATTTGCGAAAAGCCATCTCGAAGAAAAAAATGAAAGAAGTCGCGCGCCATCGCGAGAAATTCATCAAGGGCGGCGTCAAAAACGGGATTGAGCAAAGTGTCGCAACCGCCATCTTTGACGACTGGGAAGAATTCGCCCGCTACGGTTTTAACAAATCTCACGCGGCAGCCTACGGCACGATCGCTGTGCAGACCGCTTATCTGAAAGCCAATTACCCCACCGAATATATGACCGCCCTCATGTCGGTCTTTTATGGCGTGACCGAAAAGGTCTCCCATTATGCTGCCAACGCTCGCGAAATGGGGATCGATATTCTGCCCCCCAGCGTCAACAAGAGCGAATGGGATTTCGCTGCCGAATATCACGAAGATGGCTCAACCGCGATTCGTTTTGGCTTTGGCGCGATCAAAAATGTTGGGCAAGGGCCTGTAGATGCGCTCATTAAAGCCCGCGAAGGCAAAGATTTTACAGACATCAATAAATTCGTTCACGAAGTAGATATGCGCGCCATCGGCAAACGCTCGCTTGAATCGATGGTCAAAGTCGGTGCTCTTGATGTTTTTGGTGACCGCAGCAGCCTGCTCACATCCCTTGAACAACTGATTGCCGTCAGCAGCTCGCATTTTAAAGCCAAAGACGCTGGTCAGATCAGCATGTTTGGCGCAGAAACGGGCATCAGTAACGAGATCCATTTAAGGCCCGGCGATAAAATAGACCAGCGCATTCTACTCGGCTGGGAGCGTGAACTGATCGGCATCTATGTGTCGGATCACCCGCTTTCTGGCTATCAAAAAACCTTTAAAGATATCGTCACACATACAGCTGCCACCCTCCCTGATGTGCGGCAAGATCAGCCTGTTCGGGTGGCGGGCATCATCGCTGGTGTGCGCCCTTATCAGACCAAAAACGGCAAACCAATGGGATTTGTGACCCTCGACGATATGTTCGGAATTATCGAACTGGTCGTTTTTCCCCGCACTTGGCAGCAGCACAGAGAACTTTGTGAAGAGGGTAAGATCGTCGTCATTAGCGGGAAGGCAGATGCCTCGAATACCCCGCCAAAAATCCTGGTAGATAAAATTTCAACCGAGTTCAACATTGTTACTTCGGTGGAAAACCCTCCTGTTGAAGAAGTGGATGAAAAGCCGAAAGCGCGCGCGGTTCAGCCTGCTCCTGTAAAACAAACACCTCCCCCCGAAAAACGGAAAATTGCAGAAACTGCACCCACGACATATACCGTTAAAGAAGCGCCGCCACCCGTTGTGGAGGAAAGTTTCGACGACAGCGGAATGCCCCCGCAGCCAGAAGCCTTCCCCGAAGATTGGGCGGAAACCCTCTACGAAGCAGAAAGCGTTAAACCCGTTAACGCGCCGATGCCTGAGCCTGCCACAGAGTCTCCACAAGGTGAACCTGCCCAAAACGAGAACGAGGCGGAAGATAGAGTCGCTGAGGAAGTACGCAAGTCCATCCCTAATCTGGATCTTTTTGATCAGAAGCAATCTGAACATCCCCCACGATTAATTACTGTGGCGGTTAAACCGAACGGGAGCATAGAACGCGATAAACGCCGTCTGAAGAATATTCATGGCGTGCTGATCTCTTTCCCGGGGAAAGATAAGTTTTCGCTGCAAATTTTTGAAGGGGAGAAGGGGCACCTGATCGATTTCCCGAATTATAATACGCGCATCTGCGACGAGATGCTGGCACGCCTGAAAACGGTGCTGGGCAGCGAAGATTGGCGAATCGAGGAGATTGGGGGGTAGATGGAAAAAATATCCTTGTATAGGGAACTGTTATAATCTTGAAATCATCTCTAGTTGGAAATATTGAACTCAGTTTCCTACATTTTGCCCATCTCAGGAAAATAACCACTATGAAAAACTCAACAGATAAGTTTATTGAGTTAATGGAAAACAAGTACGGCTCTCCAAAAAAGGTTGGGAGAGGGAATGTCTTAGACTTCGGGGGACAAATTGTATTAGCTATTGGTAATTCAAAAAAGCATCAACGTGACAACTTTTTCTATGGAATACAAACGGATTTCCTTTCAGGAAAATTTTCAGGGCAAGGCAAAGTTGGAGAATTTGCTGCTCTCATTTGTGGAGATGAAAACACCGTTGCAATAATTCCTTATGAACTCCTAAGCAAAGTAATGGAAAACTCACCAACGAATAGAGTAAATATTGAACTTAGGCAAGGGAAATATCTATTCCGTGTAACCGGAACACCATTGCTAGACATTACTGAGCATGTAAATAATTATCCAGAAACAAAAGAGTTTGATGAGGCTCCTTCTAAAGAAAAAGATAAGGAAATTGAGAAGAAAGCATCCCCTGTCGAAATTCGAAAACACACTCAAATCCAATGGATGCTTATGCAATTTGGGTTGGCTGCAGGATATTCTGTTTGGACTCCAAAAGCTGACCAAAGCCAAGAATATGATAATAATAGATTCTCAGAAATCTCGATAACTGAATTACCTACATTTGGTTTTGATGCAAATACTCGAAAAATAATCAGTAACATAGACGTTCTTTGGATTGATGGAAATGTAATACATCGAGCATTTGAAATTGAGTCAACTACATCTATTTATAGCGGATTATTAAGAATGTCTGATTTAGTTACAGCGCAACCAAACATCAATATTGACTTACATATTGTCGCATCATCTAAAAGAAGAAATGTTGTTCGGAATCAAATTCTTCGCCCAACTTTTAGCCATCTTCGTTCTAAATGCTCTTATATTTCATTTGAAGAGGTCATTAATAAATACGATATGGTGAAGAGTCTAATTTCTCAACAAAAAACAGTTATTCGAGGTTTGCTTGAAAGCGAAAGCTTTTAGTAACCCACAAATGGGACACGTAAAACCAGCGGGGCAATCTAGTTTATGGAGGAGAAATAGTGAGTACATCAAGAGATTCTTTTTTTTATCGCGATATTCAGGACATCCTTGAAAGGAAGTTGCCAGAAAATGGGTACCCCGTTCCAGTTGCTGTTATTCGGCAAATATTGAGCGACTTGTTTGATGGTGTCGCCTTGCATGTCTGGTCTCGGGAAGATGTAATAGATGTCGCGCGAAGGCGTGGCAAATCACTTACTCCGGATGCTGTAGATGAAATTCTTGCAAACATTGAACGCCATGTTGATTCCGAATTAGGGATTACTTGGCAAACTATTCAATATGCGGTTGATGATTTCGATGACCTAGATGCTTGAAAATAAAGTTGGTTCAAACATTGAAGTAAATATTCAAATTAGATTTCCAGAAAAAATTCTGCAAACTAATTACCAATATCCCAAATGAACATCAATAAACTCGATAATCATCAAGCAGAAGAAGCCGCAGCGCTGATCAAACGCAATTTAATGGAGATCAGCAGCCAATATTATTCTCCTGAATATATTGCCAGCATAATAAACCATTTATCTGCTGAGAAGCTGAGAGAAAGAGCGGATAGAGAGCATATTTTTGTCGCGATGGAAGAAGGGAAAATAGTTGGGACGGGGAGTTTGGCTAATTTTGGGAGCGAAGAAGAGCCGAGCTATTATGGCACAGCCGTATTTGTCAAAATAGAGCTTCACAAAAGGGGGATTGGGAAAAGTATTATGCAAAAGCTGGAAGAAAAAGCTGTAGAGTTAAGGGCAGATAAACTTACTGTCCGTTCCGCGATCAATGCGCGAATCTTCTACGAAAAACTTGGTTATAGCTACAAAGACGGTCTCGAAGTTGAAGATGATAGGGGAAATTTTATAATGGAAAAGGCAATTTAGAATCATGAAGAAGATATTCAGTATATTACTTCTTTTTGTCTTCTTGTTAACTGCCTGTAAGAAAACCCAAAATGCAAAAATAATATCACCTACTGAATCCTCGTTGAAAGAGATTGATAGAAATGGATGTATCATTAGTGATATTCCAGATGAGTTATCATTTGACCCCTTCTATAAGAAATACTGCAACGCAGATGGAATTCCTGTTATTAGCTCAGAGGAAGTAGATGACCTTGCTCTTCAACAAGCATATTATATTCTTATGAATATGCTTGTCGCGGTTCCAGATATTCATCAAGAATTGGTCTCAAAGGGAATTTATTTCGGGGTTATTGGGAAAAACGAACGACTAACGAGCATCCCTGAATACGCACATATGGATAGCGATTATTGGGATCAACGCGCCAGAGGATTAGGTGGAGGAACGGAAAGTTCAATAACGACCAGTGCTGAAGAGAATTTATTATGCTTGGAAAATGATCGATACTATGGAGAGAATATAGCCATTCATGAATTTGCTCACACAATATCGATTTTAGGTTTGGGCAGTAATTTTGATTCCTTGCTTCTTGAGTTTACGGAGATATATGAAACTGCGCTCGAAGAAGGATTGTGGGAAAATACATATGCAGGAAGTAATATGCAGGAATATTGGGCTGAAGGAGTTCAATCCTATTTCAATGCCAATATTCAATCGGTGTTGGGAGATGGTGTTCATAACCATGTAAACACTCGGGAAGAATTAGCAGAATATGATCCAGTACTTTACGATTTCATATCAGATATTTTCAATGATCATGAATGGACACCGACTTGTCCAAATGAAGAATGAACTATCCAAGATAGAATAGTTTGCCAAACAAAATCAACACAAGAAAACGAATATAGTGCGAGGAAAAATGCTCCCTAAACTGATCACCGACCAAGAAAACCAGATCGGCGAAAACCCGCTCTGGCATCCCACCGAAAAACGCCTCTGCTGGACAGATATCCCCACCGATCGGCTTTTTCGCCACGATCCTGCCAGGGCAAGTACTCTTACAGGGTACTACGCTAAGGAGTAAAGAACAGAATGGATAAAGACTTTAGTGTTTCAGAAAAGATTGAAAACGCGGAAGTTGCTTCTGTTTTCAACTCTTATCCACAGAAAATTAGAACCAAACTTTTAATTCTTCGTCAACTAATTTTGGATACTGCGGCTTCAATAGAAGTAGTTGGTGAAATAGAAGAGACTCTAAAATGGGGCGAACCAAGTTACTTAACACCAAAAACAAAAAGTGGGAGCACAATAAGGATTGCTTGGAAAGAATCGCAAGAAGAACAATATTCAATGTATTTCAAATGCACAGCAAATTTAGTTCCTGCTTTTAGAGAGAAATATCCAGATGTGTTCAAATTTGGAGGGAACAGGAGTATCGATTTCAACATTGAAGATACTGTTCCCATGAATGAGTTAAAGCAGTGCATTATATTAGCTCTAACCTATCATCTTAATAAAAACCTAGAGACAACTGATAGATGGAAAATGGCAGAGAATATCACATAACAGTTAACTACAGCTTTTTCTGTTTGGACGGCGTGCCAATAACATATAACTGTAAAGCAAAACACTTGCTACGCTTCACATAATCTCAAGGAGAAAAATGCCCCCTAAACTAATAACTGACCAAGAAAACCAGATCGGCGAAAACCCACTTTGGCATCCCACCGAAAAACGCCTCTACTGGACAGATATCCCCACTGGTCGGATTTTTCACTACGACCCTGTCACTGCCGAAACCGAGCAGATTTACAGCGGCGAGATCGTCGGCGGCTTCACCTTTCAGGCCGATGGAGGGCTGCTGCTCTTCATGGCGTGCGGCAAAATTGCAAAGTGGAAAGATGGAAAACTCGAAACCCTCATCGAAGAAATCCCTGCTGAAAGAGAGAGTCGTTTTAACGACGTGATCGCCGATCCGCAAGGTCGCGTTTTCTGCGGGACAATGCCCTCAGCGACGGATTTAGGCCGACTCTACCGTCTCGACCCTGACCGAAGCTTGCATCTCCTCCTCGACGGGATCAACATCTCAAACGGACTCGGCTTCACACCCGATCAAAAAACACTCTACTACACCGAATCAGTAGCCCGCAAAATTTACAAATTCGACTATGACGCAGAATCTGGGCAGATCAGCAACCAACGCACCTGGAAGGAAATCCCCCCAAACGAAGGTGTCCCCGACGGCCTAACAGTGGATGCCGATGGATTCATCTGGTCTGCCCGTTGGGAAGGTTCTGCCGTCTACAAATATGCCCCCTCAGGCGAAAATGTGCAAAAAATCGAAATCCCCGCTCAAAAAGTGACCAGTATCACCTTTGGCTGCGAAAACCTGAAGAATCTCTACGTCACCACCGCGCTGGATGGCGGCACAAAAGAAGAGGCAGGAGAAGGCGCAGGCGCGCTCTTTTGCATCCCGGACGTGGGGCAGGGGCAAAAAGAATATTTCTCGCACATAGAATAAATTCACATAATGATTAAATTTTCTCGAAAATAAAATGTATAATGTTTTTGCTGATTGCTATTTGGGTATGGTAGGAGAAAAACATGGACGAATTATCCGAACTGAAATTCAAAGAATACAGAGCATTCATCGAAGACACATCTCGCCTGACTGAAAGAAGGCAGAACACATCGAATCTATATATTAGCATCAACTCTTTACTATTAACAGGATTGATGTTTGCCATAAAAGACTTCGGTGAAAATCTAAGCCTAGACATTCTCTTTCCTTTTTTGATCGTCGTCGCGGGGATTTTCATTTCCCTGCTCTGGAAGCAGGTTATTACTAAATATAAAAAACTGGTTGGCTTGCGCATTAGAACATTACGAAAAATGGAAAATGACGAGGCGCTCACGTGGATGACAAAAATGTATCACGTAGAGGATAAACTCTATCCTGTAGACAAGAATGACCAACCCATTATGGGCAAAGGGTTAAATTTCTCAGACAAAGAAGCGCAACTTCCTTCTATCTTTATTGGCCTCTATACTATCGCGGGGGTATTTCTCATCGCATCTTTCTATAATATTTTTTAGTTAAAAGGAGCCCTAAAATGACCGAAAAAGAAGAACGTGATATCGAAAAAGTCTATGCAACCAAAGAAAATGTCGCCAAGTTGCGCCGCTTAGCAGACGCGCTCGAAGCAGGCAAAGCCTTCCAAATCCAGGTTGCGGGCGAACGGATCTATATCCCCGCCAGCGCAGAATTCAGCATCGAGCATGAACGCTCGGATGATGGCGAAGAGCTTGAATTCCAGTTGAAATGGTAGGCAAATCATAAAAGATTCAGTGGCTTTCTATGACAACGTGGGGCGAATATAATTTAAAAAAGCTTCTACTACTGTGGGATCAAAAAGTTTGCCTGTATTTTCTTCAATATGTGCCAGCGCATCTGCCCGTGACCATGCTTTGCGGTAAGGACGATCGCTTGTCAGTGCATCCCAAACATCCGCAACAGCAAATATACGTGCCATCAAAGGAATTTCTTCACCTATATAGCCATGAGGATAGCCGCTGCCATCCCAGCGCTCGTGGTGGCAACAAGGAATACAAAGCGCCGGTTTTAAAAACTCAATATTTTCCAACATCTCACGGGCTTGCTCTGGATGCTCTTCTATGATCGCTCTTTCTTCAGACGTTAGCGCAGCTGGTTTACTAAGAATAGCATCGGGAATAGCGATCTTACCGATATCATGTAATAGAGCACCACGCCTTAGATGTACCAAGTCTGCTTCTGGAAGGGCCATAGCGCGTGCCAGTTCTTCAGCAAGCAAAACAACACGTTGAGTATGATCTTCCGTACTTTTATCGCGTAATTCAATTGCTTTAGCCCAACCTACCAGGGTCTCATTATAGGCATGCAACAATGCAGCTTGTTTCTCTTTTGTCCGTCTATACCACTGCCCAAGCACTATACCTGTAAATCCGCCGTAGAGGGTGGGGATTATATATCCGCGTGGTTGAAAGACCACATGTATTTGGCCAACGAGAATTTTTTGCAGCGTTGAGAAAAATATCAGAACAAGCGCCCCCACTAAAAACGATATGATGTTCATTGAAATAGGGTGAAGGCAACAAGGCTTCGGCCTGGGTAAGGGGGATGGCATAAGTGCTCCAATAGGCTTCTACTACTTTCTGTGCGAACCATATAAGCCAATTATAAGTTATAGGAACTCTTTAACAAATAGCCAACTCGATTACTTATCTGCTTTCCCCAAAGCAGAATTCAAAACCAGCCTTAAATAATCAGATGAAATAATAGGCGGCCTAAGTAGACTTTCAAATTAGACAACAGGAATGACAAAGGAGTGCAAAGTGTTAGTTTTACTTTGTGCTCCTTTGTGGTTTAATCTTTAATATCTTCCAACTCATATGCCAAAGGAGTCCTCCCATGACCATCAAACCCGACCTGCACATCTTCCGAGACAAGAACGGCACACCGCACATCGAAGCAACCACGACAAACGATATGTATTGGGGGCAGGGATTCGTCCACGCGCGAGATAGAGGCGTGCAGATGCTGATGATGCGCGTACTCGGGCAGGGTCGCCTTTGCGAATTACTGAATGACAGTGAAGAAAGCCTCGGCATAGACAAGTTTTTTAGGCAGATGAATTGGCATAATAATCTTGAGCGCGAGTTCGATAAACTCGAAGAAAAATATCAGGGCTATCTCCAATCCTATACAGATGGAGTCAACGCTGCTCTCACTGAAAAAAGCCCGTGGGAATATAAACTGCTCGGCTACAAACCTGAAAAGTGGCATCCAAACGACTCGATCATGATCTCGCGCATGATCGGCTATCTGACCCTCGCGCAATCGCAAGCCGAGATGGAGCGTCTCTTCATTGAGATGGTACAAGCCGATATTTCACACGAAAAACTCGAAGAACTTTTCCCCGGCAATCTCGGCGAACTCGATATTGACCTGCTCAAAAAAGTGTCCCTTGGTGAGCGAATCGTTAATCCCTCTTCGCTTTGGGATATGGGCGCACCGCGCATGATGGCATCTAACAATTGGGTCATCGGCGGAGCGCGCACCAAATCGGGGCAGCCGATCCTCGCCAATGATCCGCATCTCGAAGTTAATCGCCTGCCCAACGTCTGGAGCGAAATCGTGCTCTCCAGCGGCGGTCGTTATATCATGGGCGGCACCATGCCCGGCGTGCCCGGCGTATTAACCGGCCGCAATCAAAATCTCGCCTGGGGCGTGACCTATGCTTTCGTCGATGCTGTCGATTCCTGGGTCGAAGATTGCAAAGATGGCAAATATCGCAAAGAAGGGAAATGGAACGATTTCCACATCCGCACGGAGACGATCAGGCGCAAAAAAGCGGATGATGTGGAGGTGAACTTCTACGAGAACGAGCACGGGGTTTTGGATGGAAACCCGCATCGCCCGGGATTTTATCTTGCTACGCGTTGGACGGGCGCAGATTCTGGCGCAGTCACCATCCGTGCCTTTTTCGACATCGCCGAAGCAACCACCGCTAAAGAGGGGATGAACATCATCGGGCAAGTCGAGACGGGCTGGGACTTCGTCCTCGCGGACAAAGCGGGAGATATCGGCTTTCAAATGACGGGAAAAGTTCCTAAACGCCGAGCAGGTATAAGTGGGTTCGTTCCGCTCCCCGGTTGGGATGCGAAAAATGATTGGGATTCGTACATCCAGGTAGATGAGATGCCGCGCATCTTAAATCCAAAACCCAATTTCTTTGCGACCGCCAATAACGATCTGAATGAGTATGGCAAAATCCCACCGATCAATATGCCGATGGGTTCCTACCGCGCCGAGCGGATCAACGCGCTGCTGGCCGAGAAGGATGATTTTAGGGTGGAGGATGTTTTCGCGATGCACGCCGACCTGTACTCGCTGCAAGCCGAACGTTTTATGGCGATTTTGCGCCCGCTGTTACCAAATACGCCGCAAGGGGATATTTTGCGCGAATGGGATTTGCACTACGACGCCGCCTCGCAGGGTGCCTATTTATTCGAAGCCTTCTACAAGGAGCTTTACCGCGAGGTCTTTGGGAAGAACGGATTTGGCGAGGCTGCGCTCGATTTTCTCTACGATGAAAGCGGTACTTTTATTGATTTCTATCAGAATTTTGATCGCGTTTTGCTCACGGAGAACTCTGTTTGGTTTGGCGATATGAGCCGTGATGAACTTTATCGCAAAGTAGCGGTGAAGTCTTTGAATATCGAATCCAAAGCCTGGGGTTCGCGGCAGCAATATACGATGAGCCACATGCTCTTCGGCGGGACATTGCCGAAATTCCTCGGTTTTGATCGTGGTCCGATCACAGGCGTAGGCGGACGCGCGACCATTAATCAAGGGCAAATTTACCAAAGCGCGGGGCGCACGACGACCTTCTTCCCTTCGCTCAGAATGGTGACCGAGATGGGCGAAGATAAACTCTATTCCAATCTGGCAGGCGGCCCCAGCGATAATCGCTTCTCGAAATGGTATATCTCTGATCTGGAAAATTGGTTGAATTATCACTATAAGGTGACGAAGCCGAACTCGCCAAATGAAGATGAAGAATTTTAGGGAGAAGGGATTAAAAGGAGATAATATGCGCATTTTACTAACTGGCGGCTCAAGCGATTTGGGTCATGTACTATCGAAAGAATTAAAAAACCGTGGCGATACTCCGCTGCGCATAGATGTGCGTGCCCCGATGAGCGATTCGGGTGTGTATATCAACGGCTCAATTCTGGATCGCCCCCTATTACGGCAGAGCATGGAAGGCGTGGACTGTGCGGTTCATATCGCTGCCTGGCATGGTTTTCACGAATTCACGAAGCAAAAAGATGTCTATGATTTCTGGGAACTAAATGTGACCGGCACATCTTATGTCCTGCAAACGGCAGTAGAAACGGGTGTTAAGAAAATCGTGCACATTTCAAGTGAAAGCGTGCTGGATTGGTCAGGTATCTATGGGCACACCAAAGTACTCGGTGAAGAAATGGTACGCGCCTATGCTCAACGGCACGGACTAGAAATTATCATCCTGCGCCCGCGCGCCTTTATCCCGCATTGGAACAAAGCTACTTACGGTTCTTTTGTTGAATGGGCACAGTGGTTTTGGAAGGGTGCAGTCCATATTGACGATATGAATCAGGCAGTCATCCAAGCCATTGATTTTCTGGCAGAGAAATCGATCCCCGCACCGTTGACGCTGACTGTCGATGGGGCGTATGAGTACACCGCCAATGATCTCAGCAACTGGGATGCAGACGGGGCCGGTACAACCTTCAAAAAATACTATTCTGAATACTATGATCTGGCTATAAAGCACGGACTTGACCCCGCCCTGAAACCCACCACGCTGGATATTACAGAAACTCGTCAGCAGTTGGGCTACGAACCGCAATATAGCCTAAGAAACTTGCTCGTGGAATTAGAGCTGTTTGGTGCAGATGGTCCACCGATGCCAACCTTTTAAAGCAATTTTTGATCGAAAAGCTTTGGATAGTCCAAATTTAGGAGAATCTTATGACAGACAAAAATAAAGAACAGCTCCCCGGAATATTACGTTTCTTCATCAAGCTTTTTCAAATCATCCTCTATATCCCGATCCAAATCATCTTCATTCCTATTGCTATTGTTGGCATAATAATTGCGGTTTATAAGGAAACGGGAAGAAGCAAGAAACTAGGTGTTTCCTTCTCGGCAATTAAAGCGCTTCAATATCGGTGGATGATGCATTATTTTAATACCAGACCGGACCCCCTTTCTGTGGAGTTTGTTAAAAACTTTCCATGTGAATCACATTTTGGAATGTGGTCAGTTATGGGCGCGCTTATCATTTCCCAACGCTTATCTGGTTTTCCGGAGAAGCTGGGGAAGCTCGTTGAACCCGGTGAAGAAACTGGAGATACCACCGCAGGGATTCGGGTGCTTACTTTTGACAGGATCATGGAAAAATATATTGATGAAATGGAGCAGATCGTCCTTCCCGGCGCTGGCTTTGATCTGATCGCTTTGAAATATACACAAGACAAAGAAGTAAAAGTTTTTGAACTCGATCAGGCGAATACATTAAATATAAAAGTTGAAACATTGAAAAAAGCATATATAGCACATGATTGGATTACCTATATCCCAGTAGATTATGAAACCGAATCTTGGAGCGATAAACTCCTGGAAGCCGGTTTCGATAAAACAAAAAAGACTCTCTTCCTTTGGCAAAGTGTTTCTTTATATCTAGAAGCTGAAATTGTCCGAGAAGCACTAAAGGATATGGCTGATCTTTGTGTGGACGGAAGTGTCATCGCTCAAGACTTTTATTCCAAAGCATTCGCAGAAGGTAAATATTCAAAAGAATCTAAGAATTTTTTGAGTATCATAGAAAAAATGGGAGAGCCTGCGAAATTTGGGTTAGATATGTCAGATGATCCAAAAGCGGCAGTTGAATCATTCTTGGAAGAATGTGGATTGCAGATGACAGAATATATTCAATTCGGTGAAAAATTGGATATTGAACCCTTTTACTGTGTTGTTGAAGCTGAAAAACTCTAAGATATGTGTTAGATGACAAAAACACAACATAAGTAACTTGAGTTATGCTTAGCAATTTTCGGTGGACTGAAGTCCTGCCTCAACTCGTAAAAGCCCCTGTGGGGCTAAAAACACCCAGCCCACAGGGCTTCCATGTACTAAGGAAGGGCTTTTAGCCCGCACGGATCTGTTGAACATCTCTTATCCATAACTCAGGTTAAGTATGGCTAAATAGCCATACTTATGTTATATTAAAGCTATGAGCAAAGCAACCTTTGAGTGGGACAGAGACAAAAACCTGGAAAATCAGGAGAAACACCACGTTTCATTCGAGGATGTTCAATATGCTTTTTTAGACCAGAAGCGCATCATCGCCGAAGACTTGAAACATAGTCAGGATGAGAAACGCTATTACTGTTTTGGTCTGGACAAGGAAAAAGAAGGCATTCTAACCGTGCGTTTCACCTATCGTTCTGGTCACATCCGTATTATCGGTGCTGGGTATTGGCGAAAGGGTAAGAAGATATATGAGCAAGAAAATAAAATATACTGATGAGCCGATCGGCGAAGTGAAACAGGTCGCTGATTTCCTACCATCACCTGAAGAGCTTGTTCTCAAGCAGAAAAATACCAAGATCACTATTTCTCTCAGTGCTGAGAGTGTGGCTTATTTTAAGTCGGCTGCGAAAGAGCACCACACACAGTATCAAAAGCTCATTCGAGAATTGCTGGATGAATATGTCACTCATCAAAAAAACATCAAGAAATGATAGCCAGAATATTTGGGGAAAACGCATTTAAACGAAACAGCTTTGTCTGAGCTATATTCTTCGCAATTTGTGCCTCTGCATGCAAAATTTCCTAATCATCCTCACCCTCCTCCTGATCGGCATGGGGATAAAACGCCTCGCCATCTTCCCTAAAGAGACGGGCAATGTCTTGAACCTAATCGTCATCTACATCTCCTACCCTGCGCTGGTCTTGCTCAATATCCCCAAATTGGTCTTTTCAAACGAGCTATTTATCCCCGCTATCATGCCCTGGGTCATGTTGATTTTTTCTGCCGCGCTCATTCTGCTCCTATCCAAAATCCTAAAATGGGATCGCGTCGTAACGGGCTGCCTGCTGCTTTTGGTGCCGCTGGGGAATACATCATTTCTCGGCATACCAATGGTGCGCGCTTTTTTTGGCGAGCAAGCCGTTCCCTACGCATTGGTTTACGACCAATTGGGTTCCTTCCCTGCGCTAACGACCTATGGCACGCTCATTCTGGCCATTTATGGTACAGGTGAAAGCAAACCCTCCATCAAAAGGATCGGCAAAAAAATTATCAACTTCCCACCTTTTATCGCCCTCATCCTTGCCATTGTGCTGCGCCCCATCCCCTACCCGCCCGTCCTTCTCGATTTTTTGGAAATGTCAGCTGCCACCCTGGTTCCCCTCGTCATGATCGCCGTGGGCTTTCAGCTTCAATTGAAGATGGATAAAGCCCTCCTTTCGCAATTATCTGTTGGATTGACAATAAAGTTGGTCGCTGCCCCGATCATCGCCTTGCTTCTCACACGGATGATGGGCTTGCGTGGCGAACTCGTACAAGTTGCGATCTTCGAGGCTGGGATGCCGCCAATGCCCCTGCGGTGACCATTGGCGGCATCCCAGCCTCGAAGATCTCTCCCCGCCGCTGGCAGCCGCGCTGGTCGGCATCGGAATCATCGTCAGTTTTCTAACACTGCCCATGCTATATCAATTGCTCTGATGCAAAACATTTCTCTTTCTGGAAAAAATTTGCTATGATGGTGCATATTCAATTTGATCCAATAAAAGGAGAATTCTATGTGGAAAAAAGCACTTTGGGTTTATGCATGGCTCTATATTGCTCTGATAGCAGGTGGAATGCTTTATCAAGCCTTTCTTGATATTCGTAATCGTGACTTTCAAATTGTTGCAATTATCTTACCGCTGTTAATGTTTATCCCCGCATGGGCGGTCTTAGCTGGAATAAAGGGGAAAAGGGTTTGGATCTTGCTAACGATCTTTGGCTTGCTGCTTACGGCAATCCCGGTAGCGGGGATTTTCAACTTCAACGATATGAGCCTCCTCACCGTTGGTAAAGCCCTGCTCTTTGTACCAATGATTATTGGCTTAATCTATTATGGCTTTGTAAAGCGCCCCCCGAAAAAGCAAGAATAGTACTGCGCATAAATTATCCCGAAAGAGGCTAAACTAAAGAGGAGGTAAGAGGAACGCTTACCTCCTCTTTTTACTTAAACAGCTTTATGCTCCAAGGACTTCTTCAGGAAAGTAGTCGCATCTTCAGCACTAATTGCAGGAGATATATAGAAACCCTGTCCATATTCGCAACCCAACTCCCTTAGGATTTCCATCTCCTCCAAAGTTTCTATTCCCTCAGCAATAACCTTTTTCTTAAGTTCTTTCGCCATTAAAATAATGGTCTTAATTAGGCTAACTTTACTTTTATCTTGGGTCATGCCCATCACAAAAGAACGATCGATTTTGATAACATCAAAGGGGAATTGATGCAGGTAACTCAAAGATGAATATCCTGTACCAAAATCATCCATTTGGGTACCCGCTCCCAACTGTTTAATTTCTTTTAGAACAGTTGCGGCAGTTTCTGTATCATTGATAATATCGCTCTCTGTAACTTCCAGATTTAAACAATTGGGTTGAAGAGAATTTTGCTGAATAGCATTTTCTATTTGTTCCACAAGATCAGGATGAACGAGTTGTTTACCTGAGAGATTTACGCTAATTTGAAGCTCAGATGCGGCTGGAATTTGAGATTGCCAAAAGCAAAGCTGCTTGGTTGCATTTTGTAAAACCCAATCCCCTAACGGTAGAATAAGACCAGTTTCTTCTGCAATTGGGATAAACACAGTAGGAGAAATATCACCTTTTTCAAGGTGAGACCAACGCAAAAGACTTTCAAAACCCATGATTTTTTGATTTTCCAGACTAATAATAGGTTGATAATGCAGCGTAAGCTCTTGTTGTTCAATAGCTAAACGTAAATCGGTCTCCAATTCCAAACGCAGCATAATATAGTCTCGCATGGTTTGGTCGAATATCTCATAACGCGCCTTACCCCTTGCTTTGGCTCTGTACATGGCAATATCCGCATCCCGTAAATATTCATCGGGAGTGTTATAACCAGGAGCGTTCATCATAATACCTATACTGGCGCTGGTAATCGTCTCAGTACCTAGTAAATCAATTGGTTGCGATAGCAAGTTCTGAATTCGATCCGCAGTTTGGGTAGCATCACGAATATCATCAATATTTTCCAAAAGAATCCCAAACTCATCTCCTCCTAATCGAGCAACGGTATCTGTTGCCCGCATACTCTTACCTAACCGTCTTCCAATTTCTTGCAAAAGAACATCGCCAACATTATGCCCCAAACTGTCATTTATCAGTTTAAAATGATCTAAATCCAGAAACAAAATTCCAAATTTAGCACTTGGGTTTCGTTGATTCCGAAAAATAGCACTTCCTAAGCGATCCAAAAAAAGGGCACGATTCGGAAGGTCAGTGAGCGAGTCATAAAAAGCGTCGTGTCGGAGTTGATTCTCAGCCTCTTTACGGCCGGTAATTTCAGTATGTGAGCCTGCCATCCTATATGCAGAGCCTGTCTCATCAAATAAGGCTAAGCCGCGAGCAAGCACCCAACGATAGGTATTATCCTTGTGGCAAAGGCGATGCTCACTCTCAAAATGGGGCGTTCTGCCTTGAAAATGAGCGTCGATTTTCATTTTTACTTCTTGCTGAGAATCCGGGTGAACACGCTCTAGCCATTCAGCTGGCTCATTGCCAATATCATCTTCTTCGTACCCCAAAATTTGTTTCCAACGCGGAGACAAATAGATTTTATCTGTTGTCAGATTCCAATCCCAAAGACCATCGTTAGCTCCACGAACAGCCAAAGCATAGCGCTCTTCGCTCTCACTCAGGCGTTTTTCGGATTCTTGGCGCGCGGCCAAACCCTCTACAAAAGCGTTGAACCAAATCACAAGTTCCCCAACTTCATCATCCCATTTTGATTCTAGCCGCGTTCTATAATCCAGTGTCCCTTCTTGAAAACTCCGAAATTGTTCTGTGATTTTGCGAATAGGGTTTACTATATTTTGAGTAATGAAAACAGCGGCGATACCTGCAAAACAAAAACAAATAAGCAGTAAAGAAAATGTGACTGTCCGGATAAGTGATGTTTTCGCAGTAAATGTGTTGGCGGGGATCAAACTCATTACATACCAGTTGCTCTTACTTGAGTATGCATAAGTAACGAACATTTCTTCCCCGTCCACTTCAGTCGATAATATCCCATCCTCAGAGGTCAGTTTTTCAACAAAAACCGGACTAATTTGACTGCCCAAAAAGGATTGGTTAGGATGGTAGATTACTCGACCTTTAGCATCAAACACCATCAAATAAGAACCCTCTCCTAGATTAATTTGATTAAATCTTTCATAAATATCGGTCACACTATAATTTCAGTAGTTCACGATTTCGGGTAAAATATTGGTCGGAATAGACATAACGACACCATACAAGAATTCAATAGTACGGCGCAGAAAATAAGCAAACCGCTTGAGACGAAAACGGTCAGTATCAAC
>Ga0233430_1001285_pt1 | contig 36274 bp, 35 predicted proteins | sample SI_118_April2016_2_FD_179883 | JGI IMG/M metagenome (GOLD analysis project Ga0233430, IMG submission 179883) | Seawater microbial communities from Saanich Inlet, British Columbia, Canada - SI_118_April2016_150_MG | ecosystem: Environmental > Aquatic > Marine > Inlet | place: Canada: British... | reverse complement strand
GTTGGATAAATAGATGTTGAGAAACTTGAAAAATATAATTAGCGCGGCACTCGTAATATTGATCACCGCGGGCCTCTCCGGCTGCACGGTCAATCCGGCGACCGGCGATCAAAGCTTTACCGGCTTTATGTCGCTCGAAGACGAGATAAAAATCGGCCGCGAAGAACATCCCAAAATTCTGAAATCATTTGGCGGGCCATATAAAGACAATACTGTCACCAATTATGTGAACGGCATCGGCAATGGGCTCGCTGCCCGCTCAGAGCTGCCTAAAATCAAATGGACGTTTACGGTTTTAAACTCGCCGCAGATTAATGCCTTTGCTTTGCCGGGCGGCTATGTCTACGTCACCCGTGGGCTCATGGCCTTGGCCAGCAATGAAGCCGAGCTGGCCGGTGTGATTGCCCATGAAATTGGCCATGTTACCGGCCGCCATACAGCGCAGCGCTACAGCAGCTCGATAGCCGCAACCGGCGTTTCTATTTTAGCCGGCATCCTTTTAGGTTCGGCGGCAGGCGATCTGGCGAATTTTGCCGGTCAGGCCGCCGTGCAATCTTATTCCCGGGCCCAAGAATTTGAAGCCGATAGTTTGGGTGTGCGCTACCTCTCGCGTACCAATTACAACACCCAAGCAATGGCAAGCTTCCTCGCCAAGCTACGCTCCCACAGCCAGCTTGAAGCCAAGCGCCACAAGAAAGATCCCTCGAGTGTCGATCAAGGCGACATGTTTGCCACCCACCCCCGCACCATCGACCGGGTTGAGCGCGCCATTGCTAATGCCAAAAACGGGCGGACCGGGCAGCGCTTTGGGGCGGTCGATTATATGGAGCGGCTGCATAACATGCTCTATGGCGATGATCCAAAAGAAGGTTTTATAAAAGGCCGGACGTTTATCCATCCCGAAATGCGCTTTCGCTTTGACGTGCCGGAGGGCTTTCGGCTGTTTAATTCTGCCCGCGCCGTGATTGCCAAGGGTCCCGGCAGCTCAATCATTCAATTTGATATGGCGGGCAAACCCTATGGTGGATCGATGACCGGCTACATTCCCAATGTCTGGGGTCGCAAGGGAAATTTTCGCCAAGTTGAGCCACTTAATGTGAACGGCATGGAAGGCGCGACCGCGACGATGCGCACCCGGCAACGAAACGGCACCTTTGATCTCCGCTTCATCGCCATTCGTCAAAGCCCCAAGCGCATTTATCGTTTTGCTTTTCTAACGCCGCCCAATATGACCGACCGGCTTTCCCTAGGCTTGCGTCAAACAACTTTCAGCCTGCGCAGCATTTCCTCTACCGAAGCGCAAAAGCTCCAACCGAGCCGGATTTTGGTTAAGCCGGTAACCGCCGGTGATACCGTTCGAAGTTTTGTCCGACGCATGGGCGTCAATGATTTTAAGGAAGAAACCTTCCGCGTCATCAACGGCCTCAGCCCCTCTGATACGCTCCGCCGCGGTGGCCTGGTAAAAATAATTTCCGAGTGAAAAGGTTAACTTTTGAGGCTGCCGAAGAGTTCGGTGAGGAAGCCGATGGAAAGCTCATAGATGCCGGGTGAGGTGCTTTCGCGGCCACCCGCGACATTGAGGATTTTAATTTCGTCCCTGACGATCCAGTCATGGACGTCGCTGACATGACCTTTGCCTTTAAAATCGAAAATCAGACAGGACTTGCCCAGTTTTTGCGCAAGCTCCACGGTCAGCATCGAGCCGTCATCAAGACCCTCATCGCCCAACACCAAGGTGCCATCACTCTCAGATACATTTAGGCTGGTACGTTCGGCAGGATCCGGGCTTTCGGTTTCCAGCACGGGATAGTGCGCGGCAATCTCGCCATCCTCGGCCCAGCGACCGAGCGGGCACCAGCCGGCGCAGTCGATGCCCAGCCGCAGCGCTGCATCTAGTGCCGCGCGATCAACACCGGTTTGGCCGCCCGAGATAATTTTATCGATGACATAAGACCGAGACATATTAGATTATACCCATAAAAAAAGGCGGTCGGACAAAAATCCAACCACCTTTTACTAATTTTTTTTCGCCGTCTCTAAGCAGCTTGCAGGACAGCTTCCAATTTCTCGGTCGCTTTTTCCTTATCGATGCTCTCCACGGCGGCAAATTCACCCGCCAAGCGCTCAAGCGCCGCTTCATAAATCTGGCGTTCACTGAAAGACTGGTCAGGTTGGCCGACATTGCGATGCAGATCGCGGACAACTTCAGCAATCAACTGAGGGTCGCCGGAATTAATCTTGGCTTCATATTCTTGAGCTCGGCGGCTCCACATGGTCCGCTTAATACGCGCGCGGCCTTTTAAAGTCGTCACCGCATTTTCCATAATTTTACGCGAGCTTACTTTGCGTAAGCCCGAAGTTTCCATTTTATTGGTCGGCACCCGAAGAGTCATCCGGTCATTGTCAAAGGTAACCACCACCAATTTTAAAACTGTTCCGGCAATGGTTTCTTTCTCAATGCCTTTCACTTGACCAACCCCATGGGTCGGATAGACCACAAAGTCGCCTGGTTTAAAGGCGATTTTATCTGTTTTGCTGCTTTTTGCTGTTGCCATAAGTCTCTATTTCTCCACTTTTCAGATAAGCGCTAAAACTCTCCTTACCCGCTATTACTTTTCGCTTCACACCGGGCGTGCTTATCTGAGTAAATTTCTCTAAATGCCTGATCTCACATTTTTGGGCGCAAGACTATCCAGCATAAACGAATTCATACCTTCGCTTGGCCCATAAACACAAAGCCGACACAGATTGGAAACTTAACGTCAAAAACCTGTTCGGCAGCGAGTGTATACCACAAATTAGGGCATAAATACAGACCCAATTGTTAACATGTGTATTATCCACAGGTCCGGCAGAAAAATAGCCCGCAGATACGGGCCAAATTCCTTATAATTCAATCACTTATGGAGTGATAAAGACCTAGCTACCTGCGCCTGGGCTTTCGCTCAATTCAGCTTTTTTGCCTTCTTTATCTTTCCACTCATCGGCATCTGCCGGGCTCTCGCCTTTGACCGTGATATTGGGCCAGGAAGCTGACAGGCGGGTGTTAATCTCGAGCCAATCATCCAAACCATCCTCGGTATCAGGCAAGATGGCTTCGGCTGGGCATTCCGGTTCGCACACACCACAATCGATGCATTCATCGGGGTTGATTACCAAAAAATTTTCACCCTCGTAAAAGCAATCGACGGGGCAAACCTCGACGCAATCCATATATTTACATTTAATACAATTCTCGGTGACGATATAGGTCATGCTGGTCTCCGTTAAATCCCTATAATTTTTGTTAGCCTGCCAAACAGGCGCTCTCTTTCTTACACGTAAGCTTAGCTTATGCCAAGTCTTGCCATCACTCTTTTTCTAGCATCTCCACGATCACGATCATTAACATAAATCAAGCCGGCAATCCGGCTAATCAGATTGGCTTCGAAGTGATCAACATTGCCGTCGGCAAAAGCGACCTCCCAAAGCATTTCGATCATCTGGATACGTTGCTCCGGCTCGTAGCGGTCTTTTATCACCCGGGTAAACGCATAGAGATGCCCGGATTCTTCGATGACTTCCTCAGCCTCGGCAATCAGGGTTGCACTTTCTTCCTCGGTGATATCGAAGTGAGATTTCAGCTGGCTTAAAATGCTTGAGCGTTCATCATCATCAAAATGACCATCCATACAGGCGGCCTCAACCAACAAAGCGGCAGCGGCAGCGTGCAGTTCATCCTTATCCGGCGCGCCGGCATTCGCCGGGGCCTCCGCAAATAATGCTTTAATTCGATTTATCATGGAGAGCTATCTAGCATGGTCGGGAGCCTTGGAAAAGAAACGTTTTAGAGGATGTGAATTTTTCCGTTAGTCGTCCCACTGCTCATCTTTCGCCATCAGCTTATCGATTGCCCGGCGCTCGGTCTTGGTCGGCCGGCCGGCTCCCATTTCCCGTTTGCCCGTACTGGCAACCGGCTCTCTGTCTTCTTTCTTCACGTGGACCGGCGGGGCGAGATCTTCATAGAGCATTTGTGCTTCAGTTGCAGGACCCCGTCTTGTGCCGAGCCCCAAGATTTTTATAACCCGGATATGAGGTCCTTTGGGAAAGGTCAGCACATCACCAGGCCGCACCATCTGGTGGGCCTTTGAGGTAATCTCCCCATTGAGCCGCACTTTACTCGACTGACAGAATTTGGTCGCCAGCGAGCGGCTTTTCATAAAGCGTGCCTGCCACAACCATTTATCGAGCCGGAGCCCCTTGCTTGGCGAAGCCTCGCTCATGAAAGAGAGAGTTCCTTGAGCTTGGCAAAGGGCGAGTCTTCTGGGGCTGTATCAGGCCGCTTTTTCTTCACGTGTTGCTTTTTTTTATTTGGGCCCTGATTTTTCTTGGACTTTTTCTTTGATTTCTTTTCGTAGGCAAAAAGCACCGGCGCCTCTTCTTCTTGGCTGATCGGTTTTTGCTTCTCATAGCCGAGCGACTTCAACACGCCAACCACATCTTCAGCTGAACACCCCAATAAATTTAAGATTTCAGGGTCCACTTCAAAAGCCCCTTTGGCGCTACGCAATTTCAACATGCCGATGACGCGCTCCAAGATGTCAATCCGGACCGAGAGATCGCCAGCCTGTCTAAATCCGGCGGCTTGCATAAAGTCAAACGGCACCGAGGCATCATAGGGTACAGAAACGCGGCCCGGTGGCGGTAATTCAGGTATCGGCTTGATCTCGTTATTCACCGCCCAAAGCAGCGCCGAAAGCCCCGCAGGTTTGGGGCGCAATAGCGCTGGGAAAAAGACCTCGCGCCGGCCAATTTTAATGCCAAGATGATGCAGGGCGCCATAGTCACGTTTCTCAAGTGCTTTCAATTGTTTGGCGGCCTGGCGTTTGTTCAACACGCCGCCGCCCTCAATCAATTGAAACACCAAGCCCCGCACCGCACCGGTTAAGTCGCAGTCACGTGCCTTCATGAGTGGTTTGAGATTTTGAGCGATATAAGTGTCGAGCCAATTTTGCAGCCGTTGTTCCACCTTATCTTTGACCGCGCCTTCCAAGAGCTCGGCAGACATCAACTTCACTTTGGGTTTTAGCGCATCACTGCCGACGGCGAGGCGGGCAACGATCTGGCTTTGCTCATTGATGGCCCAGGTAATTTTACCGCTGCCATCTACTTCAAGCGCTTTATCATCTGCATTTACCAAGGCCGCCGCCCGGCGCTGCACTTCCGTCGCGAGCGCCCGATAAGCAGCAGCTGTTACCGTACGGCTCGCAATATCACTATCGGTCGCATCGGCAACAAACTTAAAGCCTTCGATGCGGCCGACAAAATGGCCCTCAACCATGACATCACCTTCGCCGTTCACCGCCGATTGCAAAATCTCTTTGTCTTTTAGTTTTCTGACCAGCACGGCGGTGCGTTGATCGACAAACCGCTGGGTCAATCTTTCATGTAAAGCATCCGACAAACGATCTTCGATTTCCCGCGTTCGCGCTTGCCAGCTTTCCGGATCGTCCAGCCAATCACCGCGGTGAGATATATAGGTCCAGATGCGAATATTGGCGATGCGATCAACGAGTGATTCGATACCGCCATCGACCTGGTCAATCCGGGTCACTTCCTTGGCCATCCAGTTCGAGTCAATCGCTCCAGTATCAGAAAGCGCGCAATAAATATGTGACAACAAACGCGAATGCCCGCCGGTGACCTGTCTTCTGAAATCAGGTATCTGGCAAACATCCCACAGTAAATGCACAGAGTCAGAATTGATCAGGCGATCTTTGACCTCGCCTTCGCGGGCAAGTTGAACGAGTATTTTTTCATCGCCCGGTTGGCGCACTTTTACGAGACCCGCTTCTTCCGGGCGGACCGCCAGACTGCTCAGCAAATGATCGAGCGAGCGAAAATCGAGCCTGGCATTTCGCCACTGAATTTGTTTGATTGGATCAAAGCGGTGGTTCTCGATCTGCTCGATAATTTCGGGCTCGATTTCCGGCGCATCACCGGTGACACCAAAAGTGCCGTTACTCATATGGCGTCCGGCCCGCCCGGCGATTTGCGCCAACTCCTCCGGCCGCAAATTGCGCCTAAAGGTGCCATCAAATTTGTTGAGCGCGGCAAAGGCAACATGATCGACATCCATGTTGAGACCCATGCCAATCGCATCGGTTGCTACCAGATAATCAACATCACCATTTTGAAACATCTCGACTTGCGCATTGCGGGTACGTGGGCTGAGAGCCCCCATCACAATCGCCGCGCCACCACGCTGGCGGCGGATCAACTCGGCGATGGCATAGACATCGGCGGCTGAGAAACCCACCACAGCGCTCCTAGGCGGTAAGCGCACAATCTTACGGGCTCCCGCAAAACTCAGTGTCGAAAAGCGCGGCCGGGTAATAAAATCAATGCCTGGCACCAATTGGTTCAGCAAAGGCCGGATGGATTCAGAGCCCATAAACATCGTTTCTTGCATCCCCCGGGCATACAGCAAACGATCGGTGAAGACGTGGCCGCGATCCGGATCGGCACAGATTTGAATTTCATCAATCGCCAGAAAATCAACCGGCTTGTTGATCGGCATTGCTTCTACTGTGCAGAAAAAATACTTGGCATGAGAGGGAATGATTTTCTCTTCACCGGTGATCAGAGCGACCTGACGCGCACCCTTGATCGCCACCGCCCGGTCATAATTTTCACGCGCCAAAAGCCTGAGCGGAAAACCAATCATGCCGCTGCCATGCGCCAGTAAGCGCTCCATCGCCAGATAGGTTTTACCGGTATTAGTGGGTCCCAGAACGGCCGTGACCCGAACGTCTTTTGTTGAAATTTCCATCGCCCAAAGATCGTTCTTTAGCCGACAGGATGCAAGGGAGATTTTAGGAAAGAGGATCAACCACAAGGAGCTCTGATAAGTTCGTCAAAAAATTGTCTCTAATAGTTGTCTACACAACTAAATTCGACTACTATCAACAAACTGCAGATCGTTTTTTGGAGGACATTGAACAATGAGGCTATCCCTACTCAAAGCGCCCACACTGGTGCTGGCATTGATCGGAATATTGGTAAGCTCCGCTCAGGCTCAGATATCAAAAACCCCTAGCGCTCAGCAGGCGATCCGCGAAATGGGACACGCCTTCAACGGCCAAGTCGCCCGCAAAACCAGGGCGATCTATATGCCCCTGCAAAAGGCGTCGCCCGAGGGCCCTGGCCCCGTCAGCCGCGACATCGCCTATGGGCCCGATAACCGCAACCGGCTGGATGTTCATCAGCCGGCAGCGGGGAGTAATGGCGGGGCCCCGATTTTGCTCTTCCTTCATGGCGGCGGCTTCCGCCGCGGGGATAAGAGCCGGGGCGGACTAATCTACGACAACGTGCTTAAATATATGGCCAGAAATGGCGTCCTTGGAGTCAACGCAAACTATCGGTTCGCGCCCAAACACCAATGGCCATCGGGGCCTGAAGACATCGCCCGCATCCTCACCTGGCTTAAAGCCAATGCCGGCAAATTTGGTGGCGATCCTGACCGTATCTTCTTGATGGGCCATTCGGCTGGGGCCAGACATGTCGCGGCTTATACCTTTATAGAAAAGTTCCAAGCGGATGGAGGTAAGGACGGGGTCAAAGGGGTCATTTTAGCGTCGGGTAACTTCCGGGCCAATATCAAGCGCCGCGTTGATCGCGCCTATTTCGGCGACGATGCGAGCAAATATCCTGAAAGAACAACGCTCAACCATCTGAAAGGTCGGCGGATTCCGCTATTCATCGTGGTTGCCGAGTTGGATATCCCGACCGTCTCGAAAGCCTCGGCCGAACTCACAGCCGCCATCTGCGCGCGCGATGGGCGTTGCCCGCGGCAGGCTAAAATTGCCGGGCACAACCACCTATCCGTAGTTTACCATATCAACACAGCAGACGAATCCCTGGGCCCGGTGCTTGTGGAATTTATCAACCAGACTAAATGACTGGTTGGGCGAGCGCCTAACTCAATTCGAAGCAACGCCCAGGGCTAAGCCTTGGACTAAACGTCGGCGTCGACTTCAACTTCAGGCATCTCCACCATGGACGGCTTTGGCTTCTTTGTCCGTTTCTCACGGGTTTTTCTAAGAGACTTCTTCAACTGACGTCGAACAGCTTCGAAGGCATCGCGGATTGCGATATAGACATCTTCGTGGGCATGGTCTTCGGGATCGCGTGCCACCACGATTTCCTCACCCGGCAAAGTAATGTCCACCCGAATGTGATAGAGCGTTCCCTTATGGTGCTGACGATGCGGTGCCTCAACAACGACACGACATGAAGTTATGCGGTCCGTATATTGTTCGAGCTTCTCGACTTTTTCTCGAATTCTTTCTTCAACAGCATCGGAATGTTCTATATCTCGGAAGGAAATTTGTAAGGGTATTTGCATTGACCACTCTTTTCGTTATGTGACAACAGGTTGGATCAGCTTTCGACCCAACCGTCATAGTGTGACAGAAAAGGGACCATGACGGCAACTGGATCGAACTCTTAATCCGTTATTATTAAACATCATTTTGAATTTTTTTTCATTGATAAGCATCAATAACTGAACGATTTCAGCGCAATAAGCGAAAAAAAACAAACAAAATCCGATATTCAACAGAACAGGTCTTGCGTAACCTGTCCGATAGATACATATGAGGTCGCGTAAGCGACAAATCCAGTCCGAATTAAACGAATAAATAGAGATAAAGAGTTAAAATGGCAAAAGCGAAGACCGAAGAGAAACTCGAATTCCAAGCAGAGGTCGCTAAAGTTCTCGACCTCGTTATTCACTCGCTCTACAGCAATAAAGAAATATTCCTGCGCGAATTAATTTCTAATGCGTCTGATGCCTGTGACAAACTGCGCTATTTATCGCTCACCGAAAGCAATCTGATTGATCCCGGCACCGAGCTTGGCATCACCCTTTCAGTCAATGAGAAAGCCAAGAGCCTGACGATTTCTGACAACGGCATTGGCATGAACCATGATGAGTTGATCGAAAATCTCGGCACCATTGCCAGATCTGGCACCACGGCCTTCCTCGAAAGCCTGTCGGGTGACGAGAAAAAAGATGCAGATCTCATTGGCCAGTTTGGCGTTGGCTTTTACTCCTGCTTTAGCGTTGCCAAAAAAGTCGAGGTCATCACCAAACGCGCCGGCGAAGATCAGGCTTGGCTGTGGGCTTCCGAAGGTGCGGGCTCTTTCACAATTGTTGAGGCTGAACGGGATACACAAGGCTCGACCGTCACGGTTTATTTCGACAAAGACAATAAAGAGTATCTCGAAGAGGCGCGCATCCGGAACATCGTTAAAACCTATTCGGACCACATTTCGCTGCCGATCAATCTTGCGACAACGACAGAAAAAGAGGGCAAAGAAGAAGCCTCAATCGATCAGCTCAATAGTGGCTCAGCAATCTGGACTCGGGGCAAATCCGACATCACCGAGGAACAATATAAAGAGTTCTATCATCATGTTGGCCATGTCTTCGATGACCCTTGGCTGACGCTCCACAATCGGGTCGAGGGCAAAATCGAATATACCAATTTGCTCTATGTCCCCTCTTCGCCGCCCTTCGATCTGATGAACCCGGAGCGCAAACACAAAGTGAAGCTTTATGTAAAACGCGTTTTCATCACCGATGACTGCGAAGATTTGATGCCGGGCTATTTGCGCTTTGTCCGGGGTATTGTCGATTCCGAAGATCTTCCGCTCAACGTCAGCCGCGAAATGCTGCAACATAATGTTTTGGTCGGCCATATAAAAAAGGCTTTGGTGAAACGCATCTTCAGCGAGCTCAAAAAGAAAGCCACCAAGAAGCCGGAAGAGTATGCAAACTTCTGGAATAATTTTGGTGCCGTCCTCAAAGAGGGCCTCTATGAAGATCATGACAACCGTGACACCCTGTTGGAGCTCACCCGGTTTAACTCAACGCTTAATGATGACCTCCTCAGTCTGGAAGATTATGTCGGGCGGATGAATAACGGCCAGGAAGAAATTTTCTATATCACCGGCGATGATGCCCAGACCTTGAAAACTTCACCGCAGATCGAAGGCTTTAAATCGAAGGGCGTTGAAGTGCTGCTGTTGACCGATCCGGTCGACGAGTTCTGGCTTTCCATGGTTGGCCAATTTAATGAAAAGCCGTTCAAATCGGTAACCTCGGGCGATATTGATCTGGGTGCCATCAAGCGTAGCGATGACGCCGAAGAAGAGAAAGAAAAACCCGAAGCTGCTGACGATGCTGATATCGCCAAGCTGCTCATCGCCTTTAAAGAAGAGCTTGGCGAAGCTGTCAAAGACGTCCGCGCCTCAGACCGCCTGACCGATAGTGCGGTCTGTCTGGTCGCTGGTGAAGGCGATATGGATTTGCATCTGGCCCGTATGCTCAAGCAACAAGGCCACATGGATGTGCCGTCGAGCGCCCGGGTGCTCGAGATCAACTCAACCCATGCGCTGATCAAAAAGCTCTCCGGCCTGACCGATGATCTGACCAAAAAAGAAGATCTTCAGAACATGGCGCATTTGCTGTTGGATCAAGCCCGCATCATCGAAGGCGAAGCAGTGGCAGATCCGGCAGCCTTCTCCAAACGCCTGAATACGGCTTTGGCCAAAGGTCTGGTTTAAACTCGCCCCAACAGTATAGCGATGTCCACTTCTGGCTAATAGCGGACATCAAGCGGCGGCGAAATAGCCTCCGGCGATGAACGCGAGACTGCACATAGCTTTTATTTCATATAACCATAAACCACTGCCTTGCAGAGTTTGGCAAAAGCACGTTTAGAAATGCTGTCGCCAAAATCGTTCCCGGTGAGGCGCTCCAGCATCTCAGCGTGCAGGTCAGGCGCTTGCTCCACCAGATCGGGCAGGTGCCAGGGAAATTTTGAGAAGGCGGACTTGGCGTTGTTGAGAATATCTTCGGCAGCCTCCTGCCACTCGCCGCTGGCCATTATATCATCCTCGCGGCGCACCATCACTTCGGCGATGGCGGTTAGCGCTGCCCTCGTCCAGCAAGCCCGCTCCACTCCGAACGTGTGGGTCTCCAATATTTGCTCATCGGCATCGTCCAGGGAGAAAAGGATATCGAACTTGTCAGTTTTACCGCCGGCAAATAGATCATAGACGCGCACCAGCACCGGCGCCAGATTGGTGCCGGCACAAGTTTTGCCCCCAGGGCATTTATCGCATGACCGAATGTCGAACCTCTTTTCGCAGTAAAATTCATGACCATAATATACGCTACGGACAGAATGTCATGAAAGAACGGGGTGGGCCCAACTGCTGATCAATAAGAGGGCTGCAACGAGGGCACCAGAAGAATAAAAAAAATCCACTACTCACCCGAAAGCGGAGATTGTTCAAATAAGCCGAACGTGTCTGGCTATTCAGATGGTGGCCCTATTTACGCGCGATTAGGACCGCTGGATTAGCTGCCGCCCTTGGCCTTTTCCGCTCTCGCTCTATCGCGCGACCAGCGCGGAAACAGGATTTTACGCTGCGGTCCGCGATCAAGGACATATTCGAAGGCCCGGCGATAAAATTTTGGACTCAAATAACCGGGGATGCGAAATATTTCTTTACCGGTTTTGCCATAAAACAATGTGGTCGGGGTGAATTGAACAAGAACCCGCTCGGCATATTTTCGTTCATTGATGGCTGAACCGTCCATGTCAGTCACTTCTTTGCTGCCATACATATTGATTTGCAGCACATCGAAATTCTTTGAGATGAATTTCACCAGCTTCTTATTGGCGAAGTTGATTTCGTGCAGTTTCTTACAGCTGCCGCAGCCCTTTTGTTCAAAAATAACAACCAAGCCCTTCCCCGCTTTAGTGGCTTCAGCAAGATCGTCGCGCAACTCGAGAAAAGACAAATTCTTGAACCAAGTTTGCGCGTGTATGCCATCTTCCCGTTTGGCAAACTCCGAAGCGGCGACGTTCGGTAGGGTATATGTGAGCATTACGACCGCCAAGAAAGCCCAACCAGATTTTCGCATAAAATTCATTTTAGTACCTTCCTTTAATCGAGCCGACAGAAGCTAATGCGTCCGTCAATATAACAATGATTCTGTGTTATTTTATACTGCAATATTACAACTGATACCATACCCTCGCACTTAAGCCAGATTGAAGGGGATCAATTTTCGGGCTGTTTGGCCAAAAATAAAGTTTTATTCTTCGGTCAGCAGTTTTTTCACGTCATCCGGCAACAGCGTGGCGCGGATGCCTTTGGGGCTGTCGGGAGCGTTCACTGCCCAGACGCGTTTTTCGGTGCCTTCAACATGGATAAAATCGTCTTTGATGATGTTGTGGCGAACGGTGCCAACCTTGCCGCTCCAGTCTTCAACCCAGGTTTCGATGACAATTTCATCTTCCATGCGCAACGGCGCGATGAATTTAGATTGCGCATCGACGAGCGGTATACCGGCAATATCATATTGCGGCCACATCTTACTCCACGGTAGGCCAACCTTATTAAACATGTTTTGTGTCGCCCGATCGAACCACTGAAAATAATTGGGATAGAAAACGATCTGCGCGTTATCGCAATCGCTGAACATGATGGTATGATTTTGAGTGAAAGTTTTCATTGTCGGAATCTGTTGGCTCAAATTTTAGGGTTTAAAAACGAGGCCTGTTATAAGCGATCACATCATTTTAGGCCAGGAATTTAGTTTAGTTCTAAATCATTCAATTGAAGCGCTCTTTAACCTCTTCTGGAACGGGGGCGGCTCTAATTCCGTTCGGCGCGTCCTCATCGCGCACGACCCAGGCCCTAATTTCTTTCCCTTCGGCAATTACTTTGCCTTCGAGGCTAATTTCATGCCTGACCGTAAATGTTTTTGAACTCCACTCATCTATCCAGCTTTCCACCTCGAGCACATCATCAATCCGGGCCGGCTTACTAAAGCGGGATGTCGCTTCAATAATCGGAATACCATCAATCGAAAATTCTTTGAACATACGGGCAAAGCCCAGCCCCGCATCCTTAAACAGGCGTTCGCAATTGCGATCAAACCATTGAAAATAATGCGGATAATTGACGATGCATTGGGGGTCGCAATCTCCGGCTGCGACGGTTCTGCTGTGGTGAACTTTCAGCATCAAAAATAAGTCCTCAATTTCTGAAATAGATATCTAACATTTATCCCAGTCTAAATGGCGAGCGCGCCACCACATTGACTAATATCAAGGCGCTCCTTCGCTGGCGACTTAGGATAGCCAATCAGATTTTGAGATTACGTCCATCAAACCATAGAGGTAGGTATGTTTGTCCTCAAAAGACAGGATAGCATCACGACGATTACGCTCTCTCACCCGCCAGTGAACGCAATGTCAGTGGAGTGGGTCGCTGATTTCAACGACATCATTTCTGAAATAGAAAACGAGCCGGAATGCCGCGTCGTGCTTATCCGCAGCGACCAAAAAGTATTTTGCGCAGGCGCTGATCTGAAAGAGTTTCACGAAAAATTCAACCGGCCTGATCGCAGCGAAGTTTTTATTGCGGACACCCGAGATTATCAAAAATTATTCGCCCGGCTGGAAAAATTGCCAAAAATCGTCATTGCCGAAATTAATGGCGCGGCACTTGGCGGCGGCTTCGAGCTGGCGCTCTCCTGCGATCTTCGGATGGCGGCTGATGAGGCTAAACTGGGCTTGCCGGAAGGTCGCTTAGGTCTGGTGCCGGGTGCTGGTGGCACGCAACGCCTGACCCAGATCTGTGGGCCGAGCGTCGCGTCGCGCATAATTCTCACCTGTGAGATTGTCAGCGGTCAGACAGCGCTGGAACTTGGCATGGTCCAATATTCGGTGCCGAGGGCCGAGCTTCAACAAGAAGCCCAAGCCTTAGCCGAGCGCATCCGGGACCTATCCGCAGGCGCTTTGGCTGAAAGCAAAGCCTGCATTGCGGTGGCGCAAAATCCTACGCTGGATGGCTTTGACGCCGAGGTGGCAGCGACAGAAAGATTAATCGAAACAGACGACACCCGGCAGAGGGTGGCGGACTTCTTAGAGCAGAATTTGAAATAAACAGATATTGAGGAGAGATACATCATGCCATCAATTGGAAAAATAGCCGTCGTCACGGGCGGTGCATCAGGAATTGGCAAAGCCACGGTCGAACGTTTATCCGCTGCCGGAGCTACTGTCATATGTGCCGATATTGATGTCACGGCGGGCCAAAAAATGGTGTCCGAGGCGGGTAACAATAGCGGGGCGATTGATTTCCTCAAACTTGATTTAACGGATGATGACCAGATCCTCGAATTCGCGAACGACGTCATCGAGAAATACGGCAAGCTCGACATTCTCGTCAATGCGGCAGGCGGTGGTGATATTGAGCCTTTTATAAAAAACGACCCAAAGCGCTTCGACTGGAACGTCGCGCTTAACTATTTGGGCCCGGTTAAACTCACCCACGCCTTTCTACCCGCCATGTCAGAAGCCAAGGAAGGCAAGATCGTCTATGTCGCAAGTGATGCCGGGCGTGTCGGCAGCGGTGGTGAGACGGTCTATGCTGGCGCTAAAGGTGGCATCATCGCGTTTGCCAAATCTCTCGCCCGTGAAGTAGCTCGCTTTAAAATCAATGTTAATTGCGTCTGTCCCGGCCCGACCGACACACCGCTTTTGCAAACCCGACCGGAAAAAATGCTGGAGGCACTTATCAGCGCCATTCCGCTTCATCGTTTTGCCAAGCCGGAAGAAATTGCCAACGCCATTCAGTTTTTTGCCGATGCCGATTCTGACTACATCACCGGTCAGGTGCTGAGCGTTAGCGGCGGCCTGACCATGGTTGACTAAGCGTTGCCTGGGCGCTGATTGGGGCAAATTGACCCGCAGCAAATATTACTTGAGACTTAAACTATTATTCTGTTATCTGTTCTAGACCGATAAAAGTCGGCTGAAAACTGATCTGACTGTCATTCGACCTCAAAGGAAAAAACAATGTACAAACTTACCGCCGCCGATATTAAACCTGAACATTTCGCCTGGTCTGTCGAAGACCGCGTCGCGACAATTATGCTCAACCGACCAGAGCGAAAAAATCCGCTTACGTTTGAGAGCTATGCAGAACTTCGCGATACCTTCCACAAGCTGCAATGGGTTGAGGATGTTAAAGTCGTTGTCATTACTGGCGAAGGCGGCAATTTTTGTTCCGGCGGTGATGTCCATGAAATCATCGGACCCCTGACCAAAATGGACATGGAGGGATTGTTGAACTTCACCCGCATGACCGGTGATTTGGTCAAAGCCATGCGCAAATGTCCGCAGCCGATCATCGCCGCAATCGATGGTATTTGTGCCGGCGCCGGAGCGATTTTGGCAATGGCATCTGATCTTCGCTATGGCACACCGGAAAGTATGATCGGCTTCTTGTTTACCCGGGTCGGACTTGCGGGCTGTGATATGGGCGCTTGCGCCATGCTGCCTAGGATTATCGGCCAGGGACGGGCCGCCGAGCTGCTTTATACCGGCCGCATGATGAGTTCCGAAGAGGCCGCCAATTGGGGCTTCTATAACGGTGTCGCGGAGCCCGACGAAGTTCTGGAGATGGCGGTAACCCAAGCCAAGCGGCTTGCCAAAGGGCCGACCTTTGCACATGCCATGACCAAGAAGACTTTGCATCAGGAATGGAATATGGGTGTCGATGAAGCAATTGAGGCGGAAGCCCAAGCCCAGGCTATTTGCATGCAGACACAGGACTTCGAACGCGCCTTTCATGCTTTTGTTGCAAAAGAAAAACCGGTGTTTGAAGGTAATTAGTCAAAAGGGAAAGTATAATGCCGAAATTGGAGAATAAGGTCGCCATCGTTACCGGCGCGGCGCAGGGGATTGGTGCGACTTATGCCAAAGCATTGGCCGCCGAAGGGGCGAAGGTTGTGCTTACAGATATGCTCGATTGCGCGCCCGTCGCAGCCGAAATTGAAGCGACCTATCAAGGCAGCGAAACCTTGGCGCTGACCACAGATGTCAGCGATGAGCAAGCCACCCAGGATATGGTCGACCAGACGGTCGAGAAATTTGGTCGCCTCGATGTTTTGGTTAACAATGCCGCTCTGTTTGGCGCCATAAAACCGGGTCCCTTTGAAGAAATTGATGTTGCCGAGTGGGACAAGCTCATGGCAGTAAACGTCAAAGGCCCCTGGCTTTGCACCAAGGCCGCCTCGCCGGTTATGCGCAAACAGGGCGCTGGTAAAATTATCAACATCGCATCCGGCACGGTATTTAAAGGAGCACCGAACCTGCTGCATTATGTCTCTTCTAAGGGTGCCATAATCGCCATGACCCGTTCCCTGTCCCGCGAACTCGGTGAGGATGGCATTTGCGTAAATACAATCGCTCCCGGCCTCACCATGAGCGAGCAAGTCCTCGATAGCGACGCCCATATGGGTTACCGCGATGCCAATGCCGCGACACGGGCCATCAAGCGATATCAAACACCGGATGATTTGATCGGCGCGTTGATTTTTCTCTCCTCAGCTGACAGTGATTTCATGACCGGGCAATGCATGGTTGTGGATGGGGGATCGGCAAACAACTAGCCGTTTAGACCAGGCATTTATGACTGACGTTTAGAACTGGCCTTCACACCATCAAGATCAATCGGAAATTAGGCAAAAAAAGCCAGAAAAAGATTGACGAAAAATCCAAATAGGGATGAACTATTGTTAGTTGGTTCTCTTGGGCGGTAGATAGGAGGAAGCGATGTCTGAACAGAGCGACTTTAGCGAGAAACGCCAACACAAAAGACTTAAGGCACCGAACAGTGTCACCGCAAAAATAAATGATGAAGAGATTGAGGTAACCTTGCTCGATCTTTCTGCCGGTGGTGCCGCGCTTGATCTGGCAAAAGACGTAAAACCAGATGATCCGATTGAATTGATGATTGATGATGTCGGCGAATTGAGCGCGACGGTTTCGCGCTCCCTCGATGACGGTGTTGCGGTTCGCTTTTTGGATATTGATGATGATGAAGAGGAGATGTTGCTCGCTGATTTGGAGCGCATAGATATCGACATCAGAACCGAAGACTTCTAATCTCGGTTCAAAATTAAAGTCTGTTTGCCAGAGAGTGGGTGCCAAAGTCTGGGTGACAGAATAAATAATTTCCGATAAGAGTTCCTTTGAAAAAGAGAGGAGCCATAAGGGTGCCCAAGCGCAGGTGCACACTTGCTCCTTCCACCATGTGAAGGAAAACTTGGATGACCGATATTTCTGCCCTCATCGGGGACTTAAAAGATAATTACGATGTCGAGTATTGGGGCAGCTTGTTGGACGAGTTCGACCAACGTATCGCCGATTTACATAAAAAAATTGATGGCGAGAAATATACCGAATGGGGATTGCTGGCTCTTAAAGCCTATAAAGGTGATGAAGATGCAAAGGCCGCCATGGGCTCGGTGTTTGAGCCCGGCAGCGACGGTAAAAAAATAACGGATGAAATGGCTTTGCTCTATCTCCTGCAACCGGTCTTAAGGCACTATATGTTTCGTGCCTCCAATCGCGCCCAGGAAATGGGGCCACCTAACCGTTAGTCGGCGAAGGGAAAGTCTGCATTGTCATAAGGCCAGGAGTAGCTGCGCACTTTTTTCTCGCCGGTTTCAATCGCCCCCTCTTGATGCATTTGATACGTCATTTCAATCACCTGGTCGACAAAGTCATTCGTCACCATCTGTAAGACCAAACTATCGGTCACATATTGATGGGAATACATAACGGCGGTGATTTTTTGGGCGTTATCGCCGACAAAACCAAAAAGCATGTTGATAAAGTCATTTGATGGCAGGTAAGGCGGCACCAAAGCAACGACTTCTTTCAATACCGCATAGACGAGATTTGGCGCCAATTGGGCGCGGCTATCATTTGCTAAGGTATTGAGAACAATACCAAAATACTTGGATCTTTCCTCATCGAGATTTGAAACAACGTCTTTAATAATTTTTTGATGCATCGGTCGTTACCATTTAATCACCAGCGATGATTTTTAGATGGCAATCAAAAGGCAGAATTTCCACAAATTAATTACAATAAATTGTAACAATTCTTATCATTTATTTTGCGAACTCAGCGGTGACTTGGCCAAGCCCGAATATTTGCATTTCAACGGCATCTCCTGGCGACAACCACTGACATTCAACCATACTGCCGAGCAAAACAAACTCCCCCGCCAGCAAATGGCGATCCAACTCAATCAGGTTATTGGCGAGCCAGGCAAGGGCGTTTAGTGGATGACCCATAATGTCCGCCCCCTGGCCGGAGCCAATTTCTGTGCCGTTGATCATTGTTCGGCCCCGGATCTCAGCCAGATCTGTCTCTTGCCAGTTCATCACCTCAGGTCCCAATACGCAGGCGCTTTGAAAAAAATCATCAACAATCATGTCCTCGGTCGATAGAGAACTATAATCGGCGTAGCGGTCATCAACAATTTCCATCGCTGCCCGGCAGCTCTGAATGGTGGGGATCAGGTCTTGGATAACATAGGGAGTGTCTTTTGGCGGCAAATCGGCTGCCAAAGTCACGGCAATTTCACATTCAACACCAACCCGATTGAAGTCGGAATAAGCGCCGACAAAATGATCAAAGTGAACACGGCTTTCCATTACGCCGCCCGAACATGGATGATCGATCGACATAAACTTTTGCATGACCGGTGTTGTGCAGCCGATTTTCCAGCCCGCCCGATCGCCAAACCCAATGCCCTGGAGGCCGTCATGCAATTCAAATTGAAGCAGATAGGCATCGCGCTCATTTCCAGGTGCCTGGTCCTGCTCAACGCCTGGCGTCCATCCGGGCCACGGCCCTGGATGTTTTCGATTCTCGATAAGAGGTTGCAGGTTAGGCGGCACCATCAATGATCGCCGTTATTTGACTGGCAAATTGCGCCGGGTCGATCGGCTTGGTGATGTAGCCCACCGCGCCATGTTCAATGGCTTTTTCTTTCCAATGTTCCGCGTCGCGGGCCGAGACCATAATGATTTTGGTTTTTTTCAAATTTGGGAGCCGATTGATTTCATCGCATAGCTCGAGACCATCCAAAGCCGCCATCATTAAATCGATGATAACACAATCAGGTTTCATCGCCATAATATCGGATACCGCACGTGCGCCCGATACGTTCGAAGCAACTTCGTGACCGGCGTTTTCCAACACCGCCGTCATCACCTCGATGACCTCATGATCATCGTCTACTATAAAAACCTTCAAAATATATTCTCCAAATCCCCAGCTCCAACACCGAGATCCATTGCTCGCATTTTACCGATTTTATCTTAGGCGCAAGAAGGATTTGCGGCAATCATTTCATATGCTTCTCGATGGCAGCCAGTACTTCAGGAATGCGGATAGGTTTGACAATATACTCCTCGAAGCCCGCCTTTTTTCCGAGCTCGATCTCCTTCGGCATGGCAGCAGCTGTAATCGCAATAACCGGAATGCTCCTGGTGTCGCTATGAGCCCGCAGAACCTTCAAGGCTTCTATACCGCTCATTCCCGGCAGATTAATATCCATCAAAATGACGTCGATATTATTGTCGCGCGCCACCGCTAATCCAATCTCAGCATTATGCGCCGATAGCATATCCATATTTGGAATCAGTTTAACAACCTCATGCATAAGACTTAGATTAGCTGGATTGTCCTCAATATAAAGTACGGCTTTATTTCCCTCAGTGACCAATTTTTTCGTTGGTAACGCTTCATTTGCGATCTGCTCAATATCGATTATTTGATGCGGCTGGGCCAACGGCAGGGTTACTTTGAAAACGCTGCCGATTTCGACTTTGCTTTCAAATTCAATGATACCGCCCAACAGATCGACGATCTCCTTGGTAATCGTCAAGCCAATACCGCTACCCTCAATTTCTCCGGCTTCTCTACCCAATCGATTAAACGGCTCAAACAACTGATCGTGTTTTTCCTTGGGTATACCGTGACCGGTATCGCTAACCGAAATCTGAATTTGATCACTACCAATTATCGCTGCATCCAAAATGACACGGCCATCTTTTTGATTATACTTTATGGCGTTAGATAATAGATTCAGCAAAACTTGCCGCACCCGACTGCGATCTGCCCAGACCAAAGGCAATTGCTGGCTATCTTTTAAATTCCCAACATAAATTCCATTTTCCACCGCCGATCGCATGATCATTGCGACGGCTTCCTCCATAACATCCGAGACATCAAAGGCTTCAAATGAAACCGAGAAATTGCCGGTTTCAATTTTTGACAATTCAAGTACCTGATTTATGAGATCTAATAAGTGATCACCACTTTTGAGAATGTGCCCCATATAGTCTAATTGCCTAGGCGACAATTGTTCCCCAGGATTATTCTCTAAGAGTTGCCCAAAGCCAAGGATAGCGTTCATCGGCGTCCGCAGCTCATGGCTCATTGAAGACAAAAAATTTGATTTCGCAAGATTGGCAGCCTCCGCTTCATCGCGCGCTGCAATTAAGTTAATTTCTTGTTCCTTGCGTTCACTTACGTCCCTCAAAATGCCGACGAACTTACGCTCGTCTTCGAATACCATCGGCGCGACATTGAGCTCCAATGGAAAGAGCTCACCATTTTTCCGCTGACCCTCAAGATCACGCGCCCGGTTAATAATACGGGGGGCATAAATTTCGGATTGCTGGACAAACTGATCATGTTCTATCCGTTCGCCCTCGGGCAGCAAAATAGCAACATTCTCACCAATTATCTCCTCTGCCTTATAGCCAAAAATACTCTCCGCGCCCAAGTTAAAGAGCTCAATCCGACCTTTTGCATCAATCGTTACGATCCCTTCGCCGGTGTTTTGCACAATCGCACTTACCTGCTCTTCCATGCGTTGACGTTCTTTTAAGAGAACGTCGACTGTTTTTAGAAAGCGATTGCCAGAATTCGCTAAATGGCTCAATTCTTCTGGTTGCACATCATCTTCTACCGGAAGACGCGCTTTGCTCATTGTATTGGGATCAATATTGTCAAAAGCCCTGACCAATTTGGTTATCGGTGAAACGATACGCGTCCGGATAAACCAGCCATAGAGCACAGAAAGAATAATCATCATCAGCCCGAATATGACGGTAGAGTAAATGATCAACTTGCTGACCCCGGCCACTCTTTCGCCAAGGTCGCTTAGATTTGCGTGACGAAATTCAACAACTCCATTTTCCAACTCGGCAAACGCCCTAAATGCCGCACCATCATCGACCTTGATGGCCTGATCAATTTCAGCGATAGGCAGGCCCTGATGAATAAGTTTTTCCGCATGAATTAGGGCGTTGCGATATTGAGAAATTACCGTCTCAATAACCAGCAGGCTGATCTCTTCATTTTGAGATATCCCGGTATGACGATAGGCTTTTAAGATGACATCCAACTCCAAGAGGGTCTCATGCCCCTTTATCAGCATGGCATTGTCTTTTCGGAGGATATAATTTTTGACATTATGAATGAGGCCGCCATAGCCGATGGTGCTGCGCAAAAGAACGAGCAAAGAAGCTTTGCGTTCGACATTCTCCTCATAAGCACGCCATTCGACCCCCAGTTTTTGAACGCCATCGACCCAAAAAAGCCCGAAAGAAATCGAAACTAACGTAATCAGAATCAAAGTTGCTGTGGAGATTTTTCCAAAAGTGGCAATTGTGAGGGATTTAAATCGTTCAAACATATTTTTAATCTGGCGCCTTTAACGCAAACCCTTGATCAACAAATCCATCCGCCGGTCCGCCAGGTCTACCAAGCCAAAGACGTCACTTGGCTCCTTGGCCGAAAATTCTCGATTGGCAAAAAATGGTGAGATCAGATCATTCGGCCCAATCTGCTTTTCAATCTCGGAGACGAATTTTACCAGCAAGTTTGCCGAGGAGAGATAAACAACACTCGGCGTCACAACCGCATTATTTTCTCTGTGCTGGAAGACCACCTCTTTCGTTAACAAACCCTCACCGGGCAAAAAATCTTTCCGCCCGGTGAATGCATGGAATTTTTTGCTGAATTCTTCGACCCTGGCCAACACGTCAATTGGTTTTTTGTTTGAAAATTTGCTGACTTTTAAGGAATTAAACTGGGGCTGGAATGTTGCAAAACGAGATTGCTGTTTGGCAAAAACCAGCAGAGCTTTATTAATATTTGTCCAAATATTATAAACTTGGTTCGGCGTGAGGCCGAGATCCCGGGCATTTAGCGGCTTCAGCCCGACACCCAAGAGCGTAGCCGTCAAAACTCCGGCGAAAACCACGGTTTTCAATAAATGCATATCACTAACTTCCAAGATCCCTGGAGGAGTTGCACTCCAATTATTTTTTTTTGAGCCTTAAACTAAATTACACAAACCTAATGTGGGAGGCCCATGCTCGAAGTACAATGAATTTCAAGCCAAATTATGTGCCCGCGTGACCTGACGGGAGGCGACTTGTCCATAATTTTGTTAAAAATCTCAAGGTTTTAAGCAAAATTAAAGAATTTCTTAACCGAAACGGGTTCAGATTAAGGACGACTTATGGTGGACTATTTTGTGGGGGAATTACGATTAAATAGAATGGCGCGCCCGGGAAGACTCGAACTCCCAACCTCCTGATTCGTAGTCAGACGCTCTATCCAATTGAGCTACGGGCGCGAACGGAGGGGACACTATTCAAAACGGTCTGTAGTTTCAAGACTTCTTTTAAAGTCTTTTTTAAGTCGTAAAATATGGGGGCAAATTGATTTGATTTAGAGGAATTTATTAACAGCGAAATGTTTTAACCCTTGCTTGTCAAATACAGGCGCATTAAGTAATACTTGATAAGTTGAAGGGGGGCATGTTAATTCCTTCTACTAAAGCATTGATTTGTAGTCTAGATTTGGCCAAAATTGTCACAAAGCAGGGTTATTTAGTTTTTTGGGGCTTTGGTTAATTTGAACGAGGAAAAACGGCGCGATGACCTTTATAAATAATCGGTCGATTGTTGTTAGCGCGACAGTCCTAATTACCGGCCTTCTTGCAGGGTGTTCATTCTCATCTGATTCTCTATTGCCGTCATTGACCGGCGAGGATCCAGCGGGGAGTTCATCAACAACGCAAGCCCAATCGAGAGCGCCTGTCCAGCAATCGACGCCGACACGTGCTCAACAACCTGTTAGAGCGGCCCAGCCGCCAGCAATGGGAACGACTAAGTTCGAGCCCAAGGGCGTCACCTCAGGATCAAACACCGGCACCTTTGTCGGACAAAAAGCAATTGAGCTTCGAGCAGAGCTACGCCGCTTGCAGGCAAATGTTTCTAAGAATAATGGCGAATTACAATCCGTCCGTGGAAAAACCGTTCAAGATTCTCAACGCTATCACACCGCCATCTCAGCCATTAACGCGCGCCTCCAAGTTGGCACGACACCGGGCAATCCGGTCTTGGTCGGCCAATTCAATCAGGCGCTGTCGGATCTTAAAAAAATTGGTGACGATATCAGTGACATGAATGTGCTGACGACCAATGTCACGGCAGATTCAACCTTGGCCGCTTTCCTGGCCGAGAACACCCGGGCCGCTTTCAGACTTTCCGGCGCTATTGATACCGATCATCAACAACTTTCAATTCTTGAAGATGAAGTGAACCGCACCGTTGTCTTGATCGATCGTCTTTTAAAAGAACTGACCGAAGACATCCAGCGTCAAACAAATTACGTCGCCACGGAGCGCAGCAATCTCAACACGCTTTCCGCTGCCGTTAAAAGCGGTGAGTTGATGGGCGCCAGCCTGACCAATCGGGCCCTCACGGCTGCCACAGCCGGCACAACGAACCGCCGCGCTCAATCGCGCTCGCTGGTTGGCCGTCGCCCTCTCGTGGTGATCCGCTTTGACCGCTCTAACGTGGCCTATGACCAGGCGCTTTATAGCGCAGTTAGCCGCACCTTGGAGCGTCGTCCGAGCGCAACATTTGAACTCGTCGCTGTTGCCCCTGCTTCAGGCGGTGCCGCTCGGGTCGCACTCAATTCAAACAAAGCACGGCGCAATGCTGAAAGTGTTATGCGGTCGCTGCAACGGATGGGCTTACCACCACAGCGGATTGCTGTTTCAGCCAGAACCAGTCAGGCAGCGCAATCAAATGAAGTGCATCTTTATTTGAATTAAACTCGCTTTTAGGATTATAAAAAAACCGGCGTCAATAGCGCCGGTTTTTTTTATCCTTTTTTGAGTCTTAAATATCGAGGAAAGACAAGAATTGACACAGGGATCGTCACAGGGACTATCACGGTCGGGCTATTTGCTGCTTATCGGTGTCATCATCGGCTGGGGCACGTCATGGCCGTTCCTCAAAATAGGCCTCAATGAAATCCCGCCCTGGACCTATCGTGGTCTGGTAGCCCCGACGGCCGCCCTTTTTATTTTCTCCGTCGGCTTTTTTCTACGCCAGAATATGTGGGTGCCAAAAGGGCAATGGAAATCCCTGCTCACGGCAGCGCTTTTTAACGTTATGATTTGGCATATCTTCAGTGCCGGCGGGATTCCCTTGCTGGGCTCCGGCCAGGCAGCAATCATCGCCTACACGATGCCGCTTTGGGCAGTCGTTTTCAGTATGAGCATGGGCAGCGAGCGGCCCTCACTGCAGCGTCTTCTAGGTCTCGGTCTCGGGCTGGTCGGGCTCGCAACTTTGACAATTGGCGAATTTGGAATTTTTACCACCTCGCCGATGGGCACAATCCTGATGTTAATTGCCGCTATGTCCTGGGGCATTGGAACCGCAGTTCAGAAACGGGTTCAGTGGCAAATGCCCGCAATGGCCGTTGCCGGCTGGCAACTATTGCTTGGGGGCCTGCCACTCACAATCATCGCAATTATTTTCGAGCATGACCTTTGGCCAACGGTTATTCAAACCGTCTCCCTGAAGGCGGTCCTGGCGACAATTGAGATACTTGTTTTTCCAATTTTATTTTGCTGGTTTGCCTGGTTTAAAATTGTCAGTGAAGTCCCAGTCGCGGTATCGGCGGTATCAATTATGCTGGTGCCGATTGTTGGCGTTTATAGTGGTCATCTTATTTTGGATGAAGCCATCGGCTGGCGAGAAGTCAGCGGCTTGTTGCTTGTCTGTAGCGCATTGGCTTTGGTTTTGTTACCCTCTTTTAAATTTGGAAAAACCACATAAGGGTTCCAATAAAATGCTCAAGGTATTTATATATCTCGCACTCATCCTCGGTGCGGTTATTGGCAACGCCCGCTCAACAACTGCTCAAAGCGCGGCTGATCTTAGCAAAATCAATTTACCGCCAAACTTTAAAATCAGCATTTTTGCCAAAATTCCTAATGCCCGTTCCATGGTTGTTGTCTCGGAACACGATGCTGTCTTTGTCGGCAACAGACGGGGCGGCGGGGTCTATGTTGCGGTAGACAAGAATCGTGATGGCCGGGCCGAAGACATTGCCCAGATAACTTCCAATCTGGTTATGCCAAACGGAGTCGCTTGGAAAAATGGCTTTCTTTACATCGCTGAACAGCATCGCGTGTTTCGCATTCAGGTGCCCGATCTAAAATCTTTTGGCCGCCACGCCGCCGAAGTCATCTTCCAAGACCTGCCCAATAAAAGCTGGCATGGCTGGCGCTATATTGCCTTTGATGAAGCGCAACGCCTTCACATTACGGTGGGCTCGCCCTGTAATATCTGTCGGACGCGCAGCAATGAGGGGACGATTATTCGCCTCGATAAAAACTACCGGGCAGAAGTCATAGCCAAGGGTATTCGTAATTCTGTCGGTATGGATTTTCATCCTCGCACCGGCCAGCTTTACTTCACTGACAATGGCGCAGATTTTATGGGTGATGACTCGCCCGCTGATGAGCTTAACCACCTTAGCAAGACCGGCCAGCATTTTGGCTTTCCCTATTTTGGCGGCGGCTCAGACCGGACAAATGATTTTAAAGATCAAAAGCCGACCGAGCCAACCACACCGCCCGTGGTCAAGTTCCGTGCCCATGTCGCGCCTTTGGGTGTCCATTTCTATCGCGGCACCCAATTCCCGAAGCAATACCGTAGCGATGCCTTTGTGGCCCAGCATGGCTCGTGGAATAGAACGGTACCGCAAGGCTACCGCATCATGCGCATCCGCATGGATGAAAAAGGCAAGGTGCTGGGCAAAGAGGTGTTTGCCGATGGCTGGCTCCAGGGCAACTCATCTTGGGGTCGCCCGGTTGATATCAAAGAACTACCGGATGGTTCCCTCTTGGTCTCTGACGACAGCGCCGGCGTCATTTACCGCATCAGCTACAAAGAATAAGACCTATTGAGGTCGTCCCGCCATATTATTTACAAAGGTCGCTCGCGCCACATTATTTATAAAGGTCGCTCGCGACCGGCATAGAGCATTCTATCTCGCTCGGCCCGCCAAATATCGGCATAGCCGCAATCCTTATATTCTTCAAAATAAGGCCCGCCGGTGGTGAAATGTAAATTGGCGATTTCTTCAACGGGAAGTGCCGGATCATAATCGACCAAGTGATTCCAGCCAGCGGGAATGTCGCCGATGAGAGTATCGTCACCCAGCCAGTGAAAGCGATGCAGTTCCAGCCCGCTTGCCGTATTGACGTAATCCGGTGTAAGCGCCTGACATTTAGCTGCATTAAACAGCATCACGCTCGACCAGTTTTTTTTCTCATATTTGGTCTGCGGCTGATCAAAGAACTTTTTCTCTTCCGGCGGCACGTGATCATGTTTGACACATTGCACGGCATATTTCTCGTCCCTCAAATTCCACAGTTTGGCCATGTCATCCAACACCAACATGTCGCAATCCATGAAAAGCGCCCAGCCTTCGAAGTCACACAGATAGGGCGTCAGAAAGCGCGAGAAAGAAAAATCTGTTGATTGTAAATTATGACGATCGCGCCACATCAACTTTCCAAGTTCGGTGAGGCTGAGCGGCGTGATTGAGACCGGCTCACTGGCCCGGGCGTGAATGGAATGACAAAGAACATTATAGGCAACCGCTTCTCTGGGATCGTAGCCGATAAAAATTCTAATCATGTGGTGTCCTTATTTTTCTACCGCCAAATTGTCGATCAAGCGGGTTTTGCCAAGCCAAGCCGCGCCCAATATACGCGCCCCGCCTGAAACGCTATTGAGCGCCTCCAAGCTTTCCGGGTCACACACCGCAAGATAATCAACTTTGGTAAAGCCCCGGTTAAGAAGCTGATTTTTTGCCGCCCGAATGGCGTCAGTAACCGGGCCACCTTCAATGATTTGGGCGGCAATATCGGCGAGTGCGGCATGGAGGCCGGTAGCGCTCGCCCGCTCCTCTGCATTGAGATAAGCGTTACGCGATGACATCGCGAGCCCATCAGATTCCCGCACAATTGGGCAGCCGATAATTTCTACTGGAATATCCAAATCCAAAACCATACGCTTAATGACGGCAAGTTGCTGGAAATCTTTTTCACCAAAGAACGCTTTATCGGGCAGCGATTGGATCAGTAATTTTGTTACCACAGTGGCTACGCCGGTGAAAAAACCGGGGCGATGAGCGCCTTCCAGCACATCACCGATGCCTGGCACAGCGACAGCGGTTACCGAGCCTTCCGGATACATTTCGTCCAGGGCAGGCGCAAATAGCAAATCCACGCCCCGCTCTGCCAAAGCTGCCGCATCGGCGTCTTCATTTCTGGGATAGACGTCCAGATCTTCGGTTGGGCCAAATTGTTTGGGATTTACGAAAAGTGTCGTGATGGTGCGATCTGTCGTGGCGGTTGATTTTTCGACCAGAGAAAAATGACCGTCATGCAGCGCCCCCATGGTCGGCACGAGGCCAACACTCAAACCCTCTTCGCGCCAAGTTGCAATGGCGCGGCGAAGGTCTGCAACCGTTCGGACTGTTGCTAATTTATTTGCCATCTTTCCGCACGCCGTAGCAATGCTCAGCGGCGGGGAATGTGCGGGCTTTAACTTCCTTGGCATAATCGGCCGCCGCCCGGCTCATCTCTTCACCCATTTCGGCGAAGCGTTTGACAAATTTAGGCGTAAATTCAGTGAACATGCCCATCGCATCCTCGGTCACCAGAACCTGACCATCACAAGCCGCCGAGGCCCCAATTCCAATAGTCACAATCTGGATCTCACGCGTGATATCGGACGCCAATTGCTCAACCACACCTTCTATCACAAGAGCAAAAGCCCCCGCATCAGCGATGGCATGAGCGTCATCTTTTATTTTTCTGGCTTCATCTTGATTGCGGCCATGCGCCCGGTAGCCGCCGGCTATATTGACCGATTGCGGCATCAGCCCAACATGACCCATCACCGGAATACCGCGCTCAACCAGAAAGCTGACGGTCTCAGCCATTTCCGCGCCACCTTCAATTTTTACCGCCGCACAGCCAGTTTCAACCAACACCCGGGCACAATTGCGATAGGCTTGCTCGGGGCTTTCCTGATAGGTGCCAAACGGCATATCAACCACCACGCAAGCCTGGCTTGAGCCCCTGACAACAGCCGCACCGTGATTGATCGCCATATCGAGGGTTACACCCAGCGTTGAGTCCAAGCCGTAAAGCACCATGCCAAGAGAATCACCAACCAGTAGAAAATCACAATGCGGATCAAGAATCTTAGCCATCGGCGCTGTATAGGCGGTCAAACTCACAACGGGTTCTCCCCCTTTGCGGGCCGCAATGTCCGGCACAGACACCCGGCGGGCCGGACCTGCTTTAGGGACGATTTTCAACGTGCTGTTGGTACTCATGCTCTGCGCTCCTTGGGAAATTCAGCAGGCTTTCCGAAATATTCACTTATTCAGGCCGCTGACATATCATATCAAATGCGGATTCGCCAGTCATCCTAACATTCCCGGTTAACATTTTTAGGGTCGATTAAGTCGTATTCGACGGTATTTGTCCTAATTTAGCCTATATTCTCGTGTTACTTCTTGAGATTAATCAACAAAGTCGGGCATTATGCTAAAAAAACGGCCTCAAACGGTTTCTAAGGGACAAAATTGGACATTATGAAAAATCATAGCCGCTCATTGCCTCGCTCCATCCTTATATTTGTTGTTGGCGTTTTTCTGCTGGCCGCCTGCCAACATGAGGGTGAGCTGGTTACCAGCAATCAAGCCCAAAACGATGAGGCGCGGGCAACACCGGAAGCTGCAACAGCGCCCTCAGCAAAGGCAAAACCAAAATCAGATATAGGCAGCTTCACCAATCCAGCGAACAACACCTCGGCCGAAGCGGATAAATACATGGTCGCTGCCGCCAATCCTCTGGCGGCTAAAGCGGGTTTGGAAATTCTCCGCGCCGGCGGTTCTGCGGTCGATGCGGTAATCGCGACCCAGCTCGCCCTTAATGTCGTTGAGCCACAATCTTCCGGCATCGGCGGCGGCGCCTTCCTTCTGCATTACCGTTCAAGCTCGCGCGCCATCGAAGCCTATGATGGACGGGAAATGGCGCCAGCAGCAGCGACCGGCGATATGTTCCTAAAACCCGATGGCTCCCGGCCCAACTTTCACGATGTCGTGCCCGGCGGGCTCTCCGTCGGTGTGCCGGGCGTGCTCCGCATGATGGAACTGGCCCATAAAAAACATGGCAAATTGCCCTGGGCAAAACTATTTGAGCCCGCCATTAAACTTGCCGATGAGGGCTTTGATGTGTCGCCCCGGCTTTATACTCTGGTTAAAATTGACCGCCATCTCAAAAAATTCGATGCGTCGACAAATTTCTTTTATGACAATGCCGGTTTTTCTAAGCCGGTCGGCACGCGCCTCATCAACAAGCCTTTGGCCGACACGTTCCGCCAAATTGCGGCGGGCGGCGCGGATGCATTTTACACCGGCGCCATCGCCGCCGATATTGTTAAGACGGTCAGAGGGGCTGCAATGAACCCGGGCCGCATGACCGCCGCCGATATGGCCGGCTATCAGGCCAAGAAGCGCTCGCCGGTTTGCTCGTTCTATCGCAAATGGCTGGTCTGCGGCATGCCGCCACCGACGTCAGGCGGTATTACGACGCTGCAGATTTTGGGTCTTCTCCAAGGCACCGATCTCTCCCGCCTGATCCCGGGCTCAACCGAGACCGTTCATTTGATCGCCGAAGCCGGTCGCCTGGCCTTTGCCGATCGCAATAAATATCTGGCGGACGATGATTTCGTCGCCGTGCCTAAAAGCCAGCTGATCGATCCCGGCTACCTCGCCAAGCGCGCCAAGCTGATTTCCAAAACCAAAGCGATGGGAAAAGCGAAACCCGGCAAGATGAAACAGAAGACCGCCAATCGCCTCGGCTCCTATCAAGCCTTTGAAGGTGAATCGACCTCGCATATCAGTGTCGTCGATGGCGACGGCAATGCCGTTTCGATGACCTCCAGTATTGAAAACGCCTTTGGCTCTCGGATGATGGTGCGTGGCTTTTTGCTCAACAATCAGCTGACCGATTTTTCTTTCTCGCCGACGTCCAAAGGCAAGAAAGTCGCCAATCGGGTTGAGCCCAAAAAACGCCCGCGATCTTCAATGAGCCCGATGATGGTCGTCGATGGTAGCGCCAAACTGGTCATGGCCGTCGGCTCACCCGGTGGCTCACGCATCATCGGCTACGTCGCCAAAACTTTAATCGCCGCCCTTGATTGGAAAATGGGCATTCAGGCCGCGATCAATCTGCCGCATTTCATCAATCGTAACGGCGCAACTGATCTCGAAAAAGGCAGCCCCCTCGAAGCTCTCAAAGCACCGCTCGAAAAACTCGGCCACAAAGTTCGCATCCGTAAACTAACCAGCGGCCTGCACGGCATCCTCATCGGCCAAAACGGCAAACTCTACGGTGGTGCAGACCCCCGGCGTGAAGGCGTGGCGATTGGGGATTAGCTCCTTATCCACACTTTTTCGAGAAATGAATTTTTAAGGCGCGGGTGGAAATCTCCGGACCTGATCCCACGCGACATATGTCGGCATTGAGTTTTCCGGCGCAAGCAGCAAATTCAAAAACGCCTATCAATAGTTTTATCAGTACTTCATGGTAACCAGATAAGTACTATCCGCAGTCCAGAATTCCGCACTCTGTACTTGGACTTAGTAATAATAATTTCCATCTAATACAGGTGGAGGTGACTAATGGAATTTAAATTAGGTTCAAGAATTATAACGATTCTTGTATTCTGTCTGATTATTGTCGCGGGGATTATTTCCGTATCAATCTGGCAAAGTTATCGCGCTGTAATCGCGGGTGCTAAAAGCCAGGTTGAAAGTGAGACACAAATATTGACGGAGCACGCCGCACAATCCTTCAATGGTATTTCTATACTAATGGACGGAGCTCTTTCACGTTTAGAAAAAGATTCAACGGGAAATCCTGAATTAACCCCATTAAATGTGCAACATTTTAAGAATTTGGTAAGCGCCGTTCCCCAGGTGAAACATCTTGTTGCGATACGGCGCGATGGCTCGGATTCATTTTCGAGTATCGGTAAGTCGCGAGGAGTCAATCTCGCGGATCGAACCTATTTTAAAGAACAAAAAGCCAATAAACCCCATGGCCTATTCTTCGACGAACCTGTGATTGGGCGTGCTACGGGCAGTAACTTTGTACCCGTATCACATCGAATTTCCGGTCCCGGCAACCGGTTCGACGGTGTTTTGATGGTGGTTATGGACCAGAAGTATTTTTCTAATTTTTATGCCGAAGTCGAGAAAGGAAAAGAAATTTCATCTGCTTTGGTTTCTTCGTCAGGCAAGGTTTTTGCGTGGTCTGGTGACTTTCTGAGGGGCCGATCTACAGAGAAACTACCCTCCATTCAAGGAACGCCGCTATTTGATAAAATTCGGAACAATAGTACCAAAGGAATAATTGTCGGGGAGGAGATCAAACCGGATTACGTAGATATAATTTCCTATTCAAAATTAGCGAATGCGCCTTACTTCATCGTATCGCGCATCGATAAAAATGTTGCTCTTGAAAAGTCTTGGAAACAACAAATGATCCTCTTCTTGATTTTGGGTATATTTGCCTCGATCACCTTGATTTGGATTTCACGGTCATCTCTAGTACAGGTTCGGCTTAGGGAAAAAGCTGAGGCTTCTTTAAAAGAGACAAATGAAAATCTTGAAGAATCGATTCACCAGCGAACACGAGAGTTAACTGAAAGCGAGTCACGCCTGAAAGAAGCTCAGTCGCTTGCACATCTGGGCAGTTGGTCATGGAATATCGAGACCGGCGAAGAAAATTGGAGTAAGGAGCAGTTCAATATATTCGGCATGAACCCTGCAGGACCGGCTCCGACTTATGATGATTTTCTAAATGCTGTCGACCCAGATGACAAAGAGGATGTCTTGAATGCAGTTGACCAAGCGTTTAACCGAGAAAAAGACTATGATATTGAATTCAGGATAGTTCGATCTGATGGCGAGATTCGCTTCGTACGCGCTCAAGCTATCGTAAATAGAGATGAACAAGACTCTCCAATAGAAATGCTTGGAACGGTACTGGATACCACCACTCAAAAGCAGGTTGAGCAATTATATGACCATGTTTTGATCAATCTTGCGGACGGAGCCGTTACAATAAATACCGACGGTATCATCGAATATGTCAATCCCATGGCCGAGCAAATTTTCGGCTATTCCTCAGACGAAATGATTGGCCAGAATGTTAAAATATTGATGCCAGAGCCCGATAGTGGGCAGCATGATCAATATTTATCCAACTATTTAGAGACCGGTAACTCAAGTATTATCGGCGTTGGGCGCTTGGTAAGAGCTCTTCGAAAGGATGGCAGCGTAATTCCCGTTGATCTAAATATTAGTGAAAGAACAGAGGATAATAAAACCACGTTCTTTGGCACAGTACGAGACATGACGGAACGGGTCAAAGCGGAAGAAGCACTCGTAGAAGCCAAGATAAATGCAGAAACCTCAGATCGGGTGAAAAGCGAGTTTCTCGCCAATATGAGCCACGAGATACGGACGCCCTTGAACGCGATATTGGGATTTTCGAGTACAATGATGCAGCATGTATTTGGCGAACTCGGGCACGAAAAATATGAGGAATATGTAATAGATATTAACAGTTCAGGGCAGCACTTACTTGCCCTCATCAATGATATTCTTGATGTTTCAGCTATTGAAGCGGGCAAGCTAGAATTGGAAGAAGAAAACTTAGAATGCAATGAAGTAATCGACTCGGTTTTACGGCTAATAAGTTCCCGGGCCGAAGAACAAAAAATAGAAATATCAAAAAACCTCAACCTCCAAGGATGCCAACTAAAAGCTGACGAACGCCGCTTTAAACAAATTCTATTAAACCTTTTATCTAATGCCGTGAAATTTACGCCGAGCGGAAAGAACATCGAAATTTCAGTTAGTCCACCAACCAGTCAGGGCATGGAAATTAGAATTGCTGACCAAGGCTGTGGCATGACTAATGATGAGATCGATATAGCCATGACGCCCTTTGGACAAGTTGGAGAGAAGAAAGAAACTAGAGTAGAGGGCACAGGACTGGGCCTACCATTAACCAAAGCCCTCGTTGAGGCCCATGACGGAACACTGAGCATTGAAAGCGAGCCAAATGTTGGCACAATTGTCATCATCCGTTTGCCCAATGAGCGAATTATTTGCTAACTGCAATTTGAATCATGTCTACTTGGGACCAAAGGCTGACGCTATATAAACCCGATCTCGAATTCGATTGTTATCTGCATACCCTTGGTCTCCAGCTTCCTTCAATAAAACGGGCTGGGAGATCTTGAGAGCTGTCCGATGACGCACCTCTCCTAATACCAGAGCGAGGCACCTTCTTTGACTTTCTCGGGCAGCTCGATGCCGAAAATCGTGCCTTCTTTATTAGTGCGCAGCACATTGAGATCGCCGCCATGGGCGCGCATGACATCGCGGGCGATGACGAGGCCGAGGCCGGAGCCGTCTTTTTTGGTGGAGCCGGCGAAGGGGGTGAAGAGATTGTCGCGGGCCTTTGCTGGCAAGCCGGGGCCGTCGTCTTGAACTTTGATACAGACAGCATTTTGCGGCTTGGGCGAAACGGCGACAGTAATGAGCTTAGCGCCGGCCTGAACGGCATTACGGCCTATGTTATTCAGCACCCGGAACAATTGCTCACGGTCGGCTTCAACCAATATTTCGCGGTCGACACTATTGACCCAATGCGCGCCATGGTCGGCGAGATCAGAGGATTGTACCGCAGCGTCGACCTCGTCAACAAGGTCTCTGAGCGAGAAACAGCTGGGTGCCAGCAGCGGTGAGCCTTGACGGGCAAAATTGAGCGTTTGGGAACAAAGATTAACGGCATTATCAATGGCGTTGAACAATTTGGGCAGCAGGCGTTTCACCTCAGGGTCCTCACTGCCGGTCAGGCGATCCGAAACCAGCATTGCGGTGGTCAACGAATTGCGGAGATCATGGTTGATCTTGGCGATTGACGCACCCAAGGCGGCCAGACGTCGGCTTTGGCGCATGGCGAGCCGTACTTCGCGCTGCATGACCCTAAGCTCGTGCTCGGCGATACCGATCTCATCACCGCGGTTGGAACGCTGAATATCGGCCCGCTCATCTTCGGGGTTAGAGCGGAAGTTTTGAATACTTTCGGTAATCCGGCGCATCGGGCGAACCATCAGCCATTGCAGGGATAAAAAGACCAAACTACCGGCGATCAGCGATATAAAAATCGAGAGGCCCAATATGCGCCAGGAGAAATCAAGCATGGCCACCCGCATCGGCTGCTCATCGATCATAACTTCAACAATGACGGAGGCGTCTTTGGGGGACGAGCCGATAATCCGCAATATGCGATTTTCGCTTTGCAGCAGCACCTTAAAAGCATCGACAATCCAGCCGAAGAAAACCGGCTCCCTCAGATCAAAGGATTTATCAACGGCGGGTGGTTTCTCGGAGCCGAGAATAAACAAACGGCGGGTCGGCTGACGCAGAACAATGTTATAGGCGTCGGCATGTTGCAACAGGCGCTGGCGCATTTCAGCCCCGACGTTTCTCGAACCCATATCCTCTAAAGCAAGGGTCGCCAAATGCGCCGCCGCTACGCGTTCCTCGAGATAGGCTTTGCGAAATCTGGCAACGGACGGGGCATAAATCAAAACTTCGCCGACCATGACAAAAATCAATGTCAAAACAAGCAGCCGGGACGACATCGAACGCAAGAGGGGCTGGCGCGCATTATCGGTCGGAACATCCGTCGTGTTTTCAGCTTTATCTATCGTATCTGCCATGAAATTAGCCTACACCAGAGGATGGATTGAGACTATAGCTAGTTGATATCAGGGGATAATTTAGCCGAACTTGCTCAGAAACTTAACAATTTTGCGGGTTTTGTCGCTGAACAAAGACTCTTTGAAAAACTCGCCCGCCGCCCGCTTATTGGCCTCACCCAAAGTCGGATAAGGCGAGATCATGCCCGCGATTTTGCCGATCTTAAGTTTAGCGCTGATGGCGAGCCCCCAAATTTGGATAAGCTCACCTGCCTGTCTTCCAACAATGGTGACACCAAGGACATGGCCTTTGGGTGTTGCGATAACTTTGATAAAGCCGTCTGTGTTGCCTTCGGTAATGGCGCGGTCATTTTCCGAAAGCGGCCAGTTGACGACGCGATAGTCCAGGCCTTTTGCCTCAGCGGCCTTTTCTGTCAGGCCAACTTGGGCCAGCTCAGGCGCGGTATAGGTTACCCACGGATAGGCTGATAGATTAACTTTGGCAGGCAAGCGGAACAATATATTGCGAATGACAATTCCCGCGTGATAACCCGCAATATGAGTGAACTGGTGGCCTCCAGCGACATCGCCGATGGCAAAGACTTTTTTATTGGACGTGCGGAGACGGGCATCGACCTTGATGCCTTGTGGCGCGTAGTCGATCCCGGCTTTCTCCAAATCAAGGCCGCTCAGATGGGGGCGCCGACCGGCGGCAACCAGCAAATGACTGCCGGAAATATTTTCAGAAATACCTTGTTTTCCATCCGTGGTCTCAATTGTCACCAAGACGCCGCCTTCGGTCTTCTCTGTTGCAACGACTTTAACGCCCTCTCGTAGATCCAGGCCCTCTTTGAGAAGCTGCGAGCGCACCACGGCGACGGCAGCTGGATCATCATTGGGCAAAATCGAGGCCATCTCCAACACGGTTACTTTTGCGCCCAATTGACGATGCGCCTGAGCCAGCTCAATGCCGATTGGCCCGCCGCCCAAAACGATCAAATGATCCGCTATGTCGGTTTGCTCAAAAACCGTCTCATTGGTGAAATGCGGGGTCTCGACCAGACCAGGGATCGGCGGCACAAAAGGGCCGGAACCGGTCGCAACAACAATGCGGCGCGCCGTGATAACTTGGTCGCCAACGGTAACTTC
>Ga0233430_1001279_pt1 | contig 36512 bp, 50 predicted proteins | sample SI_118_April2016_2_FD_179883 | JGI IMG/M metagenome (GOLD analysis project Ga0233430, IMG submission 179883) | Seawater microbial communities from Saanich Inlet, British Columbia, Canada - SI_118_April2016_150_MG | ecosystem: Environmental > Aquatic > Marine > Inlet | place: Canada: British... | reverse complement strand
CGCATATAAACCTGCCTACTTTACATTCACGTATTAGTAAAGCTCTGAGGGAAGAAAGTTGACGTATAGGTTCACGTATAGGTAAAGGTTGAAGGGAAAGAAGGATTAGATATCGTCGTCTAAAGTTCCCAGACCTGAGAGGTACGCTTCCTTGTAATCAATCTCATTAAGTATTGCGTCTGCCTCATCGCCGGGGGTAGTGAACCATATCGTGTATTGTACGTATTCACGCCATATCTCTAGTACGTCCGCATGCGTGAGTGGAGTGTCTGGGTTCTCGCCTGCCAGAATCCTCCCTTGAATGTCTGTGCGCTCAGAGTACCATATCTGAAAGTCAGACGTATTAAGCATATCGGATAGATTCATTGTCTAGTTCTCCGCGTGGGCGTATCGTCCGCTCAACATAGCGCGTGATGCGCTTGGCAAATCGTCTCGGATGTCCTGAGTGAGCCACCTGTAATCGTAGTCACACTTCATCATTGTCTCGATGGCGTTGACTAGGTTGTGCATGACCCTGTACCGCTCGTCCCCGGCGTGTAGTAGAATCTCTGCCTCACTTACCTTGTTGACGTAAAGCATCCCGTCCCAAGTTCCTCGAACCGATAGGAACCCGTTCTCCTGTAGTAGCCAACCATAGAAGCCCTCTGCCTCCATGTTGTACTCGTCTGTTGTAGCGTAAATAAAAAGCTCCTTGGAACTGCCAAATGGTGCGTCGTCCCATGATACCGTGTGGCTGTGCAGGTAGGGCATGCTCATTGCTCGCGTATGCATGTCGCCGTCAACTCCCGGTACGTAAATCATTCGTCGTCATCCTCCGAATCGTCCGGGAATCCCCACATGCGCCTGATGTAGTCGAAGGACTCCCACGCCTCGTGGTCGCTCATCCCTCGTACAACTTCCTCTAGTAGCTGCTCGTGTGAAAAGTGTTCGAGCATTTTCTCCAAGTTTTCGTGTCTGTTCATCTTTGACATGCTCTCTCTAATAGGGTACTCGCATATAAACCTGCCTACTTTACATTCACGTATTAGTAACAGTTCAGGGCGAAGAAGGGAGCGTATACTGTCACGTATAGGTAAAAGTTCAAAGGGAAGAAAACCGGGCGTATACAATCTCGCCCGCAACTGTAATGGCGATTATCAGAAGAATCCAGCCAATCAATCTACCAGACCGAAGGTGATTGTCGTCACCTCGCCACAGTTGAGGCACACCGCGTCGCGCTTCTTGTGACCAATCCCCACCGTATAGGTTGGCTCTGGCAGTGAGAATACTGTATCAGTCTTGCCACAATCCCTGCATGAGCCGGGAATTGTCGGAGTCCCTGATGCTTTGGTCTGCTCGACTCGCGCCCTGAATGTCTTGGACGTATTGTAGTCCACGCCGTATAGCTGCTTGTCGCGTCCCATTAGTCCGCCCCCATGATTTCTTGCATTGCGGGAGAAAGCTCGGAGGTTTTACCCTCCTTTGAATCTTCCGCGCACTCGACCTCCCAGACCTTCTTGGTCGTTGCTGGCTTGGCTGGCACTGCTGCGACTGCTACCTCTTTCTCGACGAGCTTGCAACCTGTCGCTGCTGGCGTGACCTCCATGATTAGCCCGATGCCCTCGCCCAGATGGTCGCCCTCCCAAGTGTACCGGATATCGCTGCCCTCGATGCTGCGCTTTGCGTCTCCGAATAGCTCCACGCCTGCAATCAGTACAGCCTCGACTGTCGCCCTGATGACCTTGTTATCATTCCAAGCGTACAGCTTAACCGCGTCGCCGTCGTAGTTTTGGAAATACATGTGGAGTCCGCCACTGTTGGTGACTGCCTCCAAATCCAAATCCTCGCGCTTGAATGCTTTATCCAGCGCGTCGAAAGCGTTATGCTCTCGCTCAATCTTGGTGACTCTGCTGGCTAGTCCGCGCATTGCGCCTGCCATTGCCCTTTCCTCTTTCGCTTTAATCCATGTGTTCATTTTCATTTTCTCCAACTCGCTGCTGCGAGTAATACCCCTATCTGGCTGCTGCTATATAAACCTGCCTATAGCCCTCGCGCCATTTGTCCTACCACTATCATCACATGATATATAAAGGTTTCGGCGGGTCGCGTTTATGTTCAGGTATTAGTAAAGCTTCAGGGGAAAGTGAACGTATACATTCACGTATAATTAAAGGTTCAAGGCGAAGAAGGGACGTATAGTGTTACGTATAAGTAAAAGTTGAAGGGAAAGAAAGGTGGTTAAACGAGTAGCGCGGTTGCTTCTTCGGGAGTGGTTGCGATAACCTTATCACAGTAATCACAGATAAACTCAATACGTATAGGGTTATGATATTCGGAGCTATAGACACCCCGATAATCAAGCTCGCCCCATTCGTCGTATATACCGTGTGCGTAATCATCGTAATACTCGCGGAATCCTAGAAACTCCGAACTTGTTTCACACTCTGGACATTTGTATAACATGATTAGACCGTCGCCTCCCGTTTGAGTTTTTCCATTTCAGCTTTAAGGATTATCTGATAGTAATCCCACTGTGGATGGTGTTCGTTTATTTCCTCCCAGCCTTCCCAATTGAATACCTCGACGTGAACCTTCCCGCATCGCGGACAGCCATAAACCGCCGTATACGTATAGTCGTTCATGTCAGTATCTTCATTAAGTAGCTCCAAGTCTACGGGGTCGTCGTCCTCGTGCGCCCTACTATCGCAGAATGGACAGTGGGAGGTATATCCTGAACCGTTTGCATATCCTTGCTCCATGATTATACCCACGCATCCATCGTATTTAAGTCGTTCGGTAGACCTTCAACAAATTCTTTCAGTTCCTGTATTTTCTCAGGATTGTATAAAGTCTCAGGTAATACCCTTAAGGTGCGTACACCGTGTATATCCGCCAGTTCAGCCGTCCGCCTTATGTCCCGTATACGTACAGGCTCATAGGTGGTATGAAGCTCTGGGTCAGTCTCAATCGCCAGCTTTTTAGATGGCACGTAAAAGTCTATATGGTACGTACCTATCGAGCCTCTAAATGGCATTTCATGAACGACGTTATTAGCCTTAAGCCAGTCCCGACCTATAGCTTCAACGAAATCTATCTCTAACTTACCATAACAGGTTTTACGCTTGCGACCTTTACGACCATCTGGCAGTAAATTCCCTTGTTCGTCCCAGAACCGCGCATTATGAAATCCCAGCATATTTGATTCAATCCTTAATGTATTCCATCATATTTAAACGTATTCTATAGCCAACCCAAGACAAGTAATACAATTACGAATATCATAAGCCCTTCCCAGAATGCGGAGGTATTGTAACATTTACGTATCATTAAATGTATCCTCCCTCGATTAGTGGATTAGGCTTCCCGCATTCATAGCACGTATGGGCATCAGGCTCCATACCCGCGCCGCAATAAGGACACTCGACGACTGAATCCATAACCGCCTGCTGTAGCATGCGTTCCAGTTTAGTTTCACTTATCACTACCTAGCACCTCCACTACAACCATTTTATTTTCAGTGATATATGCCACTGAATGTTGTTTAGTCTCGCGCCCAAAGATAATGAAAGCTGCAATTAAAGCTGCATGTTCATCATCTGTTAGGTTTGCGTAAACCTCAAATGCCCTTACAGGCTCATCGTAGATTTTACCTTCATGTACCCATAAACCTCTACCTTCTGGATGGAGTGTGCCGCCGCCCGTAATGTTTATTGCAAAGTAAACGAAAGCGTCTATCTGAGGTTGAGCCTTTTCTGTAGGTAACATAAAGACCAGTTTTGTTTCAAGAGTTTCTATCATTTTAACTCAATAACCCTTATAGGCTAATCCTATTTAAGCATTCCGATATTTGTAACGTACACGTATATGTAAAGGTTCAGAGGGCAGAACAGGGACGCTCCCCGACGCTCCCGCGTCGCATCGCGTGGGAATAGGCAGGTTTATATATCATGGACTTGCTATAAGGGATAGGTGAAAAACGATTGGAACTGATTAACCACCACGAAATCCCCCGAACGGGGAGCGACTTCCCTTCCGTGACAGTCCACGGAGTTAAGCCCAGCACCATCAAAGCGCTGGCGATGGCTATCGAGCCTAATCACATCCGCTTAAACGAGCGGGGCAACGAGCTTTACCTCTCGTGCCAGCTAACACTAAACGGTGTCGAAGTGACACTATTTAGTGAAGATTGGGAGAAGTCTGAGAGTTAGAGAAATCTAACGCTCAGTAATCTCTCAACCTTTCCGAACCGCAAGGTTCAAATTTAACTAACGCTACCCCTTGAAGCTTTACATTCACCTACCCCTTCGCGGCTCCGCCGCTCTATCCGCTTGCGAGCGGCTAACCTTCAAGTGCCTTAAAACCTACTCAGGGCGCAGATGATATATAAGGGTTCCGGTTCCCTCCCGGCTATCTCTGATAATCGTGAGGCTTCCGGCTGTACTCCCGGAGTTCCTCGGCTGGGATTCCAATCCACGCGCAATCCTTCGGGCATCCATCCTCACGCTCCCCGGTGCAGGAGAAACAGCGAATTATCTCCCATTCTTCCGGCATTAGGAATCTCTCCTAATCAGGGTGCATGCGTTGCCGTCCTTGTCCACGCAGAAAGGCTGGGTGCAGGTGTTGCAGCGGCTCATCCGACCACCTCAACCCATTCGTCCCTGTGTAGCATCCTCACACAGTTTGAACATGCAACCGTCCTTGTCCCGTCCTTGCGCTTCATGTGGTGCAGTTCGTCCGAGTCCTTCCCGCATAGGTGGCAGGTTTTCTCTGACGGGGTGAAGTTCATGCAGTTGGTTTTCCCGGTCTTGTTATCGAAGCAGGCTAACCCCGTTTTCTCTAACGTGCATTCGGTGCATTTGGTTGGGAGGATTCCCATCTTTCGCGCCGTGGCGTTGCTCTCGTCCGCCTTGCTCTTGCATAGGTCGTGAACCTGACAATACTCCTTACAGAACCCGTCATTGTAGCGATGAAGCCCCTGCTTCATGTCGTGCGTGAGATTGTCACACATTCCGATGGCTTCATCTAACGCGCTCTCGAATCTCCTGACGCTGCTCAGGAGTCCTTCAAAGTTTTCATATCTTTCAGACATTTTCAGTCATACCCTCTATCCACTGCGCCCTATATAAGTCTGCCTATCTTACTGTTACAAAACACTAAAAGTTCAAGGGGCAGTGCCACCATACCTGTAGCACACGCGACAATATACAGCGTCGTCCTCGTCGTTGTCTTCCTGATGAAATTGGTCGTCCCGATACACGTTGTCCGTGGTCACAAGTCCCACGCCGCACCCCTCACATAGAAGGTCGGTTGGCTCTCCGGTCATCCGAACAACGCCCCCAGCCCTATATCGCGTTCCTCGGCTTCATCCAGCGCGTCCAGAATCATGCTGTCCGTGATGAAACTCTTAACCCAATGAACGAGTTCGTCCTCTGTGTCGTTTATCTCAGACTGAACGTTGAAGTTCAGCCCATAGAACGACTCATCGGTCTGTGTCTTGATTAACAGTTCCTTCATGTCCGCCCGCTTCTTAATCAACCGTTCGATGGTTGTCTTGTGCAGAATTCCCGGCGTGTCTTGGTCTATGATGTCGATTTCCCCGATTCTCACCGTCAATGCTCTTGTCATTCGTTTCAACTCCGTTTAGTGTAATACCCCTATCCACGCGGTTCTATTTAACCCTTCCTATCTTACTGTTATATAAAGATAAACCCCCAACGCCCGGACACTGCTATTTTCTCCGATATCACGCGGATACTTCAAGCCGTGATGATATTCCGGCAGCCTGTTGCGAGGCTGTGACAACCATCAGGGAATACCTCTAATACAGCAATGATATATAAACCTGCCTATCTTATTGTCAGGTATAAGTAAAAGTTCTAAGGGAAGAAGTGTAGGTATAGTGTCAGGTATAGGTAAATGTTGAAGGGTAAGAGTCCCTAGTAGGTGAACCAGACCTACTAGGGGTTTCAGCGTATAGGTATTACGTATTGCCTACGTATAAGGAAGAAGGGAAAGAAAAGGGGTTAGAGTAGGAATTCCAGCCTCTCGACGGCTGGGTTGCTTCCTTCCTCTTTATCGCATTCGTCGCATGCGTTGATAGCGTCGCGGATAAAATCCGCCGTTGTCCGCTCATCTATGAGTTTTACCTCATGGAGCCGGGCTGCTTCCCGGATTATCAAGGATTGCAGAACTTCCGCAATGGATTTCTCCACTGCTTCCGGTTCTGAAAACTCATGATATTCTACGTCAACTTCCGGCTCATGATGTCCGGCTACGCCGACTGAATAGGTGTAATCTACGTCCGCTTCCCGGATGATGCTCATGATAATGCTGGCATGAGTCTCCACGATAGACAATAGATTAGATTCTGGGATTGTGTTGTTTGGTTCTATGATAAACACTTCCGAATAATGGACGTTAAAAAAATCCCCGTCCATTGGGGTTTATGGTTCGTTGTCCCGGCTGGCTGCCGGGCTGTTTCTGGTTGCTGAGTTGATTAACGCCCGTTGGCAAACAACTTGATTTCGCAGCCGTCCATCATGAATGATGTGACTGCAAACTCAGATGATTCGCCCTCATCATACACCTTGTATGTGCATGATGGCATTAACTTACCCAGCATGTCAACGGTTTCCCGTTTACATCTGTGGATGCTAACAGTGACTAATTTAGGCACTTCCCTTAACTTCTGGCGCGGCTGTTGACCGTCCCTCCACCTTTCCGGGCTGGTTCCCGATTCCTTTGCTCTTGGTTCCGAAGCCCGGCTTCCGGCTCTACTCGGTTCCTCCCAGTTTGGGATGTCTTATCAATCCCCGAACTTCTATATAACACTTTTCGAACTAATCCCGAACTACTTATAAAGAAAACGACTTACAACGAACTTTGAACGTTGGCGTTCGCGGGGGGAATGTTTATATATGATGCTTCCCTCTGGTGGATATTCATAAAAATGTAAAACCTAGATGGATACAAAACCTATCCATCCTCGATACCTTTACAAAAAGATAAAAGCATAATACTTGAATATTATGCTTCATAACATTCACATCAGACTAAATCGGCAGTTTTAGGGCTACATTACTGTCATAAGAAACTAAATCGCATGTTTCGGCATCTAATTACATTCACAAATAAGTAAATCGCATAAAACCGCGTTTTTAACGTTCAGTGTTGAATAAACCTTCATTTTATGGACACAAACCCTGTCCATAAACGTTCATATAAATATAACATAATACCCGCATAATACTATACGTTCACGTAAATATAAAGCTTCAAAGGGAAGAGAGTTAGGCGTACTGTTACGTAATACTAAAGCTTGAAGGGAAAGAGCAACGTATACTGTTATATGCGTATAAAGGTCTAAGGGCAGCAAGGCGAAGATGAACTGTTATATCACAATAAATCTACGGTGGCTACATCAAAAAAATTATTCGGGTAAAGCGGCTGCCCGCTTAACCCGATTCAGTAGATGCCACGCCGTAACCGCGAAACACGTTTCATTAGGGCGCGATAACGCGCACCTATCACAAACCATGCCAGCCAAACCGAGTTTGACTTTTCGCGGGTCGTCGTCGATACACGTTAAACCATTAATGCCCGTTAGAGCCTCAACGATTGCCTCAACACTGGTTGTTATCCTGAGCCTTTTTCCGTTGTCTAATACGATTTCTGTTTGAGTCACTGTTATTACGTCCGTTAAATCCGAGTTAAAAAAAGGGGATTGTCACCAACTGGTGACGCTGTATTGTCCACATACGCCGCATTTGAAACGCGGAGACAATGGCAGTTCTACATGAACTTCAGCCGCGCAATGATTGCACGTTTGAACTTCCGTTTTACGCTGGGTTCGTTCCGATTGCTGTAGGGTGTCATATTGCTTCACAAGTGTCCCTCATTAATACCCCCACAAGAATTGACCAACCTGCCCTGCCCCCAGAATTATACTATCAGTTAAAGATAATTGTTAATTGTGTTTGTTTACTGAAACAATCCCGGATGAATTACCTGCCATTGCAATGATATTAACTGATTGGTGCAATTAGCAATATAGTATATACCATGCTAAAAATTAACAGAATGTTTACACTTACAGTTAATTATTCCTGCATATTCCAATATTACTCAAATATTAACCCGTTGCATAAATTATATCATTATCTATAATCGTTATTGCATTAAACGTGTTATCCTTTACTTTTAATTATAAGGGATGGACACGAGTCAAACTGGCTTTTGAGTAATTACTTGATAAATACCCTTGGTAAATTACCCATATTTTCCGCGCGGGCAGAGGATTTGTGGGCATAATTAACTAAATATGTGTCATTTTCAAACTGTTTAAATAGGCGATTTATGACATGCTTATAAACCCGTATGTTTTTGTCATTACTAAAACCTATCAATTATTATTCCCGGCAGGAATAATGGGACACAAAACCTGTCCATCCGTGGAACCTTTATATTAAGATAAAAGCATAATACCATAATACTTGACATTCATAGAAATATAAACAATGATATTTGTCGATTAACCGTTAGAAGAAACTAAAGAGGCTGTTTTAGGGCTACATTAGTGTTACATATAACTAAATCGCTAATCCCGGCGGCTGGGATACTATCATGTAATGATAAACGTTCAGGAACCTTCACAGTTGAATAAACCTTCGATTTATGGCTACAAGTCGTGTCCATAAACTGTTATATAACAGTAACATAATACGCGCATAATACTTAACTGTTACGTAATAGTAAACGTCTGAGGGAAGGGGTTCGTATACATTCACGTAATAGTAAAGGTTCTGAGGGAAGTATACGTATAGGTTTATCTAACAGTAACATAGGGCAGAGGGAAGGATTGACACCGCCCGTCCACCGTGGACACCCGCCGTCCACCGTTGTCAGGACGTGTCCTTGGTTGTCGCCCTATGACCACCTTGTCGCTACCATGTCCAAGGCTACCACCAAGGCGCATGCGGTTAAGAAGATTCCCAGCATTAGCGGTTGTCCTCCAGTCTATAACCGAGTGCGTCGGCTAAGTCGCCGAGTTGGTCTTTTAGTTCCGCTGCCATTTCCTCAATCATCTCATTGTACGTGTCCGCGTCGTCGAGGCTGTCGCATCTGTCAAGGGCTGCCTGAACCATATCCTCTGCCATCTTATGATAAGCGGTTGGGTTCATTTTAGTAAACCCTCGTCTCGTTGTCCGCTATAGGGGATTCTAGGTTAGCGACTTTGAAGCCGTCCAGTCCCTCGTCCTTGCCTCCCCATAACTCGACGTGCTTATCCATCACGTCTACGTTCCGCTGCCCCGTCCCTGTCAAGACTCTGACCATCTCCGTGTCATTAGCCTTGTACACAGTGGCAGTCTTGTAGTTTTCCAGATTGGTTATCTGGATATATAGGCTGCCGACGTGGACATAAACGAAGTCCGCGCCCTCAACCTTTACCACTGCCTTTGCCCCTTCCGTCTCAACCTTTGCTTTTATGTTGGTTTTCATGTTTGTAACCGAGTCTTTAAGACACGTCGTTGAATATATACTTATCGGTTTTTATGGATACAAACTCTATACATCTTACTCTATTTGGGACACGTCACCGAGGATTGTCCCATTTAGGACACGGTGCGTTCCATTTATGAATCTCTAAACCTTGACTATTTCAGACTATTTGCCTACAATCTAATGCCAGAAATTTACATTTGCCTAATCTCGTCGCCCACGCGCAACCGTTACTTTTTCTACATAGAGGCTAGATGATTAATATATTTTATAAAATAATATCGGGTATACCATTCCTAATACTTTACCTATTCTGGTATAGTATATTATTTAAAATATTTTAGGGTTGACTATACAGACCCCGCGAACTTTTTACTTTTAGAGTTTCTCATCCCATATTCTAGATATTTTACTGCTATCAAACACAAAGTTTTCACCCCTGTCGATTATGATATCCGAACCTGATACAACTGATATTATCATCCCAGATGTGTTTATTATGCATCCTTCCCAGACCCCTCGGCAAAATGGTTGTTTCATTATTTCAAATCCAGCCCCAAGAATTCTCTCTCAGTCTTGTAACTATTTACATACCATCCTTGCCTATAATGTGGATTACCATCATTAATGAGTATCTCTACAGCATGACACCGCCGACACCAACGCTTTACTGGATGGTGTTCCCGGTATGAGACTCTTCCATTTTCATGCCCGCGAACCCAACATGTGAAATTATTCCAAGCATCTCTCAGTTCCTTTATAAACCAGTGTTCAGTCATAGCATCACCTACTTATAAAGGGGTGGTCAGTCTAGACCACATATCCCTAAGTTCCTTGTAGAATTTCTTTCTCCAATTTGTAGGCTTCGGGCGGTTCTTCAAGTTAGTTTCTGTTAGGATATAATCACATCTAGGGCAAATCCATATCTTCTCTTTATATTGGTCGGTACGAATTGCTATTCCCATGCTGTGGTAGTTCCACCTGAAACTTTGTTCCATTGTCGTCCCACACGCTTCACACATGAATTGGGTCTTTGTTACTTCTTTCATATTTATTATAATAAGTATGAATATTTAAAGGTTTCTGCGTAAGGTTTAATTATAAGTATATCTACTATATTACCATGATATCTAAACTTTTAAAAGGTAAGGTACTGACATACTTGGCTCTGATGAGCATCTGGGTTGTTTTTACCATGTCTATGACTATAAACGAAACTCCGGGTCAAAGCACTACAATTTATGATAGCACCGGGGCTGTGGTGGATAGTAATTTCGAACTTACAGATATGAACATTAAACCGAAAGGGCATAACAAATTAGAGATTCATATCACTATAACAAATCTAGATACTGAAACTCACTCTACAAATACTACGGTATTACTGCTTGATTCTGGTGGAGATGTAATTGCGGGCATGGAACAATTCGACCTTTCCGGCGACGTTTTAACAACTGCTACGGACTCGTTCGTGTTGATATTCTCAGGTACTGACGTTACAACGACATATACTACAGTGTTCGTGCAGCTTGACGATATAACCTAGTCATCTCGAACTTAATTACTTCTTTCATCCTTCTCCCTCTCGATTTCGTTCTTAGTCTGCTCTGCCATGTCATACTGAGGAATCGGCACAGTCATGTACTTTACATGTTGACAGGATAGGCACTGTACTTTAACTTTAAAGTTATAGTAATCTATCGCGCCTACAGGTGTAATTAGGGTCTGTGATGACCCACACTTCTGACAGTCTGCTCTAGTTAGCATTTACTCGGCTACCTCTAATATAGTCGCAATATAAGCCAAGATGTATTTTATTTCCCTAAGTTCCTGAACAGCCCTGTCCGGGTTTGATGAAACGTTATCCTTAGCCCACTTGACCATTTCGTTGACGCTTTCTACAACTGTCTGTTTCACTTCTACTTTTTTATCTTCCAATGTAATCACTATAGTTATAAAAAATGTACTATATAAAGCTTTCTAGGTTCTAATCCATACCTTCTCGGTAGCGCCGTCCTTACTCTTGACAAGTCCCTTCTTTCTCAGGCTCACCAGTGTCGGCGTTATGACGTTCGTGTTCACCTGTAGCTTCTTGGCGATGGTGCTAGTCTTAGCTCTCCTGAGTGTCTTTAGCGCCCGGAGTACGGCATCCTGCAATGGTGTAGTTGGGACTTTATCCTTTTCTACCACGGCATTTATCTGGTCGTTTACACATTCTCCACAGTACCAACAAATGACAATATTGCCGTCAAGTTTATATCCACAGGTCGGGCATATATGCTCGGTCTTTGCAAACTCTAAGTGTGCTATTCCCTTCTTGGATGTGTCGTTATGATTCTTATCACATTTAGTGCAGTGATATCTAGACAACGGTGTCTCCTGTTACTACCCAGCTATCCATATTTTCTAGTTCCACTCCTGCTAATGGTTCATTATCCGCGTTTCTAAAAGTTATCCTATATTCGGTTATTACTATACTCATAACGTTATTTGTCCACACTTTAGAACCATGCTTAGTTAGAAATGATATAGTCTTCGGAAGCTTGTAATTGTATCTCATGTGTTTATTATAAAAATGGTAGTATATAAAGTTTACTGACCTTTACATACATTCCAGAAGTCGCCGGACTTTAGATTTTCTAGGACTGTATGTTTATCCACGGAGTCTACCTCCATTTCCATCCAACTTGTCTTCAAATTATAAAGCACATGCATGTCGTCCACTGCATAGTGGTTGAACTTGTAATGGTCTATCTCATCCAACTGGCGCTCAGATAGTTGTTCCATCCCTTGGTTGTAAATCTCGTGACCGTACACGTTTTTTGTGCTGACTATATACTTTGCCATCTGTGATAGCGGGCAATGTAAGAATCGAGGGTGGCAGACCCAGCCTACCTCTGCATACTGCAAAAATGGCGGTTTCGTACCAAAGTCTAGACCTACCACCTCCATTCCCATTTGATGGAACGCGAATTCTACTCCCCTAATATATAACAAGTCCTTCGGAATCTTCTTGGGTCTGGTGTAATAATTATGGTCTGTAATTGCAACCACGTCGTACTCCCTTGCTAATATTTTCAATAAGGCTTCCGGGGAGTAAAGCCCGTCGCTCTTATTGGTATGGTTATGAAGACTCAGCTTTATCAGAGTCAAGTTTATCGTCTCCTTTTATTGCTATAATAGCCTTTTCTCCTGTCTCGTTTAGAATAAACTCCCAAGTCTCTTCCTTGAATTCCGCGTCGAAATTACCAACCATGTAATTTTCTAAATAGAAAAATATCTCAGATATATTCTTTGAAATATCTACCAAGTCGTCCATGTGCTTCTCGTTCATGTACATGTTCATGTTGATGTTTCCAAGCAATACCCCTAGTATAAAGTAACATATTGCTACCTCGCGTTCCGCGTTTTCAACAATTTCCTTTTCTGTTATCACATCTTCGATGTAATTTAAAAGCACGTTAGTTATGGGAACTGGCATCTGTTTTAGGTCATATACGTATGGCATTAATAGGTCTGTAAACATTACTAAAGACTTTGCGTCGGTTAGAAGAATCTTCCACCGCTTATTCATCGGAATTTCGCATCCTCTGTTTTTCTCCTACAGACATAAACTCTGGGATACTTTTAAGCTCCCTGCGAATTTGGAGGCATTCATACGGGTAATTACATCCTTCTTGGCATTTTGGGTTGTAATAATCCAGTCTACCTAAACAATTTACTAGGTTTGGATATTCGTTTTCGATTCTAATCATTTTCATCATTCTCTATACCCTACGCCATGATATTCGAGTCCGATGCTTTTAAATGTTTCTGGTTTGTATATCCTCCGGGCATCGTAAACATTAGGATGCTTCATATACATCTTGAACATCTGAGGATTAATAGCTTTTATTTCATCCCATTCTGTTACTATTATCGCAAGGTCAGTCTCCTGTAGACATTCCTTTATGCTATGCGTATAGTTAAGATTATATTCTCTAAGTGCTACTTTTGCGCTGCTAGAAGCCATTGGGTCATAGACGTTTATATCCCCTTCGTTAATCTTCCAGTTAGTTACTAACCTATCTATGATGTATTTTGACGGAGCGTCCCTCATATCATCAGTTCCCGGTTTAAACGACAAGCCTAATATGGCTATATTTTTAGCCTGCAAATTTAGTCTCATCGCGTTATCAGCAACACGAATCTGCGTGTCGTGGTTTACATTATTTATTTGCTTTAACAAAACCCCGAATTCTGGTGAAGCTTTACATGCAATGGCTGCTATATCTTTTGTGAAGCAACTTCCACCGTACCCAGCGCCAGCCTTTAGAAACCTTGCGTCGATTCTTGGGTCTAGCGCTATTGCGGCTTCAACCACTTTGATATCACCACCCGATAGTCTCTTGATAATATTTCCAAATCCATTCATCATAGTAATTTTCATGGCGAGCATGGAATTCTGGGCATACTTTATCATCTCGGCGTTGACGGTGTTGGTGGCTATAATTTGTGTACTTCTACCGTGATACATGTTCCTGTAGAAACAAAGCAATTCTTCTTGCGCATGTTCTGTATCAGTCCCTATAACTACCTTGTTTGCATATTCAATGTCGCTGAATGCGCTACCTTCCGCTAAGAATTCTGGAACCATAGCCAAGTTGGGAATCTTGTAATCTAGCGCCATTTGCCTAGTTGTTCCCGGAACTACTGTGCTTTTAATCACCACGACTTTTTTAGTCCCACTCAGCATGTTACATACTTCCTTGATGTATTGCAGATTTACAGAACCATCAGGACTTTGTGGTGTCCCAACGCATATGAATATAATATCACATACCTGCCTTAGATGTTCTACGTCATTTGCATATCTAAAGTTGGCTCCATGTTTAGTTAAATTTTCAGATAAATCAGGCTCTTCAAATGGGGTTACACCTTTTTCTACAGATTCCATTCTATAATCATCTATGTCATAAACTCCTACAGTATGCCCGTTCTTCGCAAAGAATGTAGCCGTTATTAGACCTACATATCCTAGCCCTACTACTCCGATTGTCATATTAAATATATTATAAAATACAATATATAAAGGTTATGTAAAATTTTTTATTTATTTCTGAAAATAAAATAAAGGAAACTGAGCATCGTCCTCAGTATTCATTAAATCTAAAGCTCTTTAATTTTAAAATTTTTAGCTTCTAGATGCCAGAGTACGTTCTTATAAGTCATACCTACATCTAACAATATTACAATCCTGTCGTTGTCTTGTACCAACACTACGGGTGCGGTTTTCAATTTAAGGCTGTAAATCTCTTTCATAGTAGCATGCCTGTACTCTACATCATATCCCAATTCTCTAAGAGGAAATAGCCGCTCCTTGACATCTTCACATTTCATGCAGCCGGATTTGCCTAGAATTAATACATTAAGCATATTAACACCTAGAACATGTAGATGCTGTCCAAGTTGTCTAGGACTTCTACACCGATATCAAAACAATTATCCACGTCGATTTCCGAGTGGATACAGTCAATGTTTATCTTCATCATATGAGGCTCTGTAATTGGGTCGCCAATCCTGCTGACCAACCATGTGTAAGTCGGCAGCGATAGTTCCTCGTAAATCCTCCTTGATATCTCGAACCCAGCCCTGTTGTATATCTTTCCAATGTGGCTATGTGCATTCTTCCCAGCGTCCGCTTCTGCTGATACTGGTCGAGTAACAGGAATGAATCCGGCTACGTTGTTGCCCCTACCTACCTGTCCTGAATCTCCCGCTTCGGCACTTAGTCCTAGATTTGTAACATACAGGTTGTCAGGTGTGTCAGATGGGTTGATGTACACACTTAGTAAATCATGCTCCAAATTCCTAGTTAAGAAGTTCCTAGCAGCGTCCTTGAACTTTACAATCTTCTCGAAGTAATCATCTGGACTATAGATGTGCTTTGCAACCATTGCAACCGCAATCGTGGCGCTTACATTATCATAGGCATCTCGGACAAGCATAATCTTTGTATCCATACCTATTTCCGGGTTCTTCTTCCTATAAACCGCCAAGAACCATTCGAATGCGTTTGCCGCACTCTCCATGTCGGTGAATGGCGCATATCCCACAGTCGCAGATGTATCGTTCGCCGTCCTATTCTTTCCTTCTACAAGCGTTGTCAATGACCTAGACCCGCGTTGTGCTACGCAATCTACTTTAAGTTTATCATCGGTGTAAAGCATTATATTCTCGGTAAACCAAGCTCTAACTGTTTTCTCTACAATATCTCCTACATCTACTTCTGGGAGCAGAGTCGCCCTGTCTCCGATGTACATAGTCATAGGAATATCATGCTTTACTACATACGCAAGTTCGGGTGTAACCTTTCCTGCGGAAAGAAGAGCCTTGTCCATGTTATAATGATGGAGCATTCCAGTTCCCTCTAGGTAAGCGTTGTGTAAGTTCTTAGCGCAAAGATTGGCAATGGTATCACAAATAGTGTCTGGATGACCGTTACCCTTGCGCTCTACAATTTCAAACATACTTTTATAATATAATTGGGACTATATAAATATTACTCGTTTGGTAAGCCCCAACTTCGCATATCTCGCCCACTGAGCCTAAAACTGTCGTTCCCGGATGTGGGTATGTCTTCAAAATATTCTCTCCTTTGCCCGCCACGCATAGCACTGAGCCTTGTTTTCCTAGTAGCCTGACCTTCCGCTCCCTCGCGCTTCCTAACCATAATATATAGTTAGATTATAAATCTAATAAATGTTGTTATTCTAATGTGGTTCCGATGAGGTCGATGCCGTACTTTGAGATATCGTTATCTATGTTCTGATTTAATGTTTCTATTTGAGCGTTTACCACAGTCATCAAGTCTCTGCTATTTCCTCTAAACAGGAAGTTATAGGCTTTTCCTGTTACTGTGGCACTCTTCAAGTCATCTAGAACATCTGTGTAGAAATCCGCCGTCACCGCAGCAGTCTCGAAATTAACCTTTATAGTCCTACCCTTTACTATGAAGCTTGGTACTCTTGTATTAACTTCCTGATATTTCTCTATATCCATCTCTACATTCATACTTGCACTTTTAATGTACCCAATTAGTTTCTTTCCTGCTGGGTCGTCGGTTAGGTAATAATAGATGAACATTCCTGCTCCCACCATGAGGAATGCCTTATCAGTCTTGAAGAGTGGAACTATAGTTATAGTCTCTGAAAGTGTCCGGTTGTATGTAACTATCCAGCTTAGTACAGCGTTTCCTGCGAACGTGAATGGGAATGTATATGGGAATGAACCCCATCCTATATTTAATCTTTCTGAGAACGTCCTATTTAATGTTTTAAGGAACTCCACAGTATCCGTTAATGTTAATGTTTCGGATAGATTTTTATTCAATCCGGAGATTGTTGCAACTACATCTGATAATGATAATATATTAGTTATAATTTTAGATGTTCCCCTAGTCATACTGTCTGTAGAGGTTATCACCTCAGACATTGCAGTGTTTACGTACTTGCTAATATAATCTGCAAGTGTGATGGTTTCGGTGATTATTTTACTTGAACTCTTTACTATACTATCTGATAGAGATATAGCATCAGTTTGCATTTTCAATACATCTTTATTTGTATTGTCTTCCAGCGATGTTATTTCATTTAAGGTTCTTTGGAAAGTTTTTAGGAATTCTAAGTTGTCGCCTAGAGTTATAACTTCTGTTAAGTTTCTATAAAGTGAAATAGTCTTGGTTATTCCGTCTGTTAATGTTATTGTTTCTAACATGGTTTTGTTAGAACTCATAACCTTCACCATAATATCATTAAGATTTACAGTTTCAGATTTAGTTACAGATGTATACTTTTTAATACTTCCGGTTAGCGATACACCATTCGATATTACTTTACCGCCTCCTTTTATAACGTTATCCCCCATGTTAGCTGTTTCGTTTAGATTCTTTCCTGCACTCTTTATAGCAGTGTCGCTTACCGATATCACGTTACTTAAATTCCTACCTATTCCTTTTAGAACATTATCCGAAAGGTTGAGTGTTTCCAATCTAACGGCATAATGTTTGAATATTTTTGCTAATACTGGCGTTAGTGTCAACACTTCTGCAAATTCCTCGTACTGCTGGGTTTTCTTAGTATGGAATGCATTTAGAGTTATAGTCTCCGTGTATTCGTCTATTACAAGCCCAATTTGAGAGTCGTCTATGACCGCCAAATCTATCTGTGCAGAAGCAGTTGCCATTATGTTATATATTTACGGTTTAATGATAATAAAGGTTTCTATATTACGTCTACACCATTTACGGATGCGATATTCTCTACAGGCACTCCGTTGATATATTTTATTAAAGTCCTATCTACACCGTTCACGTCCCACGGTAGGGTAGGTATAAAGTATCCTGAGATTTGTATTTCTGCGTTGCTGTTTCCGGCGTAATATTCAACTATACCGGATGAATCACTGGTGGCGCTCATACCGTATCCAACCCACGTTCCATTTCCTTCTGCTTCGTGTATAAGAATATATCTAATTGATAAGGAACCGTAATCATTTCCCCTTACCCCCGTCTCGTTTTCAGCCGAAGCTCCTTGAAATAGACATGCAAAATCTGCAATACGCCCGTCGCGGTCAAGATATCCAGATATGTCTGTATCAGTCCATGCGTCATCAACCGCCCCAGCTACATCGGTAAATTCATTCTCTACAAATATTAAATGTTTAGAGAAGTAGCCCGCATTGTATATCCACTCATCTCCGGCAACATCTGTGTAATAATCTATATTGCCACTAGAATCTGACATCGCAATAATGTCTATAGTATTAGCCCCACCAGCTTCTGCCTCGTTCAAATTTAAGAATCTATCTAGTGCAGACCCCGGAACTCTAACACCCATAGTGCGACCAGCGGCATCTGCCTCATTACCACAAACAAAATGATGTACGCTTGCTCCATCATTTGTTGGCAACGATACGTCTTCTACCCAGCCCGTACTAGAGCCGTCGTCTATAGCTTCCCATGCTTCTGTAAACGTTACTCCTGTCCAATACCCTACAACTTTCCAGTATGTGTTATTAGTTGATTGTGCATAAAAATCGACTTTACCGTCGCCATCCACCTGAGCATACATTCTAACGGGGGCGCTTCCACCAGCTTCGGTTTCAACAACGGCAAGCGCTCTTGATATAGAAGAAGATGTATTCCGCAAGCCAATCCAGCGCTCAGTCCAAGTTGCCGTACTAATTATCAACATTTCAACAACACATCCAGCAGGAACATATGCCGATATATCAATCTCCTGCCATCCTGTACTAGCTGGCGCGACATACCCTGAGTCTACTTCTGTATATGTTACTACCATTTTATTCACCTATAATCCTATCCATCCGGGCGCTGGGTTGAATCGGATATGGGTTGCATCTATTGTTTCTCCCACTATTCTGACATAATCCCCAGCCGCCGAAGGTGCGGTTTCTGTTATATCTCCCGATGTAGTTGCTATGTATAGTGGTTGACTTCTAGCCGAGACATCCCACGACCATGATGCATCTTCTGCTGTGCCTTCTAACATTACGGTTCCCGTTCCGTCTGCCGCCGTTGTTTCTGTCCAGAATCCGCAAAGTCCCTTTGTGAATCCTTCTTGGTCTGCGTCTGTTTTATCCCACTTTCCAGTGTTATTATTATAGTTTACTATATCTCCGAATACTAGGGATACCGCCGCTGTCTGGTCTTCAAGCACTTTTGCGCCTTCCCCAATGCTGTGTTCGTCAGGTGCGATTTTTTCTACTATTGTCGCTGCGCCTTTGAGAGATGCTCCCGAAAGGTCAAGGTAATCTGCGTCTATAATAACAGTGTTATTGTTTGAGCCTCCTTCTAGTACCAGTGCGCCGTAGCTACTTTCAACGGTGGCGTTTCCTCCATACACCTGATATAATGATAATCTCCTTGACTGTGAGCCTCCACCATAGATATGTACTCCGCTGTAATAGTTTCCGGACTGTGATACACCGTCTCCGAATATATGAACTTCACTATCCCAATTGGCTGCCTGTGTATTTTGCTGCATTAACAAGTCGCCAGAACTTGACATGGTGCTTCCATTTATCGTAATATTATCTATAGTTAATGTTGTAAGGGTTCCGAGGGATGTGATGCTACCTTGCGCTGCGGTTCCTATAGCCCCTAAGAGTCCCGCAATACTAATTTCGTCAGCCCCATCATCTTCGTGGGTTGATGCATGTGTAATAGGAGCGTAAGCGGCAGCTATTCCTAAATCAGATACAACTTCTGCATATGAGCGTCCTTCGAGTCCTGATGCTGTAAATTTAGCATAATCGTTGTCTGCTGCATCCGCATCATCTACAACCATAGTGTTAGTGTCAGCTATACCAAAATTTAAAGCCGCCTGTTTAGCATTCCAAGTTGCTGCGCTTGCTATATAACCATCAGCTATGGCGGTTCCTTGCCATATTCCGGCGGTTACATCTCCGTCGCTATTTACTGTGAATACGCCTGTACCATCAATCTGTAAATCCATTAGATTAACAATATCCCATCCAGCAAAGTTAGTCTCGCTGATATTTCCTTTTATTAGGTTGAAAACATCTGAACCGCCAGCACCAGAAGCCATGTTCAGGTTGGCGTAAATGTCTACTGTCCTGTCGTCTGTTCCACTAGCTGTAAGTATTTCACCAGAAATGAAAGTCGTATTACCGGATGCTCCGTTTTCTACTAGGCGTACAATCTCGTCGCCTCCCGCGATAAGACTTAACTGGTCAGCCGCAGCTTGACCTATACCTGTATTAATATCTGTTTTATCGGGTATTAATGAGGGAGTGGTTGCAGTACCGGGAACGTTTCGTATTGTCCAACCGTTAGCGTTTTCCGCTTCTAAATCTACAGCGAAGGTTGTCCATGATGAAGTGTAAAGATTTATCCATGCATCATCTGCCGTGTTTCTAATGTAAAGCCTGTCGTCGTCCGTATCATGCCAGAATTGACCGCCATACGTACTCCCCGGCGCTGCTGAACCCATATATGTAGTCTTCTGGTTCATACGCGCTGCTGTAATAGTATCTAAAGATTCCCAAAGTCCTCCGCCTGCTCCCATATTAAATCACCTAAACCAAGCCTAAAGCTTGGAGCTTCTCTTCAATTTTCCTCTCTAGAAGAATATCAAAGTCTGTTTTACTGATGTGAATCATATCATCGTCTTCGTTGTCGATGAATTTCATTCCTGTTGCCGTTTCCAATTTCCTAACCATCTGCTCCATGTTAATGTAAAGCTTCTTTCCGGTTCTGGTATTGTAACTGTTATGTATCCATTCTCCTAGCTCGTTGTGGCTTGACAACTGAGTCGCGTTATCCGCTGCGTCTACAGCGAACAGTTCTACAGTTCCTGATACATCTTTTCCGTATACTCCTGCTGTGGCTGTACCCATTGTTGGGTCTGCTGTATTATCTCCGAAGAATAGAACTTTTCCACCGTTTGCCGACGGCAATGCAGTTGAACCAATTCCAACATCTGCGCTGAAATAATTCTGACTTTCTCCTGTCACATACACGCCGTAAGTTGCGCCTGTAACATCTGTTACATCAAGATTTAAATATAACCCGTAAACTATATCAAATAGGTCTGACGAAGCAGCCAGTGATGTGTCTCCGTAGAATAAGTACACGTTGTCTATTTTTGAATCTCCGCCAGCATTTCTACTATTTTGAACATATGAATATACCCCATATGCGTTTGTAATGAAGTTGTCATTGTATACATGTGGGATATCTATATGACCGTATACCGCGTAAGCGTTGGCAATCGTTGAGTTATCTATCGGTGAAGATTCAACCACATGTGCGTAAACTCCCCTAGCATCTATTGTACCTGTAGCTGCCGCTGGGTCTGCAAGGAAATATCCTCCCCTCACGTTGTTCACAGCCGCCTGTGATGCCCCACCGTAACCGTGACCATAAACTCCTATTAAGTTATTAACTGTCGAAGTTGAGGTACTCATTAGTGATGTAAAGCTTCCTCCATACAAGTTGGGGTTATTCCCATCTGAATCTCCACTCCACACATGGGTTATTTCAATTCCAATCATGTCATGGTCTGTTGTTATAGTTGCTCCATTGTCTATGTATCCTTCGAATATTCTGGTAGGTGAGTTTAAGTCGAACCCTGTATCGTAAGCGTAAAATATTCTATATGAGGATGGAGTTGCTCCATAAGTCAAACTTCCGTACATTCTAATATCATCATATAAATATAATCGCGCTGTGCTAGTGTCCCACCATGCTAGGCTAGTCTGCCCTGAACCCTTATCGCCTCTAATGTATACGTCTTTATTAGCAGTTGTATTTTCTATGTATAGGTTATCGGCTGAAACATAAATTTCGCCGTCGTTGCCAGTTCCCAAGATAATCTTTTTATCATCATCTAGGGATAGGGTATTGAAATATCCAGCCTGCCATGCCAATGAAGATGTTCCAATATTTCCTCTCCCGGTTACTATTGGCACAATCCCGAAGTCTGTAGCACTGTCTAATCCTGTAATATCAAATCTGTTAGTTCCAGATGCATCTGCTATTTTTATGTAAGTGTTTGTTGAATATGGCATCAGGTTCTCTGGTCTAACCGCCACAGATAATGATATTACCGTAGATGTCATTGTTCCGATATTGGTTATATTGAATCCTCCTACATCCCAAGCCGCTGATAATTCGACGCTACCGTCTGCGAGTATTGCGGCAATTGGGGTCAACGCCAGCCACTCAGAACCATCGTAAATGTGCTTTGTATTTAGGTCTGACCTCCAAAATTCTTCGCTTTCTACGGGAGTACCGGGGAAACTCGCACCGCTGGCTAGAATATGTGATGTCGTACTTTCCCATTCTGGCTGTGATAATCCTCCACCTACGGGGTCATGTTTATATCCTCTGGGCATATGTATATCGCTATAAAAGTACATTTAGGCTTTAATAAACCTTACTAATAGGAAACATTTATATAAATGTTTTACAATAATAATGTATGGTTAAAAATAACGAGAACGAAATTAAACTTACCAACGCAGAGAAGAAGAATCTAGAGAAGAGAATCGAAAAGGTCGAAAAGATAACTCTAAATTTGGGGAATCTCAGGTGGGGCAAGTTGAATATCGACGCTCAGTATAATGCTCAGGAAGCACAGGTACTTAAGGCAATCCAAGAGGGTCGTGTTGAGTTAAGTGACATTCTAAATAAACTAAAGTTCAAGCATGGACACGAGGAAACTGACCAGTTTATCTACAAAGATGGTAAGCTAATAAGGGAGCCTCCAAAAACAGTAAAGCCTGAACCTAAAGCCGCGCCTAAAAAGAAGTAGTTATACTTCGTAAACATTTCTATTTTTAATTTCTTCCAATCTACCTTTGTTTACCCGACTTCTTGGGCGGTAGTATCCGACAATTCTGTCATAGATTTCTGTCTCTCCACCACAATCTGGACACTCTTCATGAGCGCCGGGGTAAGACTTTTTACATGTTGGGCAGTTGGTTAAGGTGATTGCCAAATCCGTGTATGGAATCTTAGTCTTCATCATCCTCTCGACAAATTTTGCCATAGCCTCAACGCTGGGTCGCTTGTCGTAGATGTACATCCTGTAGACTGTGCCACCACTGAATAGTGGTAGTATTTCCTCTTCTACTTCTGTCCTCCTTCCAAATGTTATATCTTCGGCTGGGTCTGTGAGCATGGAAGTGTAATACCAAGTTCCCTCTGCTCCCTGAGCAAATATGGAATCTCCGTACATTTCTTTATCTTTACGTGCAAGTTTAGGTGAGCAGCTTTCCGCCGGAGTTTGCTCTGCATTCCATAGAAGTCCTGTCTCTTTCTGGGTCGCACGTATCCAGTCCCTCATGTGGAGCATAACCCTCTTGACTAGCTCGACGTTATCAACTATGGTCTTTCCATTGAAATTGATGCACATTTCGTTTAGCCCGACGATTCCGATAGTCCTAAAGAACTGAGTCAGGTTGATACCATAAGGCTTGTCGAACGACATCAGCCTGTCTTGGAACTGTTCGATGAACAGCCCCTTTGATATCAACGAATTCTTTGCATGGTTCATACTGACCGTGAACATTTTCAGTATGTCTTCCTCAGTTTCCGCCAAGTAGCCTAGCTTTGCCATGTTGACTGTAACTATTCCAATTGAGCCTGTTTCTCCGCCATAAGCCCACCTTCCCCCAGCCTGAGCAATTTCTGATGTGTCCGGGGCAAACCTACAGCACATTGATTCCACGCTGTTTGGGTCTATCCCCGAACCGTCATAATTGAAGAAACTGTACGTACCCATTTTCAGGGTGGTCGCTATCAATTTTGTCCATAGCTCGGATTTGTAAGGAGTCTCAGGTATACAGTTAATTGTAACTATAGGGAATGTGAAAGGCGCACCTCTCGCGTCTCCTTCGAAGAATAGGTCGTTGAACGTCTCTAGGATTAGCCTAGCCTCAACTTCATAATCCCCATATGTCCCTTCGCATCCAGCGTTGCACACACTTTCATTACGCATGCTACCGGGACACATGAAGTCCAGAATAATGTTACTAAATGGAGTTTGACTGCCAGCCCTAGATGGGAAGTTCAAGTCATATATAAACTCCTGATTTACCTGCCTAATTTGAGCCTTTACCCAATCTGGGTAATTTCCGTCTTCATCTCTGTATTTGCCGTAGTCCTTTCTGATAAATGGAGCAGCAAGTGTATTGATGTGGGAAATAGCCTGAGCGCCAGCCCAATTTTGCTGCGCCGTACCTATCATATTGACAAGCTGATTGAATAATGAAGAATAATGCTTCGGTCTTCCTCCTACAACTGTATGTGTAATCAGTCCCTTTCTTAATATTTTCCTTATATCGTGACCCCTACAGTAAGGAACCACTCCGTCGCTTAAATCGTGGACGTATATAAACCCCGCCTCGTGCGCGGCAATAATCTCTTTAGTATAAATGTTGTTTAAAGCCCAACTCTTAATTGTATTATCTGCGATGTAACCCCGGAGCTTTGTGTAGCTATCGTAGGTATTGGCGTTTTCCTTGATAAGCCAGTTCGTGTTTTCTAAATATTCGGTAACGTAATCCCGATTCTCTTCTTTTGAAATCATGTACATCTATTATCGAATGCGGCGTATTTAAACCTTTTCGATTAAGATAAATATGTTATTATAAGAATTAACGTTTACCGATACCCAGAAGGTCTGCAAGTTCTTTTATTGTACGGTTAGATAAATCCACAATTAGAAAATCTTCACAGTCAACGCCGTCTGTGACTAGATATATTACCGCACCTTTTTTCAAGCCGTAAGTGTCCACTACAGACTTTGGTATAGTTATCCCCAGCGCGTCTCCGACCTGCAATATTTTGCGTTGTAGTATATTAGGCATATGTAATTTATAGCACTTCCGCCTATTTAACCTTTCGTTTATAATCGATATTATAATTGGATTATAAATCAATCGCTGCTTTTATTAAGGAGAACTGTTATATAATGTTGATAATAATGAAACTAAGAAACTTTGAGGAAGCTCTAATCAGGGGCAACCTTATCAAAGACCTGAGTAACATCATCTCAACAGAAGGAACTATCGGCACGTTGACCTCAACCGTGGGCGCTATTGCAACCCTAACCGGGACTACAGCGACTTATGGCTCAGTTATAGGTACAACTAAATTGGTGGTTCCGGCAACTGCGTATACAGGTTCAGCGCCTGATGCACAGGCAATCTACGCTACAGCAGCTTACATATTCGTCGGAGAAGGCGGAACGTGGAAGTCGGCAGCATTAACCTAAGAGTGATAAAACATGTCTAATGAACTATTTAACGATATGAATTTTAAGGACTGCATGTTCGCAGTCGTTAGAGATAAATATGGTAATGTAAAACAGTCCCACGAGGGATTAGATTTAGTAACAACTGCGGGTAAAGCCGCTGTTGCTGCTCTAATTTTAACTGACGTGGCGGAAGACGCTTTTGACTATATTGCAATCGGGTCTGGGAACACCGCAGCAGCAGCGGGGGACACGGCATTAGACGCAGAAGCAGATAGGGCGGCAGCAGTAGGAACTAGAATAACAACATCCGTGACAAACGACACGGCACAGTTAGTCTATACGTTCTCTAGCGGCTCGCCAGCAGGCTTGAACGGAACATCTACGGGGTCACAAGCAATCGAGGAATCGGGTGTTTTGAACGCAAGCTCGTCAGGCGACCTATTATGCAGGCAGGTATTCTCACCTCTAAACATAGATTGGGACGAAGGAGACACACTACAGATTACTTGGAAAATCCAAGTGTCTTAATTTTTTAATTTTAACATAAAGTATATTAACCACGAATGGCTATTATTTATCATGGGAAATTGGGCAAGTGTTGCAGACGTTCGTGACACTACAGGATATCAGGCTAATCTAGCTCCGAGTGGTACTGTAAACAACGCGATTAAAAAGGCGGAATCAATATTGCCGCTATACATTGGGGAAACCCCAGCTTATGCTACAGGCTCTAAATTTTGGGTCAATATGGTTGCTACAGAATTTTCTGCACATTTCCTTTGTATGCGTTTAGCGACTCAGAATGCACCGGGAACTATGTACGCTCAGGGAATGAAACAGAATAGGCGGGCAGATTGGGGAGGATACGCGATTATGGCTGAACAGCATTGGGATGCCGCAATCAGGGTATTAGACATGCATGGTAGAAATATCAACATTACGCGAGTCACGCCGGGATAGTTTTAGGTAAAACTTATTAATGTGTACTGGTACTGGTATAGTATAATGGCTAGATGTAAGGGTGTTACCGCCGCTGGGAATCACTGTAAAAATAAACCCAAGGGAGATTCTGATTTCTGTATATTCCACGGTGGAGCAGAAGGTCGAAAGTCTGGGTATGCCGAGATGGATTTTGCTCAGGGAGAGGTCGTAAGAAGGAAACGTACTGGATTCTATCAGATGGTCGGCAGGGACGGTAAACTTACCGAGCGCCCACGAACCAACCAGTTAAGAGTTTTTGAGGAATACTACGAAAGTGGTGGGATTGTCAGTGTTGCTATAGATAACACGGTAGCAGTCGCGCTGGGAAACGGGTATCAGCTAGTAGATAAGTCTACCGGAAGCACCGAATCAGAGATTGTAGATATAATCGCAGACTTGGATGACAGAATCAACTTTATAGACATGTACGAAAAGATATTCCGCTCACTTTTAATTTTCGGGTTTATATGGGGCGAAATGGTAATCGAAGGCTCTGACATGATAGGGCTTAACTTTTTCCCTCCATACGAGCTTGAAATAGACCGTGACCAACATACAGGTATAATCACCAAGTACACTCAGATGAGAAAGGGCAACGCAATCGCATCTTGGACTCCACAGAATAACGACAGAAGTGATAAAAATATAGATAATATATTCTTCATGACCATCGGGAACCTGTATTCTGAGGCTTACGGAAAGAGCATGATTGGAAAGGTTTACGAGGAAGCGGAAGACAGGGATACAACTCGACAGAATATGACCGCAATTTCCGAATTCGTAGCTTATCCATTTAGGGTAGTTAAAGTTGGAAATAACGAATATCCAGCCAGCGAGCAGGGAGTTACAAATGTTGCAGACCAAGTAGAGGTTCTAGAACCGGGAGACTGGTTAGTTACACGTCACAATGTAGAATTCCAATTTGAGGCTCCGAAACCTCCAACTGCGATGAAGGACATGTTTGAAGCTCAGACCAGAAGTCTAGTCGTGGCTCTGGGAGTGCCAAGCTTATACACCTCATTTAAAGATATGGATGCTCAGACTCTAAAAGAGATTAGGAGTATTTTCAACTCTAGGGTAAGAGTGTTGCAGGCTAACGTTAAATTCTCAGTCGAGGATATGATATTCAAGAGGCAACTGGAACTAAAGAATATTCCAGTAGTTCGTGAGCCGCATCCAGTAATATTGGCGTGGAACCCGCTAACGGTTTCCGTGTTGAGTATATTGGAGTTGACACAGCTAATCGCGGTGGGCGCAATAAGTATAGACGAATCAAGAAGGATTATACAGTCTATGGGCTACGGTCTATTGACAGGAGATGCGTTCAAGAAGGAGCAGGCTATGAGAAGGCGCGAAGAACTCGCATTGAAAAACCCCAAACAGACTCACCCAACAGATGATGACACAGATAAGAAGCCAAACAAGGGTACTCAGAAAGAGACTGATAAACCGAAGACCAAAAAGTCAGCGGATACGGCTACTGTGAAGAAGCCACAAGCAAATTCACCAAAGTTGGGTTATGACGATTGGTTGCGGGGAGTACAGGCTCTAGCGGAAATAGACAAGAATAAGGCATACAATATGCTACTTGACAACCTAGAGTCTGGATTTACAAGCCCAGAAACTGACTAAAGTGAGAAGGTTTTATTAATTACTAAACGTAATTATATGTAGATAACACAATGAAAGACAATATCGAACTGTCTTATTTTACTACGATAGAATTTAGCGGTGAGCCTGACGAAGAGAAGGAGGACGAGAATGTTCTACCTCTATCAGTCAATGGTATTTCAGTAAAGAAGGGGTACATAAAGAATAAAAACTTTATTATCACACAATCAGAAACTGAGAATATCGCAAAGACTCTAAAGAACGGCATGGATGGCAAAGGTGCTTATATCCTAAAAGACCACGGCTTCAAAAGTGGAGGCGGGTTCTTCGGCGGATTAAAGAGCGTTGACAACCTAATCGGTAGAATAAATAACGCAGAAGAAAAAGATGGAGTTGTAACATATGAGGGCGAACTATCAGCAGACGAAGAGTTGGCAAGAAAGGTCAAGTCGGGTCTAGTCTCAGCATCAAGCGTTGGTTTGAGGGCTAAAGATGTATACTGTTCAATATGTGGAAACCCGTATGGTAAATGTGGTCACTTCTTAGGAGAAGAGTATCCAGAAGAGAACCTGCATGAGTCTGTAGAAGAATTCCTAGAAGAAATGGGTGGAGTTCCAGTTGCAGCACTTGTAGGCAAGAATATGGTAGCGATTGAACAGAGTATTGTTCTGTTCCCTGCCATAAAAGAGGCAACAGTAGGTGCATCTATGGGGATGGACTTTTCTGACGATACAGATGAATTTATTAAAAAGACTGAGGAAGACAAGCGAATTGCTGTAGAAAATGCAAAAAAGGAAGCTGAACCTTCAAATAAATCAGAAACATTTAATAATAAAGAAGTACATAGTATAGGTAGTGAACAATCAACAATGTCTGAAAGAGAAGTAGAATTGAGTGTGGAAATTTCCGGACTCAAATTAGAACTTGAAAAGGCAGGAAACGATAACAAAGGTCTAGAAACGCAACTCTCTGATAGAGATGCTGCAATGGTAACATTGAACGCCGAGTTGTCTGATGTCAAGGGGAATCTCGCCACAACCGAGGCTCTTCTAAAGACTTATCAGGACAAGGAAGCGGCTGACTTGGCGCAGGACAATAAAGATGTTGAGGATGCAATCGTAGCACTTGCAGAGCCACTCGGAATCGAGTACGATTTTGAGGCAATGACTCTAGCAGGGAAGCGGGGCGTTCTTACCACACTTGAAAAGTCTAAAATCACAGCACAGGGGAGCCTACCTGACGGTAAGGAAACCAACATGACTGAGGATGAAAAGCGTGAAGCAGAAAAGGCTGAACTTAAAAAGAGAATCTTTGGTGAATAAAAATGGGAACAAATCAAATAGATAGGGGAAGGGGAGCAACTTGGACATTCAGCGTGTCTAGGGCTGTTACATCCGGAATCTTCGTAATCATGGACGGCGCGGCAGTAAAGCCAGCATCCGCTTCGGCGGCTGGGGTAGTCGGTGTCGTATTCACAAAGGGTAGCGCAACTGGTTCAATCACAACCGCAGGAGTAATATGTGAGGGAGTGGTCTACATGAAGGTAACAGGAGCAGACGGAACGGCAGGGCAGCTTGTAAGAGCAGGCGCTGGCGGACTGGCATTCCCGTTCACCCCAACTAGCGACTCACGAGCAGACTTGACAGCGGGTATACTGATTGAGGACATCACAAATGGGTCTAGAGGACTAATCAAATTGAGGTTATAAAAATGTCATACACAACACAAAACCAAACTTTAATTAATGAGGTAATCTGGGAGAAGATGATTGAGTACATGGAGAACGAGGACATAAGCCGCCGAGTTTTCCCTGTAGAATTCAGAAACGAAGGAGACTCCATTAAAATAGTCACGGAAGGACAATGGGATGATGCAGCAGAAGTATCAGAAGGTTCGGAAGTTCCGATTTACGAGCCAGACTATACATCTGTTACCAAGACATACAAGAAAATCGGGTACAGGGTACAAATCACACACGAGATGCTAACAGATGCTCGTTTTGACATGATTCGAAGGGGAGTCCGAAAGGCTGCTCAGAAAATCTCTCAGAAAGTGAGCATTGACGTTCTAAGGGAAGCTTGGAACGGTGCAGGTCTAACCTACACAGTAAGCGGAAGGTGGGGCGGAGCCTATGCCGACGAAATCACTGATATCGCAACAGTAGAGGGTAAAATCAGGAATAAGAACTATTCCCCAGACACCATCTACATTAATCCTCTGGATTATGCAAAGCTCGTTCCACTCAGGATATTTACTGAGAAGGACAAGGGCGGAGATGTCAGCAAGTATGAGATAGGAAAGAAAATCCTTGACCTTGAAATAATCGTTACACCTTGGATAAGTGAGAATAATTTCCTAGTGCTAGACACACCGGAAGCAGGAGTGCTATTCATCAGAGAGGACTTGCGAAGAGCGCCTTACAAAGATGTCCCAAGGGACGTTGAAGGACAGGTATTCTTCATGAGGTATACTCAGGGAGTAGTCGCACCAAGCGCCATCTGTTACGCAACAGGATACTAGAATCATTTCCAAAAACTTTTAATTTTTTATTTTTTATTAAAAATCAGTGGTAACTATGACCAGACGAAAGCCTAGATTCGATTCGAGACAGGTACTAAACGTAGACATCCCCGACGCAATGGAATTAATCGACGGGCTTGGAAAGGCAGGTCATGATGTATCTGTCAAAGTAATCAACCGGATTATGAGTGAACATTTAGGAGAACTCAGAGTCTATTTAATTAATCATAGACCAAGGGGGATTCCCAAAGAGGTTGATTTAAAAAATGCGATTAGCATAAGCGTATCTAATGGAATTGGAACTATATCTGTAGATACCAGAACTGCAATCGACGAAACGGATTTGTCTGACCCGCCGACTCAGGAGAAGAAAAACGTGGCTTGGTTCTTGGAGTATGGGCAAGAAGACATGGAGACTGCCACGCCATTTTTAGCGCCTTTGATAAACGCCAACATGGACAGGTTAAAAAAGAAACTTGGGAATGCGGTTATATCGTCATTGGAGCAAAATATAAGAAATATTAAGGTTAAAGCCAGTTACCTTAGAAATGTTGGAGATGTAGAAGCATCAAACCAAATGAATAGAAGTACAGGAGGACTAACCAAACACTTAAATAGTATTAAGGCGCTTTATGGTGAGAATCTCCCCGCAGAATAGAAAGTTTTAAATAACATTAATACAACCTTATAATATATGCCATCTGTAACGCTAGAGCAAGCCGAAGATATTTTCATTGCAGGATTAAGGGAATCACTTTCAGATTCAAACACAGTAGACATCAACGGCGACTCGTTAGGTACTAGAGCTTCAAAGTCTTATTGGATAGATAAGGGGTGGGCTACGACTAAGAACACCGGATTAACCGGACAGAGCAGGTGGGCTACTTGGGGTCTTCCACAGGTTCAATTTTTCACAATCCAGACTGTTAAAGAACGGGAAGGAGTAGAAGGCGAGCAAAGATGGAATGCTACAATACAGTTAGATATTTTTACAGATTCGGAAAATGATAAAATGAGGCTTGCGGCAGAAGCCAGAGACATGTTTAAAAAAGACAGGAGAAATATGTTAAGTCGGTCTGGTGTTTTAATCGACAGTATAATTAACGATTTCGACTCTATCGCGGATGAGAGGATTCCACAAGATGTATATCGTAGGACTATGACGTATAGAATTTTCTACGATACAAACAGAGGTTAATCTGTTGACTGTAGATGTAGTTGTAGACTCTAGGGAAAAGCTTAAACCTTACTTCATTGCCACATTTTTAAAGGGCGGCATTAACGCTAGAATCGAGGCTCTTCCAGCAGGAGACTTTATGATTTATGGGGATACTCCTGAAAACTCATATTTAATTGAAAGGAAAGAAGCTAGTGACTTCTTAGGTTCACTTGAAGGTCATAAAACTAAAGATGGCGTGTATCATCCGGGTAGAATCTGGAATCAAATCGAGAGGATGCAGGAAACGGGAGTAGGCAAACTCAGGCTACTTATAGAAGGTAATCCTCTAAAGGCTTCATCCCAAAGGTATAGGAAGATACCGATTACTCCTGCTAGAGTATATGGTGCATATGAAGGAATATTAAAGTTCGATATAAAAATAGTATGGACGGAAGATAAAGAACAAACTACAGAATACATTAAGACTGTCATAAAAAGAATGAGTAGAAAGAAGACCAAATTCGCACTCAGAACCTCCGCGCCCAATAGTATGACCTTGGAAGAGAAAAAGAACTTCATATTACAAGGATTTCCCAAAATAGGGGCTAATACTTCAAAGCTTTTAGTAGAGAAATACCCTACCCTAATGGACTTATTTAACGATATAGACAACATTGATAAGCTCCCCGGAATAGGAGTTAAAACAAAGGAGCAAATTAAGGAGATATTAACAGGCTAATTATAATAAATGAAGAAACATTTAATAATTAATAATAGAATTATATTGTAGATATCAGTTGAATCGTAATAAATTGAGGGTTGCGGCTGACACGTTTAAATACGCTATGTGCTTGAAACTACCCAACCCCGGATGGAACATCTCGGCATTTTTAACACTCGGAGGATTCGCAGTATTGTCATTTTCAGCCATATTAGCCCAGCTAGGTTATGGGGTTATGGAACCAGTTATAATAGAACTAGGTAAAGCAGCATTTTATACAGGACTCGGTGGGGCGTACCAACGGGCAGATTCAGCGAATGGTGGTCATTAGATGAGAAACAATTGGAGTAAACTTAGTGTATTTTGCAGTATCGTAAAATTCGCATTAATGTCTTCTTTAATTACACATAAAATTCCGACACATTCACTTGACGACCCTGTAATTTCGCTGTTTCTTATACTTTGGGCTATAACTTTTGGAGATATAATTTTAAAGTTATATAAACATTAGTTTATCTTAACTTGTATCTTTTTCTAATATCTCTGGAATAATCTATTTCGTCGAGCATTCGCTCTATAAATTTATTCCAGCTTTCGCGCTTTTCCATGTACTCTTCCATTCTATCTCTTACTTCTCTTTCTAAAGATATACTTGTCCATTTATTAACTTTAGATTTAAATCCTTTTGGTCTTCTAAGTATATCCGGGTTTCTCTTATGGAATTTAAGATGGCAAGACAAACATAATATTTTAAATATTTCAGGCTCATAAGATATATGATGTTCGACGAGTTGCTCGACAACCCCACATTCATTGCATTTATCCTTACTTCCTATGTGGGTTTCACGTTCCATATTATTGAAATATCAATTGATTCTATTAAATCTTTCGAAGAGTTTATTAAGGATTATTGCAATAGATTTAGTGAAAATGTCAGCTAAAAGATTCTGGGAGGGTCACATTTACAAAGGCGCAGCCGAAATCGGTTACGCTAATGGGACTTTCTCAGTGGATAGGGGAACGCAATACTTTCAACAGATAGGCGATTATGACCTCACTGCCAGAAGGGATGCTACAAGAGAGATTACAGTAAGTATAGACCACGGTTACGTAGACCAAGCTCTATTCGGTAGTCTTGTCACAGGAGCTAACGCGCTTTACACATTCGACATTCACGCATCATTCTCTAGCTTCGCTATGAAGTTCAGTGGATGTAACATCGAGAGTTGGGAATTGGAAGTCCCACAAGATGGTTGGATTCAAGAATCAATTAGCCTGAGAGTAAAAACAGTACATAATGGGTGGTAAAAATGTCAACAATACAAGTAGGTAGGGATTTCACATTATATTGGGCTACAGGGTCAGACCGTGGTTCATTGTATAGTAAGAAGTTCGCCAGTGGAACAGCAATAGGTCTTGTCAACAACTTAAGTTATACTGTAGATGAAGGAACAGAAGCATATCACGGTGCTGGAAAGCGCGAACCTTGGGGAATCAAGGCTGGCGCTAAAGGACTCACCGTTCACCTAGAAGGACTCTGGGTCGATTCAGGTATTCAGGCGTTCTTTTTAGCTCAGGCAAAAAGTACGGGCGGATTGACATCTTTCGCTTTGGGCGCTAGTGGAACGGATAAGTCAATTACATTCAGTGGATGTAGATTGAATACGTTTGACGCTAATATCGATTCGGAAGGATGGGCAACAGAAACTGTGGATTTGGTAGCAATACTAATAGGATAAGTGAAACATAATGAGCAAGAAAGAAATTGAACGAAAGGAAGCACAGGAACGGGTTGAAGCCGCAAGGAAGAAAATCTTAGAGGATAGGAGAGGGCTAGTAGAGAGTTCTCCTAAAATTTCAAAGCAGCTACTCGAAGGTGTAGAGTACACCGAAGAGATTGTTGTAAAATTGAAGGATGGGAGTTACGGAGTGCTAGACATTTCATGTTTGTCTGAGGGAGAACTTCTAGAAGCATTTACAGTCTTAGGTCTGGATAAACTAGATGGTCTTGGCAATGCCGAAGATGAATCTAAGTTCAGCGTAGACGATTACAAATTCTTCTGGAAACTGATTAGCCTAGCAACTGACCTCGACGTAAAACTGATTAGTAAGACGTTCGCAATGGGCGAGTCTTCAATGGTCGGTCAAAGAATACTAGAGATTAGCGGGGCATCGGGAGACAACGTAGAAAAGTTTCCTGAGAAGTAATCAAGGGCAGCCCTATGTAATTCTAATTTGCAAGGGTCACAAGTGGGGAGAGATTGGAGGACATCCAGATGCTCCACTGACCAGAGGTCAAATTAGAGGTTATATAGAAGCTTATAAACAGGAGAATCAAGCAAAGAAACGTGCTAACAAGAAGAAATAGAGGTAAGAAAGATGTCAGGAGGCGGCGGTTTAAATATTAACCTTGGGATAGTTACTACCCCACTCAAACAGGGGTTGGCAAGCGCAGCGGCAGCTTTCGAGAAATTTTTTAGAGCTACTCAAAGTAATCGACTAAATACAACAAAACAGTCTCCTTGGTTTGGTGCTGGACAGAGATTCAACGCTAGAGATATATCTTCAAATGCGAGTATGTCTGTTAAAGCGTATCAGGATTATCGAAATAGCATTAAAGGTCTAGGCAACGAATATGGATACATGGAAAAGAAAATCAAGGGCAGCCTCCCTGTTATGAGTCAGCAAACAGGCATAATGCAGGTTTTACAGAAACAATTCAACTCCAATGCAGAAACCATATCTGCCAAAGCAAGCCCTGCATATGCATTGTTGAGAGATGGACTTAGGAAGGCAGGGTACGAAGGTGAAATATTCGGGAAATCATTAAACGAAATAGGCAGGGACTTTGAAAGAGAAAAATTGGCTAAAGATTTTAGTAAGCTGGCTAAAGGTATATCCGGTGCTTTCAGCAACGTAGGAAAACAGATGTCATGGTTCGGCTTCCGCCTAACAATGATGGGAAGGTCAATCACTAGAGGATTAGCTAAACCTGTAAATAAATCAATTCAATATTTCCAGAATTGGGATAAAACAATAAATCAAGTAGGCACATCAATGGGCTATTTAGCCGCAAGCGGGCTATTGACAGGTCAAAGAGCAGCATATATGACCGATGCGATGATGAAGCTACCAAAGGTAGGTATGATGCTGCAAGGAGTAATGGGCGCTGTGGCGGCATTATTCGTAAATTTAGGTTCTGATATAATCCCAATGATAGTTCCTCCGATTTTAGATTTCATAGATGCATTGAATGAACTATGGTCGGTAAATAAATCAAAGGTAATTCCCGTAATCCAAACACTTATAGACGGCGTTTTCCCATCTCTAATTAGCATTATTAAAGATTTTGGAGGGATTATAATTGAATCTTTAGGTTGGGGTTTAAAAGTTGGAATAGGATTTATGGATGGATTTATAGAGGCAGCTAAACCTTTAATTCCTACTCTGGCAGGAATAGGAGGGGTTATAATTGGTCTTGCTCCACTAATGTCAAATCTAGGAACGTTGCTGTTCAGCGTGAGCGTACCTCTACAGGCATCCGGATACGCATTCGGGGCATTGGCGGGTGGTATGGCAACGGCGGCAAAGCTGGCTATGAGATTTAATTTATCATTCAGCCCATTAACAGCAATCTTCTTTGCAGTGGTGGGAGCATTGATGTTAATGACCAACACGTTCGGGTCGCTGGACATGCTTAAATCATTCACTAAAAATATTTCAAAACAAGTAAAGGCAGTTAATTGGACTAAGATATTTACGAAGTGGAAAGGAAATATTGCATCGGCATGGGCTATCATAGTCGAGGGTGCTAGTGAAATATGGGATGAGTTAAAGAGCGTATTAGATTCTGTAGATTGGGCTGCCGCTTGGACAAGTTTGGTAGAATGGGCTGGCGGACTTTGGGATAATTTCATTACATGGGCGGGAGACTTTTACACAGTAGTAAAGGCTGATATTGACGCTATAGATTGGGATGGAGTATGGCAAGGTCTATGGGATTGGGCAAAGAATCTCTGGACAAACTTTACAACCGCCGCTGGCGGAACGCAGGGAGGACAAACACATCTGGCAATGATAACGTCTAATATAGATTGGGATACGGTTTGGGATTCTATAACAACGTGGGGAAGCGGATTATGGGATTTATTTGTTGCTAAAAACTCAGATTGGGCAACGAAGTTTGGAGATTTAATACCAAGTACCGATAAAGAATGGGATGATATATGGGATGCCTTTTTCGTCTATGCTGGAA
>Ga0233430_1001270_pt1 | contig 36697 bp, 50 predicted proteins | sample SI_118_April2016_2_FD_179883 | JGI IMG/M metagenome (GOLD analysis project Ga0233430, IMG submission 179883) | Seawater microbial communities from Saanich Inlet, British Columbia, Canada - SI_118_April2016_150_MG | ecosystem: Environmental > Aquatic > Marine > Inlet | place: Canada: British... | reverse complement strand
TCTTCATTTCCAGGATGTGATGTAGATGACTCTTGTTATTTGCCTTCTAATGTAAAAATTAACGTAGTTCAAACTATTTTGTGGGAAAATATCGATTCTGCTGCCCACACAGTAACTTCTGGAAGTCCTGAAAACGGAATTTCAGATTATTTTGATAGTGGTATCATTGCACCATCTGAAGTGTTTGCATTTACATTTGATAGTGTAGGTGATTTTTCATATTTTTGTACATTACATCCATGGATGTTGGGAACTGTTTCTGTAACTGATGATGCCATCCCATCGTGGATCAAAAATAACGCTGGATGGTGGGCAGATGGCACAATTGATGATAATTCTTTCATTCAGGGAATAGAATTTTTGATAAAACAAGGCATACTAGTTGTCCCAAATGACTCTACTGGGTCGCCAAATGTAGATAATACCATCCCATCGTGGATCAAAAATAACGCTGGATGGTGGGCAGATGGCACAATTGATGATAATTCTTTCATTCAGGGAATAGAATTTTTGATAAAACAAGGCATAATTCATGTGTAATTAATACCACTTCGAGAAATGAACCAGTTATTTTAAATTAAATTTTGACAAAATATAGAATATGTTCAGACCAGAAACACTAGTTGAAAAAAAATCTACTTTATTTTCAATTGTAGTAGCTGGTGTTGTGGGCATTTTGGCAATTCCTATTATTGCCCCTCATTTTCTTCACACATTTCATCTTGCTCATATTGTATTACACATTGGAGGAATCACACTAGCGTCATTCATAACGGTATTAGCAATATTTGCATATTCTAAATTACACACAAAGAGACTATTACTAAGTGCAATAGCTTTTGCCAATTTTATCGTAGCTGAATTTGTATTAATGGTTGATGCAACATGGCCTACAGTTTTTGATATGGGCGATATACCACTTTTGGAGGTAGGACATTTATTGACATTTGCAACTTTAGGATTATTAGCATTAGGAGTGTTTAGAAATGACTGAAAGAAATTTGCAAATTCAACAAATAATTGATCAAAATCCTGGTATTCAATTCCGTGAAATTATGCGTTCATCTGGTTTGAAAAATGGTGTTCTTACTCACTATCTTGCAAAATTAGAAAAAATGGGAACCATCAAGGTTAATCGTGGCCCAAGACAAGTTAGATTTTATCCTCCTCACATCACTGAAGAAGAATCCATAGTAATCAAAGCATTAAGAAAACAAACTCCACGTGATTTACTGCTTGCATTAATTATTCAAGATGGATTAGAATTTTCTCAATTAGTAAATAAAGTCAAAAAATCTCCTTCTACGGTTTCTCTTTATCTTTCTCAATTAGTTGAGGATAAATTAATTGAAACTGAAACTGTTTCCATGAAGAAAAAATACCATATCTCATCAAGAGATTTAGTGGATAAATTAATTGAAGATTATAGACCATCTACAATTGAGAAAGCAACATCAGGATACGAAGATATCTTCAATGCACTTTAAACAGTTCATTGTTGTATTTTCTCACTGTTTGCATACGTACTAAATTATTCAATGATTAACCTTCTAAACAAAAGTTAAGAATTTGTAAATATATTAGAATTAGTTATTCTTTGAACTGGATTTTTAAAATCAATTATACGTGTTTGATAATATCTTTGATTTTCTGACTTTCTTTTTTTCCTGGTTTTTCATCTGCATACCCAATTGGAATAATTGCAACTGGTCGAAGTTTTGTTTTAATAATTTCTGCAACTGCTTTTTCTTTAAAATGTCCCACCCACACACTGGATAATCCTAATTCAGTTGCAGCCAATTGAGAGTATGCTGCTGCAATTGTGGCATCTTGTACTGATAATAGATTCTTTCCACGAGTACCCATGAATTTTATTCTTTTAGGGTCTGAGCAGAAAACCAAAACTAAATTTGAATTGACATATTCCTGGTCATGTGTTGCCTTTACTAGTTTCTCTTTTTTCTTTGAATCATCTATTACGAAAATTTTGAAATTTTGCTTTCCCATGGCTGATGGACTCATCCAGGCAGCCTTTAGGATTTTTTGAACTTTGGATTTTTCTATTTTTTTATCTGAAAATGCTCTGATAGAACGTCTTTTCTCAACAGTTTTGAAAAATGACATTATTCTAATTTCACTCCACTATGTTATGAACTGTGTGCTGATGTCACATATTGAAAAACTTCATCAACTAAATCTATGTTTAATTCTGATTTGATATCCTTGGGAATCACCTTTAAGACAAAACCATACATTGTTGTATTTTTTGGTAATTCGTCTCTTTCTTGTAACAGTGAATATACTGCAATTCCATTTGAAATTATTGCAACCATCTTTTCTTTGTCAGTTAGTGTCATGGTATATCTTAGAAAATACTGGTAATTTAATCTAAATTTGTCTAATATGAATATGAAATTATTTTTTGAAGAATTTCAATTGAATTTACATTTTGGTTAAGACTTTGAATCTGAATTGGGTAATCATGTTCTTCAACTTCAGCAGGTCTTTGAGAGATGTTATACCCAACAAACACTGCTACAATTAAGAAAAATGCAATTACTAGAAACATTAGTGCCTTCAACTTGTTTTGAAGTGGAATTTATGGTGCCTATAAGCATTATGAAAATTTACGACTAGAATTTCATTTTTTGTGTAAAAATTAATTACACCATGAATTGTGGAACAATTGTAAATTATGGCAGAAAGTATGATAAAAACAGAATTAGGAACTTTACGTAGATCTCACTATTCTAATGAAATTACATCTACAATGGATGGAGATTCTGTAACTGTGATGGGTTGGGTTTTAACTATTCGAGGTCATGGAAATATCACATTTGGTACAATTCGTGACCAAAATGGCTCCATCTCAATTATTGCAAAAAAAGGAGATTGTCCTGATGAGATTAGAGAAAAAATATCTTCACTAAAACCACATTCATCAATTGGAATTTCAGGCAAAGTCAAATCCTCTGAAAAAGCCCCTGGTGGATTTGAGATAATTCCTGATGAGATTCGAGTTTTCTCACAAGTAGAAAAAATTCCACCTTTTGAGCCTACTGCAAAAACTGTAAAAAATATTGAAACTCGTTTGGAGGTAAGACCAATTGATCTTAGACGTGATACATTACAACATGTATTCAAAGTTAGAAGTTTGGTTCTCAAAACAATCAGAGATTATTTTCATTCTCAAAAATTCTTAGAAATAAACACTCCAAAAATGATTGCAACTGCAACTGAAGGCGGAGCTGCATTGTTTCCAATATTTTATTACAACAAAGAAGCATTTTTGGCCCAGAGCCCGCAATTGTACAAAGAACAACTAACGATGAGTTTTGAGAAAGTCTTTGAGATTGCACCAATATTTAGAGCAGAACCATCAAGGACTAACCGACATTTAGCTGAAGCAATTTCAATTGATTTGGAAGAGGCATTTGTTGATTACAATGATGTGATGAGCAGAATTACAGAAATTATTAAAATTTCAATTGATACAGTAAATGAATATGTAAAGAATAATCCTGATGCAGAATTTATTGTACCTCAAATTCAAGAATCAATTCCTCAATACTCCTATGATGATTTAGTGGAGAAAATGCAAAAGGCTGGAGCCAAGACTGAGTGGGGAGATGACTTGTACCCATCTAATCTCAAAAAGATTGGTCTTGATGGATTTTACTTTATCAAAGATTGGCCACTAGCTCCAAAACCATTTTACGTTAAAGACAGTAAAGCAAATCCTAAAGTTTCTGAATCTTTTGATTTGATGTTCGGTGATCTGGAATTATCTTCAGGTAGTACCAGAATTGAAAAACGTAACGAACTAGCAGAACGAATGAAGAATAAAGGAATGAACACTGATGCATTTGAGTATCACTTGGGTGCGTTTGATTATGGAGTACCACCGCATGCTGGTTGTGGTATTGGATTGGAGAGATTAATCATGGCGTTAACTGGAACTGAAAATATTCGAGATACTACATTTTATCCTCGAGATGTTGATAGATTAACGCCCTAAATCTTTGTATATTTTCTATACCTATTGGACAGAACACAGTTAGTGTCAGAAACTTGATTGGCAAAAGTATTCTAGACAAACTTGTTCGCATGAAAAATAATTCTAACAAAATTGAGATTACGATAAATTAAGGATATAAGGAACTTTTTGAGTACATAAGTAAATGACAAATTCTCTTAGACTCCGCGAAGAAATAGAAATGAAAATGGAACATGTAACAAATGATTCTCTAAAAGATCACAAAATTGTCCGTACTTGTCATCATGTTCAGGATTTAGGAATAAAACCAAGTAAACACAATTTACCTGATGAATTAATTTGCAGTGAATGTATTCTTAGTTTTAAGATTGCCATGGGGAACGGAAAAAATGAAGGTAAATCAGAAGAACAAATTATTCATGAATACGTTCAAGATGATTATCAAATATTTTCTATTTGTTTAGATTGTGCAGGGCAGGTCTAGGAATCATTAATTGTTTTTTAATTTGTGACTTGATTTGACAACAAAGTAGTTTTGAGATGGGACAAAAAATTATTGTCTTTGATTTCTTTTATGCTCTTAATCGGTTAGTGAGTTTTGTAAAGACATGCAACTGTGGAAACTGATTTAAAATATTTAGAATAAGAATAATCAGATGTGATTTTATCAAACAGTTATGGAAATCATGTAGAAAACTAGATGTGTTAATAGATTGACAACCCTGGTAGTCATTTTAACTATGGCACAATTCAGATTTTGTAGATAATATGCGTGGGTTATTACAATAACATGAAACTTTATACCATTTTAGATTGTATTATACTCACTATTGTCGCCTTGAGAGAAAAGAACGTAGATACGTCATTCTTTCAGGGCATGATTTAACTAAATCAGAGTATGATTTCTCATATTGACTCAAACTGATGAGGAGTGTAATGTAACTAAAATAATAGTTCCAAATTTTTTCAATGTAACAATTCGAGTGAATATTGGAATACATGCTAGTGGAAAAGATAAAGGAAAACCTGTTACTGCAACTAAAGAGATTATACTAAAAGAGCCTTTTCCAAAAGAATTGGATATTGTAGAAACAAGACCAGTTACATTGATACTCACAAACAAATGTCCAAAATGTGATCAACAAGGAATACCTAGAATTAATAAAAAAAACAATAAAGATTATGCACAAAATAGAGGTTCTTACAATAAAGAAGAACATCGTTTAGCTTATTGGCATAAAGTAGTAGAAGGCAAAGCCAAAGCGTGTTACATATCTGACTTTAACATGAATGCCATTATTGATACTAGAAAAGGGGAAAAAAGATTTACAAAAACAAGCAAATACGATTCAATAGAAGCAGTAGATTATATTTTTCCTAATTATATAATTAAAAATATCTAGTAATCGTTTTGTTGTGATTTATTTTAAATTAAAATATTCATTTTATTGTTTGACTTTCTTTTTCTTTGTACTGGATGTCCCATGTTTCTTCAATCTATTCAATACTCTTAAGTTAATAGAAAATTTAGTAATATATTGAATAAACGACGTGTTGGGTTATCTGTACTAATTTCATCAGCTATTGTTGGAATTATTGCAATTGGTGTTCCATGTTCGGAAAATACCTGTGATGCAGTACTACCTCTTTTAGTTATTAGTGGGGTTGGATTTGTCAGTAGCGTATTTTTACTAAATTACAAGGCAAAACACTCCAAACGTAACAAAGGTAAATTCAAAAGAACTAATGTGAAAACATGGGATACCTGATTTTAGAAATACTTGATAAAAAAAGATAATTAATGAAAATCATGAAACATTATCTGAAAATTCCATATTAAATCTGTTAAAGAAGCCGTGGTAATACAATAATATCGTACAAGAAATAATGTGAATCATGGCACGAAAGAAAAAGGTACTAAAAGAACGCCAGAATCTAGCTTGCCATTGGCATTGTCCGTGTGATGATTGTAAAACTGAATGATATTGTTCAAAATGTGTTGTAATTATACAGAAAATATTGGTATGTTGGCAGACTTGTTGATGAAACAATATATCTCAAAATTTATAAGATATCTTAACCATAATTAGAATAATAACGTCAGTGTTGTCTTGCAGGATCTTATGATCTGAAGTGAGAATCACAACGCTGACACTCAAATTAATATCATGAACTCTATAATTTTTATCGATGCAGGATATCTGACAAAACTACTGCATATTAAAAATAAAAAAATTGATCTTTTAAAATTATCCAACAAATTAACAAATGATTCAACTAGAATCAAAACAATATACTATGATGCACTACCTCTCCCAATTAATCCTAAAGGCAGAGAACTGTATCCAAAGGCTCAGAAATTTCATAATTCGATTAGAAAATTAAACAAATTTGAAATAAAATTGGGAAGGACACAGGTAATTGGTGATCAATATCATCAAAAAGGAGTAGATATGAGGTTGGGAGTTGATTTAGTGCAATATAGTATGAACAAAGAAATTGATAAAGCAATTTTGATTGCATCAGATAGTGATTTTGAATATGCTGTACAGAAAGCTCAAGAAGTTGGAATAAAAGTAACTTTGGCATATTTTGGAAATTCAAAAATCAATTCTAAATTTCTAAACACTTTTGATGAGCGAATTATATTGAATGATGAATTATTAGATAATTGTAAATTATGATTTTTTTGTATTTTATTTTACTGTCATGTAATGACGAAATGTTTTTTTAATTCAGAATAATTTTTAGAATGTCATATTGTACTTATGCATCAGCATACATTGAAACTTCCCAAGCTGTAGGAGTTTGAGCAAATGCAGTATACTCTTTGTATTTTAGTTCAGAATATGTGTCAAGAAAGTCTTTTGTAAATATCTCTTCTAAGAATTTTGAATCACTCTTTAACGAATCTAGTGCTCCTTTGAGTGATACTGGTAATGCCCCAATTCCATACTCGCGTTTTTTTTCTACAGATAATTTGTAGACATTTTCTTCAATTGGTTCACCTGGGTCAATCTTATTTTTAATTCCGTCCAATCCTGCCAATAGTAATGCTGCTTCTAAAAGATAGATGTTAGCAGTAGGGTCTGGTACACGGTATTCCATTCTTTTACTTTTTTCTTGATTTCTATTATACATTGGAACTCTGATTGCAGTAGATCTATTTGCCAATCCCCAACAGACGTTGACTGGTGCTTCAAATCCTGGGACTAGTCTTTTGTAAGAGTTTGTAGTTGGATTTGAAATTGCACATAATGCTGATGCATGATTTAAGATTCCTCCAATGTAATATCGTCCAACCTGACTCATCTGAGCTGATTCATCATTTTGATCATACATGACATTAGAATTTCCATTCCATAAGCTTTGATGAGTGTGCATTGCTGATGCATTATCTCCAAAAATTGGTTTTGGCATAAATGTTGCAACTTTGTTTTTTCTTTTTGCTTTGACTTTGACTAGATTTTTTACTGCAATGACGTTATCTGCCATTGTAATCATATCATCATAAACTAGGTTAATTTCACATTGCCCTGATGTTGCAACTTCATGATGCTCTGCTTCAATCTTTATTCCAAAATAATTATACAAATCATCACAGATGTCTTTTCTAAATCCTTCAAGCGTGTCTTTTGGTTGTGATGGGTAATATCCTTCTTTGATGTCAATTGCAGTACTTACATTCCCTTTGGCCCATGGGGATTCTTTTGATTCTATTGAGTAACCTGAACCTGCTCCTGAATGGGTTGCAGCATATGGGGATGGATACACATTGATTGCATCAAATACAAAAAATTCAATTTCTGGACCCCAATTTGTATGTGTAAATCCAAATTCAGATAATTTCTCTGATGCTTTGAATGCTATTCCTCTAGAATCTCGATTATATCTTGACTCTTTTTGCGTACTGCCGTCATACAGATCACAAAAAATTCTGGCATTTTTTCTATTACCAGGATCATAATCATTTGGTAAAATTTTAAAAGAATTTGGATCAGGCATTAAGATCATATCTGAATTATTTACTGACTTGAATCCAGTAATTGAACTTGCATCTAATTTTTCAAGACCATTAACAAAACTATCCTTGTCAATTGCATAACTTGGCATTCCTACATTGTGTAGTTCTCCAAAAATATCTACAAACCACAAATCAATAAATGAAATATTTTCATCTTGCATAGTTTGTAATACTTGATCTGCGTTCACTGATTAAAAATAAAAAATTTGTTTGCTAATAACAATCAGGTATGATAGAGTTGTCTATGTGGTCAGATAATTTCTGAGATAAATTATTTCAGATCTTTTATTGTGATCGTAATTCATTAATTTTATTTGGTACTCCCTTTGCATGATAGAAAATAATTGTCGGGATGGAATTGTTTTACATGTGTGCTGATTAATCTAAATTTCTAAGATTTTTTATTCTATTTCGTATTGTCACTTCAGTTATTTGTGCCGCCTCTGCTACTTGTTTTTGTGAAACATTTTCACCCGTATTCAAACTAGCAAGGTATAGGGCTGATGCTGCCATCCCTGTTGGGTCTTTTCCTGCAAGAATTTGTTTTTCTTCAGCTAATTTTAATAATTTAGTAGCGTAACGTTTTGTTTTTTCTGATAGTCCAATATTACTTGCAATCTTTGCAATACAAGTAACAGCGTTAACTATGGGCATTTTCATGTCTAACTCTTTTAGAAGCATCCTATAACATACTGAAAGATCACCTTTTTTGATATTTTCAGATTTTGAAACCTCATTTAGTGTTCGTGGAATTCCCAATTCCCTGCATGCCGCATAAAGAGAAGCTGCTATTACTGATGAAATTGAACGTCCTCGTACTAGTTTTTTCTCCAATGCTTTTCTGTAAATGTATGCTGCTTTTTCAGCCACACTGTCAGGAAGTGATAATTTTTCTTTCATTTTGAGCAATTCACTCATTGCATGTTTCAAATTTTTATCAGTATTTTTGCTTGTTTGACTCCTGTTATCCAATTTTCGTAGTTGTTTTACAGTTGATTTCATTGATGCTGATAGAGGCTTACCTGTTGCATCTTTGTTTGATGGATTAATTATGGTACTTAGACCCTGGTCATGTCTAGTTAGTGATGTTCTGTCTCCAGTTCGTGATTTACTAACTGTGGAATCTGAAAACATTCTCTCAGGACTGTTATTTACCATTGTATCATCAATTACAAATCCACATGAACTGCAAAACACTTCTCCAGTCGTGTTATCCGTCACAAGTTTACTTTTTGTACATCTAGGACACCTCTCATTATTTTGAATTACCATGTTTACAAAATAATATGGTTTTAGATAATTTTTGATGAATAATAAAAAATTTTATCACACATAAAGAAACTAGATAATTAAAAAACATTTTTCAAAATAGTTAGTTTTTTTCCAAAACCTATAACTTCTTTCAAGTTATGTAACATTGTGGCTAAAAAGAAATCTTTTGATCCTGATAATCTAGTTCTAACTAAAGGAGAAATACTCGAGTTTTGTGATCGTGTGATTCAAAAATGGAATAAACATCCATCAAAAAATGCAAATAATATTCTGGCAATGAATGCAGTAAAAACTGGTGTTACATGGACTGATGATGAATCATTAAAAGCAATTTGGGGTGAGATAATTGCCTGGGTTTTTGAGCTGTTATATGAAAATGCAAAGGCTCATGATGAAGAATGGGCAAATGTGATGAAAAAATTAAAAAAATAAAAAATTCAAGATTGATTCCAAGATGTGTATCCGCCATCAAGTGTAACTGCATTGAATCCTTCTTTTACTAGTTCATCAGCTGCAATGTTTCCTCTATACCCTGTACCACAGTAAGTACAGATTTTTTTGTCTTTCAAATCATCAATCTGATTTTTCTTTACATTTCTAATAGAAAGTCCTAAAGGCATATGAACAGAATTCTCAATAAATCCTCCTTGAAGTTCATCTGATTCTCTGACGTCTATTATTACAAAATCACTGGTTTGTGACTTTAGTTCTTTTGCTGTAATTTTACCTGCCATGTGTAGTGTAAAATTTTCTACAATTTATTTCTGTAATTTGAATAAATTTCTATTTGATTCACACACTAGTGACCTGTATCTGGAATTTTTGGTCTATTTTGCTTTAAAACAAGTGATTTTATCTCTGGATTTTCATCTAGGTCATTTTCTATTACATCTGCAAATCTTTTTGGTAACCATTTTTTCTCATATTCAATTAATGCAACATTTCTATCAATCTCAGTAAATTTGTCTCGTAAATCACCATAATGTTTCTCTAATCGTAATTCTATTGGAATGAATTGTTTGTTTTCTCTCAAAAACTCTAACAACTCTTTAGCTTTTGTATTCATCCATTGCATAATTTCTTGAGAATCCATCTGTTTTGGTGTAAAGTAAAACTCTTCTAATTTTGATAATGGAATTGATTTTTCAGGAACTTTTTTTGATTTACAATTACTACAAATTGTTTGGATGTATTTTGATTCTTCTTTAAAATGTAAAACAAACCAAACACACATCTCCTCTTCATTTTGAAAATATTGTTTCTCAAGATATTCTTGACCATTAATAAAATCAACTTCTAATCTTTCTACATCGTTTTGCTCACATATACTACATTGATTTCCCATTCTCTCAACCAATGATTTTTTCCAATTCACGAATTCTTTGATACATCCTGTTTAATTAACCAGTATGAGATATCTCCAAAAACATTTTTAGAAAACAAAAATTTTACAACTTGGAACATGCTATTATCACAAATGATAATTATACATTATTTCATATCTGTACAAATTTTCAACAAATTATGACAAAATCTGTTGATTATTCTCCACTTGAAAATATCCTAGTAAATGAAATCATGACAAAACCTGTCATTTCAGTTGACTCTTTTTCCACATCAAGTGATGCTGCAAAAGTCATGGAGGATTCAAAAGTTGGGGCAATTGTGGTATATGAAAACACAAAACCTGTTGGAATCATTACTGATAGAGATCTAGCAATAAAAATAGCAGCTCATTCATATCCGTTAGATACTCCAGTTAGACGAATAATGTCTTCTCCTCTAATCACAATCCCATTTGATTCAACATTTAGAGATGCTGTAGATTTAATGAATGTCAAAAAGATAAGAAAATTACTAGTTGTAAATGATACAAAGGTTACAGGAATTATTACTACAACTGACTTGGTAAACTATTTGTCAGGATTGACTAGTGTGGCCTAGAATTTTTCTAAAAATCTATGTTTTGAATAATTACACAACTAAAAACATTGAACCATTACAATGAGGACATGTCATTGTTTTCTGATTGTATGATGTTCTAACTGGCATATCGCATTTTTTGCAGTTCCATGTATCCATATCTGTGATTAATTAGAAAAATGTTCCAAATATTAAATTTCTGGAAAAAGAGAAAAACTGGACAGTGTTTCTGTCCATTTTTGTGCCTATTTCTTTGCGTTCTTTCTACGTGTAACCCAGCCCTTTTTTGCAGCTTCAGATTTTGACAATGGTTTTGTTTTCTTTGCAGTCTTTTTTACTGCTTTCTTTGCAGTTTTCTTCACTGTCTTCTTTGCTGTCTTTTTAGGTGCTGACTTTTTTGTAGTCTTCTTTTTTGATTTAGTAGCCATTTTTCTTTCAAAAAGAATAATTGTATTTGATTATGATGTAACAAAAAATATTGCCAAAAATAACAAATAAAACAATTCTTTTTCATGATTGAAAAATAATTATTTTGAAATTATTGGTGTGATTCATACGATCATTTTATTACTTATTCCAAATATCTCAAAACATGGCATGCCGAGAAATTTGTAAAAAATTCAAAGCACGAAAACTAGGAATTTCAAAATATTTCAATGCAAAGAGATGTACTAATTGCTGTGTCTACATGAAATATCAGGGTGTATTTTGCCCATGTTGTAATGTACGATTACGTTCAAAACCACGTTCCTCAAAATCTAGACAGAAAAGAAATTCATTATTACTTCAAAGCTTACAATCAATGTAAGTTCAATTTTGAATTATTTGAAATTTATTGATTTAATTATGACTTTTTGAGTGGATATTTTTTAGACATCTTCTGATTTGACGTCTTGTAATTTTTTTGAACATTCTAACATTTGTTCAGGTGTATGTTTTGAAATTAATCTGTTACATAATGGACAGATTTGTTCATTGGCATCAGATGGGGTAGGTTGTGGCATCATAACTTGTCTATCTTTTCTCTATTACTTGACTTTATTGTATTTTTTTTGATATTTTTACTCATGTTTAATCCATGAATCTGTAAATTCTGTGAAAACATTGAAAAATCAATTCAAAAATCATTTAGTGATGACTTGTACTTGTGAGAATCATTTAGAACAATTTACTTGTTCAGGAATAGATTGTAACGTGTGTGTATTGGGCGAGGAAAATTATATTGAGAATCCTGAATCACCTAATGAACGATATTGTATGAATTGTGCCATGAAAAAAGCTGGATTTACCGAACAAGAGTTATGGCAATTAAAGATGGCAAATCCTGATACTGGATTTCAATGTGGAGACAAATCACATTAAACAAAATCTGTTGATGTCTTTACGATAATTTTTGTAAATATGTGTGAAATTCTTCTTTGGAAATAATCACATGTTCTAATTTTTTTACATCATTGTGACAGTTTTTACACGACTGTATGGCAAACTTTTTCCCCTCAATTGTAATAATTGCAAAAATATTTTGCGATTCTTCTATGCGAATTTGAGATATGTCAATATGTTCACACATTTTGATTTTCATAAATGATCATTTAGAAAATCTAATTTAAAATGTTTTCAGAGACAATTTTATCTATTATTGCATATATTTTCTCATTGTTGACTGATTCTGATGATATGGATGATGATTCATTCATTGAACAATATCTGGATAAGGTAGAACCAGTCGATTATGTAATTCTTGCACTAATACAAAATGGTGTTAGAAAATACACCAAAATATTTGAGAGTTTTAAAAAAATCCCTATTACAAAATTCCGAGATCATTTCAACAAACTTGAACGACTAAATTTAATCACTATTGATTCTACAGAAAGTTGGATTAAAAGAAATACAAATCCCTCTATAGTTTTAAAAAATGATGGAATTAAATTGATCAAAGAAAAATCTAATCTTCAAGAATTATTCAAACAATATGTGAAATATTGATTTTCTACTCTAGTAATTATCAATTCTAGTAATTAAACACCTTTTGAAATATTTTACATGTGAATACCCATTATTGAGACCATGGATATCTTCTACAAAACAAAAAATCTCTGAACAATCCTTAGATGAGATATTTTCTGATGCATTAACTGATACACCATGTGTATATCTTAATGAAGAACGTGAAGTACATGTTGCAACTGAAATGTGCGTACAATATCTTGAATCAATTGTTGACTCTATTGTAATTCGTAATAATGAATTAAAACCAATTGGAATGGTTGGAGGTTATGATTTACTTAATTTTTTGAGAATGAATCCTTCTCATGATGCTCAATATGAAACTCGTGTAAAAGAAATAATGTCCAAGAATTTACTTGTAATTGACAAAACCATTCTTTTTGAAGATTTGATGAAAAAATGGACTGAATCTAGACGTGCTTTTGCAATAATTCCAAATAAATTTCAAGGATATTCGCCAATTTCTGCAAGAAAATTGTTGGATGTGGGAATTCGTTGTAAAACTAGTACTCGAATATCCTCAATCCCGAAAAAGAAAATGATCACATTTCACTCTGATAATACTTTACAAGAAATAATCAATTTAATGTTTGAGAACAAAACTCGTAAATTAGTTTTGGAATATTCTAATCAGTTTATCAGCGATAGAATAATTCTCAAAGAGATATCCAAAATACTAAAAATCCATCCCGACGTAAGTAACTTTTTAGAAATCCCTGTTAGTCAAATACAACTAGAAGATGTTGAAATAGTAAAAGAAGATCTTGTGTTAAATCAATTATGTGAAAAAATGTATCAAATGGATCATCCATATGTGATCTACAAAGATATCTCCATTACTCCTTGGGATATTTGTAATGTGTTAAAATCTGAGAGATTAGCTGAATCCTATGAATTAAAGTCCGGTAAAGTGACATGTCCAAATTGTGAAAAAGAATTCAATTTAGATGAATTGTGATATCCAACAAAAATCAAAAGAATTTCTTCTTATTATTATAAAGTTGGAAATTACCTGTTAAAATAAATATGAATAGTTTGGCATGATCTTTATGAGCAAAAAAATTATGGTTTGTTTGGACGGTTCAAAAAATTCCCTTAGAGGATTAGATGCAGCAATTACATTTGCAAAACAATCTGATGCAATTATTGTTGGTATCCACAGTGATACTAGTTTTAGTGCATTTTCTGCAGTACGTGCACCTATCTTACCTGAGAAAAGATGGAAAAAGAACATCAAAGAGATAATTCTTGCAGCAAAGAAAAGAGTGGAAAAAAACAAAATTGAATTTTTAGGTGTAGTAATTGGAGGTCATTCATCAGGTATTGATTTGACTACATTTGCAAATAATCCTGGAAATAAAATCGATCAAATTGTAATTGGTTCAAGAGGTATGGGATTTCCAAAAGAGTTGTTCTTTGGCAGTACATCAAACTTTGTGTTACACAAAGCCAAAGCTCCTGTAACCATAATAAAATAGATAGTTTTTCTTTAAAATTTCATATCTATTAACAATCAGTCATGAATCTGTAGATACCACTTATCTATTATAAAATAAATTTAGATTTGTGGTAAGAAAAAAACTTTCAGATGATGAGTTGAAAGAAAAAGAAGAAGAGCAAAAACTACGTGCAAAAGCTTCAAGATCTGCACGAAGAAGTGGCAAAATCACTAAACAAGAAGGCAAAGTCAGTAAATCAACTGCTAAAACAAAGACTCCTAGGTCACAAAAGAAAATTGCTACTGTTAGAAAATCACGAAATTAATTTTTGCATTAAACATTTTATTCCTGAAAATAAAACATGTCATACTTTTCATGTAGATGTCTTACTATGATACGACATTTTTTCCAAAATTCCTTGTATTCTTGATCACTCATAGATCTACCATATTGAGAATAAAACCATCCCACAAATTCATCTTCTAATTTACCAAATACAAAACCAAGATGAAAATCTTCAGATATTTTTACATCAAACTCTTTTTTTGGCTGTAATTCATCCCATCTTGTAGATAATCCTACAAATGATTCTTGAGTTTTTTCAAGTAATTTGTCTAGATATTCTAAAGCTTCCTTTTCCATGATACATTATTTGTTATTTGTTTGAGTATTTTTGATTTTTGAGGATTATTAGTTTCGATATTGTAACGAATTTTTTTAAAATTTACACAAATTTTATTGCACCATAACCTACTACAGAGTCTTTATCTCCTGAAATATCTCCACTTGTTGTATAACTGAGGAGTTCACCTCGTGTTGCACCTAAATTTTTACATGCAATCATAGTAGATGCAATGGCTCCAAAACCGCATGCAGTAACTCTTTTTTCATATAACACTTGATAAAATTTTTCTACATTCATCTTTAGAATTGGTTCAATCAATGCCTCATCTTGAAGATATGCAAAAGAATTTTCTTCATAATGTGTAAAATCAGATGACCCTATGATTAGTGTATTTTTCTTTTTTGCAATTTTAGATATTGCATTTCCCACATCTATTGCAGTCTCTAAATTTTGTTCAAGTAAAATTATTGGAACTATCTGAAATTTTTCTGAAAATAAATGTTGTAACATTGGAATTTGTACTTCTAAACTATGATCTCTTGAATGTGAATAATTATCAATTTTGATGAATTTTGAAGTATTGGAAATCTCTTCAGAATATTCTGAATTAACTAAAACAGTACCTAATGGTGTCTTCCAGGATATATTACTCATCGTGGCCACATTTTGACCAATTCCATAATGATTTGGCCCTACAATGATTATTAATTCAGGATTTTGTGATGCCACAGAACAAAATGAATGACAAGCCGTAGGACCTGAATACTCATAACCTGCATGAGGGGATATGACTCCGTAAATTTTTTCATTAGAATTTTTAATTTGATTTTTTGGACCAAATTTATGAACAATACAATCTTGAATCATTTTTTCTAAATCTTTTTTATTCTCAGGATAGAATTGTCCTGAAACAACTGGTTCTCTAATCATAATTTTCATGATGAATTATTTGTTTAAAACATCCTTAGTTGATTCTCTAACTATTTCACCATTTGGAGATTTTTCTTTGAATATGACTCCTTCAAACTTTGAAATTTTAGTTGAGGATTCTTTCCATGAATTTGGATTTAATCCTGCCTTTTCACACGTAAATGACAAAAATTCTTCAACATTCCATCTGTATTCTTTAGGAACTTGTGGTAAAAGTAATCCAGAAAAACCCGAATTCTCAACTATTAATCCATCTCTACCAATTTTGATGATTGATAGATATTCATTTGAATTATTCACCTTGATTTCTTCTGGATTAGAAAGTATTGTTACTTCAAAAACAACTTGATTTAATTCCTCCATGGTTAATGGGGAAAATCGTGTATCATTTATTGCAGCAGAAACTGCAGCATCCCTTAATCCTTTAGATAGTTTTTTGAATGGTAGTGGAAAACCAATACAGCCTCTTAGAGAATTATTTTTGTTGATTGTTACAAATACTCCTGAATTAAAATTAAATTTCAAATCAAATTCAACATCATTATTTTTTAAATTATTTTTTAATCTATCATGTACAGTTTTTCTTGCCATTTTTACCAATGATTCACCATCTTTATCAGAAATTTTTTGGAATCTATCCATACACATTAAATATTTTAAATCATAATAAAAGATGTTGATAAACCCTCCTGGAAAAGAAGCAATTCTTTATGAAAAATTATCTGATGATAAAGTTAGATGTACTGCATGTGCAAGATATTGTGAAGTTAAGAAAAATCAAATCGGATTATGTGGAATACGGGGAAACGAGAATGGTAAATTACAATTGTATGTGTATGGAAAAGTAATTTCTGGTCATGTTGATCCGATTGAAAAAAAACCTTTGATTCATTATTTTCCTGGAAGTAAAGTTTACTCTATTGCGACAACTGGATGTAATTGGCTTTGTAGATATTGTCAAAATTCTGAGATTAGTCAACGACGTAAAGTTGAAGGAATTGACATGTCTCCTGATGATGTTGTTAATACTGCAATTCAATATGGCGCACATGGGATTGCTTACACATACAATGAACCCTCAATTTTCATTGAATTTGCACGTGATTGTGGGGTAATTGCAAGAAAAAAAGGATTGTTTAACGTATTTGTATCAAATGGGTATGATACATCTGAATCCGTATCTATGATGAATGAATTTTTAGATGGAATTACTATTGATTTCAAAGGTAGCGCAGAGCCTGAATTTACGAGAAAATTTATTGGCGTTCCTGATCCACAACCAATTTTTGACACATTGTTGAATATGCGAGATAACACAAAAATCCATATCGAAATAACTGATCTGATTGTTCCCAAAGTAGGAGATAATTTGGAATATGCCAAAAAACTTTCTAAATTTATCTATGATGAATTTGGGCCTGAAATGCCAATTCATTTCTTGAGATTCCATCCTGATTATAAAATGATGGACTATCCTAGTACTCCGATTGAAACATTGGAAAAACATTATGAAGTTGCCAAAAATGTAGGTTTGAAATATGTCTATTTGGGAAATGTTCCTGGACATAAATGGGAACACACCTATTGTTCTGAATGTAAAAAAATCGTCGTAAATCGATATGGATTTAATATTAAAGAATGGAATCTTGATAAAAACAATTGCTGTTTGTTTTGTAGTAACCCTATTCCGATAATGGGAGAATTACAAAAAGGGTATAAAGAAGATCGTTTTCAATTTGCATCTTAATTTTTTTATATTATTTGTATAGTAAATCTTTGAAAATTCATTATGTGATTTTTTTAAATCATTTTTACTATGTATGAAAAAACAAAATATTTTTTGTTGAATGTTTTTAAATTTATTGAATTCAGTGTGTTTCAATGTATACTGGTACCTTAAATCGATTTAACAATAAAATATACTGTGGAATATTTTAACACCATTGATGGAATCAAAATTCCTGTCAAATGTTCTAAATGTGGAGGAAGGATGATTGCAACAAAATATGATCCTGTAATAAAAATTCTAAGAGATAGAAGTTGGCAATTGTGTATTGATTGTGGATTTCAAAGAACAGCTGAACAATTCAAATCGCAATTATTAACTGTGTAATTGCTTTTTCTATTTTAATGAATTAATGGAATGATGAATTTATTTTTAAAATAATAAAAAATGAGGAACTTTATTCCTCAAAGTTTGCTAATTCGCTTCTTAGTCGTTTGATTTGAAACTCAATGACTCTTTTCTGAATTTTGTTCATGTTAATGAAACTCATCTTTGTATTTTCATAAATTACTTGCAAAAAGAGCCAAGAGGAAAAAAGTTGATCTTTTACTAAATTTGAATTCTTTTTTTAATAATTATCCTAAAATCCAGCCTACTATTCGCTCACTGACTACTTGAACTGTAGGCATTATACTATCATTGATACTTTGAGCCATCTCAGGGTATGCAACTGAGAACATTATTCCAATTACTATTCCAATAATGATGTGTATTTTACCCATGATGAATCTCTTTCATGATGTTTTGATTTATGTTTAATTTAATCTGATAATTTTGAATCCTTTACATGTAGGTGTAGAACAATCAATCAGATAATGTGGAATAAATTAAAAAAATTGAGCTTCAAATGGAAATTTCTAATTTGGATTGTAGTATCCGTTGTGGTTTTTGTTGGAATTTATCTAGATTGCGGCTCTATATTGAAAGTAGATTGCCATAAAGTAATTTTGAACAGATAATTTTATGCCCCTTTCACGTACGATGAAAAATTCAAGTATGTCCTGATATTCATAATTGCATGGATAAACCATTTCATATCTCTGAAATCTCTTCTTCTGAATGGTTCTCTCTAAATCAATTCCTCTATGATGTCAAACAGATTAACTCTTCATGTATTTCAGTGTATTATCCTTATGGGAAAGGAGATAAAATTATCTCATTACTCCAGGAAACCAAACGAAATGAATCTTTTGAGAAAATAGAATTAAAAATTGAAAAAACAATCAAACAACTTAAAGACAATCCAATTTCTGAAGGAAAGTTTACAAAAACTCTATGTATTTTTGGATGGATTCAAAATGGTAAAGTCAATATAAAAAAAATTGGAACATCAAAAAAATTACCATACATTTACATGGCAAGTAAAAAACCACATCTTAAACCGTTTTTAGATATTCTAAAAATTAATCATGATGTATTATTGGTAACCCTTGATCAAAAGACTGCAAGAATTCAGAAATTTCATGGCAGCCAAATAGTTCAAGAATCAAAACTTCGAATCGATTTACAAGGAAGACATAGAAAAGGTGGCCAAAGTCAAGGCAGATTCCTTAGAGCAAGACAAACCAAAATCCATGTATTTTACAAAAAAGTGGCAAAGAAGGTAAAAACAATGGATGAGAATTCTGAACTATTATTATTGGGTGGAATTGGTCCTGCCAAAACTGAATTTTTTGATGAACTTGATTCAGAAATTGTAAAAAAATGTAGATTTGTAGAGACTCTATCGTTTTCTACACCCATTAATGAGATTCATAAAAAAATTATTCATCATTTGTATGAGTATAGGAGAAGGTATGTTGCAGAAATCATTCAAAAATATGAAAAATTGGTCAAAGAAGGATTAACTGCTAAAAGAAACAATGTAATTACAAAAGCACTAAAAATTGGAGCAGTTGATACTTTGATTATTTCAGTAAATTATCATACAAGTTTACAATTCAAAAATATTCTAAACATGATGGAGATTGCAAAAAATACATCAGCTAAAATTGAATTTGTGTCTGCTCCAAAAATTATCAAAAAATTAGAAATCGATGATTCAGTTTTAGCTATACTACGATATAAAATTCAATAATTTTTTACCTTTACAAGTTGTTATCACAATTGATAATCAACAATGAATTATACCATGTCAAATAACAATACTCAACAATAATGGATGATATTGGTTGTATGTGTGAAAAATGTAATTGTAAAGGCTCTGCTCTTTTAGTGACATCTGTTTGTGATTCTTGTTTGAGGGGAAATCATACTGAAAAATCTGATTTGGTGTGAATTCGGTTATGAGTGATGAAAAGATTTGGAGAGTTGAAACTTTGGATTCTCCAATAGAGGAATCAGATGAATTTGAAGAATAACTTGTAAAAAACCAATCAAATTTACTTTAATATATTTATGAATATGAAAAATTACTATCATCACGCCATCTCAGAATAAAAAAAGTATTTTGTATTATCTGTTACCTGCATTTTTTGCAATAATTGGAGGTGTTGTAGCATTATTAATTTTGAGAAATTCTGATCCTAAAAAAGGGAGAAACTGTATTATTCTTGGAGTCCTTGGTTCTGCAATTGCAATTGGATATGATTATGTTGCTGAAACTTTTGACATTACATTTGGAAATAATATTGAAACATATGGTATTTCGGACTATATGGGAGGTGCAAGTATCTACATTTTACCTCCAATAGTAATTGTTTATTACATTTTACAAAAAATAAAAAATTAATTCTAAGTGATTTTGAAGAACATTTCTTTAAAATATTTTAAATTGAATTATAATTCATGTAGATTTATTTTGATTGTAGTTAATGATGATTTGATTTCATCAGGAATTATAATTAACAACCCTGAATCTTTATTTACATCAGAACATACCCCACTGAATTTTTTGTGATTTTGAACTGAACATCCTTCTTGGGTGTAAAATTTAAAAGAATTTGCATCTAGATAATTTGTTAATTCATTTTTTGATGGAACAAAATACACATCAAATCCTACATCTTTATCATTTGATGAAATAGAATATTCATAAGTTGTATTTTCTTGAGTTGTACAAATTGGAATAAACTGTACATACCCTGATTTAACTAATTTATTTTGGTGAGATAAACCATAATTTTCATTTTCTAAATTAGGTAGAGTCTGAACATATGGGTCAACACTTTGCGTTGTTCCTTGGATAAATTCAATATAATTTCGAAGATAATCTACTGCATATACATATGATATTGGCTTCCAATTTGCAGTACAACCACTAAAATCATGTTTTAGTTCGACAAATGACTTTTGATGTTGCGTTTGAAGTTGATTTGAATTATAGTCATTAGTTGGTGAAATATCTAGGGATTTCATTGAAAAGTTTTGAATATTTGTAGAATCTTTTGAATTTGACCATACATTTGTTATTTCAAATAAAATATTTCCAGGATAACTTTTCCAATCTGGGTAAAAATGAACATAGATAGCATATTTTGTAATATCTTGTTCATACGCTGCATCAAAAATCATGTATCCAAAAAGTGCATTTATCATAACAAACAACATCCCAATTGCGGGAATAATCAGATAGAATTGTTTTCTCACATGATTTATGGACGGTTATAGTATACATACCATATTCTATTACTCACATTTGAATTTGATAAAATATTGAATATTTTTATAATAGTTTTTCAGGTTTGAATCCATGCAATCTCAACAGATCATAATTATTGGAGTCGCAGTAATTGTATCTGTAATTGCAGGAATTTTAATTGGTAGTTCAATGAATTTCACTCAAGACATTCAACCTTTAGAAAATCAATATGCTTTGGATGCAAATACTGTTTATGAAAAATTACAAAACAATGAAATTTTTATTATAGATATTAGAGATGAATCAAAATATTCTGCAGGACACATTCCTGGCTCGTCAGTTGATTATTTGTATGGGGATACACTTGATAAAAGAATCAGCACCATACAGAAAAAATTACCTGACTTTACATCTGACAAAAAACTTGTTCTAGTGGACAGTGATGGAGTACATGCAAAATACATTGCAAAAAAAATGTCAAATGAAGGAATCGAGACATACTTTTTGGAAAGCGGTTTAGATAACTGGGATAAAGAATTGACAACTACAACTAGTGCAAAAACTATCAATTCTGAAGAATTATCATCGAAAATATCTACAAATGAAGACCTATACTTACTTGATGTTAGAGAACCTGAAGAACTTGAAGTAACTAAAATTGAATCCAGTGTAAACATACCATTATCTGAAATTTTTGAAATTAACGGAATGGATGACATTCCAACTGATAAACCCGTAATCGTAATTTGTGGTTCAGGTAATAGAGCAACGATTGCAACTTATGCACTTGCTCAAAATGATATTGATTTTCAGGTTCTTGAAGGTGGAATCAAGGCATGGGATGTTTATGAAGATACATCAGAATTAGATAAAATGTTTGAAAAGATGGATGAAATTCATATGAATCATCAATCCCAAATGTCCCAAATCTGGCAATCTATGGATGATACACAACAAAAAGAATTCCTAGAAAAAATGTCTATGATGATAACAAAGATGGAAAAAATGGACATGTCTGAGCATATGTCTGGAATGAATCATGGTGAGATGAAACATGAAGGAATGAATCATGATAAAATGAAACATGGTGATATGGATTGTGAAGGAATGGATCATGAAGGAATGGATCATGAAGGAATGGAACATGATGAGATGAAACATAACAATGAATCCTGTGAAGGAATGAATCATGATGAGATGGATCATGATAAAATGAAACATGGTGATATGGATTGTGAAGATGATTGTCATGATGATATGGATGATAATTAATCCAAATTATTCTACAATAATTTACAACTTTAATTTTTAGAAATATTATTTTATAATTAATTTTTAAACAGGTGATTTTTGGAATAATTCCTTTAATCCCAACATTGTTAATTGTGCAGATAATGGCTGTCCAAACTTTTCAGTCTCTAGCCAAGAATTTTTTAAATCCGTTAATTTTTCCTTGAAAGTGGCTTTTTGTTCTTTTGATAAATTAGGTTCTTTGTTTACCTGGAGGATTAATTCATCAATTTTTGTTTCAAAATTTTTGATGTTTATTTGCCCAATCTTGATTTGACTAAATGACTCTATGTTTACTGGGGATTGTTTGAAATTATCTTTGATGTATTCTTCACCTGATGACGTAATTGCGAACATATTATTTGATGATTTTTCAACTAGTGGAATTTGTTGTTTTTCTAATGATTCAATAAGATTTGAAATTATTTCAGATTTTTTATTTGTCAATCTACTTAGATCACTCAAATCATAATTCCCGATGTATAGAAAACTTAGAATCTGTTTTTTTACATTAGCATTCCAAAACAAATCATTTCCTGCTTTTTTTAGAATATGCCCAGAACCAAATACTGCTGGCACTGCCTCAATGTATCTTCCCTCTTCTAAATAACGAAGTTTTGCTTCTAATTCTTCACTTTCAGTCAGTTTAGGATTGTTCTTTCGAATATCTAATTCCTTTAGATAATGAGTTTCAGTTTGTTTTAAAGTCCATAAAATCTCAACATCTACGCCATCCATGAATAGGCACAAATTATTCCACCATATTTGATTTTCGTAAAATTTCAAAAATTATACAAACAATCTATCAAAATCAATCAGAAAAGAGAGTCTTCTTGTTACTCAATTCCCAGATTCATCTGTAACTAGAAAAGACAATCCCGAAAGGTCTTCCCAAGTTAATACTCTTTCAGTATTTTTCATAATTATCGTTGTGTAATTTTACATAAAAAGACCATGAATGATTTGTCTATTTTTTGTTTCAAACTATTTTGAATATTTGCAAGAGTTTTTGTTTGATTTTCTTAAGTAAAATTAATTCTCATGTCAACTGAAATTGGTAAAATAACTATATGGAATAAATTCTGAATTTATGATATCTTGAAAGCATCTGATTTGTTTGTAAGATGCCTTGAATCAGAAGGTGTGGATTACATCTTTGGTATTCCTGGCGAGGAAAATGCAGACATGATGATGTCTTTACTAACCTCTAAGATACAATTTATTCTAACTAGACACGAACAATCTGCAGCATTTATGGCTGATGTGTATGGGAGATTAACCAAAAAGGTGGGGGTATGTCTTGCAACTTTGGGACCTGGGGCTACAAATCTGACAACTGGAATTGCAAATGCAAACATGGATAGATCCAAAGTACTGGCAATAACTGGTCAAACTAGTGTAAATTCACTACACAAAGAATCGCACCAAAACATGGATGTAATCACCATGTTCAAACCAATAACAAAATGGAATTGGTCTATCCGAAGTACAGATAGTATTCCAGAAGTTATTAGACGTTCATTTAAAATCTCACTTGAAGAAAAAGTAGGTGCAACTCACATTGAATTACCTCAAGATATTGCAAAAATGAATTCTGATATTTTACCCATCACTCCAACTGAAACATTACGTTCACCTGCTAACATGTTTTTGATAAAAAAAGCAGTACAACTTATTTTGAATTCAAAAAAACCACTGATCCTTGTAGGTAATGGTTGTATTCGAGAAAATGCAACGTTTTATGTACGAAAATTAGTTGAACTAACTGGAATTTGTTCAATGAATACATTCATGGCAAAAGGTGTAATTTCTGATAAATCTCCACGTCATTTACAAACAATCGGGATTAAAGAAGCAGACCATGCATTATTGGCAATGAAAGAAGCTGATTTAGTTATTGCAATAGGATATGATTTGGTAGAATACAGTCCAAAGTTTTGGAATCATTCTTTGGATAAAAAAATACTCCACATTGATTTTACACCAGCTGAAACTGATACGTACTATCCTCCTACTGTAGAAATTGCAGCAGACATTGAATTGAGTATTGATTTGATTTTATCTGAATTGGAAAAAGAAAAACAAAGAGATCCTGGTATTACTTGTTTTCCGTTCCGTGATATACCTGAATTGTTCAAAAAAATAAAAACAGAAGTATCGCATAAAATATCTGAATATAAAGAGGATACCTCATATCCAATAAAACCTGAAAAATTAGTTACAACAGTAAGAAAAATTTTGGGTTATAGAGATATTGTTCTTTCTGATGTTGGTGTCCATAAATTATGGATTTCAAAAATTTACAACACATATTTTCCAAATACTTGCATAATTCCTAACGGATTTTGCTCGATGGGTTTTTCATTACCTGGTGCAATTGCTGCACAAATTGTACATCCTGAAAAAAATATCGTTTCTATGTGTGGTGATGGTGCATTTTTAATGAATGTACAAGAATTAGAGACTGCTGTACGTTTGAAATTGCCTATAATTATCGTGGTTTGGGTTGATGAAGAATATGGATTAATTGCATTAAAGCAAAAAATGGAGTTTGGTAAAACTGGATTTACAAAATTCAGTAATCCTGATTTTGTAAAATTAGCTGAAAGTTTTGGTGCAACTGGATTTAAAGTGAATTCAACTAAAGAATTCGAGCATATTTTTGAGAAAGCAACGCATGCTACTGGTGGTCCTATAGTAATTGCAGTCAATGTGGATTATTCAAGAAATGCTATTTTACTTAATGATGAATACTGTGATTTACCTGGCAAGTAGTAATTTGTTTTACAGAAGAATACCTCTTGAAAATTTTTGTTGCACTTGTTTTAAAAATATAATTTTTCAATGTTCAATAATTGAATATTTACCAAATTCTTATATTTAGAATTTATGAAATTTCATTATGGCAAAAATTTACAAAATTTTGGTTCCTGTAGATGGTTCTAATAATTCTCTAAGGGGAATTGCTCGAGCTATAGATATTGCAAAACCTTCAGGTGCTGAAATTACAGCACTATATGTATTTCATCTACCAGTAGCTGCTGGAATAAAATATACACAAAAAATGAAAGATGAAGCACAAAAAAAAGCAATCAAATCTGTTGGTCCTGCAATGAAAAAAGTACAACAAGCAGGAGTCTCGTTCAAATACAAAACAAGCGGTGGTAAAATTGGTCAATCAATTGTAAGTGAAATTGATAAAGGTAAATTTGATATCGTAGTAATTGGTGCTAGAGGAATGAGTTCTTCAAAAGAAATGTTTTTGGGAAGTACATCACACTATGTAATTCACAAAGCAAAAGTACCTGTTTTGATTGTAAAATAATCTAATTTTTTATTTTATTTTTTCAATTTTCTAATGATCTTTTTGACCTGCCTGTACCCTAATACAGGTAAAATACATGAAGGGCATCCAATTTGAGAAATAGAGCAACAACACAAACAAGTACATTTTCCTTTTTCATGATTACAATCTAAACACTTCATGAATTACTTACTATGAAAATCTATTTAACATAATTCCCAAATTGATTCTAAAATTAAAATTTGAATATATTTATGAAAACACCAAAATAATTAACAGTTATTTTCAAATTATACCATGTCTAAAAATACCTCATTTGTATATCTATTGATATTTACGATTTTCACATTTATCATAATTGCTCCATCTGCTAATGCTGATGTATGGGATAAACCAAAAGATGTGTCTGAACCTGTGGATGTTTTTATTCCATCTCATGAGTATGTGGGGTTTTTTGATTCAACTGGAATTTTTACAGTAGTGGGTAATGTAAAAAATAATTTAGATTATTCAATAATTCCTACAGTATCAATTCCTATAACTAATGATTCACAAAAAATTACTAGAACTATTCAACTCCCTCCATTAGTTTCTGGAAATGAAATTCCATTCAAAATTAAATTTCCCGAAATTTCAGATACTTCACCAATACTTGAACCTGCTAAAATTTCATTTCAAAAAACTATCACAAATGATATTCTCATAGATGTAATTTACGATAAAACCTTAATCGTGCATGATGACGGACACCTTACTGGACGTATAATTAATTCAGGAACTGAGACCATATCTAATGTAGATATTCTTGCAATAATTCATGGATATGATGATGAAACATTGGATATGGGAAAAAGTACTCTATCAATTATTAATTTCAAACCTGGTGAAATTAGAGAGTTCTCGATGTATCCTGATACTTCTGTTGCAGATAAGGTATGGTATTACAGTTGTTTTGCAATAGGAACTGATACTGTAATTGTACTGAATACTCAAAGAAATGGTGAAACTTTTGATATTAGATATGATTCTGGAGTTTTGATTTCATATCCTGAATTTGATACATCAGGAAAAGAATTATCTTTTTGGTTAAATCAAGGTTGGCCATTACCTGAATATTTCATAAATTTTGAGTTTCCACGTTATTCTGATGATGAAAAATTCCAGGTATTTTTAGAAAAAAAACCCATCAAATCAATTCAGAGTATGGATGAGTGGGGAAATTGGCATGTTTCCTTTTATCTTCATGAACAAGCAGATGGTAATCTAGTTGTAAAAGGATTTGATCCAAATGTTACATCTCCATCTGAACAATTCATTCCTGATTGGATTAAACATGATGCTAGTTTATGGTCACAAGGATTGCTCTCTGATGAGGAATTTCTTATGGGAATTATATCTATGATAAATTATAGAGTTATTGAAATTTCAATTAATATCGATTTAGAAAATTCTAATGATTCCATACCTTCATGGATTCAAAATCATACTAGTTGGTGGTCACAAGGATTAATCACTAATGAAGAATTTGTAACTGCAATGGAATTTTTGGTGAATGCAGGAGTTATCCCAATTATCTAATTTGAAAAATAAGAAAAATCAATATGATGAAGGACTTGCTTTACCTGTGATATACTTTACATCTTTGTCTTTTGCAAATTCTTCAATTATTCCCATATTGATTCGTCCTACTGCAGTTAACCCATGTTTTGTTGGTTGAATTGGAAAGCCATATCGAAACCTAACAATTTCTCGTTTTCTTTCCAAATCAACACCATCATTGTAATCTATATCCAACTCCACTCTTGGAGACGCATCAGGGAGTTTTCTTTCTAGATACATGATTTTTACTGCCAAATATGGATCAACGTTTGCAATAGATTGATTCATTGTTGAGATGAATTGATCATACTGTGCCTCTATTGACATATGTGAAATTTTTTTTCTAATGCATTTATCTAGTTTGTATGCATTGCACTAGATTTTATTTTTGCAAAACGTGTATAGTTTTAATTATTTTTTTAACATAATTGTTTTGCGGGTATGTTGGTATTTTGGAAATCTGTGCCATTGCCAATGTTCTCGTTCCAAAGATATAGTTAATTAAAAATTAAATTCACTTGAAAATTTCCTTTTTCATAACTAACATTGACCCCATTAATTTTACTTTGATAATAAAATGATTTTTTACCTTCGTTTGTTATTTTCACCGTTGTTTTCAATAAATTATATTTTTCAAATTTATGTAATCTACGATAAATCATACTTTGTAATACTCCAATTTCCTTACTGATCTGAATTACTGATTTTGGATTTTCCTGAATGGATTCCATTATTTTCCTTGACTGTGGTTCTGTGATTAATTTAAGAACATGTGCTTCATCTGTTTCTGTGTTTTTATGTACCAATTCTTAAATAAAATCTATTTATTTTTCATTAAAACAACATGTCTACACTGCAATTATTTTTTGCATTATGATCTTTTCTTTGATTAACATCGATGTATATCATTGAATTTTACCAATTTTATTTATTTTTTCTTGTTGTTTTTTGTATTAATTTTTAATAATTTTTGAAAATTTTATATCTTTATTTGATTATTTTGAAAATTATGTTCATTTGCATTTATCGAAAACGTGCCGGAGTTTAAACCTGTAATTCAATAATAAGATTCATGGCACAAATGCCCGCATTAATCCCAAAAGAAGTTGAGATTCAGAGACTAAAGAAAATCTGGCTCATCATCATTGCTATGGGATCTACTGCAGCCTCAGTCGAAGTAGATAACTTCGTTGATGGTTCACTACACCAAACATCTATCAGAGATAGTGCATTTACACCAGCACACTGGTGGCTATACTCCCACTTCATCACATTACCACTTGGATGGGGAGCAGCTGCAATCTATGATAGAAAAGTACCAGTTCTTAGAGGTCCAAATAATTCTATGAACACTGGTTTGAAGATGACCATACTTGGTTACCTTGCAACCATGTTTACAATTGGAGTAAATGAGATGTGGCACTTTTGGTTTGTAGAGGAAATATTTGCGGTTCCAAACCACTGGATGTTTAACATGGGAGTCGTTGTGGCTTTCATGGGTGCACTTGCATACGTAGTTAGAGTATATGCTCGACTCGTAGAATTAGGTGCAGAAACTCCTGGTGAGAACCCATATGTTGCAGAAATGTACAAGATGGCCCTTGAAGGCAAATTGTACAGCAGATCAATTCCATAGAAAAAGTGCATTAGCACACTTTTTTTCTATTTTATTATTTTTAGAAAATTACGCAGATCGTACTTGTCCTCTAATTTAAGAAAGACTTAAAAGGATTCTGAATTAGATTAATTCCATAATGACTCTTCCAAAAGGATTCGGATCTGGCAGTGCTGGTGGTTCATCAAGCGCTGACGTAGAACGAATGATTGGAAAACGCGTTGAAAACATGACTGGTATGATTACTATTTCATATTGGGCAGCATTGATAGCTACTTTTGGTGGTACAGCAGCAGGATATTTCTATTATCCATGGGCATACCCAACAGCAAGTGGTCACTTTGCATTCATCGTACTCACAATCATAGAATCAATTGGTTACATCTTCTGTGTTAAAGTCATGGAAGAAGGTTCTAACAAAAACAGCAATGGCCTCATTGGTGCCAGTGTTGGTGGTTCAGTAATATTCGTATTATTTGTATCACTATATGTTGGATGGTAATCAGAAGGTAAACCCTTCAGACACTTCTTTTTCATTTTAGTTTAGAACAACATTGTTGTGTATTTGTTATCTGTCCATGACGATCTTCATCACACTATAAAATTTTATATAGTGACTTTTTCCTCAACTCCGTATGGTCTGGTTAAGACGATGTACCCACTACTTATTCATAGTAGTAGTTGCAGTTAACTCAACACTGTTAACAATTAACGCAGGTGACTACATTTTCTATACTGACTGGGCTTGGACTTCGTACACGGTATTTTCAATATCGCAAACGTTGATGCTTATCGTAGGTGCAACATACTATCTTACGTTTACAGGCGTTCCGGGCACAGCAACATATTATGGCCTCATTATGACAGTATATACTTGGGTAGCCAAAGCCGCATGGTTTTCACTCGGCTATCCGTATGACTTCATTGTAACTCCAGTTTGGCTACCATCAGCAATGCTGTTGGACTTAGTATACTGGGCAACAAAGAAGAACAAACATAGTTTGATACTGTTTGGAGGTGTACTTGTAGGAATGTCTTTACCATTATTCAACATGGTAAACCTGATAACAGTTGCAGACCCACTTGAAACGGCATTCAAATATCCTAGACCAACATTGCCACCATACATGACACCGATAGAACCGCAAGTAGGAAAGTTCTATAACAGTCCAGTTGCGCTCGGTGCAGGTGCTAGTGCAGTCTTAGGATGTACGTTCGCAGCATTAGGTTGTAAACTTAATACTTGGACATACAGATGGATGGCCGCTTGGTCAAAGTGGGACTAAACACCCAACCTTTTCCTTTTCATTTTATTATTTTCTCTTAGAGTATACTCTAAACTACAAAAATTGATTAAAAAATATTGCACAGGTTGTGATCTTTTATTGTCTACTTTGAGGATATGTAATCTTGTGATTATACTATGTGAAGCAACAATACGGTCAGATTCTTGTAACTCCAAAACCTTTTGTAAAGTGGGCTGGAGGTAAACGACAATTAATTCCAATTCTAAATCAAAATTTACCTCGCTCTTTTGGAACTTATTTTGAACCATTTTTGGGTGGTGGTGCACTATTATTTCATATGTTGACTGAACGAAATGGTCAAAAATGTAGCATATCTGATTTGAACTCTGATCTTGTTTTGTCATATATCACAATTCGAGATAGAATTGATAGTTTGATCACTTCATTAAAAAGTCATGAAAGAAATTATCAGAAAGATTCCAAATCTTACTATTATTCTGTAAGAGAAAGTAATCCTAGAAGTGCGATTGAGAAAACATCTCGATTACTCTTTTTGAATAGGACTTGTTTTAATGGATTATACCGAGTTAATAGTAAAGGAAAATTCAATGTGCCATTAGGAAAATACACTAACCCAAATATTGTAAATGAAGATAATCTTCGTGCTGTAAGTGATATTTTACAGGCAAGTAAAGTTTCTATAAATTGTCGTGATTTTGAAGCAGTTCTAAGAGATGCTAAAAAAGGTGATTTGGTCTATTTTGATCCACCATATCAGCCAGTAAGTAATACTGCAAATTTTACAAGTTACACTAACAAAAGTTTCTCTTTTGATGATTTGAATAGATTAGCAGAACTCTGTAAGAATTTAGATGCAAAAGGTTGCCATGTTCTTTTATCTAATTCTGATTCTGAGGATGTATCTGAATTATTCTCAAAAAAACCTTGGAAAGTAAGTAGAATTCAGGCAAATCGTTCTATCAATTCTGACTCTAAAAAGAGAACTGGTCACTTTGAGTTATTGATTAAAAATTATTAGAAGCTTCGAACGGGATCTGAACCCGTGACCTTTACATTACCAATGTAACGCTCTACCAGACTGAGCTACCGAAGCACAATTTTTCACTACATAAAATCCTTATAATTCTTCATTCTTGTCAAAATTCTTCTAAACTGTTAAATCTCTCGCAAATTTTTACCTTTTTGGAGGAGTAATCAAGCCTGGCCAAAGTAAGCAATTTGCTTTTGGACATGCAGGACTTAAGATCAAATAATGGGTGATCCTGTCTTTCAGGAGTTCGTGGGTTCAAATCCCACCTCCTCCATTGGTTTTATTTTGGATGTTTAATTCCTCTGGCATTTAATACTTCATACACATCTGGTAATGAAAATACAAATCCTACATGTACACAATCTTTCTCATCACATAGTTGACAAAATAATTCTCCTTTTTGAACTGCAACTTCTGCTATTCTATTTTTGATATTATCTTTTAGTATAACACGATCATCATCAACTGATATTTTTTCAATTTTTGGAGCATATCTTGCAAACGTTTTGTCTTTTTGCATCATCTCTTCTAACATGAAAGTAACATAACCTGAAAAACTATTGACACCTTTCATTGTAAGGTCGTCTTTACTCTTTTGATAAACCTCATGGAATTTATCGTAGACTGTTTCTGAAACTGTAATTGATTTGAATCCTGCTTTTGGCAATTTACTTTCCCTTACCGTACATTAAAGTACTCATGTATATATTGTTTTATTTTAAAAAATAGTCTTTTATTGTAAATGCAAATTAGTCTTTATACGATACTGTAATTGAAGAACAGTATGGGTAAAGGATATTCATCTGAAGAAATTAGAGAGAAATTGATTGTTGTTTTAGAGCATTCTACAACTGGAATGTCTGGTGTGGAAATTTCTGAAAAAGTAGGCGTTAATAGAATTACTATGACAAAATATCTCAAAGTATTTGCAGTTGAAGGATTGTTGAGACAAAAAAATATTGGAAATGTAACTTTATGGTCTTTAGAACCTGGTCAAGAATCTTTTAATTTTCCTGATGATTATTTCAAAATCACATCTAAATTTCTTGAAAATCTGACTAAAGGTACTGAAGAAGAAGTTTACTCATTAATTCGTAATTGTATTCATTCAGGTGCATCTGTAAATTCATTAATTTTTGAAGCAATTGTTCCTGCTATTGATTCGATAAATGAATTATATGATGAGGGAAAAATAGGTTCATCTGAATTAAGCCTTCTTAAAAATACTATTTCAAAATCACTTCAAATTTTTAATCAATTCCCAATAGTTACTAACTCACAAAAAAATGTGGTTGTGATTGCAGCAGATTCAAAAAGCACTTTACTTTCCGAAGCTGCATCTTCAGCATATCATTCTGATGGTTGGAGAGTTTCTCATTTGGGTGATATGTCACATGCAATCAATGTTTTATTTGATCTTGATTTCCAAAAATTGATTGGTAAAATATGGAAACGAAAATCTGGGATCTTAATTGTTGTTATTTTTTCACAAACCAGTGAAGGCTTGATATTTTTTGTCGATTCTATAACTCCACTTAAAGAAAAATCTAGTAAACGTATGAAATTGACATTATGTGCAAAAACATCAAAAAAATCAAAAATTAATGCTGATTTAATATCTGAAAATTTTAATGATATTTTACAATGGTCAAATACAACCTTTCAAAATTTGAAATAATACAAAATGGGCCCGATGTGATTCGAACACATGACCTTTCGATTATCAGTCGAACGCTCCAGCCAAGCTGAGCTACGAGCCCACGAACAATTCTCTAGGCTTGAGTCATTTAAGTTTAATTTTATTTCCACTTGATTGAACAACCAATTGATGGGTCAAAATCTTTTTCAATTTTCTCACCTGACAAAAGTTTCTGCATATTATTGATCATTGTTTTTTCAGTAGCTTTGTCTTCTGGTTTCATAGCATTATCAATTTTACCATGAAATACTAATTGTTTTTGACTATTGAATAAGAATGGGTCTGGAGTACACATTGCACCATATTTCTTAGCAATTTCTTGTGTCTCATCTACCAAATAATCAAATCTAAACCCTTTTTCTTTTGCTGTTTGTTTCATTGCATCAAAACTATCTTCAGGATAATCTGTTGAATCGTTACTGTTAATTCCAATAATTGCTATATCTTTGCCACATTTTTCATATAATTCATTTAATGCGTCTACTTTAGCTTTAACATATGGACAATGATTACACATGAAAATTATCAAAATTCCTTTGTAATTGTTATAATCATTAAGAGAATGTTTTTGATCATCTGTCCCCAATAGTTCAAAGTCTGGAGCAGTATCTCCTGCTTTTAGCTTGATTTGTGATTCTAAAAGGACCATGAGAAAATTTGTTTTGCTTTCAAATAAAATCCTTGTCAAGAAGACAACAATTAAAATCCACACTTTTATCATTCTTCATGTGGGCCGGTAGTATAGCCTGGTAGTATACCCGCCTTGCACGCGGGGGGTCACGGATTCAAATTCCGTCCGGTCCACTTTGATCTATTCTGAAATTCAGATTTCAGGATGGATTTAAATAGGATAACTTTTGGTTTTTACGTATGGCAAGCGCAGTCGATGGATGGCCCGTATTCATTCCACTTATTGTCGGTTTAGCACCGGGATTAATTTACTGGTTAGCAATTACCGCAAAGAGGAACTAAATTTACATCTCTTTTTATTATTTTTGATTTAGTGTAAACTAGGTTAAACGTTGTTACCTTTTTTGTTCACTATATGATATATAATACAAAATTAGTTTATACAGTTGAAGAATTTTAATGAAAAAATTAGTTTTTAGTTTATTTTTGCTTTTGTTGATTCCATTTTCACAAGCATTTTCAGCTGAATTTACAGATAACACTCAAACATTATCTGTATCACTTAGTCAAACCCCTTTTGTTTATCAAGATTCTGAAGGATATACTGTTGTAGTTGGTACTGTGGATAATAATGACCCACAAACTTCTGTGACCAATGTTAGAATACAAGTGAATTTTTATGATGATTTTAATTCAAATCCACTGGAAATTGTTCAAGGAACTAGTATTCTACAAGTAATAGGTGTAGATGGACAATCTCCATACTCAATACGTTCAGAATATCCTAATTCTGAAATAACTCAAGCATCTGTTTCTCTTTTAGGATTTGATTCTGCAGTAGCAAAACAAAATGAATTGATAATATTGCCTACTGAAGTAATAATGAATCATTTATTCCATTTTTCAGGCATTTTACAATCTAATGTTGTCTCAAATCTAAATACAAATATCCATTTTGCATTTTATGATGGATTTGAACCTCCTAGATTTCTTAAAGTTTTAACATTGGAATTAGGAGAAATTCAACCTGATTTTGAAATTCCATTTGTTTTAAGTGATAAGATTGATTCAAGGACTGTGGGGTTTTTATTATTTTCAGAATCTGATACTTCTTACTCTAATTTTATTGATGTAAAAATTCCTACACCAAAATCTGTTACAATCTCTGATGTTTTTGTGACTGATGAGACAGGACAAAGAATTTCTGATTTGACTGTCGATGTACCTGTAAATATAGAAAGTACTCTTTTGACCCAGTCAATAATTGAAGAAACTGATACAAAAACACCTTTCAACTATTATGTTCAAATTAAGGAATCTACAAGTGGCATTGTGGAGTTTATAGGAATCTATGATGATGAATTGACTGGATCTGATTCAGATTCTCTAATTGTTAATTGGATGCCTGAAAAAACTGGTTTGTATTTTATTGAGACATTTGTATGGAATAAAAATAACATTCCTCTTTCTGAACAAGGCCCATTTGTTTTGATAAATGTAAAGTAGATTTATTTTCAAAGAATTATTGATACATGTATGTCTAAATTTTCTTTAATTGCCATGGGTGGAACATTTGATATTATTCATAGGGGACATCTCACTTTACTTTCAAATGCATTTGAAATTTCAAATAAAGTGATCATCGGATTAACCAGTGATGAATTTGCTAAAAAAAGAGGAAAAACACCAAGTAATGATTATGAACAACGTCTTGAAAATTTAACATCCTCAATTTCAAAAGAATTCCCAAATACTATTTTTCAAATTAGTAAATTAGATGATGATTTTGGGCCTGCTGTTTTTGAACAAGATGTAGAAGCATTAGTTGTAAGTGATGAAACAAATAATCAAGGAAGTCTTTTGAATAAATTAAGAAAATCCAAGAAACTCCCTCCTGTTCAAATAATTACGGTTCCGATGTTTTTAGCAAAAGATGGTTCAAGAATTTCTACAACTAGAATTAAAAATTTTGAAATAGATCCTGAGGGAAACTTGTTATCTCTTGACAAGTAGCTTATAGAACTTTGAGTCATTGGAATAAAATAAAAAACTTTGATGTAAACTTATGGCAATAATCAATCATATGATGAAGAAGATTGATACTGATGTATCTAATCTTAAGCAAGGATTACATCCACAAAATCTATCCTATTGGTATGATAAAATTATTAAAGAAACAATAGAGATGGCTCCTCCTTGGCTTCAAGACAAAATAAAGGTTCATCAAGATCCTGTTCTTCAAATGAAATTTAATTTAGATATTTCAAAACGTGCTGTTAGATATTTTATGATTGTAGTAGATAATAATTTGGATGATATGCCTTATTCAACAAAACTCTATTTTCTTAAAGTTCAAGAAATTATGTCCACTGAAATGGATAAACCTCTAGTTTGAGTGATTTTTCAAATTCTAGGCACAAATTAAATCTCAAGGTATCTATAATCAATTAAACTCAAATTCTCTATCAATGGAACTACACAAATCAAAGTATTCAGACGGAAAGACTGATGGAAGAGATTCTAGACGAGACAATGAATCATATCGGTCTTATAGAAACTCTGGTGATAATAGACGTTCAAGAGATAATGATAGAGAAGATACCGAAGTAACTTGTGCTGATTGTGGAAATCAATGTACAGTTCCATTTGTTCCAAGAAGTAACAAACCAGTTTACT
>Ga0233430_1001266_pt1 | contig 36740 bp, 28 predicted proteins | sample SI_118_April2016_2_FD_179883 | JGI IMG/M metagenome (GOLD analysis project Ga0233430, IMG submission 179883) | Seawater microbial communities from Saanich Inlet, British Columbia, Canada - SI_118_April2016_150_MG | ecosystem: Environmental > Aquatic > Marine > Inlet | place: Canada: British... | reverse complement strand
GCCTGCTGCTCTACCCATACCATAAATAGTACTGTCTATTATGTGTACTCCACAACGGATTGCTTCAAGTGAATTGGCAAAGGCCATCTGAAGGTTATTATGAGGATGAAACCCAACCTTGATATTTGGTATATCAAGCAGGGGCTCAAAGAGAGATTTTATCTGGTCCGGAAACATTGAACCATAACTATCTGCGATACAAACGTAATCCAGTACTACTTTCTTAACTAAATCTACAAGATACTTACGTTCATTTTCCGAATAATTTGCATACCCCATTACATTTAAAGAGACTTCATAACCCTTCTCCTTAATTTGCTCTAATAAAGTGATGGCCCCTTTTAAGTTATCTTTGTGAACGGCAATCCTCACCAGATCGACGACACTGTTATCTGCATCACAGAAGTCATCTATTTCTATCTTGCCATAATCTGCCATCAACGCGAGCTTTGCCCCAACAATATTATCGGTAGCCTCACGAATCTGCTCTTCCGGTGTAAACCGCCATAAACCATACTTTTTTCTGTCAAAATGTTTTTCTGTTCCCCTGAAACCAATTTCAACATATTCTACACCGCTCTTTGATAGCGCCCTATATACCTCCCGTACAAGTTTAGTATCAAATTCCCAATTATTGATATAACCACCATCCCTTATGGTGCAATCCAATACCTCAAATTCAGGTAATGATGTATTATTCATTTATTAATACTTAACCTTTCAAATAGTTTTTTAAGGTTTTTATAACTTTGTAAAATCATAGAGGAATCCACCATATAAGTAATATACTGAACACCACAATCGACCAGTATCTCTAAATACCTCTTGTCTCTTGCAAAAGAGCCACATGATTTGCCATTATTTTTTATGATCTTCACATTATCTTTTATTAATTTTATAACTTCAGGATCCTCAACCTCACCCGGTATCCCCAAAGACTGTGATAAGTCATATGGACCTATAAAAACAACATCAATTTCAGGAATAGTTATAATTTCATTCAAATTCTGTATCCCTTCAACCCCCTCTATATTTACGACCACTAGTACATTCTCATTATTTCGATGAGTATGATTTTCTGCTGCTGAGCCATACTTACCGGCTCTTGTAAATGGAGAAAGCCCTCTTTTTCCTTGAGGATGGTAATTGGAATATTCAATCGCCAGTTTCGCCTCCTCTTTTGTTGAGACATGCGGAATCTGCACACCGTGGGCTCCAATGTCTAATGCCCTTAAAATCAAATGAGATTCATTACCCGGCACTCGTATAATTGGTGCCATTCCCGTTATTTCAGCCGCTCTGACGATATTTTCTGCAGTCTGCATTTCAACAGGCCCATGTTCAGCATCTATTACTACAAAATCTATCCCACTATAGCCTATAGCTTCTACAAGTGATGGTGATGGTATTCCACTAAAAGTCCCGATGACGGTTTCTCCACCTCTCAATCTTTCCTTTAAATGAACATTTTGCATAACTTCAGCCTTTTTGCTTTTAAGTTAATAGAATAAATGTTTATTGTATACAAAGCAGTGAAATTAATTACTACTAAATGCCTTTAAATATTTACGATAGGCCCATTTCATTAAATCAAAGGCAAATAATTCAACTGGAAGCTTTATATATAAATTTCTAATCCGCCACATTATAATCCTCTTCATCAATTTACTCATAAAGTTGTCAATGTTTCTCAGCATAGCATAAACGAGCATTGCCTTGTTCAAAATTGTCGCAGTTTCTATACAACCATGCCAGACCCATGGCATCTCATCTATTTTTAAATACCCTTCTCCTGATAAATAGCTCTTCCAATCTTCAACCTTTTGCGGAACTTCTATACTGTAGTTTTTTATAATATTGTCAAAAATAGGAGAACCTGGGTAATACCTGAAAATAAACGGACCGGCTATGTCAACCTTCCGGTTAGCATCTATTAAATCAGCACAAAGCTTATATGTTTTTTCAGTATCAGCTTTTTCTTCACCTTCCAGACCTATAATAAAAGAGTATCTTGGAGTAATCATTGTCCCATCAAGCATTTTTGCCGAGTGAAGAATATTTTCAACCTTAATTCCTTTTTTAATTATGTCCAGTACCTTTTGTGAACCACTTTCTCCTCCCATCACAATAGACCTAAGGCCGCATCTTTCAAGTCTTAATACTAAATCTCTATCAATGTATTTATTATTAAAATAGTCAACTCGTGCCCATGCTCGCCAAAAGAATTTAAGATTTTCTCTCTCTATCAGATCTAAGAATTCAAACAACCTTCTTTTGTTAATAAAGAAATCTTCATCGTAGAATATAAAAGTATTTGCTCCGTAATTCTCTTGCAGTTTTTTGATCTCTTCAATTATAGAAGCTGCAGGCCTGAATCTATAACTTCTCTTCAATATAACATTTATGCAGAATTGACACTTGTAACAGCAACCAAGACCCGTTAAAACTGGCATGACATCCAGGCGTTCATTATTATTACCTGCAAGTTCTCTCTGATAAACGCTTTTCGAACTTAAGTAAAGCTCAATGTCTTCGAGTATACTGTAATCAATATGAGGAAGAGTTCCTATATCGTCAGATTCACTCGGTTCATTCAAAACAACATTCCCGGAATCATCCTTAAATCCTACACCTCTTACCTGCCGCAAGCCGATCTTTCCGTTTAAATAATCAATCAAACTCAATGTGGCATGATAACCCTCACCAGTAACCACTATATCAATATTAGGATTCCTGAGAGTCTGCTCCGGAAAAAGAATCGGATGAATTCCTCCCCATACAATTTTGATATCCGGATGTTTTGTCTTTATTAATTTTGAAAGGTCAAATGCTAAAGGAACCTGGCTGGTCATTACTGAAAATCCAACCATTACAGTACTCTTATCAATAGAATCCAATGTCCTTCTTAAATAATCACTCTTTACCGTACCATCTATTACCAGCACGGTAAGACCCTGGCTTTTTAGAATAGTACCGACTACCAATATACCAGTCGCAGGATAAATACTACCGGCACTTCGATAGTTATAATTTGTACTAGGCGGTAAATTAATTAAAATAACTTTTTGATCCATATTTTACTTAACAAATTTTATAGTATGATTAAAGCCGTCGCATCATAGCAAAAGGAGAAAATAGCATTCTTTTAATTCTCCTTGCAAATCCGTACACTCCTATTCTCTTTAATAATGTTACTAGACGTAATTTAATATTGTATGGATCCACCAGTATTGCCCAATTATCATAGTAATGCGAGAGCATTTTCTTCTGTTCCTCAGAGTATTTTAAAATCGTTTCTCGCCGTTCGTTAGAAAATCCCTGAAACCGCTCTTCGTCCACAAGCCCCTCCTTAAAACATTTATCACCAAGAACTGTCCCTTTATACGGATAAAAAATATTAACTCCACTTATTGTCGGGTTAAGCCGTCTATTTAGATTTATCGTATCAAGTATCATCTCTTCACTTTCTCCGGGAATCCCAATAATATTAATCGCAAGCGTTTCAAGTCCATGTTTATGGCACAAATCAAATGCATTGATAATATCCGCATTAGTCATTTTACGTCCCATTATTTCATTGCGAACCTTTTCATTGCCGGATTCAACACCAAACAGCACCTTGAAGCAACCCGCACCTTTAAGTAAGGAAAATAGGTGATCATTTGCCATTTCTACCCGAGCTTGAACCATGAACTTTTTCTTAATACGCTTTCTGTATTTTTCACAGAACTCTTCTCTCCATTCATTATTTAACCCAAAGATATCATCCAAAATCCATATAAAATCTATACGTTTGCTATATTTTTCTACCACTTCTTCGATTTCCTGGATACATGTTTCCGGGCTCCTGAATCGTGGATAATTTCTTTTTCTTTCATACAGTTCTGCAAGCGCATGATTGCTGCAATATGTACACATAAAAGGACACCCTCTAGCAAAGAAAAAAGGCGCGTACCCCAAATCTTCTACTGTTCTCCTATACGGGTATACCTCTTTATCAGGATGTGGAAGTAAATCTAAATCTGTTATAAGGGCTTTTAATTTATTCCGCACAACTACTCCATTTTGGACAAAAGCAAAATTATCAGTCTCATTAAATGGATCCCCTTTTTCTATCTTATTTAAAAATTCGATAAACGATAATTCCGACTCTCCCACAAAGAAACCATCTATCATTTTTGTTTCTAATATGGCATTTGTATTTATAGTTGGATGAACACCTCCGCAGACTTGAACAACCGAAGGAAGCAATTCCTTTATTAAAGATGCTATTTCTTTAACATAGTTGAACTGAGACGATACAGAAGAAAAACCGATTACCTCAGGGTTAAACGTTTTCACCTCATCCAATAAAGAGTGATACTCACTTTTATTAGAAACAATAATCACCTTGACATTGTGTTTTTCTTTTCTGGTAACACTTACAATTGAAGCCAATCCAAAGTGGTAATTATCATAATGAAATCCATTTATGTTCGGATAGACAAATAAGACGTTCATATAGCGACCCCATGCCTATCTAATTTAAATAACCGCATACATCTCCAATAAGTGAATATGTTTTCACTTTCATAGTTCATGAATCAATCAGCCTTTCTGACATTCTTAAATTTTATTCTCCATCACTTCTATAAAGAAATATGGATTATTTACCTCGTAAATAACACTGAGAATATTTTTATTAATCCTATTTTTTCTCTGTGCCACTTATGTATTCAGCATGTCAAACACCTATTCAGGTAATTATTATAATCCTGCTCAACTTTTTCTGGAAAAGCATAGCGATCCCAATCGTTTGGGCTAATTTCTGATGATAATCCTTTAGTAATAATAGTCTCTATGTTCTCTTCTAAAGCCTTCCGACTACTAATGTAGTAAAGCGGAAATGGTTTAAATGATTTATTTTTAAGAACGAGTGCATTGTAATGTTGATACCTATCCCACTTGTCATAAAGCAATACTGGTATTCTGTTTACCAAGGCTTCCTCAATAACTGTTGAGGAAAAACTAATAACCAAATCTGTCATAGACAATTCATCTTTTATTGTTCTATCACTTATTGTATATGATTTTGATTTGGGCAAAAATGCAAACACATCCTTCTTCTTAAGATTATTATAAAAATCAGGATGTAGTTTAATAATTAACTTTACATTACTTATACCATCAATAGTATTAATTAAATCACTTAGTGACGATATAAATTCATCACCATGTTCAACGCCCCAAAATTTCGTTCCACCCCTGAATTTAAGTGTAACGGCATGAAGAATATTTATAGTCTTACCAGAATGAAATAATTTTGATCTTCTACTAAATATCAATGGCCCAGTTATGATATTTTCTGATGGGTGCTCATAATGGTCTAAAAATTCCTTTGCCAGTGGTGTTTGAACGGCGACAGATGGATATTTGTTTAGTATAACAGATTCACCTATATTTCTATTAACTATCTCTTCTATCTCATTCTTCGGAGGAACAACAGTTCCATGGGATATACAAAGAGCATTTAAATCACTATTCCTACAGAGTTCACCTAAAACATACGTTAATTCACGACTCGAATAAGATAAGCTCAAGTTTGGCCTGATTGCATCAATCAAGTATGACATTTGGTAGGATTTTTCTATCAAATTTTCAGTACTTTTTGTAATTCCAACTAATATTTTCTCCTTCATTATCTCAAAATATTTGAAGTTTCTATATGTAAAAAGGCTTTGGTTTCTTTCTATTTGACTAAAAAAGGAATCTATATTCTTTTCCTCGACAGTATCAATCCTTTTTGGTAACTCTTTATATCTAACAAAATAATCTACATCATGGCCACCTCTTATTTGAAGTCTTTTAAGTATCGAGACAGAGTCATCATGAAGCAAAACCACTTTAACCGAGTTGTCCCGCCTCTTAATTTCCTTACATACTCTGTCAAGATTATAACCAAGTGATAAAACCAGCAACGTTTTACTCATTTTTAGTGCATCAAGCTTATCAAACCCACGTAATATTGATTTAGCCTCTTTGTATAATCCCTGAACCATTGAGCGAATATGTATAAAAAATGTTTTTGACTTGATTTTTAAAATTGAATTAAAGGTTCTACTATGATAATTGCGCAACGGCTTGTCATCGTTTATATTTTTTACTGAATACCCTAATTCTGAGCATAATTCAGTAACGACTGATGAAAGATAATGTTCATTTTTATTAATATACGGCCCCAAATAATTATTACTTTGATTTTCAATCGAGAGTATCTCTGTAGGTTGAATTTTATTTACAACATTAGTAACTATTTCAATTAGCCACAGAATATGGTTCATCAAAAGTCTAATCAAAAAAATATACCAATTCTTATGACACTCAATATTAAGTTCGCTTTTTACCTGTAATTCTTTATTCAGGAATTGAACAATAGCATCAGACTTCAATAAGCAATTTCTATGTGATTCATTATTAAAGTAAGCAAGTGTATTTTGATATTTTATCTTTCTTTTCATTAATACAACCTGAACTTCTGTGGAAAGAGCGATGATGTTAAACTCTAATAATTTCAATTTATTCTCTTGCACATAATCAATGAAAGCATTTAGTTCATCTATGTATTCAATAAATACAAGTTTCATTAGTCAGTTAGTTTCCTTATATCTGAAGCGATGAATTCTGCAACTCTAAAATCCTGCTCTGTATCAATATCCATCGCCTCTATTTCGTCTACATACAACATGTAAGGATTTTCTCCAATTCGACATTTATGTTTAAATAGTGCCTCTCTTCGGATTGCATACAATCCGGTTGTCTCTCTTGTGATCGGCGTGGCATCTTGTGAACGAGGCAGTACTTTGGGGTCATAATTTACAGGTTTATCGTTATACCAGAACCATGAATAGATCTCAGTTGCTGTAAACAAAGAATCGTATTCAATCTTAGATATCATTATTTTATAAGCTTCGTGAATTGTTTCTGACTGAAGCAATGGGGCAGTAATAAAGAGTTGAAAATATATATCAGCATCAACCATATTTGCTTCATACACCAATAAATCATTACCATTTGCCGAATCAGCAGCCAGTTCAGGTACACGTTCAATTACTCCCCATCCCATCCCTGTTGCATATTCTGCTATTTCTGCACTATCTGTATCTATAAATATCTCATCAAAAGGAGAATCTATCAATTTCTTCATAAAGAACCTATAAAGTGGTTCACCACAAAAGGAGCGAAAATTCTTTGATTTCACCCTCTTACTCTTTTCTTTAATTGGAATGATTGCTGCTACTTTCATATTTATTCCTTTTTAAAACAAACCATACACTACAGTAATCTATACTTCTGATACCTTATAACATTTGAGTACTTTCCCACACTTTTGAATCTGCCAGTGTAAATAATTACCCATACTTACCTTAGTGATTCGATATCAAACTGAAGCCTTTTAACATTGAGATCTTTATCTACATATACATAGTCTACCTTTTCACCCATTCTAACATTACTAACAATATGTTTTATTGCATCAGCTTCAGTATTAACAGTAACTGTCTCAATGCTTCGTATTTTACTAACCATATCACCACTAAAATCATCCCATGATCTACTTGAATATGTTTTTGCAAGTTCTGTTTCCATAAAATCTTCCTGAAACATTCGAATATTCAGAGATCTTAAATCTCCTCCGTCAATCCAATAATGGTTTCTGACGAAAGGATGGAAAACTATAGCATTTTCAGTGTAGTGCCCGATAGCCCGGTTAATATCTTGAAAGACTCTATGGTGAAGACGCAGATATTTTTTAGGTTGAAATGCCGACTGATAAACATCATTAAACCCGTTCGGTATATTCACTAAAGCCATAAATAACAAGAAAATCAATAGCACTAAACCTATTTTCTTAAATTGTTTTCCCTTACTTACTAATTTAAAAATAAGATCAGACAGAAAAACGCTACTGAATATTGCTATTGAATTCGCAATATCAATTCTGTTAAAGACAAAAACAAACACAATAAATAATGTAATGAACACACACAAATATGGATATGTCTCTGATCTAATATTTCTAATAATGAAATAAATCAGGAAAGGAACAACTATTAAAGCTGACAAACCTATAACAACAAATACGTATTTTGCAATCCGCTTTATTTTCTGCTTAAATAACCATCTTTCCTGCACAGTCGTCAAGTTATCTTGCATATATGATTTAAAATATGTCCTGAATCTTGATTCTACTATTGAAAGATTAACAAGCCGCATCATCAAATCTCCAGTCCTGACCACTAAAACAGATAAGGTCCTGGGTGCATAAGTTGATCTCATTTCATTAGTCTGCAGGGATTTTTCTTCATTTGAATCATCTGCGACATGACCTTTATAGTCAGGATCTTGTTCACGCAAGTCAATTAATTTTTCTTTTAGCTTGTCTATATTCTGTGTTCTATTAAGGAAGATTGGAAAAGCCTTACCAGTGAAACAAAAAGTCCCAAGACCATACACACTGACAGCCAACATCACTATCACAATTAAGCCCAATCCTACCTGAAGGCTAACTCTCCTTCTTAGCAACTCAAGCAGTGCAAAAACCCCTAGTACAACGGGCCATGCAAACCCGCTTTCAATGTTATGCAGAGTGAGAAGAATAAATAGGAAAACATATAATAAATAGATTCTCCTCTTATGCTTAAAATATTGTAAAGCAAAATGGAGCGCAATTACACCCGTTAATGTATCTGTTACATGGCTATGAAAACAGTTCCATGCCAATGCTTTAAAGCACACACAATAGCTCAATGAAAACAAAACACCTGATAGAAGTGCCACTTTTCTATCTTGATGTGTGTCCATAACAATCATAAAGACCATACATGCCGTTCCAATATGACAGAGCAGAATGATAAAATGGAAGAACTGCGGAGAAGGATATATTTTGTAAATTATCGTATTAATAAAATAAAAAACAGGAATGAAGTGCCCATCTGTCCTTGGCTCTAATATGTCCAACACTACTCTCGAAAACGGAGAAATTGATAGCTTGGTTAAAAAGAGATTTAAAAATTGGTAATCGTCACTGAAGTTCCCGGTATTCCAGGTAAAAACAATAAGCGGCAGATTAACAAGCAATAAAAAGGCAAAAACTGTTCTTTTTTTAGAAGCTATAAAATCAATAGCAGCGTTTAATTGCGACATTACCGGAAATCCCCTCTTTCCCAAACTAAAGGTTTATTTCTTAAAAAGATAATCAACTGCCCTCATAATAATCATTTTTAATTGATTTATGCTCTTTATCTCCATAAGCATTCTGAATAATATATGAGGCCGAAGATAAAACTCAAGGAAAGCTTTGCGTTGTAGTTGTTTTAATTGCTCTTTAGTTATTCCTCTTGGTGCATAAGAAACTTTGGAATAAAATAAGGTCCCCCAATCAGTTTGGTCAATTTCTCCGGACTCAACTAATCTCTTCGTTGCCTCTGTGCCGGGAAGAGGTAAAAAATTGCTGAAATGAGCACGTTTCAATTTTAATCTTTTTGCAAACCGAATAGTGGCATTGATATCATCAACCGTTTCACCTGGGTAACCTATAATAAAAAAACCGCTTGGTTCTAATCCTACCGCATTTATTAAATTGACTTTTTCCTCAATAAGCTCAAGTGTTAATCCCTTTTTCATGGTATCGAGTATACGCTGTGACCCCGATTCAATACCTACAGTAAAAGCATACGCGCCTGTATCTTTCATCACCTGAAGTGTTTCTCTGTCAAGCTGATTTAAACGCAAACCATTTGGAAATGTATAGCTTATATCTAAATTTCTATCCTTAATCCCCTGGCAGAATTCAAAGACTCTATTCTTATAAAAATTAAACATATCGTCTATGATATGAAACTCTCTAACACCGTAATCATTGTAAAGCATAACCATTTCATCCATAACGTGGCCCATACTTCTATTACGCAATTTATGCCCCATATTCACCCCGCTACCGCAGAAAGTGCACAAATAAGGACAACCACGAGTCGTTGAAATTGGAGCGATAGGAAATCTTTTATAAAAACCCCCTTGAGGACTACCATCATAAGAAGCCGGTGGCATTAAATCCCAAGCCTGAAACCCTAAGCAATCTAGATCTTCAGTCCCGGCCCGGGCATTTGTGCGAATAGAAGATCCATCTCTCCAGATTAGACCGGGAATATCGTCTAATAGGACCTTCTCGTCCCCCAATATACGTCGTACAAGCATTGGCAACCCAATTTCACCTTCACCTGCAATCCCGAAGTCTGCCCCCTTTATTTCTTCAAGTACCGTCATTGACGTAGCAGAAACATGTGCACCACCAATTAATATTACGGTCTCTGGACTCACCTGTTTTAATATTTCAATGCTTCTAACAACAGAATCAAAATCATATGAGAAGATCTGAAAACCAACAATCTGTGGTTTCCAGATCTTGAAACGCTCCTTTAAATCATCAAATGACAATCTCTCTTTAATACAATCCATGATTACAATATTAGTGCAGTCATGCTGTCTTAAAGCTGTTGCCAAATAACCCAGGCCGATTGGTGGTACCAGATAATGTGTATGGCTTATTGGCACAATCAAGACTATTTTCCCTGTAAGCTCCTTAGCGTTAGAGAGTGCCATTTTTCTCTCCGTAGCAAATAAGAAATGATCCATATTTCTTCGCAAATGGAAGAATACCCATAAACCGTTCTAGAATATTATAGATAGGTAAAAGTAGCCTCCCTACCCTGGATTCCACAGTCTTAAAGGTAACACCGCCTATACAATGAGTATCAACGTTTATAAATCCAGTAGTTTTCATTAACTTGTTTAAGTCTTGTGCATAAAGAAGCTTTTCATTTTCAGTCTTACCTACTGTAGAAAAAAATGGTGATGATGGATCTCTATAAAGCCACATGAATGGATTTATCTTATTCGGATCATACGATATCATACATCCCCCCTTTTTTAAAACCCTATATCCTTCAGCTAAACATTTTTTTTCGTCCGGAAAGTGATGTAAAATACCCGAAAATACAACTAAATCAAAATAGCTTTCTTCAAATTGAAGGTTTTCAGTGTCTCCAACAATGAACTTAATTTTTTTTTCATTTTTTTTTGCTAAGTTAATTGCATTCTCAGAAATATCTAATCCAAACAACTCAGCATCGGAATCTTGAAACAATTTCCTGGTAAAAGCACCAGTTCCACATCCCAAGTCGATTGCTCTTCTTCCCTTTAATAATCTATTTCCGATTAATCTTCGAAAGTCTCGAATTATCGTGTCATACCCATTTTGTGTAAGAACATCATATTCCTTTGATTCTGTCCACTCATCAAAAAATGCTCTTTCTTCAAACTTATTCTGCATGCTTATCCAATTTCCTTTTGACACGGTCGTTTTGTAGCTTTTCTCCACACCAAACGTACTAGCATTTTCCAATAATTCGGACCAGTCTTAAATATTTGAAAGGTAGAAAAACCCATATCAACAGATCGATTTACCCAGGAAATAGGTACCTCAACTACTCGATAACCTAATAGTACCGGTTTTAAACCTGTCTCTACATTTGCTGCAAAGTCATATGATTCTATCTCAAGCCTCTTTGCGACCTCACATCGAAAAAGCTTCAAATTGTTGGACAAATCACGAAAACGTATACCAAGTAATAAATTAGCTAAGAAATGAAAGGCGCGATTAGCTATTATCTTTGTAAAACCATAGTTAATCAGGACAGATTCACGTGAAAACCTTGATCCAATAGCCACATCAGCGCCAGTGACAACGACATCAAACAAGTCCCTCATTTCCGGAATAATATGCTGAAAATCGCTATCCATTATTAAAACATATTTGCCACCAGCCGCACAAATACCGTCACGTAATGCACGACCGACACCATTAGGAGGAGTACGCCTTATGAGGCGTATGCGATTGTCTTGTTTTGACAGATCCTTTGTTACTTCAGCAGTTTTATCACTTGAATTATCATCAACTATAATAATTTCAAAAATATATTTATCCAAAAACCCTCTTAAACCTTTTATTAACGGTGGAATATTCATCTCCTCATTGTGACAGGGGATAACAAATGAAACCTTTTTATAAAACATCTCGTGCTTACACAAATCTACTGCTGGTTCTTCCTGATCTGTCAATACCGGGTTTCTTGCCCAGATACATACCGAACCGGCGAAATTCCTTATATAAGGGAAATTTTCCATTATTATGCTTATATGCTTTGCCGGCCATAACAAGAATTTAGGAATTGGTGCATAAAGAAAATCATAAGGTAATGCATTAATCTGGGTATATCCAATTTCAGAAAGAATAGAAAATACCTCAATACGATTTAATGATCTCGTATTCAATTTATCTTTACAAAATATTGACAATATACGTCGACCTATCCTATGAACCTGAAAATAAGGATTCCATGGGTTTGGTTCAAAAACGAGAAGACCTCCACCAGGTTTAATAAATGACCTGATGTTATGAAATATTTGGTTACGGGATTCACCTTCTAAAAGATGCCAGAAAACAACATAGTCAAATTGTTTTCCTTGTAGAGAGTCAGGGAAATGGTTTAAAACAACAATTTCAGCATTGAAGCCTCTCAGTTTATTACTTATCTCATTTTTATACTTTGTTGAGAAAATACCTGCAGTAATTTCACACTCGTTATTAGTTATTTCAACAAGTGCTTGAGTAAACAAACCGTCACCGGCACCTATTTCAAGAATCTTCTGCCCCGGCAGGACATGAAAAAGATGTCGCATAACGGAAGCACGCCATCGCACTCTATAGTTTACAAAAGGATCATATTTCTCCCAATAAACGGTTCGATCTTCTTCTTTTTTCGCAAGTCGTGCTGTTAAAGATATTTCCATAAGGTTTAATAACTGTATATTCACATATTACAACGAGAGATACCGCTGTTATACATCTCCCCAAGCAGCCTTGTCAGGTTATATTCTTGCTTCCAGTCCGGGAAATGTGACTCAATTTTTTGTAAATTACTAATATACCAGATATGGTCGCCTATTCTATTTTCTTCAACATGTGTCCATTTAAGCTTCTTTCCCGTTAACTCCTCGCAAAGTTTTATGGCCTCAAGTACAGAACAATTACTATAACGACCACCTCCTATGTTATAAACCTCTCCTTTACGCGGATCCAAATAAAAATGATATAGGGCATTTACCAAATCGTAACTATGAATATTATCTCTCACCTGTTTACCTTTATAACCGAAAATTGTATAAGGCTCTCCATACATACAACATTTCATAAGATAGGACAAGAAGCCGTGAAGCATTGCTCCGGAGTGGCCGGGGCCAGTTAGGCATCCACCCCGATATACGCCAGTTTTCATATTAAAATAACGACCATACTCCTGTACCAGTATATCTGCCGCTACCTTTGATGCCCCAAACAGTGAATGTTTTGATTGGTCGATACTCATTGTTTCATCAATACCATCAAAATATTTATGGTTTTTGTCGATCTCCCATCGAGTTTCATGTTCAACAAGAGGAAGGCTGTTCGGTAAATCTCCGTACACCTTATTTGTAGATGTAAAAATGAACACAGCATCAGGACAATATTGCCTTGTCATTTCAAGGAGATTCAATGTACCATTTGCATTAACGGTAAAGTCTGTAAATGGATCCCGTGCGGCCCAATCGTGTGAAGGCTGTGCAGCTGTATGAATTACTAATTCAATATCCTTATTATATTTCGAAAATAACTGTTCAATCCGCTGCTTGTCACGAATATCCATATCATAGTGAACATAACCACATATTTCCTCTTTCAGTTTATCACGATTCCAGCTTGTAGAAGCACCTTCACCAAAGAACACTTTACGCATATCATTATCAACACCCACTATCTGAAACCCTTTTTCTGCAAAAAAGCGCACACTCTCTGACCCTATAAGTCCTGCCGATCCCGTTATAATAGCTGTCTTCATTAACTGTTACCTGAAACTGGCTTTACCCCCTCTTTTCTTTCAAATCACTTTACTCTACCAAGAATAGTATACCTGTCCGGTAATACAAAATAACGGTGTATCCCGTAAAAGCAATACCATAGTTACTTACCGCAATATTATAATTAATGGTACTGATCTATTGAAGAGTACTGTTTTCACCCATAGCTGCTATAGTAATAACAGCACCTTTGAGCTTTCCATTATTATGTTTCTGGTATTAAATGGTTGTTGTATTCCCGGAGCCCTTGATAGCAATCTGGACATACCGCCTTATACTGTATTGATACAATTAAAATCAACGATATTCTCTCTTCCCCAAAGCTCAGCGTATTTCTGGTTTGCAAATTCTATTGCTTCTTCCCTTTTCTTACCTTCTCTGATCTTTACAAATAGCCAGTTAATGTACTGACCAATTCTCAGTGACGCATTACCATCTTTAAAGGGATCCCTGTCCTTCACCCATGCTGATAAATCCCCGAATCCAGGAATACTTTCCGGATTATCTCTGAATTGTTTAATTGCACAAGACAGGTTATCGATATCATCAAATACTATCTCACCATAGCCAAGTTTATAAACAGGGTTTGAGTAGAGTTTTTCCAGGTCTAAAAACACCGCTCTTACTCCTGATAGATGAGATTCTAACGCAGTTGTTCCGCCATACAAATGACACACACTCAAATCCGCAATCTGTGCTGCTTCTGTAGGATAATGGTCAGTATGATAAGATCCGCTATCAATACAAATACATCTCCCACTTGCCTTGGCCTTTTCAATCATGCTCTTTATTGAAGGGATTTCATTATAAAGGCTTTCAGGACGACTTGGTTTAAGTACCAAACCAAGCGTTTCATCTTCGAGCATTGTGTCTATAATATATTCATAAGTCTCAGTCACCATTTTGTTTGAAATCACGTGCATTCTGTCAGGTGCAGGAGTTTCATCAAAATAGCAGATAATAAATTTGACACCTTTGTCAAGCAACTGTCTCCTTAACTTAAGCGAATCTTCCTTTACCTCTCTAAATGCATAGTCAGTTATGTAACCACAGTATATGAAATTAGCCACTTGAGAACGACTATACTCCCAAGTCCATCTATATGCGGAACCAAAAGAGAATACTATATCACAACCATAACTGAGGTGAATTGAAGAATCCATTCCACTCGAATATTGATATGAAACACTAACCCCACCACATTCTCTTAAAGCCAGGTTTTTTGGAACATAAGCCTTTTGATGATCGTCTGGACTTACATGAATTTTAATATTATTAGAATCAAAGAAATCGTACCAATAGGAATATTTTAAAACAAAATAAACCATATTAGTGAGATAAAATAAAGAAACAAAATTCCTTTTAAAAGCACACGAGAGATAACCTTTAAAAACCATCATGATAAGTTGCTTTCTAAGCTGTTTATATTTATTGCCCGGATTCCAAACAGGTATACTCTTTGAGTCTGTTGCCTGGTTTGACAATGCAATAGATCGAACTTTTTCTTTGTTCAGTATTTCTGATATCCTTTCTGTAGCAGGCACGTCTGTTCTACAAAAATACAAAAACATCTGATCATAAGGCACATCAGACTTCAAAAACCAGAAGAAATCGCTCCTATTTTTTAAACCAAATGTAACCGTCTTTCCCGTATACCATGCACCTATAAGTGGCGCTTTTTTATCAGTAATTTGTGATGGAGTTTCTTCTATTTTATTCTCGTTTTTATTACTACACTTTCCCGTAACATTCAACCTGGATCTAATCTTTGCGAGAATAAAGTTTGTTGCAAGTGAGAAGAAGTGAAACCAGGAGCGATCTATACCTGATCCATATTTTACCGGCTTCATATTCAACCCGGTTATGTAATGTGATAAATAGCTGAACCAGGGCCCCTTCTTAAGAAAAAGTACTACAGGTTTATTATCCGAATTTACTCTATTTCCAGCATACCATTTAGTAACATTTATAAAGGCTACTATGTCATGTATATCATCGTAAAGGGCCTTTTCTAAGAAAAAAATAATTTTACTGTAATCAAAATAATGACTGAATTTTCTTAGAAAAAAATTATTGGCAAACTCCCTATCACTAATCTCATAACAGATATTGTTTATGTCTATTCCCTTTATCTTTAGAAGAGTACATTCACCCTTTTCATCTCTTACATCAGTGATACGAATATCTATCAATTGTGGTTCACATTTTAAAACACCTAACATCCCAAATATTTTTGCAATGGCACTCACATTCGCAGTGGTATTGAAATAGAAAATATGCGAATACTTAATCCCGGAACAAATAATTGATAACAGGGAGAACAATGATAGTCTGTCGACGTAAATGCTGCTCATATATATTCCATGCTAAATCAGATATTATTATACAACCAATTTGATCATGTTAAGTTCTCTCTAATAAACCTGTTCACATCTTTTCTTATACGCGGTTCAGCAATTCCACGAAAACTAATAATGCCAGTGTAAAACCACGTATTCTTTTAAGTACGACAGAATGGTTCATTCTTTCTACATCAATACTAATATCTTCATACACCGTATCCCTCTTCAAAAGGTGGATAATGTGTTGAATCTCCTCTTGAAATGTAGCGGATATCCTGTTTCTATTCTTTTGATGATGCTGTAATCGTCGGGTTTTGTACTCGTAACTTTTCTCATTTTAGCTTTTCCACTAAAGATTTATATGATATTGTTTCAACGGAAGATATACATGCTACTCACACCAGACAGCATGTCTCAATTCCCACTCACCATTTTCTTTCTTCCATAAATGAGGAGACCGGAACTCGTCACAAAGTTCGTGAAAATGCTCAGGCTCCATACCGATATGACCCACGATCTCATTAAAATATTTTTCTGGAAACTCTCCATCAAAGCGTTTAACTAAAGCGATTCCTTCTTCCCGTGTTATATGCTTATTACGAATTTCTTGTGAGGCATCGTATGTTGCGCGACCTAGTCCAAATTTAATGTAAGTTGTATAGTAATGGAATCCGTCTATACGATCATCCAGGCTGTTGTACTTGCTGTATGTCCCTTCCGTTCTAGCCGGATTTGCCTGAAAACCTGCATGCTCAACGCTATAGTAATATGCTTCCTGAGGTGTCCACTTCAAATAATACCCTAAATATTGTACCTCAATGTTTGCCTTTTCTATTTCGTCAGACCCTGCAGGTAAATACGTCAAAATATCATTCAAAGTAAATCTATACTTATCAATAAGCTCCTGAACGGGAACACCTCCCAGATATATCTCTGACATATGCTTCATAGTATAATACGATTTATCCCTGAGAGATGTTGAATTATCAGCAATCGGATTGCCGTATTCCGCTTCATTCTCACCATAAAATATCAAAGGTATCTCGTACTTGCACGCTATCTTCGGAGCAAGGTTTTTCTGCCCGAGGATAAAAGGCTGGAAGGGATGAAGCAGGTTTTCAATAGCCAGTTTAGTAAGAGTTGAATGTACCTTACCATTGTAATTAAATGAAATATTATCAAAGCCGCCAACATTAATCCAGTTGCGAAAGTTTTTTAAGCCGACATCAGTATATACTATGGGTGGCCATGTAATGGTTAACGGGTGCATTCCGTATTTGTATTTCAAGATATGAGATGCGTAAACACTATCTTTACCACCACTTCCCGGTACGATACAGTCATAATGACCATCATTTCTCCGATGCTTATCTAGGAGCTTCATGAGTTCCTGTTCGCGTAATGCCCAGTCAATTTCCTCTTTTTGTTCTGCGAACCGACATGCGTTGCAGATACCCTCTTCATCAATATGCAAGGTCGCATGCTTTTCGCCCTTTGTATGCTTGAACTCTGGTGTTGACGAAGGTCTTTGGTTAGACATTACACATCGGTTGCAATATATAACCTTTTCAGGCAATCCATATTTTATTTCCAGCTTTTCTGACATTCAGTTCCCCTTTGACTGTTCATTAATAAAAGATGCCAATTTACTATATATTTTTAAACCCTGCAAACCACTACGTTCAGGATGAAACTGGCAAGCAAAAATATTTCTACTCTGCAAACTGGAGCAGAACTCTACATTCCCATATTGTGTATTTGATAGAATAATATTTGAATGTTCCGGTTTAACATAAAACGAATGGACAAAGTACATAAATTCTCCATCAGGCAAACCCTCAAGTACAGAGGAGTTCCATGAATTACAACGGATATCAATATTTCTATGAATGCGACCCCACCCAACATGTGGCACTTTAAGACGTTTTTCAGAAATACCAACAGGATTATCAAAGCGGATAACGGATCCTTTAATAATTCCTAATCCCTGATGGCTTCCAAACTCCTCACTTTCATCCATCAATAGATGCATCCCGAGGCAAATCCCTACAAATGGCTTAGAAGAGATTGCAACATCTTTAAGGACATGAATTAAATCCAGTTTTCTAAGCGACTCTACTGCATCTCCAAAAGCACCTACACCAGGCAAAATCACTGCATCTGCTGAAAGAATTTCCTGCTTATCGGCGGTAATACTCGCTTGCATACCAACGTTATTACAGGCATGTTTAACGCTAAAAAGATTACCTACTCCGTAGTCCACAATTACAACGTTTGGTTTATTCGGCTCAATCATTTACTGCTTTCGCAACCTGGCACCGACATTCCAACCCATTTTGAGTTAAATATTCTTTTATATCCATGATTGCTGTATCCTGTATTCTTGAAGAAATACTTCTATTTCTTAGGTATTCAGTATTGCCTTCACCTGAAAAGCTTTCCTCTGTTTCATATTGTTTTACAAAATTGTAATGTAAAATTGATGCCATGCTTACTGCGTCTGCCTTACCTTCGGTAATTACATCGTTTACGTGAGATATTTTCCCTGCTCCTCCACAAGCAATAACCGGAATTGGTACCGATTCAGATACCTTCCTTGTCAGTTCCAAATCAAAACCCTTCCCTGTCCCTTCCCGATCAATAGAGGTAAGCATTATTTCACCGGCACCGAGTTCAACCACTTTCAATGCCCAATCAAATACATCAACACCTGTTTTCTCGCGACCATTGTCAGTATACGCTTCATAAAAACCATCAGATTTCTTAATGGCCTCAATAGATACCACAATAGTAGATGAACCAAATCTTCTTGATGCTTCTTTAATCAGTTCAGGCCGCTGAACAGCCGCTGTATTAATGGAGACCTTGTCTGCACCAGCTTCCAAAACAGTCCTGATATCATCCAATGTTCTCAAGCCTCCACCAACAGTTAAAGGTATGAAAATCTTTTTAGAAGTCCTTTCTATTGTGTGTAATAAACTATTTCTTCCAAAAAGACTCGCAACCACATCCATATAAATAAGTTCATCTGCACCATTTTCATAGTAATACTCTGCAAAATGCTCAGGTTTTCCCAGAACCCGTAGTCCTTCAAGGTGAATACCTTTAACAAGGTTTGGTCCCTTAATATCCAGACGGGGAATTATTCTTATAAAACTCAAAATTTATAATATTTTATCTACGGTTTAGTAATGCTTCCGCAAGTATTAAATCTTTTCTTGTATCTATATCTACAATCACTTCATCATTGATTAATGGTTTAAATCTAGTTCCAAAAATCGAATACCTTTTCTTTTGGTCATAAGGCAACTCTCCCCTGTATCTCCTGAAAAACTCATCTTTTTTAAATATAAGTGTATGTCCATCATGAATCATCTTCTGAGGCAAGGATTGCCTTCTATAATGACTCTCTGCCACGAGAGGAAGGAGTTTTTCATTATAATCAAACATCCACTCAGGATGAAACTTTTCCACATTCTGCATACTGATCACAGCATCGTAATCATTATTTTTCTGCAAATTATTTAGTGCCTCGCAGAACAAGTCTGGATAACGAGTAGGTATATTCCCATAAACAAGGCTGCAATATTCACTGTCCTGTCCATTGCTTTCAATAGCATCCGCTAAAGCGTCGTCAATCTTGCTTTCATCTGCACAAAACTTTGGAACACGTTCAATATAAGTGATATGTTTTTTCTTACAATATTCTATCAATATTTCAATATCTGTTGAAACAACCGTTTCGACGTGCTCCCCCAGCGACAACGAATATTCAATAGCATATTCAACAACCATTTTATCGTTTATCTTTGTAACACATTTATTGTTTAATCCTTTACTACCCGCTCTTGCACAGACAACTGATAATATCTTAGCCATATTCTATATAAATAAATTAAAAAATATCAATGCCACCGTGTGTTGCACGATGTTTAAGCAAAACTTCGTCTTTCAAATAATCATCAATGAGATTACCAAAAAGAGCGGTTAGTTTCTTATTGCATACTTGAACAGAATCAGGTTTTACTCTCACACACACATCATCTATCATTTCCTGCCTTTTTGCTATAAGCTGTTCATCATTAAAAGCGTCAGTCAGGTTTACAACAAAGTCACGGGCATCTTCAAGCTTTAATATAAATTCGTGAATTCTTTCTTTGTTTATAGTACCAGTAGAAACGGCTAAATCGAACAGCTTTGTTCCAGGATAAGGCGTCGCAAACATTATTGACTTCAAAGGAATTTCATTTTTGACACAAAACTCAACTGTTTCTTTACAGGATTCGTCATCTTCACCCGGCATTCCAATTATGAAGGACACCGGAAGCATCATGCCAAATTTCCTATTTATCCTTATCACATTTTCCATCTGTTCTAAAGATGCGATCTTGTTCATACTTTTAAGCATACGAGGAGAACCGGATTCAAATCCGTAGGAGATCGAGACGCATCCAGCATTTCTCATGACACTAACAATATCATCTTTCACCAGATTCACCCTACCTGTACAAGACCACAATAAGTCAGGAATATGTTTACGCACTTGTTCACAGAACTCGTAAACTCTATTTTTTCTTGCCATAAATTCATCATCCTGGAAAGACACAAAGTCAATACCATAATTCTTTTTTAAATATTTCAGCGTATCAATGATAAAACCCACAGAGTGTGCCCTAAAGTAACTGCCCCATGGTTGATAGCAGAACGTACAACTAAAAGGGCAACCCCTGCTCGAAATAAAATCAACATCTCTACCAAACCCGATGATAGGGTTGGACAGGTATATTTCCATAGGAAGAAGATCGTAAGCAGGAATAGCACTTTCTGTGTCTAGATCGATTAATATATCTGGTTTTCCGGAAAATGATATTTTGCCATTTACCTTATAGTAGAATCCCTTGATGTGTATTAAATCTTCCAGCTTATTATTTTTCAGTTCTTCAAGCAGATCAACTATTACTTTCTCGCCTTCTCCTGCACATATGACATCAACTTTTGAATTTTGTAGTAAAAGCTCAGGAACTGACATTGCCGCACTACCTCCGGCAATTATTACTGCGTTACGATTTACTTTCTTTATTATATCCGCATATATTATTATCCTCTTATAAACTGGTATCTGACCGCCAATGAGGACAACATCGAACTTTATAGATTGAATTATTGACCTGACCTGATCTTCGTTATAACGATGTGCATTGATATCGACAAATTCAGGTGTTATGCCCATCTTTTTTCTGATAATACTTGCCAGAATTGCCAACCCATGTGGTATATGCCTGGGTTTGTCTGTCAGTCTAATAGGTGGATTTAAAATTAATATTTTCATAAAATATGTTACTGTTAACAATTGCTATCAAATATATTTTATCCCTCCTGCAGCAAGGAATAATCAGAATTCTATATATCCCCAATCTCCTTTAAATTGTTCTTGTACTCTTCCCATTGCCCAATATCCATCCATCCGTCATGAATAGGATAGACAGATACCTTCCCCTTCTTTGAAATATCCTCAATCAGCGTATTCATATTAATGGATTTATTTTCCGGTATCATACCAATGATTTCCGGTTCAAGAATGTAAACACCTGTATTGATAATCACATCATAATTAGGCTTTTCTACAAAGCTCTTTAAAATACCATCGTCCAATTCCAGAATTCCGTAAGGTACTTTCACTTCTTTGTGACATCCTATTAGTGTTATAAGATTATTATTTTCCTTGTGCCATTTTATAATATCCGTATAGTCTGCATTTAAAATTATATCGCAGTTTAAGACAAAAAATGGTTCGTTAATTTTTCCCTTTAACAGTGACAGGCTACCAGCAGTTCCCATAAAGTCATCCTCTTCAACCCAATCTATTTTGTAAGGAAAGTTATTCTCCCTGAGAAACATTTTTATATATTCTTTTTTGTAATTAAGCGTAAAGATAAAATCCTGGAAGCCCTGCCGGTAAAATTTCTCCATTATTATCTCTATTATTGGCTTATCACCAATAGGGATTAAAGGTTTTGGTAATATTTTTGTAAAAGGGTCAAGCCGTGTTCCTTTTCCCCCTGCCATGATTATGACTGGATTTGTATAAGTCTGATTTTCCCCCACAGACTTCTTCTTACCAAAAATATCTGTCCATAAAACTGCATCAATAATATGATTGTTTTTATCTAATACGGGGATTTGCTCAATCTTTTCCCTAAGCATTATTCTTTCAGCTTTTTCTTTTTTATCAGGCTCATCACAAAAGAAAAATGTAAACTGTTTAAACATTACCTTTTCAACTTTATCACTAAATTTAAACCCGTTAATAAGGCCTCTTCTGATATCGCCATCTGTAACAGTTCCCAGAAGTTTATCATTTTCATCCGTAACAAAAAGAATCTTCTCTGCAGTATCGTTGAGCTTCTGCATGGATTCCTTCAGGTTTGTATTAACAGAAACTAAAAGAGATTTAAATTTGGCTTTATTCATAAGGTCAACATTACTTTACGTTTATTTCATAAAACTGTTTTTCGGGCATGCCAGATAGTGGAACCACCCTGAGAGTCTCAACTATTTTGTCGCTCGTATTCCCATCACCATATGGGTTTTTTAATCCTTTCAGTGAATCCCGAAAAATGTTAGACACTGCTTTATTTATAGCTGCTTCTATTTTATCCGGCTCACACATAGGAACATCTATAATATTAGCGGCCTTTATCCTTCCTTTCTGTCTGTCGCCAATATTTACAACCGGTAATTCGAATGAAGGTGCTTCTATTAAGCCGGATGAAGAGTTCCCTACCATAATAGCTGCATTTTTTAACAGCGACAAATATCTCAATTGTCCAAGAGAGCTAAACAAACAAGCTTTTTCTGAATTATTATGAACAAAATCCTCTATCTTTCTGATTATGGCCCTACTTCCCGTATCGGCATTTGGCAAGGTAAGAATCCAGTAAAATCCTGAAAAGCTTTCCACTACATTTAGAAGAGTTTCAACATGATTCTTGCTACTATTATTTCCACGTGTCACAGGATGATATGTTAATATCCCCCATTGCCTTTCAACCGGAAGTTTCAATTCATTAGCCAACTCTTGTTTTTTTAACAACTTAAGTTTATGAATACTGTCCAATCCCGGAGCACCAAAGCAGAAAACACTTTCTGGTCGCTCACCCATCTGAATTATTCTGTCTGCGTATTTTAAAGTAGAGGGAAAATGAATATGACTCATTTTTGTTATCGCATGACGGAAAAGCTCATCCATCGCTCCTTCTGTTGATTCCCCACCATGAATATGGGCTATCGGAATCCCGAAAGGAACTGCAGCTGATACCGCCGCTGAAATCTCAAATCTATCTCCTAAAACAAACACAATATCCGGTTTCAGTCTCTCATAAGCTTTCGCAAAACCAATCATTCCCAATCCCATGGAAGTCGCAATGGCAATCTCAGTGTCAGAAGAGAGTAGCATTTCTACTCTTTCAGCAATGAAAAACCCGTCTTTCTCAATTTCTCTGACTGTAAGGCCAAATTCAGGTGACAGGTGCATCCCCGTGACAATAAGTTGCAATTCTAGTTCTGGAGCGTCTTGTATTCCCTTTATTACCCAATAAAGTAATCCATATTCAGCCCGTGTACCGGTTACGACAGCAATCTTACGCATGTTTAAGGTCTTCCCACTTTATAACAGTATCTACACTAATACCTCTTCCTAGCTTCATACCAACAACCTTGTCTTTAAACTCTGCCGGTATTCCAGTCCCAGGCCTTTTTATAAGAATATCATTAGGAGATATTATTTCTCCGGCTTTTATCTCCCTTGATGTGACAAGACTCCTCCGCACAATCTTTTTCAGGTCATTCTCACTTTTTGTGGGTCTTTTAATTCCATCACCCATTGCACTTTCAACATTTCTTATTGCGGTTACCATGGCCTCCAACTCTTCTGGTTCAAGAGAAGCTTTATGATCAGGACCTTCCATGTCTCTATCCAGTGTAATGTGTTTTTCAATTACCCCAGCCCCTCTTGCAACTGCCGCAATCGCAGCCTCGATACCCATCGTGTGGTCAGAATAACCAACTGGTAACCCAAATGCCATTTCCATCGTTTTGATTGCACTGAGGTTTACGTCTTCTATTCTGGCAGGATAATTTGATACACAATGTAAAATAGATAATTGTGGTTTGTACTCCAATGTATTCCATATTTCATCGATCCAACTTATAGCATTTTCAACTTCTACTAAATATGACATGCCGGTTGAAAGAATTATAGGCTTTTTCTTAGACGCGATATATTGAATAAGCGGTTTGTTTGTAATCTCTCCAGACGAAATTTTGAATATTTCCATCCCTAAATCGTCTAACATATCTGCACTCTCTTCATCAAATGGAGTAGACAAAAACGTAATATTCTTTTGCCTGCAATAGGCAAAAAGGTCTTTGTGGGCATTTGGTGACAACTCAAGTTGCCTCAACATTTCAATCTGAGACTCTCTTGTTCCTGTATTTTCAATTTGATACCTTGCCTTATCAGCATTAGTAGTAACGAGTTTATCAGCTTTAAAAGTCTGAAACTTTACGGCATCGGCGCCAGCTTTAACTGATACATCAATCAGTTTCTTGCAAATATCCAAAGAACCGTTATGGTTAACACCGGCTTCTGCAATTATAAATATCTTCATTTAGCAGGTACCCCTTTTACTTTTAGACCGTCAGATACATCATTTACTACTACTGCACCTGCACCCACAACAGAATTATTGCCTATTTTGACTCCTTTAATAATTGTTGCACCGGGGCCTATAAATGAATTGTCACCTATTATTACTCCACCCGCAATTACTACTCCAGGGCATACATGAGTATGTCTACCAACAAAACAATCATGGTCTATTATTGCACCGGTATTAATAATAGAGTTTTCACCTATAAACGTATTTGTTTGAATAGTTACACCAGCCATAACCTGAACACCATCAGAAATTGTTGACTCTTCGGACACAAAGGAATTGGGATGAACTAAAGATAAGATCTCAAAACCCATATTCCTTGCCATATCAAACAAACGGCAACGTACTTCATTATCCTTTGCACTGCCTACTGCAACACAGACAGTTCTTATACTATTATTAAATATTACAGAAAGCTGATCGTCTCCACCTAATACGGGAATATCTAAAATCATCGTACCTTTCTTTAACTGAAGATCTAAAATGCCCGTGATCTCATACTTGTCAATAAACCTGACTAGATCTATCAGTACCTTCGCATGTCCTCCTCCTCCTAAAAATATAATTTTTTTCAAGTAACCATACCTTTAGAAGAAAAATAATGTTTAATATTATCGACTATAAAATCTATATCATGTTCTTTCAAGCTTACACTGCATGGCAGGTTGAAAGCGGTATCATATATATTCAAAGTACTTTCAATCTTATACGCCTGGCAACCTTCATACATCGGCAAAGTGTGAATTGGTTTCCATATAGGTCTAACCTGAATGTTTTTAGAGATGAGATAATCAACCAGAGGTTTCTTGTGATCTGTTGATACCTTGATAGTATAAAACCAGAAATTACTTTTCGACCATTGCTTTTCCCAAACAAATCGAACGCCTTCTAACTCAGACAATAACTCTCTGTATAATAAGGCATTTTTCCTTTTTACTGATATGAACTCATCCAGTTTTTCCATTTGTGCGACACCCATTGCGGCCTGAATGTTTGTAAGTCGATAGTTATAACCAATCTCATTATGATCATATTCAATAGAATCGTTTTTTGCCTGTGTACTTAAATGTTTAACTTTCTCTGCCAGACATCCGTCGTTAGTCACAACCATGCCACCACCACCTGAAGTTATTATTTTATTGCCATTAAAGGATAAACATGCCAGTTTCCCAAAAGAACCCGTTTTTCTGCCTTTATATTCAGAGCCAAGGCTCTCTGTTGCATCTTCTATAATATCGATATTATACAGTTGGCATAACCTGATAATAGTATCCATTTCTACCGGATGTCCGAAAATGTGAACAGCTATAATCGCCTTTATTCGTCTGCCGGATGCCTTATTGTATGTATATCCATCGTTCTTCCGTGTACACTCCATTTCCAGAAAAAGCTTTAACTTCTCCACATCGAGACACAATGTTTCTTCATCACAGTCAATGAATAAAGGTTCAGCCACGCAATATTTTACAACATTCGCTGTCGCAACAAACGTCAAAGCTGGTACTAAAACCTCATCACCACTTTTTACATCACAAACGAGAAGAGATAAGTGCAACGCTGAGGTCCCGTTAACAACGGCAATTCCATACTTACAACCTACGTATTCTGCCACCATTTTTTCAAATCTATTCACATAACTTCCAACAGAAGATACCCAGCCTGTATCCAGACATTCCTTAATATATTTCCACTCATTACCTGTGATTACAGGCTCTGATAAGGGTATAACATTTAATTGTTTATCAGATATTATAGATGTCATCCTTGTATCTCTTTAAATTTTCTTTATCCTTGAACCATTCTATGGTGTTTAACAAGCCTTCCCTCAAAGCTGTTTCTGGTTTCCATCCTGTAATTTCATTCATCAGGCGGTTGTCACAAACTAATCGTTCAACTTCACTTTTATCAGGTCGCTTTCTATTGTCTTGAGAAATTATCTCTGCATCTGTACCGGTTAACTCTATTAACAGGTTTGCAAGAGAACCTATTGATATTTCAGTACCGGAACCAATGTTCACTTCCCTTCCAACAGCCTCATCAAATTTGGATAGATTAATCAGTCCCCTACATACATCACCGACATAGTTAAAGTCTCTTGTTGGATGTATAGAGCCTAGCATTATTTCCTTTCTATCATTTAGCAGTTGAGTCGTTATGGTTGGAATAACAGCACGTGCGGATTGACGTGGACCATAAGTATTAAAAGGTCTCGCGGTCACAACAGGTGTTCCAAAAGAACGAAAAAATGACTCAGCTATTTTATCTGACCCTATTTTTGATGCAGAATAAGGAGATTGTCCTTGAAGAGGGTGTTTTTCATCGATAGGAACATACTGTGCTGTCCCATATACTTCAGAAGTGGATGTAACTATAACCCTTTCAATATCATAATCTCTACATGCCTGTAATACATTTAATGTTCCCTTAACATTTGTGTCAATATAAGAGTCCGGAGAATGATAAGAAAAAGGAATTGCTATTAATGCGGCAAGATGAAATATTACGTCCATATCTTTTACCGCAGTTCTGATGCCATTTGGATCTCGAATATCTCCTGAAAAAACTTCTATATTTTTTAGTTTCTCCCTTGGAAATGTATCGAGCCAACCCCACGAGTTAAAAGAATTATAATAAGTAAACGCTTTGACATTACAGCCCTCATCTAAAAGAGTTTCAACAAGGTGGCTACCTATGAAACCATCAGCACCGGTGACTAAAACTTTTTTGTTACAAATGTCCATCCCTTATTTTACTATACCTTGAAGTTCTGCCATTCGTTTAAAAACACTTTTAAGATCAATTAACTCCTCGTATGTCCCCTGTTCAACAACACGTCCATTCTCAAGGACGTAAATCCAATCAGCATTAGCGATTGTTGATAACCGATGTGCAACAATAACTATTGTGGTATGGTGAGCAATTCTTTCTATAGCTTCCTGGATAAGAGTCTCAGATTGGCTATCCAGAGAACTTGTAGCTTCATCTAATATCAACAGTTCCGGGTTTCTCAATAATGCTCGCGCCAGAGCAATTCTCTGTCGTTGACCACCTGACAATCGTACTCCTCTATCGCCAACCAACGTATCATAACCATCCGGCATTTCCATTATAAAATCATGAGCATTTGCAAGTTTACATGTATCTACAACCGCTTCCTCTGTTGACTTTTCATGACTCCAGAGAAGATTACTACGTATTGTATCATTAAAAAGAATACTATCTTGAGGAACAAAACCTATTTTTTTTCTAAATGAAATGATGTCGTATTCCAATAATGGTATTCCATCAACGGTAACTGTTCCATTACAAGGTTCATAGAACCCTATCAGGAGATCTATCAAGGTCGATTTTCCTGCACCTGACTCACCAACAAAAGCTACCGTCTTGCCTTGTTCTATAATAGCATTAATATCCTCTAGAACCGGACTACAATTCTGATAGGAAAAATCAACTCCCTTAAATTCAATTGATTTCTTTAATTGGCTGAAAGGAGACACTCCTGTTTTCTGCTCATCTTGTTTAGCCTGCTCTTTCAAATTGATTACCTGCTCATAGCTTGGAAAAAAACCTACCAATGCGTTATTCTGGGCTGATATATTTCCAATTAACGGAACGCATCTAAGTAATGCATAAACTATTATCGCAACGTCAGCTATTGGTACAGTAAGTCCCTCAAGAGATACATAAATAGTCAATAGAATTGCTGCCCAGCCAAAGGGTTCGAAAATCTTTGACGTTACTTTATCTAACGCCTGTTTTTTAACCGTTACTTCTCGATGTTGGTCAAAAGCTTTATCAAGTTCCACCATACTTTGCCTCTGGTTTCCATAACCGAGAATAACCTTCGCTAATCCAAAGCTCTCCTGTATCACCTCTGTCATCTTATTTGCGGTCGAAGTGTTCTTCTGTCCAAGCCTGTAATTTATACGCCCCAAAAACAATAGCGGTATTGAGCAAAACAGGCTAAGCCCTATAGAAATAAAAGTAACTTTCCATGAAATACAAAAGGGCACAGCGAGATAGAATAGTAAACGAATGACGTCTGATATCAATCCACCTATTTTACCAAAAGCATCACCAATAACTCCCATTTCGCGACTAAAAGTATTTAATAGAGTTCCCTTGTTTCCTCGGCTGAAAAAGTGCCAACTGGCATTAAAAAAAGAGCTAAATACATCAGCAAATAAATCTTTTAAAACTGCATATTTTGTTTGGATAATTGCGTATCTGGCGAGAACAACAAATATACTTTGTAAAGCAACACACACCAGAAGAATTATCATAAAATTTATTTTAGTAGTAGAAATATCAAAAACTTCCATAAAATTCATAAATATTTTTGTTGCAGAACTAACATTGCTCAGGTCCGAATGGAGAAAAACATCTATTATCGGAGCAATTGCAAACACACTGACCATTTCCAGTAATCCGGCACCTATCATTAAGAAAACATTTAAAGCAAACAGGCCAGGAAATTTCTTAAATAATTCGAGAGAGAAAGTTAGAAGTTTCATATATTAATCAATCCAATAAAAATTTATTATTCCGCAGGAAGTCAGCACCGATGTGAAATAGAACTTGCCCATGTAGTTTACTTTTTGGAAAAAGTGCCCAGAAACGACTTTGTAGTTTCTTATCCAAATCAGTAGTTTGCCATGTCCCATTAAGCCGTTCATTGCTATACATGAAATGTAACCTCTCTCCAACAAGTCTATAAGGTAATGTTGGACTCCAAACCGAATCACATGCCCACCAATAATTAATAAATTTGCTCCATTATTGTCTTTAGCAACTGAGATGTGACCAGCAACCCTTCTTATCTTTTCGTCTATTTTTATTTCTGCAGTAGCACCTAAACTGCTTACCGCAGAAATATTTATATCGTGTCTTCTCTGTGATAACGGTTTAATGCTTAACGCCTTACGATCAAACATAAGCAGCCTTAATATGATAAACAAAACATCTCGGCATGAAAAATGACGGTAATATGTCTCTCATTTGAACTCAAAATGTTTGATTATTTAATGAAATGAGAATGAATCCTAGTACTTAACCCATTGTGGCCAGTATTCCCGTATAGTGCCATCACGATAAAGTATTTGTAATGACAAAGTAAGATCTTTGTTCATCTCAACAATATCTTTCAATCGCTTTATCGTATCATCAGTGAAGGTGGCAGTGTAGTCACATGTGCTATTAAAGTCTTTAAGAAGAAGCTCAGGATTACTGTTTACTAACCAACGCGGGATATCATACTTGAGATGAAACTGTTTTTGATAAGAATATTTTTTTTCTAATAAAAACGACTTCATATCACGTGTCAAAAGATAGGAAGATAAATCATCAATCATAGCATCCATCTTTTTATGGTCTTCAAAACTATCGCGAATAATTTTCCGTGCAACTGATATCGCCAATTTAAGGCATGACTCATAATTTCCAGAAAGAGCTATTAACTTGTATTTGCGAAGCAGGTTATCTCCTAAACGACCGGAACATAGTGCCTCAAAATTCTCAGAGTTATCATAAAACGCTATGAGAGCCTCGCGAGACAAAAACAATTCATCCTCTGTTTCCTTCAAAAAAGCCTTATAGTTTTGATAGAGTTCAGGGTATTCAGATAGATGGTCAGATATAGAAAAAATCCATTCGGCAATATCCATTTTATACTCAAGAAGAAATCTCTTTAACGGACTCAATTCTGCTGAACTAAAGAAAGTTGTGACAATAAAACTTAACCCTCGGAGACGTATATAATCCACAAATGACATATCTTTTGTCGCGACTATTACTTCTTCGGTATCCATAATCTTTATGCCATCAATTATACTGAACTGTCTTGGAACAATCCTATGTCGTATTATGTGTTTGTAACGTTCAGAAGTTTCCACAGAAGACATCGGTGTTCCTTTCAGGTTCATCATTGTATAAATCGCAATATTTTGTACACCAGAATTGATAACATCTCTTAGAGTGTTCAAAAATGTTTCTTTGGTTTCGCCTGGGAGACACAAAATCAACTCTGTCACAGAATTATCCTTTGATGCCAACATGAGATCTCTTTGGAAAGCAACATATTTATCAAAAGGAATATTCTTTCGTTTTATATTCTGCAGAACATCAGGAGTATTGGTCTGTAATGCAATTGAAGCTGGAAAGTTAACAATGGAAACCATCTCAAGCAATTTTTTTGGATCTTTCCCGGAGTTCACATTAATAATCCTGGGCCAATCATATTTTTTCTGAGTTTCACGAATGATCCTTCCAATCTCAAAATCTTGTTTGAACTCACTCATATTAGTATTCGCAATATATAAAGTAACATGGTCTTGTCCCGCAAAACGCTTTCCCAGATAATTCATATCCTGCTTAAATATCTCTGGAGACTGAAAAAGCATTTTTGAGTAGTACCGGTCACTCGTATGGCAAAATGTACAGGTATATGGACAGCCTCTATGTGTTTGCATAAATGGGTGGAAGCCATCATCCAGAAAATCGTCAAAGAAACCATCAGCATAAACGGCACCAAATTCATCAAGCGATGCCAGGCGGGGAGGAGGTTGCATTCCTTGAATAAGCTCACCGCTTTGTGGTTCAAAAGAGTAAGTGCCCGCACCTGGATACGACTTAACGCTGGCAGAGCTTTCCCCCGATAAATGCCGCGTTACTATCTCCGCAAAAGGTATTTCTCCATCAAATTCCACACAGATATCGATACAATCTCTCTCTTTCAAAAAAACTTTTTTGCGGGATAAAGAAAGTTCAAGGTCTGGTCCACCTGCGACAACAAGGCAATCAGGATTCGTTTTTTTCAAGTGCATGGCTACGAATAAATTTAATTCACTATTCCAGCAATACTGCGCTATACCTACGATATCAGGTATCCATGACTTGCATATGTCCATTGCATTCTCAGCAACCTTGAACATCTTTATTTCTATCTCTTCTTCAACTACTTTCTTAACATATCGCGAAATGAGCCCTAACCCTAATGGAACTGTATTCGTATGTATTCCGAGAGTGGTATGGTTTAAATCCAATAAGGCTATTTTCATTTTCATTAAGTCCAAAAGTACTCTTTTACTCCAGACTGATTACATACCCAGTGTTTTTATACAAGTGCCTGATGCCTCTTTCAGTAACACAACAGACGTAGGCTTTCTCTACTAATTCATGCCACACAAACGAAAATAATAACTTCTAATACGTGTTATAACAAGTGCTACACAGAGTCAAAGATCTATGTAACATATTATCAAGCAATTCTCTAAATGCCTTCAATTCTTTGCTGTTGTTCCAGAGATTAAAAAGAGTATCATCAGATATGTTTCCAACAATAAGGAAGTCATCATAGTCACCACAACAGCACGTAACCTTACCATCCCAATTGACACTTAATTTTTGATATACTTCACTGCAAGGAGTATATTCTTTTTTGATTGTTTCCTGTTTTCTCAAGATGTTTATTTTTTCAACCGCTTCAGCAGATTTTAACTTTTTATCTGGAATATAAGACAAATTCGTCTTTCCTATTCCTACAGAATCTACAATATGGCCCCAGTAGTTAACAAAGCTATCTATTTCCATTTTCGATTCATTGGCAACGGTGCTGGATATATGAATAAACGGTTTAGATCTATTACCCCTCATCTTAATTAATTTAAGTATATTGAACCTTAACTTATCATACAGCTTATTGTTTCTCATAATCTCATATTGTTCCTTTGTTGCTCCCTGAAATGAAAAAATCAAGGAGTCGGCTTCCATATCAATCAACGCTTTCATATCACTTTCTTTTATAACTAATCCATTATTGGTAATGTGTGTAGGGACACCTTTGGTTTTTGAGTACTTACAAAAGTCAATAATCTTTTCATGTAGAAAAGGTTCTCCCCACCTGATAAATCTTACAGGGGTATTGTATAATGAGCACTCATCAATTATCTTCTGAAACGTTCCTTCGGACATGAATCCTTTCTCTCTTGTCATTGCCAGTTGTCCACAAAAACTACACTTAAGGTTGCAATGGTTTGTCAGCTCAATATCAACCAAAAAGGGGAACTTGCATAACTCATCTTTATGCTGGAGAACTGATTTGAAACGCTCACTATCATATATTGCCCTAAATGTGTTTTCTCTTTTTGAAGAAGGATTATTGAATATCATAAATTCCTCATTTTAAGGTTAATGCGCCCTGATTCTATACCCCGGAACATATTTTTTTATAATTCCTTATCACTCATATATGAATCTTTTCTTCTCATACTTTAGAGAAACATATAACTCTTCAACCTATATAATAACAACTGCCTGACAACTACAATTTCCAATGATAATATTATTTATGTTTTTAGTCTTTTCTGTATCAGCTACTTTTCGTTTTGAATATTCCATATGCAGACCAATCCCCTCTCAGTTACACACAAAAATGCGCATATCTTCTCTACACACAACAAGTTACGTCAATTTACCGGCTATTTATTGCTACCTAAGAGCAACAATCTTAATATTTTCTTGTGCCTTACTAAAATGATCTATTTCATTCTTATCAAAAGATGCGTAAATTAATATGTCAGCTCCACACGCAGAGAAGTCCTCCATATTAACTACAGTATACCCAAACCACTCTTTCCCACTTCTCTTGTCATCAACGACATAATCCAATTCTAGTCCTAGTTCTTTTAACACGATGAACAAGACCTCTGCAATATGATTTATTCTATATATTGAAACACTCGTAACACCTTCTTCTTTCAGGTGCATTACTTTATCTTTTATGACCTTTTTTGCTTCTATGTAAAAATGAATTGTACTTTCTACTCTGTCATATAATAATTGCGTCTTTTCTCTAGCGCCTTCAGGAGTAATTAAATACCTTATTTTTTTAGAATCTATATTCTTTATTTTGATCCAGCCTTTTTTGACCATTTTTTTTAAAAGATGGTTTACCAATCCCAATGCAATCCCGACTTCTTTGGAAAGATCCCTTTGTGTAAGATGGCCGTTACCCTCTAGCCTTTCCAAAATCTCTAATTCCCTAATATCCAAATTATCGAACTTTTCTTTTACTTGAATCATCTTAAAATAAAACAGCTTTAATAATTTCAAAAGGAAAAATCTTGCTTTTACACTTTAGTTCACACAATGAACACACATTAAAAAAACGCTTACAACTCGGGAAAATTAAAATTATCCAATATCCATTGTTCATCCAATGAACGGTAATTTTAAAAAGAAAACCTTATTTGTCAAGATTTTTTTACCTAATATACTATATATTGTACTTTCAGACTAAATAACTACTAATACAAAACCTTGTACAAAAATACACTGTGCCTATTTAACGGTTTTTTTCCCTGATATTTATATGCTAACGTTATTTTCTTGTCTTTAATAGACTGCAGTATCTCTTTTTCTATAACCTTAAACTCCCTAGACGTAATTAATATATAATCTACGTTCTTTGCCCTGGCATAGACGAGTGCTCCATTGATACTATCCATCTGAATATGCTTCCCACCGGCATAATACGCATTCCTGGGCGACATACCAAGGATAACAGGAGATTTGTCAGAATGCTCCCTTACCCATAGACCAGCCTTCTTAATTCCTAACTTATCCAAGCGCTGAGGCTTTAACGTTTTTGGTAACAGAACACAGACAACAATCATTAATATTAGTAACTGAACTGTCCACGTACTCTTTAATAACTCTTTAAAGCCGACTATCAAACTATTACTCTGAAACTTTTCATGCATCCATACTCCCGTAGTATGGATCCCTATTCCAACACAAAAAATAGCCGGAATAACTAATGGCATCAGATGCCTTCTACTCGGATACATAAGAACGCCATCATGACCTGATAAATAAGTTATGCTTAATCGGTGAAGTATAAATAAGTAGAAAGCGATAACCGTTATTATATAAAACCCGAAAAGTTGTTTTTTTCTTATTCTCGACCATTTTATAACACCAAAGATAAAGAACATAAACAAAACTGGATGAAATGAGCTTATGTATTTTTTTACAATATGTAATATACTGCTAATCTGTTTATTAAAATTTGATTTTTCAGCAATCGTTTGTTTAATAATGTTTCCAGGTAAAGATTTATTCTTATCACCTTCTTCTTCAACCAAACTATCATTATTTTTACCAATTGAAACTGTGCCAGCTGCTATTTGAGTCAGCGCCTTTTTCTTTGTAAGTCGCCAATTGCCCGTTTCTTTTTTAATATAAACTAGATACGGCATTGAAAAAACAAGAAATGATACGACCAAGACTAGGATTGAAACTAGTTTTTCTTTCCATAATACCTTAATATTAATGCAGTCCTTAAATGCACACCAGGAGGCGACTATGACAATAATACCAATTCCTTCAGGACGTGCAAGATAGGCAAGTGCAGAACATATCCCTGTTAGCACAAATAAAAGAAGCTTCCTGTTTGTTATCGCAAAATAACCTGAACCAAGTGCTGATATGAAGAAAAAGAAATATGTGGATTCTGAAATTATGTCTGTAGAAAATCTGACAGCATAGGGATGGAAGGCTAAAATAATAGAAGAAACGAATGATATCTTCCGATCAAAAATATTTTTTCCAATCAGATAAAATACAATTACCGTTAACGTACCGAAAAAAACAGACACAATCGTACCAGATAATTCCATGTTTGGAACAATCTTGTACAGCGCTGCCATAATTAAAGAGTATAGGGGATGATAGTCGTGCCCTAATCCACTCGAAAAATCACCACTTGCAAAATATTTTGCAATTTGCATAAAGGCGACACTGTCGTTCTTTATTACATAGGTAAAAAAACTCAAGTATATTCTCACTGAAAGAGAAATTATCAAAAGTAACCATACATATCTGTCATTGAAAAAGCTTTTTGTCTTGTCGTGCTCTAACGCTATAGCTCTCATCTCTAAATTAAAATTTAAGAATTAGGGGGAATTCAGGGATTAAAGAATTAAAGAAGTTTCTCAATTCATAATTCCTAAATCCCTCAATATTATTATCCCGACTCGTTCTGGTTAGGTATACTTTTCACCAAATTTATCACTATAGACAATTGTATCTAAACCTAACCTCGGTCTTGGGGCAGGATCCTCATCAGGAATTCCAACTGGCAAAAGTGCCATTACTTCAATATGATCAGGAATGCCGAGGATTTCTTTTACCTGATTGTCTTCGTACCATCTCACCCAACAGGTACCGAGGCCAATCTCAACTGCCTGCAAAACAATATGCTCAACGGCTATGGCTACATTTGCCGCGGCAGCAACCATAAGAGCGTCCTTTGTAACAGTACTCATACCTTTCTTAAGGTATGGAATAAATACTTCCCTAGTCCTCTCAGGAAGTGCACCCGATTCTATAAGCTCATCCACTCTTTCTGGAAATTCTTTAAATGCCTTTAGATCAGCGCAGCAAACTATTATTACTGGTGCACGTTTAACATGCCTTTGGTTATGAGCAGCCTTTTGTAACTTTGTTTTAGTATCGTCATCTTTAACTACTATAAATCGCCAAGGCTGTGTGTTTGTCCCTGACGGCGCTAATCTGGCACTTTCAAGTAAAAGCTTGATTTTTTCTTCCGGAATAGGATCCGGTTTAAATTTCCTTATACTCCTTCGCGTTCTTATTGCTTCACTTACATCCATTACAACTCCCCTACTTT
>Ga0233430_1001263_pt1 | contig 36817 bp, 44 predicted proteins | sample SI_118_April2016_2_FD_179883 | JGI IMG/M metagenome (GOLD analysis project Ga0233430, IMG submission 179883) | Seawater microbial communities from Saanich Inlet, British Columbia, Canada - SI_118_April2016_150_MG | ecosystem: Environmental > Aquatic > Marine > Inlet | place: Canada: British... | reverse complement strand
ACGAAAACTCAGGGCAAAACGGAGTATGCCGAACACTTAGAGTACAATTCCTTCGCCAGTCTTCTCTCCTCCGCTGACTGTGCGACATCAACCGTTTAAGGTGTGCGTTTTCACCGTTTTACGCATCCATGCAATAATACCTGCGATAATTGTGATTGCAATTAAAGGCCAGATGCAAAAAAATAATACTCCAAAAAATTCAATGAAACCCATTTTTTATTACTCCACTATTATTTATTTACTTTCAGATAACCACTGTTAGCATAAGACTGCTCATCTCAATCACGTATCTGAGTTTATCATCATTGTCTCATCCATCAAGCCAGAAAGATCTTTATCTTTTTTATATTCTCTCCAAATACCATTACCACCCATCTTAATATGAAAATTCTCTTTGGATTATACATGAAGTCATAAGGGGAACACCTCGCTCGCTCACTACAACATTCATAAAAAAGGCGACCAAATGGTCGCCTTTTTCATGTTTAGAGTAATGCCGTGATCTCTTCGATCAATGCATCTGGTTCTTCTTCAGCGAGAAAGTGCCCCGCCCCAGCAAAACGGAGAACCTTCACATCGGGGAAATGCGTCATCCAATGCTTGAGTTCCTTCTCCCAAAAAGCGATGTCTTTCATCCCCCAGGCAATGAGCTTGATCTTACCCTGTAAAAGATCTCGCTGCGACCAAAGTTCATCCAGCCAATCGGATGCGGCGATAATTTGCTTGGGGAAAACCCAATTCCCTTTTCTTTCTTCGGGCTTGGCAAGGGGCATCAGAAAATGCTGATGGATATCAGGCGTGAGTTTGCTTTTGTCACCATAGATCGATTTGAGCACTGCACCAGCAAAGAAATGATGCTTGCGAATCAACCAACGCCCAATCGCGCCGCCGACAAAGCCGCTGAAACCCTGATAATACCAATCGCTTTTGGCTGACCACATCCAGGTGTTGGTGATGATGATATTCTTGATCCGCTCAGGATGTTCGATGACATAAGAAAGCCCAATGGGGCCACCCCAATCGCCGACGAGAAGGGTGATATTTTTAAGGTCGAGCAATTCGAGCAAGTCATCAAGGTTTTCAGCATGCTGCTTGGGGAGATAATCCCAATCAGTCGGTTTATCAGACAAGCCAAAGCCAATATGGTCGGGCGCAATACAGCGATGTGTTTTGGAGAAGTGCTTGATCAATTCTCTAAATTCAAAAGACCAGGAAGGGTTGCCGTGGATCATCACAATTGGCTCGCCTTCACCTTCGTCCACATAGCTCATCGTGCCCATCGGCAGGGTAAATTCTTTTGGCGTGAAGGGGTATTCCTTTCTATTTATCCAGCTTTTTATCATTTACTTGCTTCCTTTATCAGTGAAGGTCATTTTATAAAATGAAAATCATGCACCGTGATCGCTATCAATGTGGGATCTGGCAAGGCTTTCCCTTTAGGGGAGCGGGGCGTGACCAATCTCTTTGATGTGTACAAAATGCCTTCGTTATTGCGAGCGTGCTCCAAGACAACATTGGCGGCTTTGGCTAGATTGCTGATAATCTCGGCGGTGTAGTCGTGCTGGATAAGCCGACCAGTTTCCTTGTCAAAGCAAAAATGCTGCACAAGGTTGTGCGTAGGAATCTCTTTTGGGAAAATCGCTTCAAAGCAACCAGGTTTATTTTCCTGCCAAAGAATTTCTTCACGCATCAGCAATGCAGGGAGCGTAAAATAGTTCCAGAAGGCATAATTCGCGAAATAAGCCATGTCCAGATCATCCCAATAGAAGAGTCTTCTCCCGGCCGGGAAATAAGAGCGAGCATTTTTTCGCTCGCTGATGATCTCGCCGTGCTGATTTTCGAGTCGAACGTCATGTCCATCAAGAACGCCGGTGATCCCTGCTTCTTTGCCAATCGGAGTCAGCCGAGAGTACGGACGAGCGATATCCATTACGATTTTGGAGTGCTTGAAAAAAGGTCTGCGTTTCAAGGTAAATGCAAGCCCATGCACGCTGACTTCAGCTTCAATTCTTTTCGATTCTGTCCAAAGTTCCCTGCCGCCATAGGCATCGAGGGCTTTCTGCGCTAGTAAATTCATTTTTTATTTTTTCAACTCTTTTATCACTTCTTCTGGCGCTTCTTCGGGCGGGTAGTGCCCTATTTGCTCCAGTATCGTCAAGCTATGGTTTTCCATCAACTCTGTCCAAACCTTCAGTTCACCTTCTTGAAAAGCGATATCTGAATCGCCCCAAACGATAGCTGTTGGGATATGCTTGACCTTATCCCTCTGCGCCCACAACGTATCCAGCCAATCGGAGGAACCGATAATCTCACGTGGGAAAACCCAAGTACCTTTTCGCGCGCTCCTTTCAACGTGGGGCATATAATAATGTTTGCGAACCCACTCAGGCATTTTTTTCTTGGGACCATAGGCTTGTTTTGAGAGAACCTTCCCAATCAGGTTGAAATTATGGGTAAGGAATTTCCCGATTTTTCCGCCTGCCATACCACTGAAATTTTCAAAATTCTTATTCCCCTTAACCGACCAGAACCAGGTATTACATACGACCAACTTTTTGATCTTCTCAGGATTTTTAATGGCGTAAGCCATAGCGAACGGTCCACCCCAATCGTTGATGACAAAAGTGATATTCTCAAGATCAAGGCTCTCAAGAAATGCTTCGATTTGCAGTGCGTAATTCTTAGGCAAATAGTCCCAATCGGCAGGTTTATCTGAAAGTCCAAAGCCGATGTAATCCGGTGCAATACAGCGATGCGTTTTAGACATTTCTTTAATAATTTCACGATATTCAAAAGACCAGCCCGGATTTCCGTGCATTAAAACAATCGGCTCGCCCTCACCTTCGTCAATATAGTGCATATTGCCAACAGGTGTTTCAAAAAAATGTGAGTCGAAGGGGTATTCTTCTTTGTTAACCCAGTCAGGTTTAGTCATAATATATATCTCCTATAAAAACTGATTGATAAGTAATAAAAAAATCAGGCAACGAAACCCTCAATTACCTTTTGCAGCATCACGCGGCTGAGAAGCAAGAAATCATCGCGCTCATCCAATAGAATTGTCGTCTGCAAAGAAGCAATCCCATGCACAGTTGCCCAGCAATGATAGGCAATCGTAGCGGCATCGTAATCATCTTGTGCCACAAATTCTCCCTGCATCAGCCCAAATTCCACGATCTGCAACAACGAACGCATTGCAATATCACGCTGCTCGCCAGAAGTCGCTTTCGAAGACTCCATGTTGAACATCAGAAAATATTCTTGCGGATGCAGCGCCGCATATTCGATATACGCCAAGCCTCCGTTCAAAAGCATCTCTGCCGCGTTGTTCGTAGGCTGGATGCGCATCGCAATAAAGGAATTGAGCCGCTCAAAAGATGCAGCACGCACAGCATCGATCAGATCGTCTTTGCTATCAAAATACTTATAAAGTGCTCCAGGCGTATAGTCGATCTGGTCTGCCAATGCGCGGATAGACAAGCCGTCAACACCTTGCCTAACGATCATTTGGCGCGCATTCTCGAGAATATCGCGACGGGTTTGTTCTTTTCGGCGTTCCTGTGGAGTTGGGTTCTTCGTCACCATGCCAATCCCAGCGCTTCAGTCAGAAACTGCATCATCGGGCTGGCGGCTTTGCACAGATTCACATAGTGATCCAGAAAGTCATCGCGACAGACAAGCGCTTCGCTCAGTTCCACTGAGCCGATAAAATCTTTGCGTTTCAGTTCTTCGATCAGGGGATGGTCAGCGTCAAATCCACGCGGCGGACGTTTGAGCGATTCTCCCCCAAGTTGAAATGTGTTTCGAAAAGCGTCGTTCTCGATTGCAGCACGCCATGCGTCAGGCTTCTCCACGATGGCTTCACGGATATTGACAGCAACTTTGCTTTCGGGGTGCCAAATTCCGCAACCTGCGAAGACGCTGCCTGGCTCCAAATGCAGGTAAAAGCCCGGGGCGTGGACATCCTTCCCAGCTGCATGCCGAAATTGGACAGCCGCCGCCGTTTTATAGGGCGATTTATCCTTGCTAAAACGCACATCCCGGTAAATGCGGAACATCGAGCCACCGGTCGCTTTGGGAACAGCAATGTAATTCGAACTGATCTCCGGCAAGTGTGCGCCAAAATCTCTGATGAATTGCAATAGAGGGTCTTTGACGTGTTCTTCATAACGGGTTTTGTTTTCCCGAAACCAGGGGCGGTTGTTATTTTCTTTTAGTTCGCGCAGAAAAGCGAATAAAGCTGGGGAAATAGAAGGCATTTATCATTCCTTTTGACAGGGCAGTAAAAGAACCGCACTCAGTAAACAGTGTTCACTACTATACACCATAGAGAACTTGTTGTCAAACGCATCTCTATCGACGCAAGATAGCAGCTGCACTACAATCTTTTTTCTTGTCCTTCCCTCTAATTAATGCTATATTGTTATTGTCTCCTTTCTTTCTAAACAAAATAATAATCAATGTTATGGCTCTAATTCGCATCACACTTACCCTATACGGGTCTCTTGCGAAATTTGCAGGTGGAAAATATATAGCCCAGAAAACTGTCGAGCTCGAAGAAGGAGCAACGATCCAGGAGCTGATGGACTTTTTTAATATTCCTTACGATCAAAAAAGTTATCTCTTTATTAATAATATCCTTTCTGATATGCCCGGTCTTTCAGCCTCTTTAGATGAGGCTCTAAGCGATAATGCCCGCGTTGGTATTTTTTCCCTTCAACATATGTATCCCTATCAATACCGAGATGGATTGCCAATGTCTGAAGCGCTCACCAAAATTTTAGCAGAGCGTGATGATGGCGTAATGCACAATACTTATTAATTTGTTCTGACGGGTTTCTTTAGAAGCCTTTAAAAATAGCTCATAATTTTTATGGCGCGACCAATGGTCGTTTTAGGTGCTTTAATCTGAAACCCGCAGGGAGTGGACTATCAAATCAAAGTAAAAGGAGAGTATTATGGCAAAACAGATTTTACGTATCAATATGACCAACCTTAGTGCCACTTATGAGCCTGTTCCAGAAAAATGGGCAAAGTGGGCAGGGCGCGGACTCACCTCCGCTGTTCTTGTTGACGAAGTAGACCCAACTTGTCATCCGCTGGGGCCGAATAACAAACTTGTCATGGCGCCCGGTTGGGTTTCTGGCAGCCCCGCAGCCCCCAGCAGCGGACGAACCTCCTTTGGCGCAAAAAGTCCTCTCACGGGCGGCATTAAAGAAGCCAACTCTGGCGGTCTTTCCAGCCAAAAAATTGCCAAATTGGGTCTCGCCGCCATTATTCTCGAAGGTATGCCCGCAGATGGCAAATTCTATGAGATTTTTGTCAACAAAGATGGCGTTACTTTTGAAGATGCCGCGCCCTTATTAGGCAAAGGCATGTACGAAACCGCCGAATTGATGTGGGCAAAATATGACAACAAACCTGCAGTGATCGGCGTTGGTCCCGTTGGCGAGAGAAAACTCTCCAATGCTGGCATCTCCGTCAATGACCCCGAAAACTCCCCCGGTCGCTATGCTGGTCGCGGCGGTTTGGGCGCAGTCATGGGCGCACGCGGCGTAAAAGTCATGATCGTGGACGACAAAGGCGGTCCTGGCGTTGAGCTTGCCAACAAAGAACTCTATACAGAAGGGCGCAAAAAAGTTGCCGCCGCAATGGGCGAACACGCCCTCACCAAAGTAGATGGCGGTCTCTGGGCTTTCGGGACCAATGTTCTCATGAACATCATCAACGAAGCTGGCGGTCTCCCCACGCGCAACTTCAGCGCAGGTCAGTTTGAAGGCGCAGCAAAGATCTCTGGCGAAGCCGTTTCCGAAAGAATCGAAGCCCGCGGAGGTGTCGGAAAAGTGCACCACGCCTGCCATCCCGGCTGCATCATGCAATGCTCCAATATCTACCCGCACGAAGATGGTAGCGAATTTGTCTCTGTACTTGAATATGAAACATGCTGGGCATTAGGCGCAAACTGCGGCATTGACGATATTGAATATATTGCCCAAGCCACCTGGGAATGCAACGATATCGGCCTCGACACCATCGAAGCTGGCAATACTATTGCGATAGCGATGGATGGTGGACACCTCGAGTTTGGCGATGTAAAAGGCGCGTTGAAGCTCTTTGATGAGATGCGTGAAGGAACCCCTCTTGGACGAGTGCTTGGTCAGGGTGTGGAAGCAACGGCAAAGGCCTTCGGCGTTTACCGTGTCCCCACCGTTAAAGGACAATCGATGCCCGCCTATGAACCTCGTGCGATTAAAGGCATCGGTGTGACCTATGCAACCACCGTTATGGGTGCAGATCATACCGCTGGCTACACCATCGCCCCCGAAATTGCAGGCGTTGGCGGCAAAGTGGATCCTCTCGACAATACCGACAAAGGCGATCTTTCGCTCACCTTCCAGGCTGCAACTGCTTTCATTGACAGCACCGGTTATTGTCTCTTCATCGCCTTCCCCATCCTCGACATTCCTGAAGGCTGGGCTGGCATGGCAGAATCCGTTGCAGGCGTAACCGGCCTCGATATCACCGGAGACAATGTAATCGAGATCGGCAAAGAGATTTTGAAGATGGAACGCCTCTTCAACGAAGCCGCTGGCTTCACCCCTGCAGACGACCGTCTCCCCGAATTCATGCGCGACGAAGCGCTTCCCCCACACAATGTTAAATGGGATATGGAAGACAAAGTCCTCGACAAAGTATACGATTGGGTGCACGAATAAATCCCTAGAGTAAAAGAAGAGGCTTGCGCAATTGCGTGAGCCTCTTTTTGTTTAATGCCGATGGTAGAATTGCAATTGAAAATCATCAATTAAGGATTGAAAATTGAAAGTTAAAGTAGAAGTTAGAGTTTTTGCTACATTAAGAAAATATCTCCCTGAGTTAGGTATTGGAGAACCAAAGATCGTTGAACTCCCCCAAGGTTCAACCTTTGAAGACTTGCGAGAAATGCTGGGACTGCCCATCGAAGAGATAAAGATCATCATGCGAAACGGCATCCAGACCGAAATGGATGAAATCATCGAAGATGGTGATCGCATTGCTTATGCGCCAGCTGTGGCGGGTGGCTAAAAAAAACAAAAACTAAAAAACGAGAATTAAAATGGCTATTTTTCAAAATCCGTTATGGGGGTTTGAGTTGACCTACCCCGATAGTTGGGCGCAGGTATCTAACCTGGGGGCAGATGGCTTTGCACAAAATGTCGAAGCATTTGACCCGGTTAGTGATGTCAATGAGCAAGCCGCTTACATGCTCGTTCGTGGTGAGTTTAACGGGAAACGTGAGGCCATCGCTCCACTCTGGAGTCAGCATATCAGCAAATTATCCATCATGCTGGGTGCGAAAAAATTGGGTGCGTCCCCCTTTAGCATGGGTGGTGCAAACGGATTTGAAGCTGAGATCCAACTCCCCAAGAAAACGAACCGTCGTCTTTGGGCTGGGATTTTAGCGCGGGATACGATCATCCTGCATTTTATGGTTTCGCATAAAAAAACAGAGAGAGCTAATTTTGAACCACACGCCACAAAAATTATCTCCAGCTTGCGTTTCCTTGAGCGGATCGAAAATCTCGCAACGAATGCCGATAATCTGCCTCTACCGCGAAATTATGCTCTCGTTGACCCTGTAAGCCTTATCCCCGATGTGAAAAATGTTGAGCGGTGGCAAGCTTACGCTGGCGATAGTGAACTCGCTGCGTTGCAAGCCTTTTATTATCGAGAATTGCCCCAACACGGTTGGGAGATCAGCGAATTTATTCCTTTCCCAAATCAAGAAGAGATCGGCTTTGCTCGTTTGCGTATTCACAAAGACGATTTAACGGCAACCCTGGGCATACTGCCTACTGGTGAAAAGAAACTATTGGGGCAGATTGTGGTTATGTATGATTAGTTGGTAAATAAAAACAGAAAACTGAGAATAACTATGGTCTCCATACACCTATACGGAAAACTACGCCGTTATGCGGCCGATAAAAGCCCCTCTGGTAATAGTGTTATCGAAGCAGAAGTACTTGAGAACGAAGGTCTATACGATTTTCTCCTGCGCCTAGGTTTTGATATTGGCGAACTTTATACCATTTTCATCAACTCGCGTTTGCTGACTTCGCGTACCAAAATGGCCCCTTTTTTGGGCTATCAACAGGTTTGTGAAGATGATTGCCTCTGCTGGGAATTAACGGAAACGATCAAAGACGGCGACCGGATCGGATTGTTTGGCGAGGATATGCCCGCGTTGGTGGCATAAAGCTTCGCTCCTGATTTTGGCTTGCTTTCGTTTAAAAAGTATTATTCTTAATTTACCCTAACCCCCTAAAATAAAACTGACACTCGATGAGTGTCAGTTTTTGCTTTGCATAGTTGGGGAAATGCGTCGCACCAAAACGATATGAATCTGCCCTTCGACAAACAAAATCTATTCGATAAGCATCTTTTTGTCGAAGTTCGTGCGACGCATACCTATCTTTCTTTGTAGCAACTATTTCTTCTTCCAATCCATTTTCATATACACATCCCCTTTTTCCAGTTCAACTAACATTTGTGTAAGACGTTTTTGCTTGGTCTCTTCCCGTTTTGCGCGAGTGATCCAGCCGATATAGTCGTTCTGCTGATAATTAGGGCGGGCGTAGTAGTTTTCTGTTAATGCGTGTTTCTCAAGCGCATCACGGACAAAATCTGGCATCGGGTAGCGTGGACGTTTTAACGGGGACATTTTATTCTCTCCAAAATCCTAGATGAACCTGACGCGCTTCTTCCTCGAGGAAGGGCCCTTCCACTTCAACGGGATGTGTACCGTGCGCAAAAACTTCTCGACAGGGCAAGGCTAACTCGTAGGGTGTTTTGCCTGTGATCTCATACAAGCCTTCTTCACTAAGTGCGTAGACTACATGCCTTACATCTCCCCAAAAGATCGCGCCTGAGCACATGGGGCAGGGTTCTGTACTGGTATAGAGCGTACTATTAATGAGTGTTTCAACTGTGAAATACTTCGATGCCATTCTTATCAAGTTTAGCTCAGCATGAGCGGTGCAATCACTATCTGTTACAACGGTGTTTTCCGCTTCGAGGAGAATATTCCCCGCTTCGTCAGCAAGCAGCGCCCCAAAGGGATGGTTGCCATGCTCGCGTGCGTTTTGGGCAATCTCGATCGCGCGGCGGAGCAATCTTTCTTTTATCTTCATCAGAATATCAGTTCCATAACGTCTTCGCCATCATCTACTTCGCCTGTTGGCTCAAATCCCAAAGTGTTGTAAAACTCGAAAGGGCTCCCTTCGCCGGGGACACAACTGGTTAACAGCTTCGTTGCGTTAGGACGTGTTTTGACGTGTGCTACAAGAAGTGTTATCGCGTGCCGACCAAAGCCCATGCCCTGATATTTCCCATCCACCATTAGACGCCAAAGGAAATACTCAGCTTTCTTGGGATCATCAGATAACATCAAAAAACCGATCGGGGTCTCACCTGCGTAGATGGCGCGGAACCAGGCTTCTTCGGGATAAAAATGGGCTTGAGCGATAGATGTTGAATTCGGCGCAACAAATTTGCTTTGCGCTTCAGCAACTTTCAGGCGCAGCACTTCATCCAGATTATCGCGGGTCACTTCTCGTAAAGAGACTTCTGAATCTTTATGGATGATCTCGTTTTTTTCTGTCATTGTTATTCCCTAAAACTTTCTTCAATTGTTTTTCTTTTTCTTCTCGCATCCTGATCGCGATGGGCGCATCCAAAAAACGTTGAATGACAGATGTTTGAAGATCGGGTGTGTAATGGTCGCGGTAGCAATCTAATAAAGAGACACTTTCTTCATCATATTTCTCTACGTGGACAGAGTCTCCAGCTTGCACCTTTCCTTCTTTGAGAACGCGGCAATATAGTCCCGGTCGTTCTGCCGCGCGGAATTTTTTGACCAATTGCGGGTCTTCCATGCGTGCTGAAAAAGTTTTGCAGGGGATGCGCGGCGCGGTCACTTGCAGGGTCACTTCGCCAATATATAAAATGTCGCCAATAGCGAAGGACGCGCTCTCTAATCCGCTTATTGTCAGATTCTCGCCAAATATACCGGGAGCAAGCTCACGGTTGAGTTCGTTCCGCCACCAATCGTAATCGGCATCCCCGTAGATGTAGACTGCCTGATCGGGGCCACCATGATGCTTTTCGCTGACGATCACATCACCTGGTAAACCAAGTTTTGTTATCTGCACCGCTCCTTCGGCGGGGACTTTGAATATCCCCGTTTTCTCTTTATAGAGCTTGCGCTGAACGGTTCCTTCTTCGCCGATATTTACGCTGAGTAATTTCATTATTTAGCCAATAGAGCTATAAAGTCGATCTCTAGTAAAACTTCATCATCTACATCTGCAACGCGCGGTACTGAGGGGATAAAAATATCGTAATCGGCATAGGCGACCATTGTCTCGGCGTGTCCTTGAATTTCTGTTGCCGAAATGGGCGTAATATTTGCTGTGAAAGTGACTTTTTGCGTCACTTCTTTGATGGTCAGGTCACCGCTGATTTCGAGTGAGAGACTTTCATCAAAATTGATCGTTTCGGGGAGCGTAATAATTTCTGTCGGCAAAAAGGAGATCAGCGGATATGTACTCGTATCTAATATTTGCCCCTGAATGGCCCTGTTCCTAAAGGAATTATCAGTTGTCAGGGCACTGGGGTCGATTTGGATTTCGGTAATTTCCGTCTTTTGTGGATTCTCAAAATCGACCGAGATTTCGCCCGTAACCTGATTTGTTTTCCCGATGACCGTAGTCGGCACACCTCCCAATAATTCGCCCAAAGTAAAACGAACTTCAGACTGTGATGCTGCAATTCGGAAAAGACCATCTAATGCTGTTGTAGAAGTGTTTTCTTCTGCGGATTCGGAGGTCATAACTTCTTCCGTAGCTTCAGCGAGCGGCGCAACATTCTCATCCACAGTGGATGACGTTAGAGATTCCTTAAAAAGAAATTGATCCATCGCAGCGATCCCCAAGACAGCGAGAACGCCGACGATAATAACAATGGTGAGCATATTCTGACTTTTTTTCATTTCAAACTCCTTAATAGGACTGTTTTTGTATTATTTTAGCGCATAATACCATAAAGCTCATCGCTTTCTTAGCGCAAAAAAAATATACTATAATTCTTTTCGCCTATAAAGTCCTTTCTATCTTTCCCCTTTAAACAGGAGTAAAAAATGCGCAGAAAAGCAACCCTTATTACCGGCGCAGCCGGTGAAGTTGGGCAAGCCCTCGTAGAAAGAATCGCCGAAGAAAACAACACCCATGTCATTAGCATGGACATTAAGCCCCTGCCCCCAGAGCTCGATAAAAAAGTACAACACATCGTTGGTGATATTCTCGATGAAGCCCTTTTTGCTCGTCTCGTCAGCGAATTCGATATCACGCATATCTATCATCTCGCCGCCCTCCTCTCTACCAGAGCAGAATATTCCCCCATGCTCGCCCACAATGTCAACGTTGGCGGGACAATGCGTCTGCTCCAGCTTGCCGCCGAGCAATCTTCATGGAAGCGCGAACCGGTTATTTTCATCTTTCCCAGCTCTGTTGCTGCCTTCGGGATGGATACCCTCAAAAATAAAGCCGCTCATCCACGCCCCGAAGAATGGGAATGGAATAAACCCATCACCATGTACGGCTGCAATAAACTCTACGGCGAAACCCTCGGCATCTACTACAGCAACCATTATCAGCAACTCGCCGAAAATGAACCCACCATGCTTGATTTCCGCTGCGTACGCTACCCCGGGCTAATTTCTGCCTTTACCGTTCCCAGTGGTGGAACCAGCGATTATGGTCCCGAAATGCTCCACGCCGCCGCGCAAGGCAAACCCTACGAATCCTTTGTCCGTGAAGATGCCGCAATTTCCTTCATGGCAATGCCCGACGCCGTAACTTCTGTCATTCAATTGGCGAACGCCCCACGTGAAAATCTCAGCCGCCAAATTTACAATATCACCGCCTTTAGCCTGAGCGCAGAAGAATTTGCAGGCTACGTCAAAAAACACTTCCCCGATGCAGAAATTACCTACGCACCCGATGTCAACCGCCAACGCATCATCGACTCCTGGCCCATCGACATGAACGACGATGCCGCCCGCCGCGATTGGGGCTGGAAACCCGAATTTGACGCCGAAAAAGCCTTCAGCGAATACCTTGTACCTAATATCCGCAAGCGTTACGAAAAATAAGTTAAAGGAAGTGACAGTCACCTTCGAGGTGACTGTCACTTTTTTGATAGAATCTTTTTATGGAATCCACACCTCGCCTCACCTCCATCCTGATACTAACCATTATCATCTTCATTACTTTGTCAGCCTGCGTGCCGACACAAACCTTGCCCACACCTGTTCCCGCTACCCCAACAGCCACCGTAGCCCCAAGCGCGACGGTGCAATGGTTCCCCGCAACATCTACTGCCACCCCTCGCTTGGTACAAGTTTCAACAGCAACCCCTGTACAAATGCCAGGTATTGGCGGAAGTCTCGTCATTGACGATTTTAGTTCTGGGAGCGCATGGAATACATCAACCTCCGATCAGGGGAATGTCAGCGTCAGCCGCAATCGCATCACCATTGCTGCAAAAGAACCTGATATCTATATTTTCAGCTTGAGAAACGAACCTTTGATAACCGATTTTTACGCCGAAATTAATGCACACCTCGCCCTCTGCAAAGGCAACGATTCTTACGGCCTGCTCTTTCGGGCGAACAACAACGCATCCTATAGATATGCCCTCTCCTGCAACGGGACAGTCCGTCTTGAGCGGATGAGCGTCAGCCGCGCCCGTCCCATCCACGAAGCGATCTACAGCGGCGATGTGCCGCCCGGCTCCCCCGGTGATGTTCATCTCGGCGTTTGGGTAGCGGGATCCGAGATGCGTTTCTTTTTAAATGGTCGCCATCAATTTACGGCCACAGATGTGAATTTAGGTATCGGCACGATCGGTGTTTTTGCCCAAACTGCGCCAGAGAATATGGCAATGACCGTCACTTTTTCTAATTTGAATGTACAATCAGTAGTGTACGTCAGCCCAACACCAACGCCGACGATGACGAAGACCCCGGCGCCGACGAGTACGAGGGCACCTTAATCTGTCATTGCGAGGCAGTTTTATCGCCGAAGCAATCTCCACGAGTGAGAGGGAGATCGCCGCGTCGGAAAAGCATCCTCCTCGCGAAGACATAGCTAATTTTGTTTTTATTCGTGTAATTCGCCCTATTCGCGTAATTCGTGTTAAAAAAATCAAAGAGACCCAAAAATGGCCTACAAAAACCGCATGAACGACATCGACAATAAGACCTGGTTGAAGTTCCAGAAATCATGGTTCATCCACAACCCGCCGCGCCGAAAGAAGGGCGTTTTGCGCCACCCTGCCAAATATCCTGAAACGATGGTGCAGGAGTTCATCGAGTTTTTCACCAAAGAAGGCGCGACTGTCCTCGACCCGATGGCTGGGACGGGATCGACTCTCGTAGCCGCCCTGCGCAGTGGACGGCACTCTTATGGAATCGAGTTGAATCCCAAATATGCGCAGATTGCCCGAGATGTTCTTGCCGAGGAAAAAGAGATTTTAGCGGAGGCAAGCCAAGAAACAAGTTTGACGGCGGAGATCATCACCGGAGATGCCGCAAAAGCAACAGATTATGCCATCCCCGAAATTGATTATCTGATCACATCTCCGCCCTACTGGGATATGCTCCACGCGCGCGGCTCGGCAACTCAGAAAAAACGCCGCGATGAATCCGAGCTGGACGTGGTCTATTCGAATGATCCGAATGATGTTGGGAATATGAGCGATTACGAAGAATTTTTAGAGAAATTGGTCAATATTTACGCGGCGATGAAGCCTCTGCTGCGGGATCGGGCTTATCTGACGATCATCGTGAAAAATGTGAAGAAGGGCGGGAAAATTTACCCGCTGGCCTGGGATATTGGGCGCGAGTTGGGGAAGGTTTATACGCTGAAGGATGAGAAGATCTGGTGCCAGGATAACCAGCGCCTTGCGCCTTATGGAATGGGGAATGCCTGGGTGAGCAATACTTTCCATCATTATTGTTTGCAGTTTAGGAAGGAAGATTAGTCATTAGTGAAGAGCGGGGGTACCCCGCTCAAGGTCAGGAGGAAATATGGGCAAAGGCGATTCTGAAAAACCTGCTTTCGAACAATATAGAGAGCAGATCGAATGGGAAAATAGTTCGTCAAGGGGATATTTAGGAAAACGGTTTAATTCTGCTGTTTGGAAAATAAAGCATTCTCCACGAGAGATTTTCTTTATATGGGCAGCAATAATAGGTGCTATTCTCTTTTTTTTGTATACGTTTTTCTCAAATTACGATTCATCAATACTTCCTTTTATCATTTTGCCCGCTATTGCGGGGATAATCATTTTCTTTGCAATCCGGGATGGGATAAAAGAGGATGAATAGCTGAAAACACATCTTTTCTCAAAGGAGGAAAAATGACGTATCCCAAAGCAGCAACTATTAGAGTAAGCTGGAATCCAAGGGGAAGATTAAAGCATACATTAAAAGTTAACGAATTCTCAAAAAATCCGTTTTTGTGGCTGTTTGCGCCTAGTGCCCCAATGCTAATAACGCATCAACTAGGCGCAATGAAACCTTCACACGGTTTACATCTTTGTTCAAAAATTTTGGGAATTATTGGTACTGGCAAGTATGTTGCTTCTCCAATCAACTCTGCCCTAAAAGGAGTACAAATTAATCTTGTCTACGTACAACAAGAAACCGTTATGCTGCAATATGTTCCAAAGCATGCTTTCTTTCATAATGATCATAGTCTTGAAGAAGGGACTAGACAATTTGTAGCTAATTACTATTCCTATGTTTTATCTAAATTGCAAGAGTATGGGAAAATCGCCGCAAAATCTTTTACAATTGTTGGTATCAACGGATATTTAGAGTTTCTAGAGCAGCATCTACAGTCTGGTTTCTCTAACATAGGACAGGACAAATGGAGCCAAGATTTCATAATGAATTCCCAAAGTATTAATTTTGCAATCTCCACAAATTTTATAGCCCCAGATGAATGGTCTGAGAATGAGCATAAAAAAAATGAAACCTGGGCTAATGGTGCAAAACAAAAAATAAAAGAAGAAATCTCAAAGATTGACATAAAACTTCATGATATTTCAAACCAAATTGGGAAGTATTAGCAGTCGAACAAAAATCAATTCAATTCATATATCACGCCCCGAAGAAAATATAGGAGAAAAATCATGAAACTAACCGATCTCTGGAATTCACGCAATACCCCGACCCTGTCCTTTGAACTCTTCCCTGCCCGCAACGAGAAAGCTGCTGCCAATTTAGACAAAGCAATCGATAAACTGGCTGCCCTCGAACCCAATTTTGTTTCGGTTACCTTTGGGGCAGGCGGCTCAACGCGCGAAGGCTCCCGTCAATTGGTGAAGAAACTCTGCGAAGAAAAAGGACTGGAGACGCTGGCTTACTTCGCTGGTTTCGGTCTTAGCCCAGATGAGATCACGGCCGTAATCGACGACTATCAAGCCCTCGGCGTGGAGAATATCCTCGTCGTGCGCGGCGACGAACCACGCGATGAAGATTTTCTTCCACATCCCGAGGGTTTCAAATACGCTTCCGAGTTGATGGGATTTATCCGTCCGCGCTATGAGCTTTGTCTCGGCGTGGCGGGCTATCCCGAAGCCCATATTGACGCAGTCAATCAGGCAAAAGATATGGAATATCTCAAACTCAAGGTTGAGCGTGGCGCAGAGTTCATCATCACCAATTATTTTTACGACAATCAATACTTCTTCGACTATGTCGAGCGCTGCCGCGCGGCGGGCATCAACGTTTCGATTATTCCCGGCGTGATGCCGATCTACAGCATCAAGATGATGCGCATGTTAGCTGGGATGTGCGGTGCAACCATCACCGAGAAGATCGAATCCGGTCTCGCCGCTTTGCCGGAAGATGACAAAGATGCACTGAACGATTTCGGCATTAATTTCGCAGCAGAACAATGCACAGAACTGATCCGCGCCGGTGTGCCCGGTTTGCATATCTACACGATGGATCGCAGCAAATCGACGGTTGGTTTGGTCAATAGGCTCAGAGCTGAATCTTTGTTGTAAACCGTAAGGGCGACCCGTTTTTCTGCATAGAAAATTTCCCTGTCAAGAAAAATATTAGACCTCTTGCAAAAGTCAGTTTAGCTCAAAATTATAGATGGAAGTAATCAGATTGAACCGCAACCCGAAGCGTTTGCGACGATTACGATAGCGTTCGCTGAGGATACGAAAGACCTTTAGTTTTCCAATCACATGTTCCACAAAAATACGTTGACTTGCCAGCTCACGATTTCCAGCTTTTTCTTCCAGCGTCAGCGGATAAAGTTTCGAATTCTTGACAGGTATCTGGCTATTGGAGTGAAGTTTGTTGATACCGAGATACCCTGTATCTGCTAAACATAGAATGTCTTGTGCTATTCCAGCATAGTTTTCTTTGAACAAACGATAATCATGTTTACTGCCAGTTCCAAATGCGGTTGCAATAATTTGCATCGTGCTTTGCTGGATAATTACTTGTGCTTTTTGGGTATGTCGCTTCTTTTTACCGCTGTAGTACCGTTTTTGCTTTTTTTCGGGCGTTCAATCGGTTGTTCGCTCGCATCAACCGGAATCACTTCAATGAGAGTATCACTGGGTTGAAGTACTTTCTTACCCGGCAAACGAAATTCTCCTGAAAGCATAAGAGCATCTTCAACTTTGTTGATCGTGCGACAAACGGTTGCTTCACTAACGCCATAGGAACCAGCGATGTGAAACTGTGTGCGATATTCTCTCCAGTACATCAAGGTCATTAGCAATTGATCTGCCCGACTCAGCTTTGGCGGACGACCGAAATTTGGGAGTTCTTTTTCAAGAACAGTCAGCATCTTTTTGAAAGTTGTTGGGCGGACACCTGTGAGCCGTTTGAAATCTGTCTCTTTCCATGTTTTTATGTCTTCATATCTCATATGCCTATTATGGCACTCTTATGCAAGAGGTCTAATAGCTAAAAAGAATTTTTTCTATAAATCCAAAAGGGTCGCCCTTACCAACCACAATTCCCGATTCCCAGTGCCCAATCACCTAATTCCTGCCCCTCCCCTTAGTGGACAAAAAACACTTTGCGCGGTTAAATAGAGCCGATGAATTTCAAAAAACGTTCTCTCTTTGAATACGCGCTTCTCTTGCAGGCTTTTGCCAGTGGTCTTGCGCTGACGGTCTATGCTTATATCGGCACATTCACACGTCTACTCGCGGATGATTATTATCATATCTATCTTACGCGCAGCGCTGATGGATTGCTCGCCACGAGCATCGAAAAATATCTCGAAATCTCCAATCGGTATTCAAATTTGCTCCTCTTCGCCTTAGGTGATCAGCTTGGCCAGCAATGGCTCCCTACACTGATGATCTTTCTGTGGCTACTTGGGCTATTATGGCTTTTTATTGAGCTAAATAAACGGGCAAAATCTCAACTACCTCACCTTATGCTTTTAGCTATTGCATCCCTGCTGGTTTTTCTAAGTATTTTACAAGCGCCAAATCTTTACCAGACCATTTACTGGCTCTCCGGAATGACGGCTTATTTTGCGCCGCTTGTTTTCTTCCCCTTTTTGCTAGTAGGAATTTTTGCCTTTTTGCGAAAATCGCGCCCTAAAGTTGCGCTCTTTGGGATGGCACTCTTTAATACTCTGATAGCCTTTCTCATCGGTGGGTTATCGGAAACAGTCGGTGCGATGCACATTTCCATTCTTGCCCTCATCTTGATCACGTTTTGGATTTGGGGTACAAAAGAGCAGCGCATTTCTGCATCGGTCTTGCTTGGCTCGACAATGCTCGGAGGGCTGCTCTCTCTTGCGACAATGGCTCTTTCGCCCGCCAACACAATCCGCTCCAGCGCGCCGCCGCTGCCTATCCCCGTATTTATTGAGCGACTTTTTATTTTCCCCTATGGCTTTATCACCGACACATTTAAGACCTTGCCTTTACCGACTCTTTTTACGGTCTTGGTTGCATTCTTGATATTCAACAATTTGCCCAGCCACTTGAAAGATAGAAAACTAATATCCTATAGTCTGGCATTAGCGCCCATTATCACCTTCGCTCTCATCGCGGCAAGTTTCGCCCCCAGTGCTTATGCCCTCTCTTATCCCGATGCCCGCGTCCGCTTTCCGGCACGATTTATTATGACAAGCGGGCTTTTCATCGAGGGGGCATTGTTGGGGATGCTTTTCGCGCGGGAGAAATTCCGCACCCTTAGCACGCTGTTTCTCGTTGCCGCCGCGATCTATCCGCTGCGGGGCGCGTGGCAAGCTTACCAATCTCTCCCAAAATATCAGGCCTACGCAAATGCTTGGGACACGCGCGACGCGTATATCCAATCCAAACGGGATAGTGGTATCATGGACATCGCTGTCCCGCCGATGGATGGGATGGCAGGAATCAAGGAATTTGATATTGACCCCAACCACTGGGTCAATCGTGGCGCAGCAGATTATTATGGCGTGGATGCGATTAGTGTCCACTCGACGAGTTTAGATTATGACGAATAAAAAGGGATCGGACGTGGATTTGAACTTGCCACTGGTCTCGATCATCACCCCATCATTTGACCAATCGGCGTATATCGCCGCGACGATCGAATCGGTGCTATCGCAAGATTATCCAAATCTCGAATATATCGTCGTGGATGGCGGCTCGACCGACAGCAGCGCAGAAATCATAGAAGGCTACGCCGACAAATTATCTTGGTGGGTTTCCGAAAAGGATAAGGGCCAAACTGACGCGATAAACAAAGGCTTTGCGCGCGCCAATGGCCAGATTTTGGCATGGCTCAATTCAGACGATACCTATGAACCGGGCGCAGTCAGCGCAGCAGTTGAATTTTTAATGGCAAACCCCGATGTGGGCTTGGTCTATGGTGATTGCAATTTCATCGACGAAAACGGGCATAAATTTGGGGTATTCAACGCCGCCCAAACCGATTTGGAGAAGCTAAAACAAGGATACGTCCACATCCCGCAGCAATCGTCTTTTTGGCGAGCAGAGTTGTGGAAAGAAGTTGCCCCGCTCGATGATAGTTTCTTCTTCGCAATGGATTATGACCTGTGGACACGCTTAGCAAAAATTAGTGAGCTTCGCTATTTGCCCGGCCAAAATTGGGCGAACTTCCGCCTGCATAGCGATGCAAAATCCATCGCCGCAGACAAACATTGCTGGAACGAGATGATGCGCGTTCACTATCGCGAAGGCGGCTCTTTCTTTTCGGTCATCAATGCCAAACATCTTACCCGCAAGGTGGTCGCCCCCTGGTGGAATTGGCGGCGAAGGCGAAAGATGGAAAAGGCTTTAAATAATGGGTAAGGGCGGGGTAATCACGCCCCTACATTTAGGTAAATGATGATGAACTGGCTTTTATCCCCCCCCTCCCTCGATGATTTCCTCCGCCTTTTGCGCGCGTGGAAATTTTGGATTCTATTCTCCGTTCTGGGTGCGCTATTAGGCGCGGGAGCTTATTATGCCTTCCCGCCCGATTATCGTGCACAAGCAACTGTGGTCGTGGATTTCAATCTCGAAGAATCACTCACAGAAGGAAATGACCGCGACCTTTTCTATTATCTTGAACGTGAAACGCGCAAATTAGTCGAAGTCGCGTGGGCAGATGAAACAATCGAAGCTGTTGCCCAAGAACTTGACGATTTAAGAGTAGCAGAATTACGCGATGAACGTCTCCAACTTTCTCAACCCCAGGATGGTGCCTGGCATTTTTATGCTGCTGATGTCGACCCTGCACGCGCTGAGAAGATGGTCGCATTGTGGGCAGAGAGCTTTAATCAGCAAGTTCAGGAAGGTGCAGCAAATGCGCTCGCACTGAACGCGCTTAAAACCGGATTGACAAATGGGGATATAAATTTAGCTGATGTAGAAGAAGATATAGCACGACTCGAAGCAAATTCTTTAGGCATCACTTCTTATATAGAAACATCCTTTAGCCAGAAAGAGAATTTGCCGATTACGCGCACAAACTCTCTCGGAGAATATATTTTCTTTGGTGCAGTAACAACGCTTTTCCTTGCTGCTTTAGTTATTTTATTTTCAGGAAAAGTAAATGGCTGATAAACAAGATATTCACGATAGAGGTAAAAAGAAACTCTCCGTGAACTTTCTGCTTGCATGGTTAAATCTGGATAAGCTCTCTCGCGTTTTATGGGGGCTTGTTTTGCTCACCCTTCCCGTGACAAGCTTTCGCTACTTTCCCCTTTTAGGAAAACATACCCAAGTTCGGCCACTGGCTTTTTACCCTTTAGCCTTATTATATTTAATTTTAGTATTGCGTCTTTTACGTAAAGAAATAAAACTCCCTTGGAGTAACGCACTTTTACCGCTCTTGCTCTTCTTTCTATTTACGATTCTAGCTACAGCTGCCGGAGCACTTCTCTCTCCCATCCCCATGCGTGGACAGGAGTATTGGGCGCGCGCCCTGCGCGCTTTTTTGACTTTCGGGATTGGGCTATCTTTTTTCATCGCCGCGCTGTGGATGCATCGCGATCAAGATGATTTGCGCTACTCTCTAAAATGGCTTTATGCTGGCCTATTCCTGACAATGCTTTGGGCTGGTGTCCAAGCCCTCGCTTTTTATACTCCGCTGCTCACAAAAGCACAGGTGTCTGAATTGCAGTTGCTTTTCTCCATGCGCGGCATCCCAAAATTACGCCGCGTTTCTGGCTTCGCCTTTGAAGCCTCCTGGCTGGCGGGGCAGATCGTGACTTTGTACCTCCCCTGGCTCTTCGCTTCGCTCCTAACTCGTTTTCGAGCGACAAAATATACTTGGCTAGAACCACTTCTTTTGCTTGGCTCTTTAGCGGTGCTCTTTCTCACCTATTCACGCGGCGGGCTACTGATCGGAATCATCGCGACGGGTGTAACCTTGCTCATTAGCGGTAAAAAAGCAATTTCGCGACTCTTTGGATGGTTCTTCAATCCAAAAGAAATAAACCGCCACGGCGCGGAAAACGCCAAGATTCTTTTAAAAATGCCGAGAACAAAAAACTTGGGGGCCTTAAAGAAAACTTGGCGCACTTGGCAGCTTGGTGGTTCAAAAACTTATAATTTCACCATTCGAGCAATTCTTTTCACCCTCATCATCGCCATTGTTTGGGGCGGAATTTCCTTCCTCGCCCAGCAAAAATACGTTAGTCGTTTGTGGACAGTCGAAGCAACCAGCATCTCCGATTATTTTGTCAAAACCAATGCAGGCGGGCGTTTTACTTATCTTTGGGCAGAAACGCAACTCTTTCTAGATTATCCCATTTTTGGCACAGGTCTTGGCAGCAGCGGGCTTTATCTCTATCAATATATCCCCGACTGGGCACTCTACAACAACCCAGAAGTCACAAAGCAACTTACTCCCACAAGTCAGCTATACCCCAATTCAAAAAATCTTTATCTACGCCTTTTGGCCGAAACAGGTATCTTTGGTTTTACTATTTTTATTAGCTTTCTACTCGCAATTTTGGCACAGATCGCCAAATCTCTTCGCCAAAACAAGCTCATCGGCACAGCCGGGCTTTTCTCATTTATCGCCATCCTGACCTACTACCTTATGCAAGACTCTTTCGCAATGGCAGAGCTGTGGGTAAACTTCGGGATTATTTTAGGAATAACATATAGAACCGCCAAGACGCAGAGAACGCTGAGAAAGCCTTAAAGATGCCAAGAAATTTTCTTTCTTGACAATCTTGGAAAAAACTCTGCGTCCTGCGCGCCCCTGTGCCACGCAGGGGTATGGCAGTTAAAAATCAGGAGCAATTATGATCGTCTTATCCGTCGGAATGCCCCGCGCTGGCTCAGGCTGGCACTACAATATCACCCACGACTTGATGGAAGCCGCGGGATACGATGAAGCCCGTGACATTCGAGAGCAATATAAATTGCAAAGCATTCTCACCGAAGTCAACGTCAATATCGGCGTTTTATCGTTAAGACGCTTGGGGATGGTAATGATCCCGGCGTTGATGGGCAAGGATTTTGTGCTCAAAGCCCATGCTGGTCCCACACTTTGGTCACGGACACTCGCCGCTCTGGGCTTGCTACGGATTGTCTACATCTACCGCGACCCACGCGATGCGATGCTCTCCGCCTACGAATACGGTCAACGCTCCATCGCTAAAGGCCGCCCCAACTTTTTCTCCCGTTTAACCAACTTCGCCGAAAGCCTCGACTTTATGGCAGACTATGTCCTCATCTGGAAAGACTGGATGAATGAGAAAAATGTGCTCACCGCCCGCTACGAAGATCTGCTCACCAATTACGATTCCGAAATGGAACGTCTCCTTGCTTACTTGGATTTAGATGCTGCAGACGAAAAATTCAAAGCTGTTATCGAAGAGTATCGCCCGGGTAAAGCAGATGCCGCCCAACAAGGCTTGCATTTCTTTAAAGGGAAAATTGGTCGGTACAAAGAAGCATATACCAACGCCGAGCAAGCCCAAATGCAAGAGCATTTCGGCGAATACCTCCAAGATATGGGGTATTAAATTAGCAATCTTCACAATTCTTTAACATAATCTCTATCATTTAAGGAAGTTTTTAGAGTATCATAAAGTCATGCGAAAATTTGACTCTCCCTACATCGCTGATTGGTTCGCAATTTCATTACGCTGGATGACGCTTTTCGCGCTTACTGTGGCATTGGGCAAAGATAGAGAACTAATATCTCTTTTACCACTCTTTGTTCTGGCCTTGGGGAATTTGGCATGGAGCGTGATGGCAGGGTTAAATATCCGCTTGACTTATCATAGGCAATTAGCCATTCTCGTCGATATTATTTTCGCAATATTGATCTTTTTGTTAGAAAAAGGCTTAACGGGGGCTGTCGCGTGGATTGGTATCTTACCCATACTAAGTGGTGCGATCTATTTTGAAATTTTGGGCGGCGTGCTTGCAGCAAGCGTAATGGCAGTTACGGCGCTAGCTTTTTCTTATTTTGGTATGTCTGCGGGGTCTCTACCTGCAGGGGCAATTGCCGCTGTTATTACCTTGGCCTTAGGGCTTTTATTTGGCTTTTTGAGCAATCAGTTAATCAACAGCTTGCGCCGCATGAGGGAAGAGCAGGAAAAAACCGAAAAGAAACGACAATGGGTAGAAAACGAACGTTTGCGCGCCATTTATGAGCTAACGACCACGCTCAATGCAACCCTCAGCTATAAACGCGTTTTGGAAAACGCACTTGATTTAAGTGTACGCGCTATGCACCCCGATGCAGACGAAGATTTTAGTGACCAACTAGTCAGTGCGGTTTTACTTTTTGTAGGCAACGAGCTCATTGTAAAATCGGCACGACGCTTTACCACCGCAGATCAACGGCGCGTTTTTACTGGAGCAGAAGGAATCTTGGGGAACGCAATCGAAGAGGGCGAACCCGTACTCACCCAAAATATAGGTTACGACCCCGAATTACGCGGTGTGATTGCGCTGCGCTCTTGCACAGCTAGCTACTGTGTGCCCTTACGGACAGGTTTTAATGTTTACGGTGTTCTCCTTTTTGCACATCCTGACCCAAATTATTTCACAGCCGAACGCCGCGAGATGCTCGAATTGATTGGGCGGCAATCTGTGATCGCCATTCAAAATGCGCGCCTTTACCAAGACTTGGTAGAAGAAAAAGAGCGCATGATCGAAGTACAAGAAGAAGCGCGCAAAAAGCTTGCCCGTGATTTGCACGATGGCCCCACTCAATCTGTTTCCGCAATTGCAATGCGTATCAACCTGATCCGCATGATGCTCACCCGCGCGCCCGATAAAGTAGAAGGGGAGCTGATCCGCGCCGAAGATCTCGCGCGCCGCACCACCAAAGAAATTCGCCATATGCTCTTCACCCTGCGTCCGCTCGTGCTCGAATCGCAAGGCTTGCGTGCCGCTTTAGAAGCAATGGCAGAGAAAATGGTTGAAACTTTCAACCAAAATGTCGCGATTGAAGTAGACGATAAAATTATCGAAAACTTGGAAATGGGGAAACAAGGGGTCATCTTCTTCATCTCAGAAGAATCTGTCAACAATGCTCGAAAACACGCCAAGGCAAGCCTTATCAAAGTTCGCTTACGTTCTTTAGAACATAGCCTGATCGTTCTCGAAATCATGGACAACGGGCGCGGATTTGACGTTACAGAAGTCAACCAAAATTACGAAAAACGAGGCTCTCTAGGGATGGTCAATCTCAGAGAGCGCACAGAATTGATCAATGGGCTACTCCACATTGACTCAACACTCGGCAAGGGAACCAATGTACAAGTCTTCATTCCACTCACCGAAGATGCCGCAGATCGTCTTCACCGCTCAAAATAGAGGCCCCAATGCCAACCGCTGCCAGCTTGTATTACTTCTCTCACGAAGCAGAAGACTCTTCTTTCCCGCCCTTCATTCTCATTCACGGCGCAGGTGGCTCGCATCTCCACTTTCCTCCTGAGTTACGCCGCCTAAACGGATATCAAATTGCCGCCATCGACCTGCCCGGGCACGGCAAATCAGAGGGGATAGGCAGGCAATCTATCAGCGACTATGTACAAAGCATTCAAGATTTTATGGATGCGATAAACTTGCCAGCCGCCATCATCATCGGGCACTCGATGGGCAGTGCCGTTGCCCTTCAAATTGCGTTAAACGCGCCTGACCGTGTGCTTGCCCTCGTTATATTGGGCGGGGGAAGCCGCTTACGCGTGAATCCGTCAATTTTAGAAAACACAGCAAACGAAGCAACATTCCCTCTTGCCGTCAAAAATATCATCGAATGGTCTTTCGGCTCCGAAGCATCTCCCCGCCTAAAAGAACTTGCTACCCAACGGATGAGTGAAACTCGTCCCACCGTTCTCTACGGAGACTTTATCGCCTGCAACAATTTTGATATTAGCGAAGAGCTCTCTAAAGTTGAAAAACCTACCCTGATCCTCTGCGGCACAGAAGATAAAATGACCCCGCCAAAATACTCAAAACTTCTCCATGAGCAAATGCCCAATGCCGAGCTAAGGCTTATTCAAGGTGCTGGACATATGATTATGCTCGAAAAACCACGCGAAGTTGCAGAAGCAATTGAGCGTTTTGTAGAAAAGTTATAACTCTTCAAAAATCTATTGAAATATAAAAAATCCATCTTCGTTTGAACGAAGATGGATTTTTAGATTATGCCAACCTCGATAATTTCATTGTCTTCGCCACGCCTGCCATTTAAGTAAATAATTCTCCAGCCACGCAACAATGCCATATAAAGCGAGGGCAAGCATAACGAGCGCAAAAATGGCAACAAAGACCAAGGCGGTATCGTATTGCCCACGCCCGACATTGATCAAAAAACCCAAGCCTTTATCTGCACCGACAAATTCTCCTACGACTGCCCCAATAACAGATAGAGCGGCTCCGATCCGTAAGCCGCCGAGAAAAACAGGTAATGCCGCGGGAATTTCAAGATAGCGTAAAATTTGCCAGCGTGTAGCGCGCAAAGAGCGCATCAGGTCGCGCAGAGCAGAGGGGACAGCTCTTACGCCAACTACGGTATTTACCAAAACGGGGAAGAAGACGATCAACGCACAGATGAGTATTTTTGAGAAGATACCTGGGCCAAACCAGATGACAAGAAGAGGGGCAATCGCGACAACAGGTACAGCCTGGCTCGCAACAAGATAGGGTGCGAGAATCCGTTCAAAAAGGCGTGATTTTGCAAGCAAATATCCTAAAACGGTAGCTGCTGCGGTTCCGGTTAATAGCCCGAGGAGCACTTCGCCGAGAGTCACGATCGAGTGGCGTAGCAAGCTTCCATCCACGAGCGTTCGCGCGAAGCGAGTCCCTACATCTGCAGGAGAGGGGAGAATAAAGGCGGGCAATTCGGTGAAATATACAGTGAGCTGCCAGCCTGCCATAGCAAGAAAAAGGGAAAGTAGCGTAACCCCAAAGCTTCCCCGTTGAGTATTTTTTTTGAATTTATGCGTGATGTTGATGTCCATAGCTTTAGACTCGTTTGTGGTTATGTTACTTATGACGAAAAGGAAAACGCCCTGCAAAAAATCCTTGCAGGGCGTGATAGTAGACAAGCAGATTGGCGCGCAATTTGCATAAAAAATCCCGAAAACATGAGGTTTTCGGGGCAAATACACAACCAATACCAATATTTGGCATTACTTGAAAGACCTTCTACTATCCGGACTATACCGTCGGCTTTGGAATCTCACCAAATCCTGCACTTCGATAAATTCAGTGCTCGTGGGCTATACCACCGATCGGGAATTCACTTGCGTTTTACAAGTGTCACCCTGCCCCGAAGGCTAATTTGAATATATAGCTATTATAGCCTCTCCTTGCAAAAGGGCAATATGAGTTTTGTTAGATATTTCACGAAAAGATAGCATATCTAAAATTTGTCGTTAGATTAAAATGAAAGAACCCGTGCTTTGCATGAACGGGTTCCACACTTTTATTTTAGAGAGCGTGCCTACATAAAAAACCAGGTAACAAGATAATAGCCTATTGGTGCAGCCCAAAGCCAGGTGTCGATGCGATCAAAAACACCACCGTGCCCAGGAAATAGTTGGCTTGAATCTTTGATATTTGCCTGTCTTTTGATCATGCTCTCACCCAAATCGCCAAGGGTTGTGAGCAATGACAACAAAAGCCCAACCAATGCCCCATCAAGCAAAGAAAGGTCTATATTATTTCGCCAGAGCCATGCAAAAAGAACGCCGCCCAAGGTGCCGAAGACAACACCTCCCCAGTAGCCTTCCCATGTTTTTTTGGGGCTTAATCGAGGAGCTAGTTTATGTTTTCCGAAATTTTTACCGACAAAATACGCCGCAGTATCTGCGAACCAAGCCGTAGGCAATATGAGGAAAAACCACCATAACCCTCCTGGCAGCTCACGTAATTTGACAAGGTAGGAACCGATCCAGCCCATATATATCAGGCTTGTGGCTGTTATGGCGAAATCTCCTGCTGCTTTGTCTCGTCCTCGCTCAAAAGCATTTAAATGATATGCCATAGCCAATAGCACGAGAGCGGTAAAGACGGCACTCTCATAGGCTGGGAATTGTGTGCGTGCGATCAAAATAGCCAATACGCCACCAATGGAGATCAGTGGGGCTGGTTCAAACTTTGCCCCCCGCATCAAATTGACATATTCCCATGCGGCATAGGTTAAGAAAAATGCCATCATCAGCCAAAAGAAAATGCCCCCGTATATTGTTGCTGGTAGTCCTATTGCGGCAAGTACAAGGGCAGTCAAAAAGCGTTTTAACATATTATTTTACCCATAATGTTCATCTGATACACCACCATAGCGGCGGTCGCGTTCGGCGTATGTTTTGAGAGCTTTCGCATATTCTTCTCTATCAAAATCGGGCCAAAAAGTGGGGGTGATATACCACTCAGAGTAAGCACTTTGCCAGATCAAGAAATTGCTTGTGCGCAACTCTCCCGATGTGCGAATGATCAGATCAGGGTCTGGGCTACCTACTGTAAAGAGGTATTGATTGATCAACTCAATATTTACTTCTTCTGCAGAGACACCATCCCGAAGCATATTTTGGACAGCATAAACGATTTCATCGCGTCCGCCATAGTTAAAGGCAATATTTAATACCAGCCGAGTATTATCCTTTGTCAGGTCTATCGCTGCTAATACTTTCTTATGCAGTTTGGGGGTCAGTTTTTCAAGCCGACCTATGTGGCGAAGCTGAACACCCTCTTCATGCAGTTCTTCCAATTCCTGGTCTATGACATTTTCAAAAATGTGCATTAACCCTTTTACTTCTGCTGGAGGGCGCCCCCAATTTTCTGTAGAGAAGGCATAAATAGTGAGATATCTAACACCAAACTCAACACTGGCGCGGATAATCCGGCGCAGATTTTCTGTGCCTGCACGATGACCGGCCAGGCGCGGTTTGCCACGCGACAACGCCCAGCGGCCGTTACCATCCATAATGATGGCAACGTGCTGGGGCGTTTTCTCGGGCGGGATTTGAAATATTTCGCCCATTATTTGCTCAAACTTCTAGAATTTCTTCTTCTTTGGCTTCATAGAGCTGATCAATTTTTTCAACGAAGAGATCAGTCTCCTTTTGAAGAGCATCTTCTCCCCGCTTCTGCTCATCTTCTGAAATCATTTTTTCGTTTTCGTAATCACGTAAATCCCGAATCAGGTCACGGCGAATATTTCGGACAGAAATGCGCGCTTCTTCGGCCCGGCGGTTAACGACCTTAACTAACTCTTTGCGACGATCTTCAGTTAACGGGGGCAAGTTTAGGCGCACGAGCTTCCCGTCGTTGTTGGGGGTTAATCCCACGTCTGAGGCTAAAATCCCTCGTTCTATTTCTTTAAGGGTTGAGGGGTCAAATGGTTTAATCAAAATAGAGCGCGGTTCAGGAACGCTAATTGAAGCCAATTGCTGCAAGGGGGTGGGAACACCATAATACTCAACGTGAATATGCTCTACCAATGCGGGGTTTGCCCGGCCTGTGCGAATACGTAAAAAATCATTTTCTAACGCTTGAATAGCTCCCTGCATACGTTTTTTGGCATCTGCTTGAATGTCATTTAGCACATCAGCCTCCTATTTTTCGGTGAGTGTCTCGGCTATAAGGATACCTTAAAATTAGAAAATTTGCACGTACGGCCGCTCTGTATCGCTCTCTAGGAAGTAACAATAGTGCCTATTTTTTCACCACGCAAGGCTGCCTGAATAGCATCTTGATCCCAAAGGTTAAGAACCAAAATAGGCATCTCGTTATCCATACAAAGTGAAATGGCCGTGCTGTCCATCACGTTGAGACGGCGGTTAAGTACTTCTATGTAGCTCAGTTGTTCAAATTTCACTGCATCAGGGTTCTGCTTGGGATCAGAATCGTAAACGCCATCGACCTTTGTTGCTTTGATAAGAACATCTGCGCCAATTTCCATTGCTCGCAAGGCAGCTGCTGTGTCTGTAGAAAAATAAGGATTGCCCGTCCCTGCACCAAGAATAACGACGCGTCCCTTCTCAAGATGGCGAATCGCTCTCCGCCTGATGTAGGGCTCCGCTATGGTACGCATTTCGAGCGCAGTTTGTACACGGGTCATAATGCCATCTCGTTCAAGCGCATCCATTAGGGTCATTGCATTCATCACCGTTGCCAACATGCCCATATAATCGGCTGTTGCCCGATCCATGCCTCGATCTAGGCCTTGTTTACCACGCCAAAGGTTACCAGCACCGATCACAATGACGATCTCGACGCCCATTTCATAGATATCTTTAATTCGCTTTGCAATGGATTCGGCTTCAGAGACGTCGATCCCATATCCTGATGGGGCAGATAATGCTTCTCCGCTCAATTTGAGTAAAACACGTTTATATTTTAGCTCAGACATATTTTCTCCTTCTTCTATGTGGCATGATAGATATAAAAAAGGTCAACCATATGGTTGACCTTTTTTAGAGATTTAATCAGCGAGGTGTTCACCCAACTCCCAACGCTGGAAGCGGCGAATGACGATATTCTCACCAAGAGAGCCGACGTTTTCCATGATGACATCTTTAACTGTCAGGCTATCATCACGGATATATTTTTGCTGCATTAGGCAAACTTCTTCTTTATATTTACGCAATCTGCCTTCTACGATCTTCTCAATGATATTCTCGGGCTTACCCTCTTCAAGGGAGCGTTTGCGAGCAATATCTGCTTCGTGAGCAAGAATATCTTCAGGGATGCTATTCTCATCAACAAAGAGCGGGGATGCAGCAGCGATTTGCAAAGCGATTTCATGTGCCAATTTTCGGAAAGTTTCACCACGAGCGACAAAGTCTGTTTCGCAGTTGAGCTCAAGCATTACGCCAACGCGACCATCACCGTGTGAATATAGCTCCACAACACCATCAGATGCATCACGGTCAGCACGTTTAGCAGCTTTAGCCATTCCTTTTTTACGCAGATAATCAACAGCTTTCTTATAATCACCTTCTGCTTCTTGCAAGGCTTTTCGACATTCAAGAATACCAACACCGGTTGTGGCGCGTAATTCTTTGATCATTTCAGTTGTAATTTCCATGGTGCCTCTATTTTTTCTCTAGGGATTATTCCGCTTTTTCTTCTGCGGCGGCAGCTTCTGCCGCGGTATCTTTTGCCGCAGCTTCTTCAGTTTTTGGAGCTTCTTCTTCAGCTTTCTCTTCTACAGCTTTTTCTTCTGCAGCAGCAACAGCTTCAGCAGCTTCACGTTCGTCGCTCATTTTCTTGAGGGTGGCTGCACCGAGCAATTCTTCGTCGCTCAGGTCAGAAGCATCTGCAACAGCTTTGCTTGCTTTACGTTGTGATTTCTTTGCGGGGAGAGCTTCAGCAGCGGCTTGGGCTTCTTCCTCTTCTTCTTCGCGGGCAGATTTGCCTTCGAGAACGGCATTTGCCATTGTGCCAACGATCAATTTGATGGCACGGATCGCATCGTCGTTCGAGGGGATCACATAATCAATATACCGGGGATCGTAATTTGTATCTGCCATTGCGATAACAGGAATCTTTAGCAAATTCGCTTCATGAATAGCGGCTTGCTCGCGTCCGATATCGACAACAAAGAGCAATTTGGGAACACGTTTCATTGTGATCAAACCAGAAAGGCGATGGTGCAAACGATCAATCTGGCGTTGGATCATCAAGCCTTCTTTTTTGGTCAAGAGATCAACTTCGCCGCTTTCTTGCATTTTTTCCAAGCGTTCTAATTCTGCAATACGTTTGGAAATTGTGGGCCAGTTTGTAAGAGAGCCACCCAGCCAACGTTCGTTAACATAGGGCATACCGCAACGTTCTGCTTCATCAGCAACAGTTTGTTGAGCTTGTCGCTTGGTGCCAACGAAAAGAATTTCGCCACCGTCAGAAACAGCTTGGCTGACGATGCCATAAACTTCTTTAATCGCATGTACAGTTTGTTGCAAATCGATAATGTGGATGCCGTTGCGCTCAGTGAAGATATATTCTGCCATCTTAGGATTCCAACGGTTGGTACGATGCCCAAAGTGGACGCCACTTTCGAGCAAGGCTTTCATAGAAATGATTTTAGCCATGAGGGGTAAAACTCCTTTACGTTTTTTTCCTCCGTTTCCTTCTTCCTTGCCCCGACCGCGCTCTTTTTTGATCCGCGGCACGCAGGGTAAGTCCAGAAACGTGTGAGATATGCTTCTCACCCACGGTGAGAGCGGCGAACAGTATACCACAAAATCACGAGATTGGATGAGTAAATCGACTAGCAAAATAGGGCAATCGCATCTAATTCAAAATTTATGCTTTTTCTGTGTTTTCGTGCGGGCTAAAGCCGCTTTCTCAGTACACGGAAGCCCTTTGGGCTAAAAACCGAGCCGGATTTATCCGGCTTTCATGCTATGAGGCAGAGATTTATCCCGCACCGATCTTTGAATTTGAACATTTTTCATCTTTTGGAGACAAAATAATTTAGATGCGATTGCCCTAACCAGTAAAACTCTTTTCTCTTGACCCCTCTAATTTCTCATGTTAGACTAGTCTCCGTTGCTCAGGTAACAAATCTAAAAAAAAAGGAGACGCACAAAATGAACACGATTAACCACACGATCATCAACTTTCTTTCCAAAGGCGATGTTTCCCTCATTCCTTCTCGAAGTGCGTCTGTTTCTCTTTAGACTACTAATTACCTAATCATCTAAAGCCACAGAGCATTTCGCTCTGTGGCTTTTTTTATATTTCTCACCCGAGAAAGACCTGACAGGTTTTTGAAACCCGTCAGGTCTACTGAAAAGTCACAAAGAAATTTTGTGGCTTTTTTGTTTTCATCATCCAAAACTTTAAACACGAAGACCACAAAGTCTCTCTAAGAAAAAAACAAAAAAGCTTTTTCCTTCGTGTTCCTTCGTGACCTTTGTGTTTAAGCCCTTCTCCGTGTTATCCGTGTATTCCGTGTACAAAAAATTTAAGGAAATCATCATGCTAGCAAACCCTATCAACCGCGCCAAAGCAGTCTACGCCGAATACCCCAAACAATTTTGGGTGGTCGTGGGCGCATCATTTGTAGACCATCTTGGTGGAGCCTTGCTCTTCACCTTTTTCTCCCTCTACGTCACCCAACATTTCAATGTGGGGATGACCGAAGTCGGTATCCTCTTCGGCATCTTCTCCATCTCTGAGTTTTTCGGCAGTATGTTCGGCGGCGCACTCACCGATCAGATCGGGCGAAAAAGCGTCATCATCATTGGTTTAATTGTCAGCGCCCTGACCAGCGTCGGGATGGGCTTGGTCAATAAGCTCGAACTTTTCTATCTGATGGCAGTTATCACCGGTCTCTTTGCCGATATGGCAGGACCCGCCAGACAAGCAATGATCACAGATCTGCTTCCTGAAGAAAAACGCGCCGATGGTTTTGGCATTATGCGTGTCTTCATGAATCTCTCTGTCGCCATTGGTCCCGCTATTGGCGGATTTTTGGCGGCAAAATCCTATTTGCTCCTCTTCGGCGCAGATGCCTTTAGCAGCATTCTCACCGCCATCGGGTTCTATTTTCTGGTCGCCGAGACCATGCCAAAAGCAAGCAAAGAAGCAGAAGAAAGTGAAGAAAAAACCACATTCAGCGATAGCTTCCGTGGCTACGCAACCGTGCTCAAAGACCGCGCTTTTATCCTCTTCATGCTGCTTTCAATGGTCGTCACCATCGTTTATATGCAAATGTACGGCGCACTGCCCGTCTTCCTACGTGATTTTCACGGCATCCCCGAAACAGGCTTTGGCATGATAATGAGTCTCAACGCCAGTATGGTCGTTCTGATGCAATTCGCCATCACCCGCAAGATCGGCAAGCGCCCGCCCATGCTCATGATGGCACTCGGCGCACTCATCTACGCCATCGGTTTTGGTTTATATGGCTTCGTGAACCAGTTTTCACTCTTCCTCGTCGCCATGGCAGTCATCACCATTGGCGAGATGGTCGTCACACCTGTTGCGCAAGCTCTCGTTGCAAAATTCTCCCCCGAAGAAATGCGCGGGCGTTATATGGCGGTCTTCGGCATCTCGTGGCTTTTGCCCGGGGCAATTGGTCCGCTTCTCGCCGGGCTAGTGATGGACAACGGTAACCCTCTTTGGGTCTGGTTCGGATCGGGAATTCTGGCCACAGCAGCCGCCATCGGATTTGCCATCTTCCATCAATATTTTAAGCAGGATGAAAATCCCGTTTCGTCCACAAGTCCCGAACTTGTTACCGCCAAAATACAGGAGTAAGTCCCCATGAATCAACCGCTCTTTACCGCCCCCAACATCGCCCTGACCGCCCTCGACGCCGAAGCCGATGCAAAAAGCTACGCCGCCTGGACGCAAGATAGTCGCTTCATCCCCTTCGTGATGGAGAGCAAACCGCCGCATCCGCTCTCTGAAGCACAGGCGAAAAAAATGCTCGAAGAGACGCTCAAAGAAGCCGACGAAAAACGGACGAGCTTCTGGTTTGGCATCCGTACCCTCGATGAGAGCGAGCTGCTTGGCATCGTCACTCTCTATTGGGTAGACTGGGGCAACCGCGCCGTGCAAATGGATTTGATGATGAAAGATTTAGACGGGTTTGGCAAAATTAGCGCAAAAGAAACGCTCGCGCTAATGCAAAATTACGTCTTCAACGAGATCAATATGCACAGCCTGCACATCAGCACGCCCGAATATAACAAGGGTTTGGCAAAAACGCTGACAGGATTGGGCTTTGTCGAAGAAGTCCGCCGACGAGAAGCAAGATACCGATTCGGCAAACGCTGGGATGTGCTGCACTATGGCATTTTGGCGAGTGAGTGGAAAAAGTGATAGACGTGCATTGCATCTGCGCTTGATGCGTTGCACGTTGGGTTTGTTTTGCAAGACTCGATATGCAGCGCATATCTACAACAAGGAAAATAAAATGAAAAAATTAATAGCCAAAAGGCTGTATGCAGAACTTTATGATATCCGCGTGTCAGATTGGGAAGGTGAAGTAGATTTTTATCGAGGATTAATTCTCAATTCTGATCTAAAGTCGCAGGGTGTGCTTGAAGTTGCATGTGGAACTGGACGTGTCACGATGCAACTTGCAAAAGAGGAAATAGATATTACCGGTCTTGATATATCATCAGAATTATTAGAAATCGCGCAGGCAAAAAGTGTCGGGATGTCAAATGTCAAGTGGATTCTCAATGATATGAAAAGATTTGAAATTGACACAAAGTTTGGTTTCGCTATTATGCCTGGGCACTCTTTTCAATTCATGAACTCACCAGATGAACAAGTTAAATGCTTGGAACAAATAAAACAGCATCTTGTAGCAGACGGTTTACTGGTCATGCATCTTGACCATCAAGACTTTGGCTGGTTAGCAAAGTTGCCTAATAAAAAGGAACTTGTATACAAACAAGGCAGAATCTTGACACATCCAACTACTAATCTGCAATATCGCCCGTCTTCTGCATGGTCGTTTGAACCATCTACGCAAACAGCAACAGTCAAAACTAATTGGGAAGAAGTAGACAGAAAAGAGAATGTGACGCAAATCTGGGAGATGGAACCAAAGCAATTGCATTGTGTGTTTCGGTTCGAAATGGAACATCTTCTAAAACGTGCTGGTTTTAGCATTGAAGCCGTCTACGGTGATTTTTTCAAAAATAAATTGACGGATGAATCAGAAGAAATGATATGGGTTGCAAAAAACACAGGAGACTTGAAATGAAGCGAAACTTCAACCCCACGAAGATCTATCTCTTCATCGAAGTCGCCGCATCAATCTTCTTCCCAATGATCTTTGTCGCTTCTTCACTCTATCAAGTCACTGTTGCTGGGTTGACACCCTTGGAGCTTGTGCTGGTCGGCACTACATTAGAAATAGCCGCATTTCTTTTTGAAATTCCCACGGGTATTGTCGCCGATATTTATTCGCGCAGACTTTCAATCATCATTGGCTATTTGCTAATGGGAGCAGGTTTTCTCGTTGAAGGCTTTTTCCCTGCCTTTTTCCCCATTTTATTGGCACAAGTTATTTGGGGATTGGGCTACACCTTTACCAGTGGCGCAAGCCAAGCCTGGATCAGTGACGAGATCGGCGAAGAAAAAGCCAATCGCCTTTTCCTGCGCGCTACAAGTGTTGGACTATACGCTTCTTTGCTGGGGATGGCTTTGGCAGCCCTCGTTGGCGGTCAAAACGCCGCTCTCCCAATTCGTTGGGGTGGTTTGGGCATCGTTTTAATTGGTGTAGTTCTCGCCCTAACTATGCCCGAAAGCGGATTCAAACCCACGCCGCGTGAAGACCGCGACACTTGGGAGCAAATGATACATACCTTTAAAGAAGGTGTTTCTGCCGTACGCTCCCGTCCGCGCTTGAAGACCATTCTTGGCATCGGTCTCTTTTATGGGCTCTACAGCGAAGGTTTTGATCGCTTATGGGTCAAACATATCCTCGACTCCTTTGAATTACCTGCATTTTTTGCAGGGAACCAAGTCGCCTTTTTTAGTGCGTTGAAAGCTGTTGGTACAGTACTGACAATCCTTGTTATGCGACCAATCGAAAAAAGTCTTGACACAAGCAAACCGCAAGCCATCGGGCGCGCAATGCTCTTTGTTACCGGAACGATTTCGGCAAGCCTGCTCGGATTTGCATTTTCACCGCTCTTAGGATTAACCATTGGCGCATTTCTGGTCATTATGATTTTGCGCAAAATTGCGATCCCGCTATATACATCCTGGGTGAACCAAAAGCTGGATTCTGGAACACGAGCAACCGTATTATCAATTTCTAGCCAAGTAGACGCAATAGGGCAAATCGCAGGTGGACCGAGCGTAGGCTTGGTCGCTAAACTCGTCTCTGTCGTTGCGGCGATCTCGACCTCGGGCTTGCTGCTTTCTCCCGCGCTTTTGCTTGTTGGACGAGCAAATGCTCAATCACAAGAGCAAGTTGAAGAATAGAAGAGCAATGCAACGCATATCTCTAAAGGAAAATAAAATGAAAAACATTTACATCGGCAAAAAAGTTCGCCTGATCGCCAGAAACCCCAAAGAAGATGCTGCCCGTATGGCTGTCTGGCAACGCGATACAGAATTTGCTCGCCTGCAAGATAGTGACCCCATCCGTTTGTGGAATGCCAGCCAAAACACTGAATGGATAGAAAAACAGCAAAAAGGCGACGCTTTTGAAGGCATCGAATTTGCTATTCTCACGCTGGATGATCAAAAAGTGATCGGCTCCTGCGGTTTGGATGGAATCTCATGGCATGATCGCACAAGTTGGGTCGGTATCGGGATTGGAGAACGAGATTATTGGGGCAAAGGCTGTGGCACAGATGCGATGCACATCCTCACCCGCTATGCCTTTGAAGAGTTGGGCTTATATCGCCTTAATCTAAATGTTTTTTCTTATAACATGCGCGCTATCCGCTCTTATGAGAAGATTGGCTACAAGGTAGAAGGTACTGTTCGCGAAGCCCTTCATCGTGACGGCAAACGCTATGATCTTATTTTTATGGGCTTGTTGCGGGAAGATTTCAGATTTTAGACCTAAGGCATCAGCTTAGAAGCTAAAAACGGAGAATGTGATGACAACGATAATATAGCGTTGAAAATATAAAAAAATAGACGTGCATTGCATCTGCTTTTGGATGCGTTGCACGTCGGATTTTGGACAACACATATTTTCAGTAGTTCACGATTTCGGGTAAAATATTGGTCGGAATAGACATAACGACACCATACAAGAATTCAATAGTACGGCGCAGAAAATAAGCAAACCGCTTGAGACGAAAACGGTCAGTATCAACTC
>Ga0233430_1001249_pt1 | contig 37061 bp, 39 predicted proteins | sample SI_118_April2016_2_FD_179883 | JGI IMG/M metagenome (GOLD analysis project Ga0233430, IMG submission 179883) | Seawater microbial communities from Saanich Inlet, British Columbia, Canada - SI_118_April2016_150_MG | ecosystem: Environmental > Aquatic > Marine > Inlet | place: Canada: British... | reverse complement strand
CCATGTATGATTGAGTTGGTTGATTGGCATTGGCGTCTCCGAGTTTTGTGTTTTGTCGTAAAAACAACTTTACTCGATTTTGCCTGCCAATCAACCAACTAATTACTAACTGTCATGTCGCTAGAAATTTATAGAAGATGTAAATTCAGTTGATGACGAAACCCAGAAACAATTGTTTGAGAAAATGGCATCTGACCCTGAAGAAGCTCGTCGTGTTGGAGAAACGACTTTGGCAATTTTGGAAAGGACAATCAGTACTGAAAAATCTGAAATAATTGCAAAGATATTTGTTGCTTATGGTCTTGGTCATCTTAGAGAAACCGATTTTCGTAGATTGAGTGAAGCAATTGATCGTTCCTTTGTTGATGATTTAAAGAAGTTGGTAAAATTGCATAAAGTTCCAGATAAATCAAAAGAAGAATTTTTGGCGTTTTTACTTCCATCAGGTTTCACAATATCTGTTGGTGGCGAACAACTTGACGATTTCGGTCAAATTTATTATAAAGTTACTTCTTTGGGAAACAAATTTCGTACAGCATATTATGTTGGAAAGAAGCATATTGGAGAATAGACTGAAACACCCATTATAATTAATATGAGGCGACAGTTCTCTAATAGAACAAGGCTAATGCAGTTTTTTTTGTAACTTCCCGTGATTTTTTTGTTATTTGAAATGAAAGTTAACCCCGCGTTAATCGGCCCTGCCTTCAGTTTAGAGGATTCGGCATAAATTTTGATGTTTCAGATTCTAGTAAAATTGGGTTGCGTTTACAAAGTCGGCGGGCAGCTTACGCTATCGTTAGGTTAAAAGGAGAAAAAATGATGCCAAATAGAATTTCATTGGTAACTTACAACTTGTGGAACACAGAGTGGTGGCCGGCGCGCGAACCAGCTCTCAGAGAATATCTAAAAGTTTTCAAGCCAGATATCTTGTGTATACAAGAATTAAGAAAAGAGACGCTTCAGTGCATTAGCGAAAGTCTGGACACCCATGCATATATCAAAGATGCGTTGCCAGGGTGGACGTGCGAAAGTAATATCTTTTGGAATAAAGACTATTTCACAGAGCTTGCACATGGGTTGGAAGAGTTAGAGATGCCAGAGCAAGACAGGGGATTTTTTTGGGTGCGGCTCAAGCTTAAAGGGCAGGACAAAACAATTTTCATCTCCACTGCCCATTTCACCTGGCAAGGACACCACGAAGAAATAGAGACTGGTTTAACTGCACGTAATAGACAAGCACGTCAGACCCTCGCGCATTTGAAAAGACTGGTTAATAAAGATGAAGCGGCCTTTTTTATGGGCGACCTTAATGACCCAGTTATTCCGCATTTGTTTTTTCCTGAGGCAGGGTATGAATCTTGTTTTAAAGAGCTGAATTTATTATGCCCCTCAACATTTCCAGCTTTGCCTACCACCTCTGATATCCGTGAAAACCAGACAATTGATTGGCTTTTTAGCAATAGAAAAGCAGAAACAATTGCTGCCTTTGTCCCTCAGTTCTATTTTGAAGGTTTTGCGCCTTCAGACCATTGGCCGATACATGCCATCTATCAATTATAATATTATGAGGTTATTTAAAAAACTCAGGTAGACTTTTCCCAGCCTAACCCAACTTCTACGAAAATGTGGGCTGTCTACTTAGAAAACTCTTAGACAAAAAAACACAAACAGGGACTTCCTTACGAAGTCCCTGTTTTTTTTAAGATTGGGTCTGGGATGAGCAGAAAAACATTCACGTTGAAGAAATATTGATCGAAGGCTCACAAGCTCAAAACGTGTACGAATCGGTTTTTCATCCAAAATAGATGCAGTTATAATATCCCCGAGGTAAAAAGTGATGAAAGTGAATAGAAGTCAAAAATTGCCTATCAAAATGTGGCTGGATGATATTGAAGAGGGCGCGTTATCACAGGCGCGCGATTTAGCCAATCTCTTTTTCGCGTGGAAATGGATCGCGATCATGCCAGATAGCCATCAGGGTTACGGGATGCCGATCGGCGGTGTGCTGGCTTCAAAAGAGATGATCGTGCCGAACGCGGTCGGGGTGGATATTGGCTGCGGGATGATTGCATCGAAACTCTCGCTGACCGAGATTGATACGCCAACGGTCAAAGAAATTATGGCGGGAATTAGAGAAAAAATCCCCGTTGGCTTTAGGCATAACGAAACTGCGCAAAAATGGGATGGCTTTGATGATGCCCCCGATATTCCCGTCATTCAGCGGGAATTGAAATCGGCGCGCAAGCAACTTGGTACTTTGGGCGGCGGGAATCACTTTATCGAAATTCAGCGCGGCGACGATGGGCATATTTGGCTCATGATCCATTCTGGCTCACGTAATTTTGGCTATCAAACAGCCAGAGAATATCATAATATCGCCAAGAAACTCTGCGAGCAGTGGCGTTCTGATATTCCTAATCGAGATCTATCCTTTTTGCCAATGGATATGGAAATCGGCAGAGAGTATTACGAAGCCATGAATTACGCCTTGCGTTTTGCTCAGGCAAATAGAGATCTGATGATGGCGAAAATTTTTTCCATTATTCAGCAGATTACGGGCGCAAAGGTTGAGCGCGAAATCAATATCCATCATAATTACGCGGCTTTTGAAAATCATTTTGGCAAAGATGTGCTCATCCACCGCAAGGGCGCAACGAAGGCTACGGCGGGGCTGGCGGGCATTATTCCTGGCTCGATGGGCACGAGTAGTTATATCGTCGAAGGTCTCGGCAACCCCGAATCTTTCATGTCCTGCTCGCATGGCGCGGGTCGAAAAATGGGGCGCAAGGCGGCAAAGCATCAGCTAAATCTCAGAGATGAGCAGGTAAAAATGAAAGGCATCGTTCACGGATTACGCTCAAAAAAAGGCCTCGATGAAGCCCCCGGAGCGTATAAAGATATTGATATTGTGATGGAAAATCAGAAGGATTTGGTGAAAGTGTCTGTGAAGCTCAAGCCTTTAGGAGTGATTAAGGGATGATGTGCCGCGTCGCACGTGATTTGGGCTTGCTTGCCCTTAATTAATATCTTTTTGACGTAGACATCTTCTAGTGAATCTTCCGTCCAAAGCCACTTTTCAACGACGATAAAAAATGCTGAAATTAAAAAATATCCACAAAACCTACGAAGGAAAGCCGCTTTTACATGGCATCTCTCTTGAAGTTGCCGAGGGGGAAACCGTTTGCTTATTAGGCCCCTCGGGCAGTGGGAAATCTACTTTGTTGCGGATTATTTCAGGCTTGGAAACTGCCGAAGCTGGCGATGTGTTTTGGAAGGGAAAAGATTTTTCAACTGTACCACCACATGAGCGTAATTTTGGTTTGATCTTTCAGGATTATGCGCTTTTTCCACATTTGAATGTTTTTGAGAATGTGGCTTTTGGCTTGAAGATGCAGAAGATGGGGAAAGAAGAAACCCGAGAACGTGTAAATGAATCTCTTAAGCAGGTAGATTTGCTCGGCTTTGAATCTCGGCGTGTGACCGATCTCTCTGGTGGCGAGCAGCAGCGGGTGGCGTTGGCGCGTGCTCTGGCTCCACGCCCGCGATTGTTGTTGTTTGATGAGCCGCTGGGGGCTTTAGATCGAAAACTGCGTGAATATCTCTTGGCAGAATTGCGCGGGATTTTGCGGAGTAGCGGTGTTCCTGCTATTTATGTGACCCATGACCAAGAGGAAGCCTTCACCATCGCCGACCGCGTGATGCTGCTCCACGAGGGGAAAATTGCCCAAGAAGGGGATCCTGCGGAGGTGTATGCAAATCCCGTTGATGGGTGGGTGGCAGGGTTTTTGGATGCAGGAAATGTGCTAGAGGGCAAGATGTTGGGAGATGGTTTGGTGGAGACGTTCTTGGGGATCGTGAAAATGCCTCTTGAGCGGGAGCAAGCTAAGGGCACGTCCGTTTCGCTCTTGATCCGTCCTGAAGATATAGCTCTTGGAGATGAAAAATCCCCTTTGCGTGGGCGTGTGGAGGATATCCGATTCCAGCAAAATAAATATAAGGTCAGTTTGGAGGGCGGGTTTTATTTTTATCTCTCTGACCCTCCACAAGCGGACGAAGAGATTGGGGTGGAAATTCAGCTCGATAAAATCAGGTTTTTAGATGTCAAATTAGAGTAGTGATTGAAGCCGGTATATGTTAGGATATGCCATTGAATTTTCTATCCGTCTAAATCAGGATAATATCTCTGAATAGGATTTTATTATGCCTTTCTCAATCATCTTGCTAAATGTTGCTCTTATCTGGTTTATTGCTGTGATTACCCCCGGCCCTAACTTTTTCATCACTGTAAAGACGGCTGTCGGGCAAAGTAGACGTACTGCATTTTTCGTCGCGCTAGGTACGAGTACTGGTGCGGTGATCTGGGGGCTATCTGGGTTTTTAGGGATAGCATTATTATTTAAAACCGCCCCCTGGATTTACCTATCCTTTAAACTCCTTGGCGGAGGCTATCTTGTATATCTTGGCTTAAAGCTTTTTACATCGCATAGTAAAGCAGGGGCTACCCAAGAAGCTATGGCTTTGGAGAATATCACTTCTTTTCAAGGATATAAACAAGGGCTTCTCACAAACTTGGCAAATCCCAAAACCGCTGTTTTTGTAACAAGTCTCTTCGCTGCAACGATGCCCTCAAATGCCCCTTTGTGGATTGGGGTTACAAGCGTTGCTGAGATGTCCATCATATCTATCTTTTGGTATACAGCCATTGCCCATATTTTCTCATCCAACCGTTTCAAGAAACTATATTTGAATAGCAAGGTATGGATAGAAAGGTTCTCAGGAATTGTTTTTATTGGCTTTGGAGTGAAATTGTTGGTGAAAGAGTAAATTTATTGAGGTAATCATGATCGTTGCTTTATTTGACTGTGATGGTACGCTTTTCTCTGCTCTATTTGGACGTGGGTTGATGAAATACACGAATTCCAAAGGTCGTAAGGGATTGGTTCGTCTTTACTATGCTTCTCTTTTAATTCCATTCTTTTTAAAGAAATTAGGGCTGATTTCGGAAGAAACTTTTTCGCGTAGAATTATTGCTAACCTGGCTATGTTCATTAAGGGTTGGAATGATGAAGAAAGCAAGGCAGCTTTTGATTGGGTAGTGAACGAATATTTGCTCTCCACCCAACGAGATGAGGTCGTATCTCGCTTACGCTCTCACCAAGCCAAAGGACATGAAATCGTACTTGTTTCAGCTCAGTATTTGCCCTCACTTGAAATTCTAGGAAAATACTTTAATGCCGATGCAATCATTGGCACAGAAGTTGAAAAAACAGAAAACCGCTATTCAGGCCGAATTACCCCTCCGGTTATTGTCGGTCAGGATAAAAATCTTAGGGTTCGTGAATTGTTTTCTTCCCAAAATCAGGAGATCGATTGGGAGGCAAGCTTTGCATATGCAGATTCGATCACGGATCTGGAACTATTCGATTTGGTTGGAAACCCAGTTGCAGTATTCCCTGATCTTAAGCTAAATGAGATAGCGCAAGCCAATAACTGGGAAATTATTGGAACGCCAACAAAATAACTTTTTTGCTGATAATAAAAAAGCCTTCTGCTTGTGAATTGGAGTTTATATGATTTTGATCTCAGAAACTATTGAATGGAAAGCCGTACATCCTGATGCTGTGATAGGTTTGCTAGAAATATCAGGCGTGGATAATATGAAAAAGTGTATCCCCTTGGACAATCGAAAGAGGGAAGTTGAAGAGCAGCTTCGCATTCAATATGGAGAATATACACGGCAGGAATTAGTCTCTCTCCCTGTGATATCAGCTTATAAGCGGTACTACAGCCGATTCAAAAAGACATATCATGTGCAACTTCAAGTCGAATCAATTGCGCAAAAAGGGAGAAAGTTGCCAAATGTCTCTCCATTGGTGGACGCAAATTTCATCGCAGAAATGGAGACTTTTATCCTAACAGCAGGACATGATGTAGAAAAATTACAAAAGCCGATTTCGATAGATATTTCGAATGAGGGAGATATAATCACGCAGATGAACGGTCAGCGTAAGCCAATCCGCGCTGGTGATATGATCATGAGAGATGCGGATGGTGTTAGTTGTTCGATCGTTTATGGGCAAGATAACCGTTCTTATATTTCGCCAGAGACATCTCATGTACTTTATGTTGCTTATGCCCCAGATGGTGTTCCCACAGAAGTCGTTATGGAGCAATTAGAGAAGATTCAAGAATATATTCAACTCTTTTCACCAAGTGCGAAGCTAGAGCAGAAGCGTTTACTTAGAGCAGAATAACGATAAGTCTATACCACAAAAAATCCCACTTCGTAATCAACGAAGTGGGATTTTCAGTATTATCCGTGTTCTTTTATCCCGCCATCGCAAAGAACATTGGGCTGAAATAGGGGATCAACCAAATCAGCCAAACAGCAACACTGAATTTGTGAAAACTTTTAATCGCCTTTTCATCATTTTTGCGAAGAACGATATAAGCCCAAAGAGCGTGAATAAACATCAGAATAATAGCGAGCAATCCTGAAATCCCGTGTACATCAAAGGTCATCCCACCAGCGTCTTCGAGCATCATTCCCGTTCCCCAAGTGTCACAAATTAACCCGAGAACAAAGAAGACCAGATGCCATTTTTTCAGCTCTCCAGAAATACGTTCGCTCCATACGCCAATGGAGTAAAAGACCAGTGCTGCTGTGATAATGATGGTAGCTGTTGAATCCATCTATTTCTCCTTAATTTATTGAATCTATTTGTAAACAGGAAACTTTTTACAAATTTTGAGAATATCTCTTTTCAAATCACTCAAAACTTCCTGATTTTCATAATTCATTAACGCGCTATCAATCATATTTGCAATTTGTACCACATATTCTCCCTCTATCCCTCTAACAGATATTGGACCTGTGCCAAGCCGCAGACCACTTGCCCTTTTGCCAGTATCTTTGGGGATATAGTTTCGATTGGTGATGATACCAATCGATTCGAGCGTGTTTTCGGCTTGCGTGCCACCAATAGCTTTGGATGTGACGTCAACAACGACCTGATGCGTATCTGTGCCGCCACCAACTAAACGATAGCCTTTTTGAACAAGTGTTGCCGCAAGGAGTTTTGCGCTGGCAATAGTTTTGTGTTGCACTTCTATGAAGCTTTTCTCTTGGGCGAGCTTCGCAATCGTTGCTTTTCCGGCGATATTGCTAACGGCTGTGGTTCCCTGCGTGCCAGGGAAAACGGCTTTATCTACGGCGCTCGAATAATCTTTTTTGCATAAAATAACGCCACCCCTGCCGCCCATCATCGTTTTGAAGGTGGTGAAAGAGACAAAGTCGGCATACTCAACGGGGCTGGGAATCAACTTCGCTGCCACCAATCCAGCAATATGCGCCATGTCTACAAATAAATACGCCCCTAAAGATTCTGCGATTTGAGCAAATTTTTCGTAATCAATCAATCTTGGGTACGAGCTTGCGCCAGCAACGATCATTTTCGGTTGGAAATCTTCCGCCTTTTTTGCCAAGGCTTCATAATCAATTAGCTCGGTCTCCAAGTCAACGGCATAATGCTGAAAATCGAAGGCTTTGCTTGTCATCGAAGCGAAATGTCCATGCGTCAAATGTCCGCCATGAGAAAGTTCCATCGCCAGCACTTTATCGCCAATATCCAGCACAGAAAAGTAGACAGCGAAATTAGCCGCCGATCCTGTATGTGGTTGGACATTAGCGTGCTCTGCGCCAAAGAGTTCTTTCATTCGGTCAATGGCGAGGTTTTCGATCACGTCCACGTGCTCACAGCCAGCATGGTATCGCTTGCCCGGATAACCTTCAATTGTTTTATGGTTCAGAACCGATCCCATTTCTTCAAGAATGGATTTGGGCATATGAGTCTCGGATGCTACGAGGTCAATCGTATTTTCGATTCTCTCAGCTTCTTTTTGGATTAATTCGAAGATTTTGGGGTCGTCGTGTTTTAGGTTATTCATTTTAGAAAAAGCCTTTTTATTACAATCTCAGCTTTGCTCCACAAGAACGACAGAACTTATCACCAGAGCGAGCGCGACTACCACAATCGTGGCAGTGAACTGCTGGGCCACTGGGTTTATGTCGTTTACGGCTTTCTTTTGATGTATTGTCACCACGTCCTGCTAGGAAGAAATAAAGTAGCCCACCAACAATCAACAAGACGCCTACGCCCACTAAAACAGTAGGCATAGACTCGCTTATGGAAAAACTACCTGATGAGTTTTCGTCTAATCCGCCCACTTCTACGGGCATCGAAGAGACGGTAAAATTGTCGTTGTTTTTCTCATAAGAGAGCGATAAAGTAAAAGCTTTATTTGCTTCTACGCCATTTATTGCGAGTGTATGGTATGTCATCCCTTCTGGTAGAGGAGTAGCATTTGAAAATACGGGTGTAAGTGCCAAATTCGTTGCACTTGGGGGTTCCTGAAACTCTAAAAATAACGCATTTACATCATAATCACTTTCCCATAAAAAGGAGAAATTACGCGTTCCTCCATTTTTCTCCAGAGGGGTATAGTATTCCACTCTATACGCTGTTAGTTCATCAATAACAAGGGTGATGATCATCCAATCTCCCTCTCGGATAGGAGGATCATAAGGGACGGTCAGCATCGTATCTGCTGAAAGTTTGGCGACCGCATTTACTTCAGCATTTGCAGGTACACGGACGCGTAATTCGGTTGGGAGGGGGGTATCCTCTGCTAAAGAGAAGGAATACATCACCAGCATATCCGACCGATCGTACTCGGGCCAGAGTTGAACGCTTAATTCATTAATCGTCAGATCGCTTTGTGCATAAGCCAATGTTGGCAGTAGCAGCAAGCTTATTGCCAAGATGAAAAGAAAAGTTTTTCGCATTAGAGAATATCTCCTAAGTTTTTATTTCCCGAATCTTACCACGATTAGCCTTTGCGCTTAGAAGTTGCCAAAAGGTTTTATTGAGTGGTGTTGGCAGACAGAACTTTTCCCCCACGCGCGTAATTGCTCCACAAATGGCATCAATTTCGGTTGGTGCACCACGTTGCAAATCTTGCAACATCGAAGAAATATTCGTGGATGTTCGCCTCGCTACATTTTCTGCTGCATCAACGGGATCCTCAAACGAAAGCGGGATATTTTGTGCTTCTGCAACGGATGCGGTCTCTCGCGCCAATTCTCCCATCAATACTCTTGCTTCTGGAATTTTCAGCAAATCTCCATTGTGGATATCCAAAAGCGCGGTCAGTGGGTTGATTGCCGCATTAATCACCAATTTGCTCCAAACTAAAGATTGGACATTCGGGACGCTCTCAAGGTAGAAATTTGCTTCCGTTAAAAGAGCGTTTACCGGTCTCAAACGTGGATGCGTCTCCACCAAAACTTTGGCATCTCCGCTAATTTTCACGATTCCCGGAGCTTGCAATGATGCGCCCACGATCGTCACACCTTGTGCTACGCGCTCTGCGCCTAAAATATCGCTCAAAACTTCTCCATTCCCTAAACCATTTTGGAGGGTAAGCACAATGCCATCTTCGGTAAGACATTTTTTTAGCTGATGCGCGATTCTTTCAGTTTGCCACGATTTGACCAAGATAATCGCGTAATGTACTTTTTCGCAACTGCGCGTAGCCTTTACAAGCCCAATAATTTCATCATTATCCGGGAGAATTAATTTCACTCCATTTTTATTTAACGCGTCAATGCCTTCAACCCATGAGCCAAGCATCGATACATCAACGCCCACAGACGATAATTTTGCGGCAAAAAGTGTGGCCAACGCGCCCGTTCCTACAATGAGAATTTTGTCTTTTTTCATATTCCTCCTCGTAGTGACGACTTCAGTCGTCCATTTTGCCATAGAGAAGGACTAAAGTCCTTACTACGAGGGAAATACTGAAAACTGACCACTGAATACTCTTTACTCATCACTCTTCACTGCTAACTGAAACGCATCCCACTCTTCTTCCTTCATTTCTACAGAATGTTCTTTTGCGGGAAACGCCCTGCTTTCCACCTCTTCAATATATTTGCTGAAAGCATCTTGTGTATTACTATGTAATTCAGCATATTTCTTTACAAATCGTGGGGTGAACCTATCGAAGAGACCGAGCATATCATGGGTGACTAAAACTTGTCCATCACAGCCTGCTCCTGCTCCGATGCCGATGGTGGGGATGTCGAGTTGCTCGGAGATGTACGTTGCTAATTTGGCAGGAATCGATTCGAGGACAATGCTGAAGCATCCAGCTTCTTGCAGGCGATGTGCATCGTCGAGAATCTGCTGACCAGCGGAAGCAAGTTTACCCTGCGCGCGGAATCCGCCAAGTTGATGCACGGATTGAGGAGTCAGCCCGAGATGTCCCATCACGGGGATGCCGGCACTCACTATCAATCGAATCGCATCCAGACGTTCTTTTCCTCCCTCGAGTTTGACCGCGTCCATACCAGCTTCCTGCAAAAATCGCCCTGCGTTACGGAGGGCTTCCTGTGCGGAGATTTGATAGGACATGAAGGGCATATCGCCTATCAGCAGAGGATATTTTGCCCCCCGCGAGACAGCTTTGCAGTGGTGGAGCATGTCGTCCATCGTGACGGGGAGGGTGGTTTCGTAGCCCAGCACGACCATGCCGAGCGAATCACCGACCAAGATGGAATCAATGCCTGCCTGATCCATAATTTGGGCGGTGGAGTAGTCGTAAGCCGTTAAGACGCTAATTGGCTCCCCTTGCTTTTTCTTCTGTTGGAATGTATGCGTGGTGATTTTTTTGCGCGCCGAGCTAAGCGAGTGTAGGGGCGCAGTGGGGGGTGTGGACATGGTACTCTCCTTTGGGTAGAGTCCGTTTAGGAATTGGAGACACTCGATTTTTTAGAAAAAAAAGTGTCTTTAGTATATTTCGCCGTCGCGTTCATGCGTAAACAGATACGCGCGGTGGGGCTATTATGGCGTAAAGTTGGAGAAAAGGAAAGGGGAAATTTTGTATACGGAGTGCGGTTAAATAAAAAAGACCCTTGGAAGGTCCTTTTTATTTATCATTGCCGAAAGCGAGTCCGCTCTACGCGGGTTGGGCTGCTTTGCCTAAATACAACAACGTTAGTTCAACCAACTACATTGCGTGGGTAACTGAGTTTAGCATTTTGAGCTACGCTTAAATCAATCTCCAGCGTTAGAAAGGGGTGCTCGCGTGACGTTAGACCCAATACATGCCCCTCTTCTGGCTCAATTATCCAGCCGCCCCCACCCCACTCTATATTGCCTTTCTTTCCATAACTGTAATTTGATGATAAAGAATAGGCTCCCGATACTACCGCAGCCGCTCTACCTCCAGCAAGCCATTTGTCGATTGATGTTATCTCGGTTGCACGAGGCGTGACCAAGAGCTCAATCCCTTCTTTGGCATATTCGCGGGCATGAACGTTAAACCATAATTCGGTGCAAATTAAGAAGCCTATTGTTCCTTTCTGACTCTGGATTACTGAAAAAACGCCATCCCCCCTGTCATACCAAGAAGCTTCCCACCAGCCTTCATCGTCAGGAAGGTAGTATTTTCTATGGACGCCTTGATAGCCATTCGTGCTATCCCAGATAAAACCCTCATTGAATTTCTTTTGCTTTTGAACGACTGGACGGGTGCTAATTACGAGTGTCGATTCTAATTCAGTGAGTCGTGTTATCCAGCGATCATGCGCTTCGACAGAGGCTTTCCATACATCATCGTCAACTTGATTTCCACGGGCGATCCAAGGGTAAAATGGCATCTCTGGCAGCAATACCAAATCACTGGATTCAGATTTCACATGCGCAGCAAGCTCCTGCCAATCTTGTTCTAAATATTCTGGTTCATTTCTGAGTTCACATACAGTTACTTTCATTTTAATCATCCTTGTATTTAAATTCAGCGCACTCAGGTGCGCGCGGTGGATTTAAGTATAGCTGTGAATGCCGCCTACCAAACCATTGGTACATATCCCTCATGGATATAATTGGAGATCATTTCACCTACATACTCTACTTGGATTCCGATTTTAGTTAATTTCTCACTTTTCTTATCTTTATCTGCTATAAATTTACAAGCTACGACCGCCTCGTCTATTTCTTGATATTCTTTGACGCGCACCTGAAGTTCTTCATCGACTAAAAGTAAATCTTGGGCGGGGCCGAAAAAGATGATCTTTACCTCTTCCATCCAGCCGTGTTTGAGGGCGTTGATCGCATACATTGCGCCAGTGCGGGCTTTTCCTGCATCTGATGTGCTAATAATGACCACGATTTTTTTGCTCATATTTTCTCTTTTTCTTCGAATGCCTCGCTGCGTTAATGCAGCCAATCTCAATTTTATCATTCTCGTATTTTTGCTTTTGTTAGAGAACCCGTTATAATAGGGGCAGTGTAATTTATAATTCGACTCATAGGTGCAGCACACCTGTCTAAAAATAGGAGACTCTCATGCGAAAATTCTTTGGTTTTATGATTGGCATCGTCGTTGGTGCTTTGGTTGGCTCAACCATTGCCCTTTTGCTCGCCCCCGAATCTGGTGAAGAGTTGCGCGGTCAATTGCGTGAACGCGGTTTGTCTGTGCAGGCTGAAATTCGCAATGCGGCAGATGTGCGCCGCATCGAATTACGTGATCGTTTAGATGAGTTGCGCACGCCGCCTGAGGCGTAATCCCCGAACCTGAGAGGTCTTAAAGACCTCTCAGGTTTTTATAGAATTGCTCCGCCTGCGCCATGCTGTGATTATAGTCAGCACGCTCAGTGATGATTTTCTGATTTTCTACGATGGCTTGCTCACGCAAGTCATCGTCGTTTAAGGCACGCAGTATCGCATTAGCCAATGCTTTTTCATCAGCGGGATCGATCAAGAGACCGTTTACTTCGGGCGTGATCCATTCTCGGATGGATTCCAAATCTCCGGCGATGGGGAAGCACCCACACGCTATGCCTTCGAGGAGCGAATTCGGAGTCCCGTCATGAGTGCTGGGGGATACCAAAACCTGGGCGCGACGGAACGTGTTTGCCAGTTGCTCCCGTTTAAGGGGCGGAGTTAGCTCAACAGATTTTTCCACGTTAAATTCTCGAATCCAGGCTTCTGCCTGAACTTCACCAGCCATTGTTGGGCAGATGAACTTTACCTCAGGGCGTTCCGCCAAAACAAGCGGAATCGCTTTGAAAAAAATATCATTGCGGATATAGCTTCTGAAGCCACGCGGATTGATGACGAGCAGTTCTCTAGCCCCGAAAGGTTTTATTGTGTTACCTTTTTTATGAGGTGATGTTGAAGGTTTAGATTCTGGTTTAACTATGTTGCGATTGAAACCTTTTGGGTCTTCATTAGGGGTGGGCGGATAAAAAAGATTACGATCAATCCCACCTGCACCGGGTAAGACAATGCTGGGAAGTGCGGTATTAAAGCCCCATTTTTCCGCGAGTTTGATATCGCGGTGACAATCAGCGTGGAGGGCATCAGCGAGTTGGAGCGTTTGGCGCGTATATTTTCGCATCAGTGGGGAAGCAGGGGCGTGAAGCGTAAAATCGTTTCCCCAAATAGAGATCAGTAGTGGTGGGAAGTTTTTGCCAGCAAGTTTTTTTGCGGTTGATGCGAGCATTCCTTCGTAGGGGACGCGCATGGCGTGGACAATATCTGGTTGAATCTCAGCGATGAGTTCGTTGAGTTTCAGCGCGGCTTTGGGGAGGGTGAGTGGTCCCAGCCAATGCCGAATGGCAGTACGCAGGTTCATCGTTGCCGCGCCCCAAAGGGGCGATTTCTTTTTTTGACGGGACCCAGCTGAAGGTGTAGATTTTGCTTGGCTGAAAGCAGCAGGTATAAAGTCCACGTGCGCTAACGTCAAATTTGGGGAGACGGGAAAAGTTGAAGCGAGGAAAACTTCGTATTCGCGCGTCGTCCAGTATTTAATCCAATTAAGAGCGATGGGGGAGCGTCCATCAGCGACAAATAGTATTTTCATGAACTAGACTATACCAAGAAAAAAATCCCCTGCCAAGTTGCAGGATGAGGCAAGGCATAGTATATTTAGCGAGTCTTTATAAGTAGAGTTTTGGAGTTATTTTATGAGCGAGCAACCAACACCGAAAAAGAAAAAGAAGATGGAGTTCAAACTTTCTACCGAAATAATCGTTGCTATTTTGGGGTTATTTGGTGTTGGGGTGACAGCATATTTTGGCTATTTACAGACAACGGCACCATATAAATATGAGCGGAGTCAAACACAGACTGCTGAAGCACGGCTGACGCGTATTGCTCTCTCTGCTACGGCTACTGCGACTAGAATTCCACCGACAGGTACATCGACAGAAATACCTCCCGCTACAGAAACGCCTATTGATACGCCAACAAGAACCCCATCTCTTACACCTTCTTTAACCCCAACTAAAAAGGGACGACCAGAAGGGTTGCGTTATTGCATCAATGCTTTTTCTGTGAATGTACGTTTGGGACCAAGTACGCAATATGGTGCATTTGGCAATTTGCGTGGTGAAGATTGTTTGTATTTTGATGCAGCGAATGTGGAGGGGACATGGTTACGGATCGCACCTAATCAACCTGAAGAGTATGCTGATTTGGAGCGAGGCTGGGTGTATATTGAGCTATTGGGCTTGGATGAAAATAAACGCCTACCGGCAATTACGCTAACTCCCACGCCAACCTTTACCCCCTCGCCGACCTTAACACCTTCGCTGACCCCAACGCCAACCATAACGCCTACACCGACTTTTACAGCAACGCCGACAGCGTCAGGATAAGTGCAGTGTGTATGAATTTTCTATAAAATTGCAATAAAAAGAGATGACAATGCGCATTGTCGTCTCTTTGGTTTTTCTGGTATATTCAGAGCCGCTAAAAATTGTGTAAAAAACACTTTTGAGAGGAAAATTATGAAACAAATATGTGTAGTTGGTGTTGGTTATGTAGGTCTCGTTTCCGGGGCCTGCTTTGCCGACCTTGGTAATCGTGTGATTGCCTTAGATATTGATGAAAAGCGTGTAGAAAATCTTAATAAAGGCATAATGCCGATCTACGAGCCGGGGCTTGACGAGTTGGTTGAGCGCAACGTGAAAGCGGGGCGTTTATCTTTTACGACTTCTTATGAAGAAGCTCTCAAGGGTGCTGAGTTTGCTTTCATCGCGGTCGGGACGCCTTCTGGCGTAGACGGCGATGCTGACTTGCAATATGTTGCATCCGCTGCGCGTGCTGTTGCTGAAAATATGACCGATGAATTGATCCTGATCAACAAATCCACCGTGCCAGTTGGGACAGGAGATTGGGTTGCGAATATAGTCAAAGAAGCACAAGTGGAACCTATCGGTTTCTCTGTCGTTTCTTGCCCTGAATTCTTGCGTGAAGGTTCGGCGATTACCGACTTTATGAACCCACATCGCACTGTTTTGGGATCGCAGGACGTAGAAGCAGCAGAAAAAGTTGCTCATCTTCACCTCCCCTTGCGTGCGCCGATCGTTATTACAAACCTCCGCACGGCAGAGATGATCAAATATGCATCCAATGCTTTCTTGGCAACAAAAATCTCATTCATCAACGAAGTTGCCGATATTTGCGAAGCCTTGGGCGCAGATGTAAAAGAAGTTGCTGTTGGGATGGGCTACGACAAACGCATCGGCCCTATGTTCCTCGATGCTGGTCTTGGTTGGGGTGGTTCCTGTTTCCCTAAAGACGTGAAAGCTCTTGCTTTTATGGCTGAAGAAAAAGGACTTGATCCTAAGATTCTTAATAAGACACTCGATGTTAACTATATACGCCGCGATATGGTTGTTGAGCGTACTACCGAGATGCTTGGCGGTAACGTAAAAGGCAAAACCATTGGATTGCTGGGACTCGCCTTCAAGCCGAATACCGATGATATGCGGGATGCCCCTTCGATAGACATCGCCAATGCCCTCAACACCGCTGGTGCGTCCGTGCGTGGATATGATCCCGTTTCGATGGATGTAGCCCGAGATATGCTCCCTGCCGTTGAAATGTACGACGATCCCTACTCAATGGCAAAAGACTGTGACGCCTTGGTTGTTGTTACTGAGTGGAATGAATTTAAACAGCTTAGTCTTAAAAAGCTTAAAGGCTTAATGAAGAAAAAACCTGTTATTTTCGATGGACGCAATATCTATGATCCCGCCCATGTGCGTGAACTTGGTTTCAATTACCGAGGCATGGGGCGTGGTTTCAATGGTACTGGAATATAAACCAGTAAATCGGTAAATTAAAGAAATAGAAAATCAGGAATCATGCAATCCCTTGCGCTGATTCCTGATTTCTTTTATCCTCAAGCCTGATACCTGATACCTGATACCTGATACCTGATACCTGATACCTGATACCTGATACCTGATACCTGATACCTGATACCTGATACCTGATACCTGATATCTGATACTATATTATGACAACTCCTCCCGTCTGTGACTACGAAGGCTCCGACTACCAAACCTCCTTTTGGGACGAAGGTGGCCGTGCTTATGAAGACCAAGCCGAAGCAATTGCGTTAAAACGTCTATTACCTCAAAGCGGAAAACTGCTCCTTGAAATTGGTGCAGGTGCAGGACGCAACACGCCCCGTTATCAAAATTACGAGCGCGTTGTTCTTCTTGATTATTCACGCACCCAACTCCAGCAGGCACAGGAGCGGCTCGGTGAAAACGATCGTTATGTCTACGTTGCTGCTGATGCTTATAAACTGCCTTTTGTAAATGGACTTTTCGATGGTGCAACCATGATTCGCACCCTGCATCATATGCAAGATGCCCCAGCCGTCTTACGTCAGGTACGTCGCGTTCTTCAGCCCGCGTCAAAATTCATTCTTGAATATGCCAGCAAGCTGAATCTAAAAGCCATCTTGCGCTATTTATTCCGCCGCCAAGATTGGAGTCCCTTCACGCCTGAGCAAGTTGAATTCGTTTCCCTAAATTTCGACTTTCACCCCAAAACGATTAGAAAATGGCTCAAAGAAGAAGATTTCAAACTTGAACGTCAGTTGACCGTTTCTCATTTTCGGATAGATATTATTAAACGTATTTTCCCTGCATCCTTTTTGGCGTGGCTTGACTCCCTTGCCCAATTTACAGGGAATTTATGGCAGCTTACGCCATCGGTTTTTACGCTTAGCGAAACGCTGAGCAAAACGGAAATTGCACCAGAAGGTGCATTCTTCCAATGTCCAGAATGTAGCCACGCACCACTCGAGGAAAAACCTGATATGCTTCTTTGTCTCGAGTGCGATGCAAAATATGCAATCAATAAGGGCATTTACGATTTTCGTGAACCAATTAAGTAATGCGCTGGATTTACCTTTCTCCTCATCTCGATGATGCCATTTTTTCTTGCGGCGGAATTATATTTGAACAAAGAAAAGCAGGAATCTCTGTAGAAATTTGGAATTGGATGAGTGGGATTCCTTCCGCTGATATGCCCCTTTCCTATCTAGCCCGCTCAGTACACGCGGAATGGGGGCTTGCTTCCGCTAAAGAAGTTTTAGATTGCCGTTTGGCAGAAGATCATTTAGCAGTGAAGCGTGTAGATGCATCTTCTCGTTATTTCGATTTTCTCGATTGCATCTATCGACACGATAAGCTTAGTTCACCTCTCTACACTGATGATATTTTCGTCCCGCCACATAAGGCAGATGATGCTTTAGTTCCCCAAATTGCAAAAAGAATGCAAGAGAATCTCCATCCCGATGATGTCGTTGTTTGCCCGCTGACCATTGGCAATCACCCTGATCATGTTATTGTTCGTCGGGCGGCTGAGGAGATGGGGCGTCCGCTTTTATATTATGCTGATATCCCCTATGCGCTTTGGTATCCGGAGCAATTGGCTGAAATAACGGAAGATGTAGAAGCCGAGATTTACTCCGTTTCAGAAGAAGGATTGCGCGTTTGGCAGGAGGCGGCATCTGCTTATGCAACCCAATTAACGGTACTTTTTGGGGGAGAAGAGATGATGAAAAAGGCTCTCAAGTTGAATTGGCGAGCGAAGCAGTATATCCAACTTTTTCGATAAATCTTAAAATCTCCGCATTGTCAAACCCTTACAGTACTCCCGATATTCAAATCAAGTTTCTAATTATGTAGGTTTGGTAAAGATTGGATGCTTTTGCCTTGTTTGCTCTTTTGAACTTGGGTAAAATGAATAGAAAATGTCTAAAAATATTTTAAGGAGAAAGAAATGAAACGTTTGTTAAGTTTGAGCTTTGTCTTGGTGCTTGTTTTAGGGGCTTGTTCATCTGCACCTGCTGCTGAGGAGGCTGCGTCAGAGAGTGGCCCTGGTTCGATGATGATGGGTGGACATAGCACAACAATGAGTTTTCATCATGCCGAAGTTCCTGATGCCTATGTCGGAATGAAAAGCTCTGTTGAAGCTGATGCAGAATCTATCGCGCGTGGTATGGATGTTTATACACTTACCTGTGCTGTTTGTCATGGTGATGGCGGTATGGGTGATGGACCTGCCGGTGCGGCTCTTGATCCTTCGCCTGCGCCGGTAGCGCATACGAGCCAGATGATGGGTGATGGTTATCTGTTCTGGCGTGTCAGTGAAGGTGGCGTTGATGAGGGGACGGGGATGGCTGCTTATAAAGCTATTCTTAGTGAAGAGGAAATTTGGGATGTGATCAACTATATCCGTGCTTTAGGTAGCGGTGATGTTATGCCTCCAGAGAATGGTGTTGGCGGGGCTGCTTATGACCCGGCTGCTGAGCGTGCTAATCACGAATCTATGTTGGCTGAAGCACTCTCTCAGGATTTGATTGATACTGACCAATCTAATAATTTTATGCTGGTACATGATGCCTTGGATGCTTATATTCTCGAAAATGATATTAGCCCTGGTTCCGAGGGAATTGGCGGTCAGCAGGATGAGATTTTTGCAGCTTTAGTTGAAGCTGGTACGTTGACGCAAGAGCAAGTGGATAGCTTCAATGAAGTCCATGAGTTGCTTTTAGATGAAGGGTTGATGAACTAGAAGTGTAATATACACGATAAAAAAAGCCGCTGGAGATTTTGTCTCCAGCGGCTTTTTTCTTTGTTTGGTGACCCGATGTTCAGCGCATCTTGCAAATGCAACGCACATCTCTATTTGAGTAAAAAGATTAGAGCTTATCGAAATACTCGTCCATTACTTTGATGAATGCCTGAATTTCAGTTCTTGACGGCTGATTCAGAAGTTTGTCTACAGATTCCGCGTCCCGCGGGGAGGCAGGCCAATTATCCGCGCGTGCGACTCGCAGAGCGATTCTCGCCGCGAGGGATGAGGCATCCCGTAATCCGAGCAGGGTGACTTTATCCACCGTATCATATTGGGTATGTCCGTAGCCGCGCCCTGTCATTGACTGGCGAACAGATTCGATGCCACCTGTAATGACGCCCTTGAGCAGGAAGGGGTAGTGATCGGACGCGGAGTGGAAGCTTTGCCCAATGGCAAAATTGAGTGCCATATCTTCTCGGTAGTCCTCGAAGGTGTTCTGGAGCTCATCCCACGCATGGAGATTGATGTCTTTGAAGGGGGCGCCACCAGCGCCATCCATATTGAGATAGAAACGGATTTTATGCAACTCATCTGCGTGAGCGCGGGCGTATTCATATGAGCCGAGAAGCCCAATCTCTTCAACGCCCCACATCACAAAACGGAGCGTGCGCGGTAATTTGGGTGCATATTTTGCGAGGACGCGAGCTGCTTCCATTACTGAAACAACGCCCGAGGCTGGGTCACTGGCTCCCTGCGCAATATCGTGCCCGTCGTAGTGGCTGCCGAGCATGATGATCTCTTCAGGTTTTTCAGCACCAGATAAATCACCAACAACATTCCAAGATGTCATTTTGGCGAGTTTATCAGTGCTTTTCAAGCGAATTTTGACCGTGCCCTTACGTTTGGCAAGCCGCTCAATAAACGCGCCATCTTCTTTTGTGATCGAAATTGCAGGGATTGGGCCTGCCACGCCGTGACTGCCGACTCCGCCCGTTGCGGGGCCGTAGCCGGGATAATGATTAACAAAGATAAATCCTGTTGCGCCTGCAAGCAAGCTGCGCCCATATTTTTCTTGGCGATGTATCCAGCGTTTGATCCCTTTCGGGTATAACACGCTGTTTGTCATCAAAAATTTACCCGCAATTTCATCGCTTTTCGCATCAAAATCTGTGGGGAAACCCTCGCCAATATCGAAAATCTCAGCTTCCATCTCAATTGGCGGCGAATGTGGTAGCGTGATACAAGGGATCGTCTTCTGAATCGGGCTGATGATCTCCAGCGTAGCTTCGCCGCGTTCCCAGCCGAGATATTCGAAAGGCTCAAGATGCACATTGGTTAAGCCATATTCTTCAAACTTGGCTTTGATGAAATCAGCTGCGAGCTTTTCGCCCTCCGTGCCACCAAAACGAGAACCGAAATCGTCGCAAAGGATTTCAAGATTATTCATACTTTCACGGCTAGAGTAGATGTCGCCGAGAATTTCTTGGTCGAGAGAAAGGTGGGGATTGGTCATATTTTTTCCTTTTGTGGGTGGGGAATAGTGATTAGGTAATTGGGAATTCGGGATGAGGGTTTTCAATGAGATTAGGGTTTTCTCGTTTTCAACTCACTTCCAAGTTTATATTTTCTGTCTTCCTGTTTTTCCATGACGACAATTTGACAGTTCTTTGGATTGCGCACATTTTCAAACTCTTCGACGCTCCAATGAAACCATTTCATCAAGAAGAGGCGTAGAGTCATACCATGTGTGACAATGAGGGCATTGTCTGGGAAATTTGGTTTGCGAAAATCTCGGTGTAATGTTTCTAAAAATGTACTCACGCGGTCATAGACATCTGCCCCCGATTCCCCGTCAGGGATGCGGAAGTAAAATGTGCTGTAATCATCACGTTCATCTTTGATTTCTTTATTCTCTTCGGGGTGCCTGAGATGCCCCCATTCCTGTTCTCGAATCCGAGGATCTTCAATTGCTCGCGTAATATTTTCTTCGATACTCCCCTTCAATGCTTTAAAAGTTTGTCGAGTTCTGAAAAATGGAGAGATATAGACACTGATCTTTTCAGAGCCAATAATTTCTTTTATTTTTATCCCCGCGTTCTGCGCTTGTTCAATTCCCCTTTGGGTTAGGTTTAGTGAGAAGTCAGGGGTTTTTCCATATTGACGTAAATCAACATTTCCTTCGGATTCGCCGTGCCTGATTAGAATGATCCTTTTTGGTTTCATAGTTGCCTGTGAATATTGTTTGATATAGAAAGTATAGCACCATTGGGAAAGAAAAAGCCCGCAGAAGCGGGCTTTTCTCAAGTGATAGTTATAAAAATGTGCTCCTGCTAATCTTCTAACTCTTTGAGTGTTTGCAAATCCTTTTCCAATTTCTTCCAGCGAGTAAGAAGGCTGGCAACGTAGATGATCGTTACTGCGAAGAAGATTGCGTAACCGGCGATCATATAGCCTGAGGTATCAATCGTATTTTGAAATAACATTTTTTTATCTCCTGTTTTTATCACCACAAAGGCACAGAGTACACAAAGTTTTTCTCTGTGGACACAAAGAAATTCTTTGTGCTCTTTGTGTCTTCGTGGTGAGATTTTTTATTCTATTCCATTACCTTTAACTTCAATTGCTCAACTTTTTGCTGCAACTGCCCCAAGCGGATGCGGTTCCAGAAGAGGTCGATAAAGATAATGGTGAAGGCGAAGAGGGCGAAGAAGAAAGCAATTTTCATATCGCTGCTCATGCTAAAGCCACCTTCTGCAGCTGCACTTTTATTGCCAATCACAACGGGATGAATGGTGCGGAACATGCGAATTGATAAAAAGGTGATCGGGACAGAAATCGCGCCGACAAGGGTGTATACAGCACCGAAACGCGCTCGCCTATCAGGGTCTTCGATTCCCTGGCGTAACATCAGATATGCGAGATAGATCAACTCGACGATGGATGCCGACGTTAGGCGAGGATCCCACGTCCACCAGGTATTCCAGATTGGGCGCGCCCAGATCGAACCGAGGACGATAGTGATAAAGAAGAAGACGAGGCTGATCTCAACTGCAGCTTGCTCGACTAAATCCCATTTGAGATTTTGTGTTCGCAGATAGATAACACCGCTCACGCCTGCGGCGACAAACCCCAGCAGGCCGACCCATGCCGTCGCGACATGGAAGTAAAAGACGCGCTGTACTGCGCCCATTACTTTCTCTGTTGGGGCGAAGACAAGAGCAAGGTAGGTTGCAACGGCCAGAAGAATGAAGGACACAATGTCAAGGGTTTTGAGGGCAGATGGTTTAGATTTCATAAATTTCTCCAATAAAAAGGGGAGGGAGTAAAAGTGGGGTCACCCCACTCTTACTCCTCAACAACATAATCAAAAACCATAAAGGATATGGCGATAAAGATTACATCATAAACAACTAATAAATTCAACCAGGGTAGAATTTGGTCAAAAGGCAGGTTTTGCAAATAGCCGCCGCTGGCTTTGACGGCTGTGATCAAGACCGGCACGATAACGGGAAAAAGCAGAATAGGCAACATCACATCCCGTGTACGGGTTTGGACACTCATTGCCGAGAGTAGTGTCCCGACAGCAGCATATCCGATTGAGCCAAGCAGAATAACGAGCAGCAATCCCGGTTGAAAAAGATTGGTATTATAGAGAACACTATAAGCGGGGAGGATGATGATCTCAACGATGAGCATGAATGCCAAATTGCTGATTGCTTTGCCAAAATAGATTGCGCTGCGGTCAACGGGAGCGAGGAGTAGCCCATCCAGACAACCCCGATCTTTTTCTATAGCCATTGAACGATTTAAGCCCAAAGTCCCGGCGAAGACAAATGTGACCCAAAGAACGCCCGAGGTAACTGCGTCGCGTGTTTTTATGTCCAACTCGAGGGCAAAGTTGAAGATCAGGATGACAAGCAAGGAAAAGACCAACATTGCGGAGAGGAGTTCGCGCGAACGTAATTCTGCTGCGAGATCTTTCCATGCCACTGCGCCGATGGCACGAAGGTAGCTGTTTTTCTTTTTCATTGCTTTTTCCCCTCTTCCAAGACACCCTTGTAGAAACTCAACAAATTGCCTGAGCCAAAATCTTCATGTGTTGCCGACGCCGCAATCTTACCACGTGAGAGCACGTCAAAGCGGGTCGCTAAATCTTCGGTGCGGGCGAGATCGTGAGAGGTCATGACAACGGTGCGCCCACGCGCGGCAACGGTGCGGAGGACTTCGTCGAGCATGGTGGAGGCATCTTGGTCGAGACCGGTATATGGCTCATCGAAGAGCATCACGCTGGGGTCGTGGAGAACAGCACGTCCAATAGCAAGACGCTGCTGCATTCCACGAGAATATGTACGGACGAGGTCGTCCCGCCGCGAAGCGAGTCCCACCATCTCCAGCACTTCGTTGATGCGTGTATCTACATCGGGCAGGTTATACATCCGTCCATAAAACTTCAGGTTTTCTGTAGCGGTCAGGTCAACGTAGAGTAAGGGCTGATGGGAAACAACGCCCAAGCGGCGACGAACGTCTGCGGCGTCTTTGGGGAGTTGAAAACCGGCCACGTTAACCGCACCCATCGAAGGGCGTGCAAGCGAGGCAAGAATGCGCAAAAAGGTGGTTTTGCCTGCGCCATTGGGGCCGATTAAGGCGACGAATTCTCCATCATCAACAGAAAAATCCATACCGCGCAGGACAGTTTTTAAGCCGAAGCGTTTGACAAGTTTGCGAACTTTAATCATAAAATTGTTTTACCACAGAGCGCACAGAGAGCACGGAGAATTTTTAAACAGAAAAAACTTTGTGATCTCCGTATTCTTTGTGGTGAATTTTTTAGACCAATTCCTTCAATTGCGCTTTTAACGCTGCACGCCGTTTCTTATAAACTTCTTTTTCCATATCGCCAGAGCGGTAGGCATCATCAAGAGCGATGATGGCGTCCATCAGATTATCGGCATCGTTATACTCAACGGCATCATCATCATCATCAATTTCTTCCTCTTCATAGTCATCGTCTTCATTACGCTCACGCAAGTAGAACCATATACCAGCACCAATCAAAACGATGCCAAGTGCTAACGCACCATAAATCATATTTTGCTCTGCGCTGGGGTCGGCTCCCGTTGCACTCGAGGAAACTTTGCCAGAAATTTCCATCTCAAAAGTTGCTCCGATTGGCAAAGGCTGGCTGGAGAAAGTATTGTAGATCAAGCCCTGTGCTTCGCGCTCTCCGCTTTCCTGAAGAAAATCACTTTTGATTTTTAACCCCTGTGGACTCATTACGATCGCAGAGTCAATGGAGTAGTTGATTGTTTGTGTGAAATCTAAACTTCTTTTATAGGGCATCTCAAAAAAGACGATGATTTCATGTATTCCTGCACCTGGCAAAATAGCAGCGGTATCACCAAAGCCATCTTTTGTTTGTGTATAACGTTCTCCAAATACACCATCTTCAAATTGGATATTTGTTGCCCCTTCTGGCAGGTCCAACTCAATCACAGCTTTTCCCTCTTCTGCAGGAGCGATCGCAAATACAGTCGGGTTGGAGATTACAAAAACTTCCACCATTTGCATAATGCCTAACTCAGCATTTGGGGGTTCAAAGAAAATATGCAGACGCTCAATGCTTAATTTTGAAGCATCCGTGCTGGTTTCGTAATAGACGATCGGCAAATCGAGCGTGGTGCTGCCTTCGGTTACAAAATTGGGTTGCGATGAATAAGTAATATCGTCTTTAATGATATTGGCTAAAAAAGCACGCCCCTCTGGGCTCTCAACATCTTTGAAGAGATAGCTGCCATCGGCATCAAGTGCTGTTTCCAGCGTGAAGACTTGGTTGAACCCACCGCTTACCTGATCGTGATCATATGCTTCCAACAGGATGATGAGACCCTCGGGTAATTCTCCACCTGTTGAGCCATTGATGACTGTGCCCGTAATCGTGCCCAGACCCTCAACATCCGACTCGGACGTGGTTTCGGCTTGCTCCTGACCCTCATCAGTGGATTCGGCAACGGGCGTTGTTTCAGCCGTCTCTTCTGCAGAAGCTTCGGTAGCAACCTCTGGGGTCGCGTTTGTTTCAACAACTTCCGCAGGAATAAGATCAAAAGTAAATGAGCGGATATAACTCGTTAGCGCGAAGATTTCTGCATCATCAAGTTCAGCATTATGAGCATCCATCCCGTAATCGTTCCCGTTGATGATGATATCTGCAAGCGCGGCTGCCGAGCGGGTAGCCATAAAACTCTGGTCACTAAAATCAGTGGGGGAGGTGCCGCCTTGGCCATCTTCACCATGACATTCAGCGCATTGAGATTGGAAGATTTTCTCGCCGGTGGCGATCTCTTCATCAGATATGCTCAAGCTATAAGCATACGCGACCACATCCCAGCGCTCAGAGTCGGAGAGACTGGCAAAGGGTGGCATCAATGCTTCAAGATTACCCTCCGTGACGGCAAGATACCAATCAGCGGGAGAAGCCTGAACGGCGATAGCAGCACTTCCAATAGGAGCAGCAGGGTTGGGGAGCTTGGCACTGTCTACGCCATCACCAAGACCCGTTTCTCCATGACATGGGGTGCATTTTTCGGCAAAAATAGATGCCCCATTAGCAGCATTGGGTGTGTCTTTTGGCCAAATGGGTTCCATTGTTGGGCGTGGCGTGGGCGCAACGTGATCAGGTGGTGGGGTAATATCCTCAGCAAGAGATACACAAGCTGAGAGAGCTAATGCCAGAATGGCTAAAAAAATAAATAAACGTGATTTCATGTAATTACCTTTAATTTTTTACGTTCTTTTCCCACAGCTTGTGCAGAATTTATCTCCGCTTAAGATGGGATGTCCACAATTTGAGCAAAAACCGCCTGATTTCGCTTTGCGCTTACTGCGCCGTGCTGCGATGAGCGATTCGAGATCATCATCAAGATTTGTGGCAGGAGCATTGCCTGCACCCCCAGCCTGATGCACGTCAATTTGGCGTAAGACATCTGCGCCCTTCTTCATCAACTCTGCCCGCTGAATGGGATAATCCTCCGCGGGAACTTTGCCGAGCGTATTGTCGAATTCTAATTCTTTGAGCGCGTTAATCGCGTCATCTCGTTTTGCTAATAAAGCGGAAAGTTCCAGCTCTTCTGCAGAAACGAACTTCGCGCGTTTTTCCATATACGGTTGCGCCAAATACATCGCGACCAAAATTAGCAATGCCAGAAGTATAAATAATGCACCAATATCCATTTTTTACCTTTTTGTTTTTGCGTCACTGCGAGCCATCGATGTTCTTCGGTGGCGTGGCAGTCTCCCTTATAGTCTAGGAGATTGCTTCGTCGCGAGAAGATGCTCCTCGCAATGACATATTATGTGTTTTACTCAGCCAACAAGGAATTAACGATACTCTTGATCTGATCCGTTGAGCGGAATGGCCCTAGTTGGACATGCTGTACAACGCCATCCCTGTCGAGGAAGTAAGTCTCGGGGACACCTTGAATACGAAAGGCTTGTGAAATTTCAGTGCCCATATCAGGGCCGTTCGGGTAGGTAATGTCGTATTCTTTAAGGTAGTCGCGTGCTTCTGGCTCGGTATCTACATAGTCCACGCCGATAAAAATCACCTCGCCATCGGGTTCGTAGAAACGCCAAGCCTCTTCCAGTTCAGCGGCTTCTTGCTGGCAAGGAACACACCATGTTGCCCAAAAATTGAGCACCACGATCTTGCCGCGTAAATCGGTTAGCGAAACTTCTTGCGCATCTTTGTAGTAATAGCCTTCAAAAAGCGGCATCGTGAAGTCAAAACTTTCAGTCTCTGCGCCAGCTTGCACATTTCCTTCTCGTGCGCGTATTAACCCCATAAAGACGACCACCAGCAACGCAACTAAAACCGTCCAGACGGTAATTTGTATCCAGAGCGGCATTCCGCGATTTGGGGCAGTGTTTTCAGGGGTATTTTCTTCTGTCATAGCATTCTCCTTGCGTTCCCAATGTCTGGAGACATTGGACTTCGAAATCTCCAGATTTTGGAAATTAATCTTGCTTACGCATTTCCTCTTCAAAACGAGCGAGATAATCTTCATCTGGATTAGTTGCCTCGCCCGTGGATGTTGAGCTTGCTTCCGCTTCAAGGGCGTTTATTTCGTCGTCATCATCTTTCCATTGTTTGAATGCACGAAAAAGTACCACGATGCCGACTAAGATAATCGCTGGCGGAACAAAGTAGACCAATAAGCTAAAGCCTTCGGCGGGCGGTTCTGAGAGAACGCGCGCGCCGTAGTTATCCACAAAATATTGCTTGATCTCAGGTTCTGTCCAACCTTCGGAGAGTTTTAAGCGAATCAGTTCGCGCCATTGCTTGCAGGCTTGTGTCTCGCAAACATCGAGAGGCGTATTCTCACAAACGGGGCAAAAAAGCTGTTTAGCGATGGCGTTTACTTCATCATCGCTGATGTCGTCTGTGCCACCTTGCGCGGCAACTGTCCCCACCGAGAAGAGGGAGATTACGATGATGAGCAATATTAGGATGTTGATTTTTTTCATGTGTTTTTCCTGAGACTTCAGACCTCAGACTTTAGACATCAGATGTTTGTTTTTTTGAAATCTGAAAGCTGATGTCTGAAAACCGATGTCTATTGAACGGTAGCACGTTTACGTCGCGTGCGGTGCGGTTTTTTATCCGCATCTTCTTCATCGTCGTCTACCCATGCTGCGACAACAATCCCGAGGATGAAGACGTACCCACCAATCCAGACCCATTTGACAAGCGGATTGTGATAGAGCTTGAAGGGGGTGCTTTCGGCGGTGATGCCTTCCCAGTTGACGAGGATCACGTAGACATCATCAACGAGGGTGCTACGAACACCAGGAATGGTCATTGGTTGTCCGTCGGGATAGAGATCGAAGCGGGGGGTGAGGACTTCGATGAATTCGCCATCTTTGCTGAGATTTAACTCTGCGCGGGTGATGAGACGCCCGTCTTCGTGGCGGAATTGGTCGAGGCGATCGTATTCCAGGCTGTACCCTGCCAGTTCAATTGTCTCGCCGGTGGAGATATGTTGCTGGGTATCGGTTTGGAAAAGCTCGATGCCGAGAATACCGATGCCGATCAGCACCATGCTAATGTGGACGATATACCCACCATAGCGACGGCGATCACGTTTCATGAGTTTCCAGAGCTCTGTGAAGAAACTTTCACCCGATCTGCGACTGCGAGCACGCGCGCCACGCCAGAATTCTCGGATGGTGACGGCGATGACCAAAGCAATGAGGGTGAACCCACCGATTGCAACCCAGCTGGTGATGCCTACAGCAAGTGCCCAAATTGGGGCAATCAGTGATGCGATAGCGGGTTTCCAGAGAGAGCGTCCCAGTGTTTTGACGGTGGAGTGCCCCCAAGCTGAGAGGGGGGCAACGCCCATCAGCAAAATCAACGCGCCCCAGATGGGACCAGTTGCACGCTCATAGAAAGGTGGCCCAACGGTTACTTTGGAGCCAGTGAAAAGCTCAGAAAGGAGCGGGAAGATCACGCCCCAGAAACTGATGACGAGCAGGCTCAGGAAAAGAAGGTTGTTGAGCAAGAAAAGAGCTTCTTTGGAGAGCATAGATTTCATCTCAGTTTCAGATTTTAAATCTGCCCAGCGTTTTATGAGCAGAGAGAATGAGAAGACAAAGATAAAGCCGATGAAGGCGAAGAATAGCGGCCCAATTTCACTCTCGGCAAAAGCGTGGACGGATGACAGCACGCCAGATCGGGTCAGGAATGTCCCAAATATGATTAAGTCGAAGGTCAGAATGATGAGAATCATATTCCAATGCTTCAACATGCCCCGCTTTTCTTGAATCATCACAGAGTGCAAGAAGGCTGTGCCTGTCAGCCACGGCATAAGTGCGGCAATTTCGACAGGATCCCAGCCCCAGTATCCGCCCCAGCCGAGCACATCGTATGCCCAGCGCATCCCGAGAACGAGACCGAGTGAAAGGAAAAGCCATGCCCAGAGCGTCCAGCGGCGGGTGATTTTGAGCCAGCGATCATCGGTGCGCCCGGTAATCAGCGCGGCGATGGCGAAGGCGAAGGGGATGGTGAAAGCGACAAAGCCCAAATATTGAGCAGGGGGATGAATGATCATGCCCGGATGCCGCAAGAGGGGATTTAGCCCGCGCCCATCTAAAGGAATATCAACACCAGCGGGGATCAGTTTGAAGGGATTTTCAAAGAAAACATTCAGGGAGATGAAAAAGGCCAAGGTGATGCCCGTAACGACCAAAACCCACGGGAGCAAATCTCGGTCACGATCCCATTTTCGTAGGGTTACAGCCGAGGTGAACATAGACAGCAACCAACTCCAAAACAGGAGCGAGCCGGGCTGTCCGCCCCACCATGCCGTAATTTTTAAGTACATTGGCATCGATCGGTTTGTCACCGACCAAACATATTCCACGTCGTAACGGTCGTTGATGAGCAAATAAATCAGAATGGCCGATGCGAGCGTAATCAATGGCAATGTTAGCAACATTGCGCGTCGTCCGCTCTCGATCATCGCGGCATCTTTTTGCGATTCCCCATAAATAGCAATGCCCACGCTGTAAAGCGTGACGAGCAAGGTGATAACAAGAATTCCGTATCCTAGACTTGGGAGCATAAGTTTTCCTTAGGATTTATGGTGACTTAAGGTGACTGTCACCAATGATAGAGTCTTTCACATAATTAATGACAGCCACGCTTCGTACTTGATTTTAGCTTGGTGGCTGCTATTTAAGTTTTTTCTGATACTGGGCTTTGTCTAGCCCTCTGATTGATCTGGAACAGCTTCTTCGTACTTGGTTGGGCATTTAAGCAATAGCTCATCTGCGTAGAAGATACCGTCGGCTTCGATATGCCCTGTCATAATCGCTTGGGCTTCATCTTGCAGCAGATCGGGGATAGGACCAACATAGAGCACTTCGAGTTTTTTTCTGCTCGGGTCACGGGTTGCATCGTGCAAAACTTTGGCGAGACCACCTTGCGATTCGATTTCATCATTATCCCCAGTAACATGAGCAATAGTGAACGTGATGGTAAGTGTTTCAGGATCGTAGCTGATAGAGTCGCCGATTACGGCTCCAGAAATGCGCAGGCTCTTGCCAACAATTGCGCTTTCTTGTGCTTTGACCTCTTCAACGGTCATAAAATATTCCGCGCTGGCTTGCGTGGATGAAGCGATCAGATATATCACAGCGGCGAGAATGAGTAATCCACCGATAACAAATTTTGAGTTTTTCATAGAACAGTCTCCAGTAAAAGGTTTTTCTAAGCCTGTATATTTTCACATATTTAGATTAACCTAGTCTGAAAAACAGGACGAAGAATGTCAGGTTTTGGGTATTACAACCATACATTAATATTTAATCTCTTTGGAGAATTCTGATTTTGATTCAGAAAAAACACTACAAACACTTCACATTACCTTTACCTATCCTTTACATTCGCCCATTATATTTACGCACAAGATGATAAATAAAAAAGTTTTGTAAAGAAAAAGGAGTAAAAATGTTTAAGAAAATAGCAATAGGATTATTAGCTCTAACAGTATTAGGCGCAGGTGGTGCGGCGATGGTTTATAACGTGACAACTGTAGAGTCAGTTTCTGCGGCAGAAGAAGCACTCGTACAAGGACAAAGCCAAGGACAAGGAAATAATGCACAAGGACAGCAAGATGAAGTCCAGCAAAGTAATGGGCAAGGCAACCAAGAAATGGCAGCCGAAGGTTCTCTTGGCGAGCCGTGGATGGAAACAGGCGTTATCTCTACAATCGAAGATGTCGGTTTTGAAATGGTCTTAGAAAATGGTGAAGCTGCCTTTGTAGAATTAGGACCTCCCGATTACTGGACAAATCAAGGCGTTGTTCTCGAAGTTGGGCAGACGGTTACAGTAGATGGTTCTAATAATGAGGGCATGATCCACGCAACTGCTCTTTTGACTGCTGATGGGCAGGTTTTGCAAGTACGCAATGAAAATGGTCAGCCTTTGTGGAGTGGTGGAGTGAGCAATAGCCAGGGACAAAACGGAGAAGGTAGTGGCGAAGCCCAAATTACAATTGATGAATGGATTACTGTTGAAGGTACGCTGATGTCTTTTCAGGGCGGCAATATGAGCATGTCTACATCTGATGGTGAAATTCTAAATTTCCAAACAGGTCAACCCCGCTTCTTTGCTGAACAAAATATTACTTTTCAGGTTGGAGATGAAATCATTGTCGTTGGTTTCTATCAAGGCGAAGCGTTTCAGGCTGGCGATATTACCCAAGTCTCTACAGGTGAACGTGTGATGCTACGAGACCCCAATGGTCGCCCTCTCTGGGCGGGAGCAGGAAATGGGAAGGGAAACGGTAACAACTAAAGGTCACGCACGAAGCACAGAATAGAAGAAAGAGGAAAGATCTGTTGCGTCCCGATCTTTCTTCTTTTCTTGAAAAGGAAAAACCTATGACAGAAAAAGAATCCAAACCCACTGAAGAAACACCGCTTTATAAACGCATTTTCAAATCTATCCAGCGTGACCCGCTCGCACCAAAAGACGACCGTGGCAGAATGAAAATGGTGATGAATAGCTTGATTTTGCATGTTCACCCCACCAAAACGCCGAAATCTGCGCTGAAATTTAGTTACACTTTTGGGCTGGGCGGCTTGCTCCTTTTGCTTGGCACGGTTTTGGCGATAACGGGCGTATTGCTGATTTTTGCCTATACACCTTCACCAGATGCCGCGTATGAGAGCATGATTGCGCTTCAAACAGAAGTTTTTTTCGGAAATTTGATCCGCAATTTGCATCATTGGTCAGGCAATTTGATGGTCGTGGTGGCGGTTTTGCACCTTTTGCGCGTTTTTTATACAGCAGGGTTTAGCAAGCCGCGTGAGTTCAATTGGGCGATGGGCATTGCGCTACTTTTGCTCATTGTCGGCGCAAATTTCACGGGATATTTGCTTCCTTGGGATCAATTGGCATATTGGGCAATTACGGTGGGAGTCAGTTTGCTCGATTATGTGCCGCTGGTGGGCGAGCCACTCACACGCTTACTTTTGGGCGGTTCTGAAGTTGGTGCGGCGACCCTGACCAACTTTTATGGCTTGCATATTGCCATTATCCCGCTCTCGATTTTTGGGCTGGCTTCCTTCCATATTTGGCGGGTACGTAAAGATAAAATTACGGTTCCCCGAAAAATTGATGGGCAAGCAGATAAAACCAGAGTGACCACGATGCCACATTTGGTGAGTATCGAATTTGTTTTTGCATTGGTCTGGATCGCTATTTTGCTCCTATGGGCAACTTTTGTGAATGCCCCGCTAGAAGAAGCGGCGAATCCCGCGCATAGCCCAAACCCTGCGAAAGCAGCTTGGTATTTTATGGGACTTCAGGAATTGCTAATGCACTTTCATCCCCTTTTTGGAGCGATTATTATCCCGGGGATGGGTTTGTTGGGCTTGTTTGCCATCCCTTATCTTGATGCTGATATGGACAGTGTGGGAGTCTGGTTTCGTTCCGTGAATGGACGCTGGCTCACGCTCATCAGCGCGAATCTGGGCGTGATCGGGGCGTTCGCCTTCGTTCTTGTGGATGAATACTGGCTCGATTTGCCGGGGTGGTTGCCTTTCTTGCCCAGTTCTATCAGCAATGGATGGATCCCGATGGCTGGTGTTTTACTTTTGCTCATTGGCTTCTACGAAGCCCTAAAAGCGATGAAAGCAACAAGCTGTGAAGCCCGTCAATCTCTTTTTACCCTTTTATTTTCAGCCTTTATCACGCTCACCATCATCGGTATCTACTTTCGTGGTGAGGGGATGGCATTTATCCTTCCTTGGAGTTAATCATGGACAAATTATCACGTCGAGACTTTCTTAACCTGGCTTGGAGCGCAGCAGGCGCATTGGCTGTGACCGAACTGAGTTTTGTTGGCTTCAAATTTCTATCTCCCCGTGCCACAGATGGCGAATTTGGTGGAGAGTTCAATCTTGGGGCTTACGAAGGCTATCCGGTTGGGAGCGTTACCCCCGTTGAAATGGGACGCTTCTACCTTGTACGCCTAGAAAATGGTGGGTTTTTAGCCATTTATCGCAGATGCACCCATTTAGGGTGTGCAGTACCATTCGACCAATCAACAGGAAAATTCACTTGCCCCTGTCATGGCTCAGTCTTCACCAACGAAGGCGATGTGCTCAATCAGCCCGCGCCACGTCCGTTGGATATATTTGCCTTATCTATTAATGAAGAAGGCGAGATTGTTGTTGATACCAGCTCTCCGATTCAGCGCGATAAAACCAGTGTAGAAGATGTGTTATATGCGTAAGCTTTCGCCAAAATATAGAGCTGCACTGCATCTAAAAGAATATGCAATGTACATCGGCAAATTTGATTAAGGAAAATACTATGACCACTCCAATGAAAATAACGGGACTTTTGGCAACACTTATCATTCTTGCCATTATCCCAGTTTATAGCTTTCTTGAACCGAGTCAACAAGAAAGTCAATTAGAAAATTACTATACCAACGCAGTGTTAACCTCAACAGATTTATATGCTGAAAATTGCGTGGTCTGTCATGGCGCAGTTGGCGAAGGGATTGGCGATACACCTTCGTTAAATAGCGAAGCCGTACAGATGATGTCAGAAAATGATCTTGCCAAAGTCATCGCGCGCGGACGGGATAATACCTTCATGGCAGCATGGGCGGCAGAAGAAGGCGGCATTTTTAGCAATTCACAAATTGAAGATTTTGTGATCTTCATTCAGCAAGCCAACTGGGATTATGTAGGTGCACGCGTGGCAGAATTAGGTTTGATACCCCCCGAAGTCATTGAGATGGAAGTCTCAGAAGAAATGCTTTCTTCGTTAGCCTCCCTCGAAGGCGGTGAAACGCTCACGGCGGGCTTGCAAACATATGCTGAAAATTGTGCCGCTTGTCATGGTGCAAATGGTTCGGGTACAACCATCGCTCCTGCCATAGATTCTGCTGATTTACGGGCTATGCCTAAAGAAGAAATTATTGCGTTGGTCAATAATGGCGTAAATGGAACACTCATGGCGAGTTGGCAAAATATCCTTAGCTCCGAAGAAATCAATGCCACAGTTGATTTGATTTATCGTTGGCAAGATCTCATTGCTACGGGCGTAGATTTCCCCGAAGTGGAGGTGATGAGCATCCCTGCTTCACCTGAGCTGATTGCCGATGGTCAGCAACTTTTCAATATCGCTTGCAAATCTTGTCATGGCGTGGATGGCTATGGCTCACCGATGGCTCCTGCACTTAATAATCAGCTTTTTCTCGAAGAAACTCCCGATGCTGCAATTTATCAGATTATTGCAGGCGGTGTTTCTGGCACGATGATGCCGGCATGGGGAAACCGTCTGAACGACTATGACCTTCAATCTCTGGTTGCCTTCTTGCGAAGCATGGCACCTTCTGCACCTGCTATTCTGCCACCGATATTGGGAGAATAGCATAAGAAGAAAAATAAAAGCCCTGATTGTTTTTAGATAATCAGGGCTTTTTGCTATGAGATAGTGTATAGCGTTAATCTAATTCAATCAGCCCCGTCCGAATCGCAAATTTGACTAATTCTGTGCGCGAGTGCATGTTGAGCTTATTCATGATCCGCTCGCGGTGTCTGGCGATAGTTTTAGGACTTAGGCCCAAACTTTCGCCCATCTCCTTATTAGTGTGCCCCTCAGCAACTAATTCGAGCACCTGTAGCTCACGTTGGCTGAGAAGGGCTAAATCTATTGAAAAATCTTCTGAAGGCGTAGATTCTTCTGGGTCGGCAGGCTCTTGACTGCTTAGGCGTTGATAATCTTCCAATAGCCAGCGTGCGAGCGCAGGTTGCAGATAGACATTTCCTTGAGCAACTGTTTGAATGGCAGAAACCAATTCTTCAGCCGCTGCCTGTTTGGTGATATAGCCCGATGCTCCAGCTGCCAGCATTTGAACGAAATATTCTTTGTCTTCATGGACGGTTAGGGCAAGGACGAGGCAATTTGGGCAGAGGGTTTTTAGTTGGCGGGTTGCTTCCATGCCATCCATGCCGGGCATAGTGATGTCCATCAGGATCACATCAGGACGTGTATCTAGTGCATGTGTGACTGCATCGGCTCCATTACTGGCTTCAGCAACAACTTCAAGCCCCTCTTGTGTATCCAGAAAAGATTTCAACCCTGTGCGTACTACATCGTGATCATCCACTAACATCACTCGAATAGATTTTGCCATATTATTTACTCCTCTTTCTTATTGCAGGGAATGAGAACAGCAACCGAAGTCCCATTGCCAGGGGAAGATTCTAAGTTGAATTTGCCCCCCACTGATTCTACGCGTTCGCGCATTCCTGCCAGTCCCCATCCAGCAGGTGGGGAAAATGGTTCTGCAGGATCAAAACCGATTCCCTCATCTATAATATTTAGCGCAACTTGATTTTTATTGAAGCGAATTTTAACTTCAGCTTTTTCTGTTTCTGCGTGGCGGGCAATATTGGTCAGAGAAGCTTGTGCAACACGGAAAAGGACTGTTTCGATGAGTGGGTCTATACGCTGTGACTTGCCTTCTATATTTAATGAGACTTTCAAATCCATTTTACAACATTCTTGCCCGATCAGGTTTTGGATGGCGGGGACAAGTCCAAGGTCATCGAGTTGTGCAGGGCGCAGATCGTGTACTAAACGGAATATGCCCTGAGACATATCCCTGCTCAGATCTTGCAAACGAGCAAGATTCGGGACAAGGTCGCTCTGCTCTTCATCCAATATATTATTTAGCGCTGCCAATTCTAGCGAAAAGGCGGAGAGGACTTGCGCGGTCTCATCATGCAACTCACGGGAGATACGGGCGCGTTCATCTTCTTGCGCCTGGACAATATGACGGAGCAACTCGCGGCGCATATCTTCGCGTGCATCCATTTCTTCTTTGACGCGTTCTAGTGCATCCACCCTTGCTTCTTGCGCGATCTGAAATTGCTCCTGCCTTTCAACCTCGATGGCTTGAATGGCGCGTACCAGACCAAAAGTGATGATCAAAGCTGTTATTGAGCGGATGACTTCGGGGGGGATGCCAGTAAGCAGAAAAAAGTTTTGATTATTAAGGTGCGTAGCTGGGAAGACAGCTAATGGGGAAACAAAAAGCTGAGAAAAACCATATAGGCCGAATCCAAAGGATGCCCAATTTAGATTAGATACCAGCGGAAAACGTTTATCTTTCTGTGCTTCCTTGGCTTGTATTCTCAAGCCTATTGAAGCGAGAACCGCAGCAGGGACCGCCAATAAATAGCGGATCAGGTTATTTGCTAGGCTGGGGGTATCGAGAGGCAGGCTCTTATAGGCAGTGATGGCACTGAATATGATTATGGCAAAATAAAAGCCCAATGTAATTAGTGGGAGCCTTAAGCGGAAAAGTGTTTCGCGTTTTTGAAGCCGACTGGCTAAAAAGCCATAAAAACCCAGAGATAAAAAGGATATAGCCAAGAAGACAAGGCGTATTATGAAAACATCCTCTGTTATTTGTGTTTCCATCCAGGATGCTTGCTCTAAGAAAAGCTCAAACCATTCATGTAGCCCATGCAGAATCCCAAATAGAGCCAGGGGCAGGAGCAATTGTGCCTCTGCCAGTGAGGGGGAGCGGCTTGCTTCCAAGAATAGGGCGATTCCCATTACAAAGAAGGCTAAACCATAAACAAAAAAGACAATTAGGAAGAGAAGTTGAGATTCTTGTGCAAGCATAAGCTTATTTTACCCTAGCCAAGTAAAGTTAAGCATTTTTTTGTCAGCCAACTTATGTGACATTTGTCACAGAGACTGGGTTGTTTCTCACTTTATTTTAATGATGATTGGGTTTATTATCACAAGCAGTATTCTTGAATTGCCATTATTGTTGGGTAGTAATACCCAAAAAAGGAGGTATGCTGAAAAAACACTCATATTCTGTTTTAGTCTATTGAAAGTTCCACCCCCGTTTGAGGAGAAATATAATGTCTAAAAAAACACTAGCGACATGACTGTTTGATTTCATCGATAATTACAAAGCGAAAAATGGAAAGAAAGAGCATTGGTGAGAACTCTTTCAATCGTTCTCATTCCAATTTGGAAAATGCTCAGATCACGACGAGATT
>Ga0233430_1001236_pt1 | contig 37367 bp, 30 predicted proteins | sample SI_118_April2016_2_FD_179883 | JGI IMG/M metagenome (GOLD analysis project Ga0233430, IMG submission 179883) | Seawater microbial communities from Saanich Inlet, British Columbia, Canada - SI_118_April2016_150_MG | ecosystem: Environmental > Aquatic > Marine > Inlet | place: Canada: British... | reverse complement strand
GATCAATGGGAAGCATATTGGAAGGAAAAACTGGGTATAAAAAACTTCTTCAAAATTGAGATAAATGATGTTGAGATTTTGCCATGCCCAACCTTTTGAACGATACTAATATTTTATTTACGTACTTTCAGACAGTTGCTACATTCAAGAAAAAAGATTTGTAGAAAAAGTTCAACCTGGGATAGTCTGCAGACACGATTAAAAATATTTCAGTATATAATAGAGTAAGGAGATTGAATGGGAAATAGAATAGTACTCTGCGTTGATGATGAAGAAACCATTCTCAACAGTCTGGAAATGGATCTCAGCGACCCGGACGGGGGATATCAAGTGGAATTGGCAACCAATGGCATGGAAGCGTTGGATCTTGTGAACGCTCTTTTTGAGGAGGGTCATGAGCTGGCAGTCGTCATATCGGACTACATCATGCCGGAAATGAAAGGGGATGAACTGCTGGGCAAAATCCATCAGGATTATCCTTCTGCCGTAAACATTCTACTGACCGGGCAAAGCCAGATTGAGGGAGTTACCAACGCGATTAACGATGCAGCACTCTATCGATACATTGCCAAGCCCTGGCAAAAAGAGGATCTGAATCTGACCCTGAAATCTGCGCTGCAGAAGTACGACACAGACCAGTCGCTGCGCGAAAAGGAAAAAATTATCAGAGGAATGAATAAAAAGCTCTCGGTCGAAAACCAGGGCACCGATGACACTTACAGCCCTGACAAAAAGCTAAGTGACGAGGAGTTATATGATCAACTATATTATGCCCGTTTTTTCCAGTCACTTGGCTCAAAGGAGAAAAAATGGTTTGGATTGGCCTCAATTGGTTTGATTAATGCTGATAACAAACTGACCAGAACCGAGATGAATTATTTGAACTCCATTATTCGCAGTGATCGAGATAAATCCACGGTCGAACACTATATCGAGTTGGTAAAAAGAAAAACAAAACCAAACCTGGAGACTCTTTTCATATCTGGCGAACAAAGATACCAGTTAGCGACCTATCTCTCCCAGATTTTGATCAGCGCAAAAAAGATCGGAAAAGCGGAGGAGGAGTATTTTATCTACATCTGCAAACAACTGGGCGTGGACACACAGTCGACCAATGATTGTATGAAGATCATCAAACACAAAATAATGGGAAACTTTATGGGATATAAGCTGAAGGAACAGATCATATAAATATCCTTGCCCAAAGGGCACGGTTTTGGTCGAAGCCCCCCCTCCGGAAATAAATACGAGTACGAGCAAGGAAACGGCGAAAGGAGAACCTCTGAATTTTTACGCCAGGACTTGGCTTTTTTCGGCAGCCTGTTCCATTAACCTTTGAGGATACATATGGAAGTCAACCAGGATTATGTGGCCCCCTGCGGTCTCTATTGCGGTGTGTGCGGAGTCTTCTACGCTACCCGGGACAAAAACGAGAAATTTTTAGAGAAACTGGCAGAAATGTACCAGAAAAATATGCCAGCAGGCGGAAGAATCAGCACAGAGGACCTGCAGTGCAAGGGGTGCCTTTCCGACACCGTTTCCCTTTTCTGCCGCGTCTGCAATATCAAGAGTTGTACAAAGGAAAAAGGGATTGCAGGTTGTCATGAATGCGTTGATTTCCCCTGCCAGGAGATCGACAATTTTCCCATGCCGGTTGGAAAAAAGGTTATCCTGCGCGCTGTCCCATATTGGCGCGAGCACGGTACAGAGAAATGGGTAACCGATGAAGAGGCACGCTACATCTGCCCAGAATGCAACCACAAACTGTTTCGAGGTGCAAAACGCTGCAATCAGTGCGGAACATCAGTGGATGTGGATTAAAAAATCGAATCCCAGATCTCGGCAATTTTATGCTGCATACCGTCGAAGGTATCTTCCGGGACGAAAGCTGCTTTCTCCTGCAGATTTAAGCGATGGACCTCTGAGCGGTAAGTCAGGTAGGCTCCTCTCAATGCGTTCGCGACCTCATTCTCGATGATCCGGGTTTTGTTTAGCGTACCAATCAAGCGCACATTGTCCGGCCAGCGAGCTAACTCCTCGAATTCATAGGCGTGCAACAAAGACAGATACTGCACGATAAATTCAATGTCGATGATACCACCACGCCCCTGCTTAATGTCGAAGATCCCCTCCTGTGGTTTTTCCAGTTCCTTGCGCATCCGAACTCGCATGGAGCGGATATCCTCCTTCAGTGATTCGGGATCCCTGGGCTGGGTAATGATCTCTTTTTTGATCTCCAGATAACGGGTAAACATCCTGCCATCTCCACAGATCGGACGTGAGCGGATCAGCGCCTGATGCTCCCAGGTCCAGGCTTTTTCCTGTTGATACTCTTTGAAACTCTCCAGATTGCTCACCAGAATACCCGAACTGCCATTGGGCCTGAGGCGCATATCGATCTCGTAGAGCCGGCCTGCCCGGGTATTGGCTGTGAGCAGATGCACGATCCGCTGCCCGAGTCGCACATAGAATTCTGAATTCCCAATGGTTAACTCCCCGCCGGCAGTTTCCCCGTCCACCGCGGCATTCAGAAACACCAGATCCAGATCGGAGCCGTAACTGAGCTCCAGTCCACCCAATTTCCCGTAGGCCACAATGAGAAAACCCAATTCACAACGCTCACCATCAAGCTCTGCCACAGGCTCGCCATACTTGTTCACCAGAAAATCCCAGGAAAGGCCAAACGTTTGCGACAAAACCGTCTCGGCGGTATCGGAGAGATAGTCGCTGACCTTCATCAGCTGAAAGGCCCCTGCGATTTCAGCAGCCGCAACCTGAAAGACATTCACGTTTTTAAAAATGATCAGTTCTTCCAGCTGCTTTTCCAGGTCATCCTCAGGAATCTGGTTTAAACGGCGGCGCAGTGATTTTTCCAGATCCTCCTTGACCGGCGGTTTGTACAGCGTATTCACGTCAAGCAGTTCATCCAGCAGCAGCGGATGTCGGGCCAGGAAAGTGATAATCCAGGGACTGGCATTGGAGAGACGTACCAGGTGGGTCAGGGCATCCGGATTCTCCAGCAGCATGGAAATATAGCTGGTCCGCTGCTCAATGGCCTGTATCAGTTCGAATATCCGCAACAGTGCCGTTTCTGGCTGCTCGGATTTCCCAACCTTCTTCAGCACAATCGGAATCAGTTTGTCCAGCCAGTCGCGGCCTTTCGGGCTCAGTCGCAGAGTTGCCGAATCCTCTCGCAACCAATTCAGACAGCGAACCACCTCGTCAATCTCGTTATAGCCTGCCGCTGTCATCGTTTTCTCAATCTCTTCCGTATCGGCCTGTCCCAGCCAGACCTCGCTCAAATCCGCTTCTGTCAGATCAGTCCCGTTGCTTTCTTCCTCCTGGGACAAAAGGTCATTAAAATGGAAATGAACCTTTTCGGTATGGAATGTCAACTGTCGATAAAAAGAGTCCCAGTCGTCGTAACCCAATGATGCAGCCAGACGGATCCGTTCTTTCTCATCTTTCGGTAACTCATGCATCTGCTGATCGGAGTATTCCTGTAACCGATTCTCCGCCAGCCTCAAAAAGCGATAGGCCTCCGTCAATTCACTGCACACTGCAGGTGTGATATAATTCTCCCGGGCGAGGACCGAGAGAACTTTGAGAATGCTGCGTTCCTGCAGATAGGCCTCTACACCACCCCTGACCAGCTGGAAGATCTGTCCGAAAAACTCAATTTCACGGATGCCACCCGCACCGATCTTGATGTTATCCTCTAACTTTTTGCGTTCAAGCTCTGTGGCAATTTTGGTCTTCATTTCCCGCAAGGAGTCATAGACACCGTAATCCAGATAACGTCGATAAATAAATGGCCTCAACCTTTGCAACAGATCCTTTCCAGCCGTTTTATCCCCCGCAATGGTTTTCGCCTTGATCATGGCGTACCGTTCCCACTCTCTGCCCTGGCTCTGGTAGTAATCCTCCAGCGCATTAAAACTCATGGTCAGGGGCCCTGCATCCCCAAATGGGCGCAGCCGCATATCCACCCGGAAAAGAAACCCTTCCGGCCCTTTCTCATTCATCACCTTCAAAAAAGCCCGGCAAAGACGGATAAAAAACTCTTCGTTACTCACCGATTTCGGACCCTCCACAGTATACCCCGCCTCCGGAAACGCAAAAATCAGATCAATATCCGATGAAAAATTCAGCTCCCGAGCCCCCAGCTTTCCCATACCCAGAACTACAATCTTGAGAGGAGTACCATCTCCACCCACAGGCGTCCCCATTTTCAGACACTGCCAGTCATAGAGCTTTTTGAAGGTCTTATCCACACAGGCTTCAGCAAAATCGGAGAGATTAGCCAGCGTCTCATCCAAAGACGCCAGGCTGTTGATATCACGCCAGGCAATCCGCAACATCTCCCGGACACGTTTCCAACGCAGGGCAAGCCCCATTTCCGATTCAGCAGTCACTGTTTCGAGCACAGCCTCGATGTCGGTTTCATAGGTACCTGCAGCATAAGATCGCAGCAGATCGCCGCTCTCAACCAGGTCACAAAGCAGTGTTGGCTTCAGCATCAAGCTTTTAAAGATGAACTCGCTGAATAACAGAGCCCTCTCCAAAAATGCCGTGTGTTCCGCGATCAGCGACTGGTCCAGTCCCGTTTCCTCAAGAGCTTTCAGTACCAGATTTAATCTTTCATCACATGTCTCCCTGAGAATATCAGGGACTATAGCTGTCCTGTTCATGTTATCCTTCTTGGCCATCCCAATTCAACTTCTGGATTTTGTTTTATGCCACCGCTGGAAGCAGATCCGTTCATTCCATGAACCTTCCGGCTGTCAACTTTGTTTTCTTATGTCACTTTTGTCGGTTTTGTCAAGCTTTAGTTATTGTATACCTTTGTATTACTTGGGTATTTTTGTGGCACTCCCTTTGCAACCTTTCTCTTTCAAAAGATAACATAGACGACATTTTATCACTTAACTTTTCACTATACTAGTTCATTCCGGACTGTTTTCAATGTTTTTTATCATCAATTGTAAAAAACACTTTAAACGCTTCGGGCAGTTCGTTTTAATGAAGTGAATCAATGCCGGACAAAGGAAAAGCTTCAATTTGACCTCTACTTCCGGCACAACCTCAATATCAAGGAGATAGCCATATGACACCGTCAGGAGTACTCACATTCGCCAAAGAACAAGGCGCTAAAGTCGTCGATATTAGATTTATGGATTTCCCCGGAATCTGGCAACATTTCTCAGTCCCCATCTCAGAACTCGAAGAATCCAATTTTGAAGACGGATACGGTTTTGACGGCTCCAGTATGAGAGGATGGCAACCGATTCACAACAGCGACATGCTCGTTGTGCCCGATGCCACAACCGCCAAAATGGATCCCTTTTTCAAGGTTCCGACGCTGGTTTTAATTGGAAACATCGTCGATCCGGTTACACGTGAGCCCTATTCCCGTGACCCCAGAAACATCGCCCAGAAAGCGGAAACCTATCTCAAATCTACAGGCATTGGTGATACGGTCTATATCGGCCCGGAAGCAGAGTTTTTTATTTTCGACAGCATTCAGTACGATACCAGCAGCAGCCACATGTCCTTCTACGAAATAGACTCAATTGAGGGAAACTGGAACACCGGACGTGATGAAGGACCCAACCTGGGATACAAACCAAGATCGAAAGAGGGTTATTTCCCGGTCCCACCAACCGACAGCCAGCAGGATCTGAGAACAGATATGATGATGACGCTGATGGCGCTGGGGATCGACATTGAGGCACAGCATCACGAAGTGGCAACCGCTGGACAGGCTGAGATCGATATGCGGTTTAAAACACTGCTGCATATGGGGGACCAGCTAGCCTGGTTTAAGTATGTGATTAAGAATGTAGCGTTCAAGAACAATAAGACCGTGACCTTTATGCCCAAGCCGATTTTTGAGGACAATGGTAGTGGAATGCACACTCACATCAGCATCTGGAACGGTGACAAGCCACTCTTCGCTGGCGACAAATACGGCGGCATGTCACAGGAAGCCATGTGGGGGATCGGCGGAATCCTGAAGCATTGCAGCTCTTTATGTGCGATCACCAATCCGACCACTAACTCTTACAAACGACTGGTTCCTGGATTCGAGGCCCCGATAAACCTGGCCTACTCAAGCCGGAACCGTAGCGCGGCGATTCGTCTGCCTATGTACTCCACATCTCCGAAAGCCAAACGGATCGAATTCAGAACTCCGGACCCTTCATGTAATGGTTATATGGCCTTCTCCGCCATCATGATGGCAGTCCTCGATGGGATTCAGAACAAGATCGATCCGGGTGATCCGCAGGATAAGAACATCTATAACCTGCCACCGGAAGAGTTGGCCAAAATGGGATCCGCTCCTGGATCACTAGATGAAGCACTGGCAGCTTTGAAAGAAGATCACGACTACCTGCTGAAAGGGGATGTTTTCACTCAGGATGTGATTGATATGTGGATTGATTATAAAATGGAGCACGAAGTTAACCCGCTGAGGTTGCGCCCACATCCCCACGAATTTCATCTCTACTACGATATCTAGATCTTTCTATCGAGAGCGGCTGTCTCTTTTTCCTCAGCAGCTCTCAGCTTTCGTTCCGGAAAGGGAATTCATGTTGTCTCCCCATGAGTTCCCTTTTTTTTTACGACTTGCGGTACATGGTCACCACGGCAGCTCCGCCAAGACCGATATTGTGCTGGAGTCCGACCTGAGCACCTTCAACCTGACGCACACCGGCGGTTCCGCGTAGTTGCCATACCAGTTCAGCGCATTGGGCCAGACCGGTGGCTCCCAAAGGATGCCCTTTGGACAGCAGACCGCCGGAAGGATTCGTCACAACCTTGCCTCCATAAGTATTGTCACCATCTTCAATGAATTTCTCCGCCGTGCCTTCGGGTGTCAGCCCGAGTCCTTCATAAGTGATCAGCTCGTTGGCAGTGAAACAGTCATGAAGTTCAACCACGTCCACATCGTCCGGTCCCAGCCCGGCAGTTTCATAGACCTGTTTGACCGCCGCTGCAGTCATATCGTAGCCAACGATTTTCATCGCATTCTCTTCTTCAAACGTGCTGTTGAAATCGCTCGTCATGGCCTGGCCGGCAATATAAATGGGTTTTGAGATGTTATGCTTCTTGGCGAAATCGTCGGAACAGACAATGGCAGCACCCCCACCGCAGGTCGGTGGACAGCATTGGTACCGAGTCAGCGGTCCGAACTGGTGTGGAGATTCCATCACCTCCTCCAGGGTCAACAGATTGCGGAAAACCGCTCTTTCATTGTGTTCCGCATGTTTCCTGGCCTTGACTGAAATCTTGGCAAACGTCTCGGGCTTGGTGCCGTATAATTTCTGGTGCTGGATACCCGCACTGCCAAACAGCTGGGCAGCCGGTGGCGCAGTAGCGCTCATTTCCTGGTATTCTGAGAGCCTGACAAAGAAATTCTCCATAGGATTCGGGCGGTCATTAAACACGCCTCCCAGGGCACCCGGCGTCATCTGCTCGAAACCAACCGCCATGGCACATTCCACGACACCGGCAGCTACAGCCTGGCGAGCCAGAAAAAGTGCGTTCGAGCCTGTCGAGCAGTTGTTGTTGACGTTGAAGACCGGAATCCCGGTAGTGCCAAGATCGTACATGACCTTCTCACCCGCACAACTGTCACCGTAAACGTAACCCACATAGGCCTGTTGGACCTCTTTGTAGTCGATATCTGCATCTTTCAGAGCGTCCCGGGCAGCTTCCAACCCGAACTGGTTATAGGGAATCAGGGCTTTGGGCGTTGTAAATTTTGTCATGCCAACACCGATTACATTTACGTTTCTCATAGATCCACCTCTGTTTAAATTTTCCTAAAAAACCGTATCCATTCGATATGAAGAACCTGCACCGCAAACCAGGGACTCACTCGAACGGGGCTATATAAAATATGGTTCCATCATTTGATGGGTTACGATATATTTCTTCTCAGAGTATGTCAAGAGTCAGCATTGTCCGGGTTGGTTTTCGCAGCATAGAGACTGGATTTCTCATTCAGTTTTTATGCAGCAAAAACCTAACCGGACAATGCTGGTCAAGAGTAAATTTTTAATGGAAATTAGTTCTTTTCAATTTCTATCTCAATCTCTATCAAGAGATCATCCGCAGCCACCTGAGTTCCGGCCTTGGCATGGACGCCGGAAACGGTGCCCTTAACCTCCGCCAGAATTTGATGTTGCATTTTCATCGCTTCCAGAACCGCCAGGCGGGTCCCTTTTTCTACCAGGTCACCCTCTTTAACAAAGATTTCAAGCAGCGCACCATGCATCGGCGCGACGATTCGTCCACCGCCTCCGACTTCCTCCAGAAGTCCTGCAAAAGCGACTTCATTGCGCAAAGTCAAGGTTCGCCCTTCAATCGCCAGGTGGATAGTGCCGGGCGCCGGGCATAAAAACGTAACCACACTCCTGCGACCATCTATCGCTACCATGGCTTCGCAACCATTGCTGGTCAAAAGCTCAACTGCAACCTGCTCTTCTCCCATATTTACCAGGTAGGCCGTTGGGCCTTGCGGCAAAACCGTCAGATCCATCTCCTGATCGGTGACAGAGTACACATATCGGGTCACCAGATGCCCGGGGGACCCCCAGTTTTGAAGTTCGGCATTTATGCCCAAACTTGCCGCAGTCGCTGCGTCACGCTCTTCAATGTACTGCAGGACCGCGGCCACACCAGCTTCCTGCAAACCAAGCGTACCATTGTCCAGCTGGGCTGTTTCAAACTCTTCTTCAATAAAAGCGGTCGTTGCCTGGCCTTTTTTAAAGGTCTCCCGCTCAAGCACATCCATCAGGAATCTTTTGTTGGTTGTCGTCCCGAAGAGTGTCGTTCTTTTCAGTGCATCAACAAGCCGGTTTCCGGCCATTTCCCGTGTTTCCCCCCAGGCGATAATTTTGGCAAGCATCGGATCGTAGAAAGGGGAAATCTCCTGGCCCGTTGCGATACCGGAGTCTATCCGGACCCCTTCGCCCTCCGCCGGAACCCACAGATCCACTGTACCGGTCACCGGCAGAAAATCCTGCGCGGGATCCTCCGCATAAAGTCGCACCTCAATGGCGTGACCGGAAAGACTGACCTCCTCCTGTGCCACCCCCAGGGTTTTACCTTCAGCGACTCTGATCTGCAGGGCCACCAGATCCAGTCCGGTGATCATTTCTGTGACAGGATGCTCCACCTGCAGGCGGGTGTTCATCTCCAGAAAATAAAACTCCCCCTGTTCATCCAAAAGAAATTCAACGGTTCCCGCTCCCCGATAGTTAATACTCCGGGCCGCATCTACGGCGGCGGCTCCCATGCGAGCCCGAAGTTCTGCAGTCATTATGGGACAGGGAGCCTCTTCAACCACTTTTTGATGGCGACGTTGAACTGAGCAATCCCGTTCCCCCAAATGAATGGCATTGCCATGGGTATCCGCAAAAACCTGGACTTCCACATGGCGAGGCCGGACAATGGCTTTTTCAAGAATCAGCTCCCCCGATCCAAACGCGTTCTCGGCTTCGGAACGTGCAGTTTCAATGGCGATCTGCAGATCAGATTCTTCAAACACCAATCGCATACCACGACCCCCACCTCCGGCTGCCGCTTTGACCATCAAGGGGTACCCGATGTCATGGGCCGCCGTCAGCAAAGCACTATCTGATTGATCTTCCCCTTCGTACCCCGGGACACAGGGAACCCCGGCGTCAATCATCCGCCTTTTAGCGGCTGCTTTGTTACCCATCAGGTCTATGGACTCCCCTGTTGGCCCAATAAATACCAATCCGGCATCTTCGCAGGCTTTGGCAAACTCGGCATTTTCTGAGAGAAATCCGTAGCCTGGATGAATCGCATCTGCCCCGGTTTCCCGGGCAGCTTTCAGGATACGGGTCATATCCAGATAGGACTCCGCTACCGGTGCCGGACCGATCAGAGCGGCATCATCCGCCAGTTGAACATGCGGGGCATCTGCATCGGCCTCCGAATATACCGCAATGGTCTTATACCCAAGAGTTTTCGCACTGCGCATGATACGCACCGCTATTTCGCCTCGATTGGCGACAAGAATGCTTCGAAATGTGGTCATGGTTGAGTCCCCATAGCTGTGTGTTGAACCGTCACTTCAGGCTTCTGTTTTTTTAAAAATGATGAAACGGTCTCTTTAGACAAGGCGATTCTTGTCTGCCAATCGCTTGCTGGATAAAGTGGTAAATATTCACATTCTGGTGTTGATGTCATCAATAAACTCTCCCTGGTCTTTTACATCCGTGCCACAGCATAACTGTTCGGCTGAAGTTTTCGGTGGCGGGTTTCCCAACAGGTTTCCAGCGCGAATCCCAGAACCTTGCGCGTATCTCTGGGGTCAATGATACCGTGATCCAGACATTTTCCTGAAGTATGGAAGGGGTCAGATTGTTGATCGAAATGGGCCACAACCATTTCTCTTTGAACGGCCAGCGTTTTTTCATCCACCTCCTGACCTCGTCGTTTGGCTGAGATTCTCATGACCTGCTCCATGGTCCCGGCTGCCTGTCCTCCACCCATGACACCAGTTACCGCATTCGGCCAGGCAAAGAGAAAATTCGGCTCATAGGAATATCCGCACATGCCATAATTACCAGCGCCAAAACTACCGCCAATATAGAGGGATATTTTCGGAACGTGCAGGTTGGTAACTGTTTGAATCATTTTGGAACCGTGTTTGATCATACCCGCATGCTCATATTCTGTGCCCACCATATAACCGGTCGTGTTGTTCAGGAAAATAATGGGGATGTCGGCTTGATCGCACAGTTGGAAAAACTGGGTTGCTTTTGTGGCCCCATCTGGATCGATAGGTCCGTTATTTCCGATTATCCCACAGGCATAGCCAAAAATCTCTGCTTGCATACATACGGTGGCAACTCCGTACCTGGATTTGAAATCGACAAAGTCAGAACCGTCCACAATCCTGGCCACCAGTTCACGAACATCATAGGGAATTGTATAATCCACCGGCACCACACCGGCGATCTCATCTGGATCGTACAACGGAGGCTTGATCTCCTTTTTGGGTAAAGGCTCGCAATTCTTATTCCAGTCGAGTCGTTTGCAAACATCCCGAGCCATCAATAATCCGTGAGCATCATCCTCCGCCAGATATTCAACCAGGCCGGAGACGGAAGCGTGCATCTCCGAACCGCCCAGTTCCCGTTCATCGGCTACTTCCCCGGTAGCGGCCCGTACCAGGGCTGCTCCTCCCAGAGCAGCCATTCCGTTATGTTTAACCCCGATGACATAGTCACTCATCCCGGGTTGATACGCACCCCCCGCAGTAGAAGGACCATGCAGCACAACCAGCGTCGGAATACCGGCGGCACTCAACTTCGCCAGGCCGGCAAACATGCCGCCGCCAAGGGCCCACAATTCTACCGTATAATTCATCAAATTCGCACCGGCACTCTCAACCAGATGGATAAAAGGCAGCTTTTGCGTCAGTGCCACTTTGAGAATACCCAGTGCCTTGTATACGCTCATGGTGGTTGAGGCTCCGGCACTGATCCCGCTGTCGTCTGCAAAGACCAGACAACGCACACCGCTGACAAATCCGATGCCGGCGATCATATTACCCCCTGGAATACTGGTTTCCGGATTGGGATCATCCACCAGAAAATTCGTCATGTTATACAACTCCAGAAAAGGCATCCCCGGATCAAGAAGGCGGGACATTCTTTCTCGAGGTGTCAATTGTCCACGTTCTTCAAATCGTGGACGTCTCTTTTCCGATTTCGCTGCAGCCCGTGCTTCATACTCCCGCAACCTGTCTACCAAAGCCAGCATCTCGCTTTTATTGGTCGAAAAGGTCTCCGAACTCTTACTTATTTTAGATTGAAATACCGCCATGAGAGGGTCTCCGCTAACGTTTTTGGAATTTGGTTACAGAATATTCTTCGCAATGATTTCATTCATAATTTCTGTTGTACCACCACCGATGGACATAATACGGTTATCACGGTAGAGCCGTTCCACCAGGTTGCCGCGGATAAATCCATACCCTCCAAAGATCTGAGTGGCGTCGAAAGTGAGCTTATCGGCAACCTTGCAGGCGAAATTCTTGGCCATGGAGACCTCGGAAACTTTATATTCTCCGGCATTGACCTGTGCTGCCAGCCGGTAAGTAAATTCTCGACTCGCTTCCAGCATAGTCGCCATTTCCGCCAGCTTGTGTCGAGTGACCTGAAAACCGGAGAGGGATTTGCCAAAAGCCTCTCGTTCCTTGGCGTATTTGATGGACTCCTCCAGGCAGAGTTGAGAAATCATGTTCGTCTGCACTGCCATAAACAGTCGTTCAGACTGGAAATTCTCCATCTGATAATAGAAGCCTTTGTTTTCCTCGCCGATCCGATTCGCAACCGGTACCCGACAACTGTCGAAATAGATCTCGCCAGTGTCCGAGGCCCACCAGCCCATTTTTTTTAATTTTTCCGATGTTGAATAACCCGGCGTATTGGTCTCAATGATCAGGAGGCTAACCCCACTGTGACCTTCGCCACCCGTACGTACGGCGCAGGTCAGCTGATCTGCGTGAATCCCGCTGGTGATAAAGGTCTTGCTGCCGTTGACGATGTAGTGATCACCATCCCGTACCGCAGTCGTTCTTAGACTTGCCACATCAGAGCCACCGCTGGGCTCAGTGACACCAAGCGCTGCGATGCGGTCACCTTCAATCACCGGACGCAAAAATTTCTCTTTCTGTTCAGGTGTGCCATATTTGATAATCGGCGGCAGGGAGATACCGTGGGAAAACAGACTGGCACAAAGGCCAAAGGAGCCACAACGGCCAAACTCTTCGACCACGACGATGTGTTCAAACCAGTCACCATCGGAACCACCGTACTCAACGGGATAGAGAATGCCGTTGAATCCAAGATCGGCAACTTTCTTGTGCAGTTCTCTGGGAAACTCCCCTGCCTCTTCCCACTCATCTACGTGAGGTGTGATCTCTTTTTTGACAAAATCCCTCACCGCTTTGCGCAGCAGATCATGCTGTTTATTGAAGTATTTTTGATAGGTTTTATCTTCTGTTTGCATTCCCATGTTTTATCCTTTTTGAAGAAACAACTTAGGGTTGGCTCAAAAATTACTCAAGTGTTTCCCATTAGTGTCAAGGAAACACGTTGCTGTGGCATTCTGTCTGCAAAATGTCCAGTCTTTAAGGGACTTTTGCGGACAGATTATGCCAAGTTATTTTTGTACGATCCCTTAGAAACTGATTTAGAAATCCTACAATAATTCATAACTTCATAAAATTCAATTCTAAAACTGAATCTAATTCATACTATTTCAAGTAAACTCACGGTTACAGTTACTTATGCGAATAGAGGAATCAAATAGGGGTAATCTGAACCAGAAAAATACTAAAGCCGTTGACCAGAAAATGGTGAACGAACCAGCAGGACACTTTGACCGTCCAAAGAACACACCTGAGTTACTTAAGGGTCGGCTCATAAATTACTCAAGTGTTTCCCATTAGTGTCAAGGAAACACGTTGCTGTGGCATTCTGTTCGCAAAATGTCCAGTCTTTATGGGACTTTTGCGAACAGATTATGCCAAGTTATTTATGAACGATCCCTAAGCAACCTGACAATATCTCCAAAAGCTTCAGAATGCCCGAATGGTCTCATTCAGAACCACCTGCCTGAGCCGTGACTGCATAATCTCAATTGAAGAAACTATCAGACTGTGTTATCTTGAGCCGAAAAACAGTATATATTTTTGCTTCCCTCTTTTGCTATTCAAAAGGTAAAATACTCTCAAGGTCCGTCTCTGGGAGAGCCATCTACAAGACAAAAACAGATAGAACCTGAACATGATTGATACCCATACCCACCTCTGTGATCCGATATTCAACATTGATCGAGCAATTGTCCTGGCTAAGGCACGTCAAGCCGGTGTGACCCATATCATTTCTGTCAGTGAAACCTTGGCGGATGTTCAATTCAACTTGAAGCTGGCAGAAATTCATCCTGAACTGTTTCCTGCAGCGGGTCTCTATCCCGCCAACCTGGACTTGGAAGAAGCAGAGCGAATCGGGGCCTTAATCGAAAAAAATGTGGAAAAGCTGGTGGCTATCGGCGAGGTCGGCCTGGATTACTGGGTTGTAAAGGAAGAGGAAGGGCGGGAGATTCAGCGCGAGATTTTCAGAACCTTTATCGATCTCTCACTCGAGATGGATCTGCCGTTGAATATTCACTCCCGTTCAGCAGGAAAAATAGTCATTCAAATGCTGCTCGAGAAAGGTGCGCAGGCAGTTCATCTCCACGCCTTTGATGGAAAAGCGTCATCCGCACTGCCGGCAGTAGAGGCCGGTTATTATTTTTCCATTCCGCCTTCTATTGTCCGTTCAACCCAAAAACAGAAGCTGGTGCGTCAACTACCACTCAGCGCCTTACTTCTGGAAACTGACAGCCCTGTTCTTGGCGTAGATCCCGATGCCAGGAATGAACCAGCCAATCTCAGCATCGCTCTGGATGCCATTGCCGAAATCAAAAACTGCGCTATGGGTGAGGTCCTGGAAGCAGTCACAGAAAATACTCTGAAGTTATATCCGCAGCTGAAAACCGATGACAATTATTAAAAGAGAAGTAACTATTCAGTATACCCTCCATCGAGAGGTGCTGAACAGATACAAATGGAACAGGGAAAACCAGAAATTAATTGTGCTCCAATGTCTGCAGGACATTTTTCAAGAGATCGATCTGATGGGGCAAAACGGTGCGACAGTCCAGGATGACTGCCCCTTCATGGATCCGGCCTATCACTGGTGGATTGGAAGCGCGCAACTGATCCAGGAGCTGGTTTTCAGTGACACCCGCTTTATTGATCAGAACACCCCAGGAGGCAATCGCTCTTCCCGGCAGAGAACCTCCACCAGGTGTCGACTCACATTTGACCAGTTGAAAAGTATTGGGATCGAGATCGGACAGGATCATCTCAGCTCTGGTTTTAACCTGGTTTTCGCTTTCGTTAAGCATTTTCTGGGTCGGCACAAGACTCTGCTGCTCATTTTTTGAATAGGCGACCAGGGTTTTTTCCAGCAGGAGCATGGTGAGTTTATCGCAACGCAAAGCTCGATAAAGGGGGTGCTGGCGAATCTTGTCCAGATATTTCTTTTTCCCCACAATAATTCCAGCCTGGGGTCCTCCCAGCAGTTTATCCCCGCTGAAGGTTACGATATCAACGCCGTCTTTAAGGATTTGCGGCACCAGCGGTTCGGTATTCAGTTGTGGGTGGGTAAAAGGGGTCAGAGCCCCACTGCCCAGATCTTCTACCAGAATCTTCCCTGTTTTTTGGGCCAGCTGTGCCAGGTCAGGAGTGGGTACAGCCTGGGTAAACCCCAAAATCTGGTAATTTGAGGTATGGACCTTCAGCAACATCGCGGTCTGGTCACCAATCGCATTTTCGTAATCGGCCAGGTGCGTGCGGTTGGTAGATCCCACCTCCTTCAGGATCGCACCTGAAACGCTGATCACTTCGGGAATACGAAATGAGCCCCCGATCTCCACTTGCTCTCCCCGGGAAATAATCACCTCTTTGCCTTGTGCAAATGCGATCAGCGTCAAAAGAACCGCTGCTGCATTGTTGTTGACAATGACCGCCTCTTCCGCACCGGTCAAGGTTTTCAGAAGATTGCCAACATTACTGAGGCGGGCACCCCGCTTTCCTGTTTCCAACGAGAACTCAAGGTTGGTGTATGAGGTCGCGATCTCAATCGCCTCTTGAAAAACCTCCCGTGAAAAAACCGACCGCCCCAAATTCGTGTGAATAATCGCGCCTGTGCCATTGATCAGCGGGATCAATTCCTGGCGGTTCTGTTCGAGGCGGTTTTTGATCCACAACAGAATGGAATCCCGAGTAGTGCTCTCGGCAGACAGCCATTGGATCTCCTGGCGGACTTCAACCAGCAGTGTCTGGATCTGGTTGCGGACCTCTTTACCGTATTTCATGTTCTGGCCAGACAGATAGGCGTCTATTTCCTGTACCGAAGGTATTTTCGAAAAAATATACTGTGTATTTTGCATGATGGTTTCAGGTCAATTCCTTTTTTTTCCGCACTCTCAAGACAACGCAAACGACAAAAAATACTCTCAGCAGAGAGATAAAAACCAGGGGATGCCTTGCATAAAAGCTACCCCCGCTATTAGGGTGATAGGGCAGATCCACAACCCAGGCGCCTCGAACAAAGGGAGGAGAACGAAACTGGTAGCGCCCGCTGGGCAGAATGGCAGCAGAACTGCCGTTGTTGATCACATGCACCAGAGGAACTCTATTCTCAACCGCTCTGAGAACCGTTGCCGCCATATGCTGTTCCGGTTGGCTACTTTCTCCATACCAGCCGTCCTGGGATTGAACGAGAAGTAGTTTTCCTTTCCCATCTGCACCAATAGACTCCGCAACAAATTCGGAGAAAAGCGGTTCATAACAGATAGCCGGGACAATCCGCATGCCAGTTGTCTCAAAGGCGACATACTGTGTGCCCGGTGTCAGCGTATCGAGAAAATCACCTAAAAACCACTTCAACAGTCTGCTGCGCCCAATCAAGGGGGTGTACTCTCCAAACGGCACCAACTTTATTTTGTTATAGGTTCCTCCCAGTTGGCCATTGTGGTCCAAAAGAAGCGAACTGTTATGATAGAGTTTTTCTCCGCCCTTGATGGTGAAGGTGGAATCGAAAATCACCAGGGGAATCCCCATCTTCCGGATCCGTTTCTGAAACGCTTGTCTGACATCTTTCCAGAAAGTAACCCCGAAAAAATGTCCTTCCGGCCAGAAAACGATCTCAGCACCTTCAGCTGCCAAACCTTCACTGAGTTTCATTTCCAATGGATACAGTCGGCTGAAACCCTCCAAGGGTTTCGGCCGCTTCAAACTAGCCTTCCGGTTTGGCTGAACCAAACCGATCCGTTTTGTTTCCCAGCCCTCAATCCTGGCATCCCATTTTTGCAGCGTGAAGATCCCGTATGAGAACCAGAGCAGCGGAATCATCAGACAGCTTATCCAGAACCAATTACAGCGGGAAGTCCCTCCTGGCTGCAGCAGCCGGTAAATTAAAATATTGACCAATCCCAGGATAAAGTCAAGACCATAGATACCCGTAAATTCAATCGCCTGAATAGCTGGAAGGAGATAGCTCTGCCCGTCTCCGAGTTTAAAATTGAACAAGATGGGAAACAGAGAGAAAACAGTTACCAGGATGACCGGAAACAGCACCAGCTCGCTGATGGTGCGCCGCTGCCGGCACCACTGAAAAAGTACGGCGCTGATCGCAAAAACCTGACCTGTCAAAATCGCATATGCAATTGCGAACAGCTGGTTAACAGGGAAAGTGAGGCCTATGCCTGTGACCGCCAGGTTGGCGGTCCAATAAAAGCCGCCTAAAACAGCCACCGTGCCGGTAACCGTTCCCAGCAGGTAAGCCTGGTAAGAAGATCTGCCCTCCAGCGCATAGAGCAGCGGCACAAAAGCGAACCACTCAAGCAGATAGAAATTGGTCCCCGGAAATGATAGGAACAACAACAAACCGGTCAGGCCCGCCAGCAGGATACCACCTATAGGTTTCTTTTTCATGGCGTGCCATCCATTTGACAGATCAGATCATCTAAAAAGGCTACCACACAATCCGCGCCATTCGCATCGTTTCGTTTAATTAACGGCAACTCCAGCAGCTCGGGCAGACGGGTTATCCAACTCCCATCTCTATATTCACATCCCTGCAATGCAACTCCCTGCATCTGTTCCTGGACAAAAGCGGCTAACACATCAGACTCTCTGAATCCAGGTCGGGTGAAGTACCCAAAAGGGATTCCGGCGTGGTATACTTCCGCCAGCGTGCTGTAACCGACTTTCCCGATCACGACATCCGCAGCCTGAACCAGATCCGGATGATGAAATCTGGAGTGATAAGGCAATAGCGTCAGATTGCCGTGAACTTCCATATCCACATTACTGCCGGGGACCAGAAAGCAGCAGTCGCTGAATTTTCGGAGGGGGTCCAGAAAGCGGTAAGTATCAGGGATGCCGCCCATGGTGATCAGGACCAGTTTTTTTCGATCCGGAATCTTCAATTGTTCCCTTGTTTCCTGCCTTGACTTTTTCGGTTTCCGACTCACCGGCCCAGTCGTCAGATCAGCCGGTTGCAGAGAACAGTTGGGTTGTACCTGGATGCGAAAACGGGCCTTTGCAAAGGTCTCCTTCAAAATTTCAGTATGCTTTGCGAATGGGGCATCAAACGTTGAGTAGCCTTTATAAATCCAATCCCAGGTAAAGTTTTCAATCAACACAGAAGGAATCCCAGCCCTTGCTGCAACCGCAATTCCCAAAGGTGAAATATCACAGACGACCAAACGACAATGGCTCTGCTTCAACTGCCGGGCCTGTGTCTCAAGCAAATCTTCAGAAAAGGGTAAAAACCCATCCAAACGCTTAAGGGTTGCCGGGAGATCCACTTCGAGGGGATTGATTTGGGCCAGGCCCACATCTGTCAGTAGCTCATGGTGCGCATAGGAGCCACTCAGCGAGTCGTTAAAAAACCAGGTTGGCGTTTGGGAATAGAGATCGATATGCAATGCCGGCCTTCGTTGCTGTAAAACCGAAATAACCGCCGACGCTCTGGCAGCATGTCCAAAGCCATGGGGGGAGATGAAAAAAGCGATTCTGGCAGACGATGGCATCATGGTGTCCAATTTCTCACAGGCGTTCGTTCATCCAGACCCACATTTTCTCCTGCACCTCTTTCTGTTCCACTTCTTGAAACAACTCGTGCATCGCTTCTGTGAACACCACTGCTGTTTTGTCCCTGCTGCCGACATTGGCAAAAAAACGAGCGATCGCCGCCACAGAAACCACCTGATCCTTAGCCGTGTAGAAAACCAGCAGGGGGTGATTCAATTCGGAAGCCCGGCTTTGAAGCAGACGAGACTGTTGCCCCATGGAGAGAAAAAGATAGGGTGAAATCGTCCGTACGCGATAAGGATCGCTACGATACCCCTCCCATTTTTTGGGATCTCTTGACAGAAACCTGACACCTGAAGGCTTGGCAATGAGATAGGCTGGATTATTGCGGGCGATGATTTTTGCCAGGATGGTTATGGCGACAGATGTCAGCGAACAAAAACCGGTCAGGGGCGAGGAGAGGATCAACCCTTTGATTTTTGGCTTTTGCTGGAGACAGTATTGAGTTGCGATCAATCCGCCCAGAGAATGGCCCAACAAAAATACAGGCTTGGTCTTTAGAAAATGGGGATAGGAGTGAAAAAAAAGATGTACGTCATCCAGATAGTCTTGAAAATCATCGATATGCCCCCGGGGACCATCAGAAAGGCCATGTCCCGGAAGATCCAGCAGATGAACGGCGATCCCTTTATGACATAGCTTTTCTGCCATTTCGTAGTAACACCGCTTATGTTCCGAAAACCCGTGGACAACTACAAGCTGCATGGTTGTCTTTTGAGGAATAAATGAAGAAAACCGGATCTTCCTGTTTTTTTTATCGATAAGGATGTCTTTTTTATGTGTTAAACCTGGTGTCATTGCACTTCCCGTTTTATCTGTTTACGATTCGATTATTCCCCCGCCAATGAGCGTCTCATCATGGTAAAAGACAGCCGACTGTCCTGGCGCGACATCATTGAGCGCTGATTCACTTTTCAAATGAACCCGGTTATCTGCCAGGGGTGTCAAAATCGCTGTCACTCCCTTGGCCGCAAGGCGAATTTTCAGGGTAACCGAAGTTGGCTCGGTCAACGCAGTCCCGTTGATGTAGTTCACCTCAGAAGCCGTCAATTCATTCTTCAGCCGTTGGGTTTGATTCCCCACCATCAGGGTGTTGGTATCGGGTTCCATCCCGATGACATACAACGGCTCCCCGGCCGCAACGCCTAAACCTTTGCGTTGTCCTATGGTATAGCAGGGAAGGCCAGCATGAAACCCCAGTCTTTTGCCCGCCTGATCGACAATCGGCCCCTTTTCAAATTCCATATCCGAGTGATCCGCAATAAAGCGGCGATAGTCATTGTCCCCCACAAAACAGAGGTCCTGGCTCTCCGGCCGGTTTTTCACCGGAAGGTCAAAGACGTTCGCCTTCTCCCTGACCTGAGTTTTCAACAATCCCCCTAGAGGAAACAGTAAACGGGACAGTTGTTGCTGGCCCAACTGATAAAGAAAATAGCTCTGATCTTTGCGCGCATCCACACCTTTTTGTAAAAGATACTCAGAGCCGACCTTTTTGATTCTGGCATAATGACCTGTGGCCAGGTAGTCTGCTCCGGCCTTTTCCATCTCCTTCATCATCAAGCCGAACTTGATCTGGTTATTACAGACCGGACAAGGATTGGGCGTTGTTGCCCGTTCATAAGCCGAGACAAAATAATCGACCACAATCTCCTTGAACTCTTTTCTAAAATCCCTTACCTCCAACGGGATATCAATAAACGCCGCCATCTTTTTTGCATCGGTGATGGCCTCTTCCATTTTCGCTTTTTGAGCGCTATTCTCCTCATCTCCCCAGAGCCGCAGGATCATGCCGGACACAGCAAAACCCTCATCTTTCAACATCTTTGCTGCCAGCGAGCTGTCAACACCACCGCTCATGGCGACGAGGACAGATGATTGTTTTTTTTTCATCGTTCGTGTTATTTAGCTAACCGTTTTTTTCAAAGCCGTCAATCCCTCAAAGTGTCAAATTATTGACAAAGGGCCTCTGAGGTATATTCTCGCATTGACGCTCAGGTGGATGCAAGGCTTAAGGTTGAAATCGATCAGATATTAGGCAACTTTTTTTAAAACAGGCCAAGTTTTGGTTGACAAATAATGAAAAAGATACTTTTATAAAATTAGCCGTTGCGTTATTCTGAGCCGGAATAGCGACTCATTGATATTGAGGCCAGACACACTTTTCTGCAATCAGGCCGTTTCCGTCGTTATTTTATACTAACAAATTAATGACCACAGCTCAACCTGGATCCAGTTTACAAATTGCGCTATCACCAGTTATCAGGATCCGTCTGAGCAAATCCCGCTAATCAAAACCATGGAAATTATTATGCATAAAAAAGATCAAGTTAAAGAAGTCATTGAAAAATATATTAAAAAAGGTAGAGATTTTTTCGAGTTAACCCCTAGTTTTCTTGGAGATCTGGAAGAGTTGAAGGGATTCAGCGAAAGAACCCTGAAAAGAGGCCGTACTGAATTCAAGCTTGAGCGCCAGGACGTCATAAAAAAGCACTCCCGCAACACGGCCAATCTCAAGAAAAAAATCTTCAAATATCTGACTAAATCACCAAAGGCAACCCCCAAGGAGCTCAGCATCGTTTTTCCGGACATCGATAAGAAACTTCTGTCTAACACCCGCAATCTCTGGAAGAAAGAGAATAAATCCGATGACGCCAGTGAGGAATCTTACAGTTTAAGGCAGAATGTCTTCGATTTTCTGGAAAAAAACCCTCAAACTACTTTAGGCAGAATCGAAAAAGCGTTTCCCAAATCCAATAAGAAAACCGTCAGCAATTATCTGGATCAGTGGCGCAAAGATCACACCCCAAAACGAAAAGAAAGCCTGAAACAGCGAATCACGGATCATATGAATGCAAACCCGAATACCGACCTTCTGCAGCTGAGAGAGGTGTTCTCTGATACCAAACCGGCCTCTGTCAATACCTATTTTTCTCTTTGGAAAAACAACCGCATCCAGATTAGCAGCAAAAAAACACCCAAGGTGGGGCGTCCCTTAAAAATCAAGAGCGAAGACAGTAAAGTTAAAAGCGAAGACAGTGATCTTGTTCAAGCGCTAAAAACAACCGTAGAAGCACAGACAAAGACCATTGAGGCTTTGAAATCACAAAACGAGATCCTCAAAGAGAGGCAGGTAATCGCCTTTCCGGAACTGGAAAGGATGAGCAGTGATGAAGTTAAGACAGTGGAAAAGGTAATCCGGACCTTTATTAAAGGCATCAAGAGCGTTTAAATTGCGTCTGAACGAAATTCCCATCATGAAACCCTTTTGTTGTGGTGTAAAAACAAAGGGGTTTCATGCAACCGCAAAATGATCATAAATCCATCGTCTCCCCAGACTCCTTGTATTCATTCAGTTTATTCCGCAGTGTTCGAATACTGATGCCCAGTATTTCCGCAGCCCGTGTGCGGTTCCCTTTTGTCTGCTTGAGGGTTTCAAATATCAGTTTTTTCTCTGCTTCGGCCATTGAGATACCCACCTTGAGTTCAAGGATCATGTGATCATCTTCTGTGTTATCTGTTTTTTCTGGTTCGGACAGATTTTTTTCACGCTGGGGCGGCTCATTTTTGTTGGATAAAGCAGCCTTCTGAATCGAGACAGGTGCCATCAACAGATTGCTGACCGTAACCGTTTCTCCATTACAGAGAAGAACAGCCCGTTCCATAATATTTTCAAGTTCGCGGATATTACCTCGCCAATTGTAGTTTTGAAGCACCTTCAGCACATCTTCATGTAGTACAGGTGTGTCTCTATTGTTAATCCGCGCGTATTTTGCAGCAAAATATCCAGCCAGAATGGTCACATCTCCTTTGCGCTCTCTCAGAGGTGGCAGTACCATAGGGATCACATTCAGTCTAAAATAGAGATCTTCACGGAACGTCTGGTTTTCAACACACTCCAGAAGCACGCGGTTGGTTGTCGCTATCACCCGGACATCTACGTCAATTGTTTCGGAACCACCAACGCGGTCGACAGTATACTCCTGAAGCACACGCAGTAGCTTGGCTTGAAGGGAGAGTGGCATTTCGCTGATCTCGTCCAGCAGGATGGTGCCACCATTGGCCTGTTCAAATTTCCCCCGATGTTCATGGATCGCTCCGGTAAATGCGCCCTTTTTATGTCCGAACAGTTCGCTTTCCAGCAGGTTTTCCGGCAGAGCCGCACAGTTTATCGCCACAAAGGGGCGCTCCGCCCGGTCTGAATGGTTGTGAATGAATTTAGCCAGCAGCTCCTTACCCGTCCCACTTTCGGATTGAATCAGAATACAGGCTTTGCTGGGAGCGACATTTTTAGCCACATCCAGCAGGTTCTTCATGCTGGGATCTTCGGTAATGATCTCTTTGGCCTGGGGACTCTCTGGAGGACCGTCTGGCTTTTTGGGAGGTCTCTTTTTTAAATCTTTATCCTTTTCAATCGTCTCCTTTTTGAAGGAGAGGGCCCTTTCGATCAAAAAGATAAACGTATCGAAATCGAAGGGTTTCTGAACGTAATCAAAAGCGCCGTGTTTCATCGCTGAAATCGCGGTGTCGATCGTTCCGTACGCAGTGATCAAGATCACAGGGATCTCCGCATCAATCGCTTTGATATCCTTCAGCAGCTCCAGACCGCTCCGCTTCGGCATGGTCATATCGGTGATCACGAGACTGTATTTATTTTTGCGAAATTTATTCAAAGCATCAATCGCGTTATGTGAAAGCTCCACCGGATATCCACACCGCTTGAGAGCTGCCGACATGGCAATTCGCATTTCCACTTCATCATCAACAACCAGTACCGGATCTTTTACTACCATTTTACCTTTAATGTCAGTAAGTTTAGTTAACATAACGCCCCGGCCAAACTGTCAGGTCGGACCACAGTTTCTTCCCGCCGGTAAATCCAACCCTACGAATCGTAAAGGCTTATCAGGAAAAACAATCAATTCGCTTTTGTTGTTTATAGTCTTTTTAACGTTTCTGCGGATTTTACGCAACTGCATCTTTACATTTTATGTCCGCCGGGGGCCCGGCGACGATCTCACCGTAACGAACCAGGTAGAACAGCGCGGTATATTAATTTATCCACGATTAAACAACCCCTGCACGGCAAACGGCAGTTTCTGCATTAATGACCGTTTAACTTCATAATTGACTTCAAACAGGTCCGATTCGTCAGCCGCCATCATCAGATAATCGTCGCTGGTCATCAGTTCATCAACGAGCTTAAGTTCCAGTGCCCTACTACCATACCAGTACTCACCAGTAGCTACCTTTTCGATGTCCAGTTCCTGACGACGTTGAACAACAAAGTCCTTGAAAAGATCATGGGTCTCCTCCAACTCCTGCCTGACCTTATCCCGCTCTTCATCTGTATTTTCCCCCATGAAGGTCAGGGTTCTTTTATACTTACCTGCGGTGATTTGTTCGTAGTCGATGTTGTGCTGTTTGAGCAAGCGATTTATATTGGGTATCTGGGCCACCACACCGATGGACCCGATAATCGCAAAAGGTGCAGCGATAATCCGGTCGGCAACGCATGCCATCATGTAACCGCCACTGGCAGCCACTTTGTCGACAGCGATCGTCAGACTGACACTTTTGTTCCGCAACCGCAACAATTGTGAAGCTGCCAGTCCATAGGAGTGAACCATACCACCGGCACTTTCCAGGCGGAGTAAAACCTCGTCCCGGGGTTTTACGACTGTCAACAGCGCAGTAATCTCTTCCCTGAGCAGATCAACCGCTGAAGCTTTGATATCTCCATTAAAATCGAGCACAAAAACCCTTTTTTTTATGAAATCGGCCTTCTTTTCACTCTTTTTCTCAGCCTTGCGGTCGTTTTTTTCCTTCTTGGCTATCTGCTTGAAATTGTGTTTTGACAACGTTTCAAATTCCAGGGAGCGTGCAAATCTGCGATACTTTTCGTTCAGGCTTTTAATCTGTAAATTTTCCCGTTTTTCCGATTTTCCTCGCACGAGAATCGAAGCGATCGATGCTACCACAAAAATCACCGCTACGACAATCGTCAGGGTTCTCGCTAGAAACAGTCCGTAATTGATCAATAAATCTAACATATGCAATCCTTTTCCTTTCACGCCACAATCAATAAGTTGTCATAAAAACAGCGGGTACAAACTCGCTGAGAGTAAAAAGGTACCTGTTTCCGAAGCCGTTGTCGAGCCATCCCGGCGGTTGAGATGAAAAAGGACGGAATCAAAAATAAAATAAGGATTGACTATTCAATCGAGTTAAAAACTGTTATTTTAACAAAAATTGCTCCTTCGGATGAGAAGAAGCACAGGTGTTAACGTCAGACGCAGTTGATCTCAACTGGAAACCGTTTCTGGACGACAAGACAGGCCATAGGAAATCAAACAGGAAAAAAGATGGAAAAAGAAAAATACGAAATATTTGGCATCTCAATGGCTGGTATCCGTAACCGAAACGAAACAAAAGTGATCCAGTTTATGAATGAGCTCATTCCGCAGTTTCCTGCCTTTGACTATTGTACTATCTGCCTCCAGGATGTCTATGCCTTGTCCCTGAATCAACTCTCGCCGCACTACACACAGGACGGGACTATCATCTTTAAAAAAGACCTGCAGGATGCCGACTACCGCGACGTAGTTGAGGCATCGATCACCGCCGTGATAAAGAATGTCAACCACCCTACCTGAGCAACCTGTCAGTTCCCGCTGGACAAATGATCTGAGATGATCTTCGCAACCGGTTCCGGGTCGTCGAGATGTAGATGGTGGCCACCGGGTAACATATGTTGTTGAATATTTTCGACACATGCAGCTCTCGCCTGCAATCTCAACATGCGCTGGTTCAATCCTTTGTCTCCAGTCACAAGCAATGTCGGTGCGGTGATGCCCTTCAAAAAGCCCAGGACCTGCTCCTCCGTCATGTACAGCGGCGATCCTGCCTTCAATCTTGGATCACTTCGCCAGGCCAGGCCCTCCTCGGTTTCAACCAGATTTCTCCGCACCAGTATCTGCACTGAATCCGTATCCATATCACCTACTTTGACCCGCGCTTCCACGGCTGTTTCAAAATCAGGGTAAGCCAGCGTCCTTTTATTAAGAAAACGTTTCATCTGTTGTACGGATCTGGACAGTGATTGACCGACATTGTCCGCTTCTCTCGACATCGGACCGATCCCCTCCAGCAGCACCAGATGAGTCACCCGTTCCGGAAAACTCCCTGCAACCACACTTGAGATTCCGGCACCCAGAGAGTGCCCCAGGAGTGCGAATCGTTCCCAGCCCAGCACATCTGCCACCGCCATCACATCGTCGATATAGTCCATATAGTGGTATTTCATCCCCGGCGGGCGGTGTCCTGAATGGCCATGACCTGCCATATCCAGAGCAACCAGGTGAAGATCCGGTAGACAGGGTGCCAGGCCGTCAAAGCTTGCCGCATTGTCCAGCCAGCCATGAAGTGCCAGTACCGGAAGACCACTACTGTTCCCCCAACGCTTTGCAGCAAAACGTAAAAACGGCGTCTGTATATAAAACTCTTCCGGTTGCATTGTCACATCACCCTCGATTGGTTCATTTGTTTTACCTGGTTCCACCCTGGCGGCTCTTAATGAATATTCCCGTCTTTGTCCAGGATCTGTTCACTGATTTTGTTTCCGTGCCGGTCATACTGCTCAATGATCCGGTGATACCCGGTGATCTTTGTCAGTCTCCCGGTGAAAAAATATACTGTACGGGTTTTGACTCCGCTGAGATCGTAAAAACTTCTGGAAAGGGAATAGATCTGCTCATCCAGAAACGCGTCCCTAAAATGAACATCCGTGCGTTTGTGGTTGCCTTGTTGGTCATAAAACAGGACAAGCCGATCATACCCGACGGTTAAGGCTTTTTCCTTGCGGAAAACGATCTCTACTTGAATTAGTCGTCCTTGCCTGTTATAGGTTTTGACGGTTTTCTCCAACCCCAGCTTGTTGTAATCATTCCTCAGGATGAAACTCTCGTCTTTGATTTTGTGGCCTGCGGGGTCATAGTGGCTCACCTTTTTTAGATACTGGAACTCGTTATCCCCATCTTCGAAAACCGTTTCAATAATATCCCCTCCCGTTTGACTCTTCTTCTGCAGAATCTTCTCAGCCAAAGCTGAATTTACAAAAATTAACAGCAGTAAAACGAAAAAAAGGTGCCTCAGTATCATTACGACTCCTCGTATGAAAGGTTCCAGTCAAAAAGCGACCAGAAACATTGAATTCAGATCGGGCAACACATCCCATCAGGGCACTGGAATTTCGGAAAGAACTGCCTGCACGATATCATCGGAGGTCTGCTCTTCCGCTTCGGCTTCGTAAGAGATAATCACGCGATGCCGTAGAACGTCAGGCGCAATGACCTTGATGTCCTGGGGGGAAACAAATCCCCTTCCCTGGAGAAAGGCATATCCTTTGGCAGCAATAGCCAGGGTAATGGTCGCTCGCGGCGACGCTCCAATTTCGATCAACGGTGCCAGTTTCTCCAGTCCGTAAGCACCTGGATTCCTGGTGGCATCAATTAGATCGACAATATAATCCTTGATTTTTCCATCCACGTAGACATCATTCACCAAAGCACTGATGTTCAGAATTTCGTCCAATGTAATCATCGGACGGACAGGGGATTCCTGAGAAAAAGCGGTAATACGGTCCAGTATTTCCCGCTCTTCGATTTTTGAGGGGTAGGACACCTTCAGCTTCATCATGAAACGATCCACCTGAGCCTCAGGCAACGGATAGGTTCCCTCCTGTTCAATTGGATTCTGCGTGGCAAGCACCAGAAACGGTTTATCAAGCGGATATGTTTTTCCGCCCAGAGAAACCTGTTTTTCCTGCATCACTTCCAGTAACGCGCTCTGCACCTTGGCTGGCGCTCGATTGATCTCATCAGCCAGGATGATATTTGTGAAAACCGGTCCTTTTTTTGGTGAAAACGAGCCATCTTTGGGATTGAAAACGTTTGTGCCGATCAAGTCCGCCGGCAGCATGTCCGGTGTAAACTGAACCCTCTTGAAATCCGCCTTGATGCTTCGTGCCAGAGAGCTGACAGATAGAGTTTTGGCAAGCCCCGGTAGACCTTCGAGCAGAATATGTCCACCTGTCAGCAGACCAATGATTAACCGATCCAACATATACTTCTGACCGATAATCGCCTTGGCGATCTCAGTGCGTATATCCTGAAGTTTGAGACTTTCGATCTTTATTTTTTCTTCCAGTTCTTTGATATGTCCGTACATAACACTCCATTTCACAATGATCGCGCCGAAGATGCCGTCTTAAACAGCATTGCGCCAACTTTCTCGAATCTGACCGACGCCGCCGGTCTAACACGCCAATTTACGATGATTTGAAAATTAACAATTGACTGTCGCCCGTCCAATAACGAAAATAGTATCGAGACCTCACCCAACTTTCAAGAGGAATGCGTCATTTATAGAATATTGTGGGAAAATCCGAAGATGACTCCAACCAAACAGGAAATTGAGCAGAAATTGCAGAGGATGGCGACATTCGTTGATGGCACCGTAACCCGGATCAATGACTTGCTGGATCTAACGACAAACAACCCGAAACTGATCAAAAAGCAACTGCATCAGTTGGGAAAGCAATCGGTTGTGTTCATCAGGAAACAGCAACTGGAAGTCGAGATAAAGGTTTTAAAACTACGCTTGCAGGAGATCAAGAAGAGAATCGCAATAGAACAGAGGAGCAGCGAGGAGGGAAACACTCAGCCGTCATAACAGCTGAATGTTCATCAGTCGGACTACAGCTTTGCTTTAGCAGCTTCAGCCAGGCTTTTGAACCCGTCCAGATCCGCCACGGCCAAGTCAGCCAGAGATTTGCGGTCTATATCAATGTTCGCCTGTTTCAACCCGTAAATCAGCTTGCTGTAAGTCAGCCCGCAAATTCGGGCAGCCGCGTTGATCCTGACGATCCACAGTGCTCGAAACGTTCTCTTTTTTACGCGACGATCCCTGTAAGCATAACATCTTGCTCGATCAACCGCTTCCTTTACCGTTCTCAGCAGGCGGCTTCTTCCGCCTCGATACCCTTTGGCTGCTTTAAAAAACGCATTCTTTTTCTTGCGAGCGTGAACCGCCCTTTTTACTCGTGACATTTTTTCTGATCCAGATCTAAAAGATTAACTGAATTGATAATGAATCCAATGGGAAGTTATCCGTTTGGCAGCATTCGTCTGACCGCAGCAACATCACTCGGTGCGATTAAACCGCTTTTTCTCAAATTACGTTTAGCTGACGGACTCTTTTTGGTCAGTATATGGCGCAGCTTAGACTTTTTCCGCTTAATTTTGCCATTTGCGGTAAACCTGAACCGTTTTTTCGCTGAACTCTTTGTTTTTATTTTGTAGCCTGCCATTTTTCCTTTTCTGTTTTTTGCTTCGGTGCCAGTATCACTTTTCCGTTTTTTTCTTCGGTGCCAGTATCATCTGCGCGGTGCGGCCATCGGCCCGGGGTTGGACTTCAAGTACACCCAAATCATCAACCGCTTCAGCGAAACGACGCAACAGCTGAATGCCCAATTGCGTGAACGCCATCTCTCTTCCTCGATACTGTAAAGTTACTTTAACTTTGTTGCCACTCTCCAGGAAGCCTCTGGCGTGTTTGAGCTTGAACTGAAAATCGTGCTCCTCTGTTTTCGGTCGAAGCTTGATCTCCTTAATACGAATAATTACCTGTTTCTTCTTTGCATCATGTAACTTTTTGCTTTGTTGATATTTGTACTTCCCGTGATCCATGATTCGGCAAACCGGCGGGTCAGATTTCCCGCTGACTTCAACCAGATCAAATCCACGGCTCTCAGCAATCGCTAATGCCTCCTTTGTATCCATGATACCAAGCTGCTGGCTCTGTTCATCAATTACACGAACAACCGGTGCTTTGATGTTGTTGTTCACGTTGCCAACGTCCTGTTTAGTCGGCTTCCTTCTTCTTTGCTGGGCTATTTCGTCTCCTTAAAAAGTTACGCCGTAGGCGCGGGCGGGATTGAACCGCCGACCACTGCCTTGTCGAGGCAGTGCTCTCCCACTGAGCTACGCGCCTATCGTCAACTGCTTCTTAGCTTACTACGTTTTGGTGGAGGATAGCGGTTTCGAACCGCTGACCTCCTGCTTGCAAGGCAGGCGCTCTAGCCAGCTGAGCTAATCCCCCAGTAATAAAGAAACACATCGTCAGAAAAACAATTCGCATGGTAGTGGTGGGCCAGGGTGGACTCGAACCACCGACCCCGTCCTTATCAGGGACGTACTCTAACCTGCTGAGCTACTGGCCCACTATCTTGAATGGTTTTTCTCACCAAACTTAAATAATTAGCGAAACGACTATATTCTGTCAACCGCTATTTGATGGTTTTTTTAAAAAACCGTATCAGTAAATATTAAGAAAACCATTACAGCTCCGTCAACGACTTTTTGGGTTGATCGAGTCATGAAGGTATTGCTAATATCTAAGACACGACAAGACTTGATATATAAGGGAATCAAATCACAATCCCAGGTCCAAACATTTTTATATAAGTGGGACCCAGCCAGCATCTGACAATTCTTTACTTTGGATTTGGTTGTTCTGAAGATTAACAAACAGCGGAGATATTGTGACACATTTACCAGTAATTGTTGGCTTTGGTGGCGTAAATTCGGGAGGAAGAACCTCTTTTCATCACAGTTATCGCAGAATGACGATCGATACCTTACCTGCGTCGGAGACGTCTGATACGTTCGCCAATCTGGCCACAATGATGGGGTTGCTTCATTTTGAGAACGGAAAATTTCTCGACAACGAGGGGGTTGAGTGTCCGCCCACAGAGATCTCCAATCGATTCGGGAAACAGATTCTCGAGGGTACCCTGTTGCGCAGAATTGAATCACAGCATTTTGATGTGGATCGGGTGCCGTTGAGTAAACGGATGATGACAAGTACGGAGAATCAATCCAACATCAAATTGCAGACCGCCCGCAGGGATCTTCCCAATCACATCCCTGAAAACTGGCGCGTCAGTGACGATCCGCTGGATCCTGACCGTGTCAAAATTGAAGTCAGCGGCGATCTTGAGTTTCTGATTCCAGATACCAAAACCATGCTGGTTCAGACTGCAGGTCAGCTGCCCACCGGATTTGATCCGGGTGCCCGATACAACTCCCGGCACCATCCTCGTGGCTTAAAGATGTCGGTTTACGGAGCCTCTGATGCAATCGGCTCGCTGGGCATCGACTGGGAAGTGGTCAGGCAGTCTGTTCATCCGGACGAGATTGGCGTCTACGCCGGCAGCGGACACGGTCAGATGCATGATGAAGGCGGGGGCGGCCTAATGAAAGCACATGGACTTGGCAAGCGCACCTCATCCAAGCACCTGCCTCTGAGTCTGGCGGACATGCCCTCCAATTTTATCAATGCCTACGTTATCGGCAATATGGGTCACACCGGGACGCAAATGGCAGCCTGCGCCACCTTTTTATATAATCTGGAACTGGGTTTGAAAGAGATCCGGTCCGGAAGGCGGCGGGTCGCTATCGTCGGAAACAGTGAAGCCCCACTGGTTCCAGAAATCATCGATGGATATAAAGCGATGAGCGCCCTGGCGGATGACACCCGTCTGTTGACATTAAATAACGCCAGTGAACTCACTCACCAACACCGCGCAACCTCCTGCCGACCCTTTGGTGAAAACTGCGGGTTTACGCTGGCTGAATCCTCACAGTATATAATCCTGTTCGACGACAAACTGGTGCTGGAAACCGGTGCCCAGGTATTCGGCTCTGTCGGCGATATCTTCATTAAGGCAGACGGATTCAAAAAATCCATCTCCTCGCCGGGTTTCGGCAACTATCTGACGCTGGCAAAGGCGCTGGCATCCGCAAGAGCCATCCTGGGTGAGGATCGGTTGCGACACCGCACCTTCATCTCCGCTCATGGATCCGGCACGCCGCTCAACCGCACCACGGAATCTCGCGGGCTCAACGAAGTCGCCAAGGCTTTTGGAATCGAAAATTGGCCGATTTCAGCCATTAAATGCTATCTGGGGCACCCTTTGACACCGGCAGCCGGAGACCAGATCGTGACGGCGCTCGGAACCTGGCGCTACGGATTGATACCGGGGATTTTTACGCTGAATCAGATCGCAGAGGATGTCCAGACCAGCAATCTGCATCTCAGCCAGGACCATATTGATGTTGGCCCCGATGGTACCGATGCCGCGTTTATCAATTCAAAGGGATTTGGCGGGAATAACGCGACCGGTGTGATTCTGTCACCCCAGACCACACTGAAAATGATAGAAAAGAAACACGGCAGCAGCGCTGTTAACTCATATCGAACCTTGAATGAGCCTGTGGTCGAAAAAGCGCAGCAGTACGATCAGGACACCATCCGCGGATTGACCGAATCAACATATAAAGACAGCGAAAGGGTGCTGAATGATGATAATCTGGAGATGACGGACAAGTCGCTCAAGATCCCCGGGTACGACAAACCGGTCAACCTGGAGTTGACAAGTCCTTACCCCGATATGAATCTCGATTAGCCACACATTACCGGAGCCTTTTCATTGAACGGAATTCTCAACGTTTTTAAACCTGCAGGGATCACATCATATGGTGTTATTCGACAGGTCAAGCAGGCCAGCGGCCAGAAGAAAATCGGCCATATAGGAACGCTGGATCCCATGGCCGAAGGTGTGCTGCCACTGTTCCTTGGCAAAATGACCAAACTGATCCCACACTTCAACCTGGATGACAAGACCTATTCCGTACAAGCCTGTTTCGGTGCTCGTTCCACCACCATGGACAGGGAAGGGGAAATCACCCCGGTTTCTGTACCGGACGGTTGCAACAATACTTCGGTTATAGCGGGCCTGAAGGAATTTATCGGTGAATGTGAGCAAATTCCCCCCATGTACTCCGCAGTAAAGGTCAACGGAAAAAGGCTTTATCAGTACGCCAGAAATGGGGAAACGGTCGCCAGAAAACCCAGGAAAATCACGATCCACTGGATAGAAAACATTCAGTGCAACCTGCCCGACCTGAGTTTCAGTGTCCGCTGTTCAAAAGGCACTTACATCCGGTCGCTTGTCAGCGATCTGGGGGAAAAGGTCGGCACCGGGGCTTATATGACCGCCCTGACTCGTACCGCTTGCGGGCACTTCTTCACCGACAAAAACGCCATAAAACTGGACGAGATCAAAAATTTAAACAAAATTGATTTACAGAAATGCTTCATTGATCCACAATGTCTTTTTACCGAGTGGCATATTATCAGCGCTCAATCGCCGGAAACGATAACACATCTCGGTCAGGGGAGATCCATTCCGGTTGCACCTGACACTCTTTGTCTCTCTGACAAAGGGGAACAAGTTTCAAAATCTCTGGTGAAAGATCAACAGAATCGCATCATTGCGATCGGCCGTCTCGAATTCAGCCAGGATGGTCATGGCAACTTTCACCCATCAAACGTTCTGATATAAACAAGCTGGATAAGGAATAGCATGCTAACAGTTGAAGATAAAAAAGAAATTATCAAGAAGTACGGTAAAGATGAAAACGATACAGGATCAACACAGGTTCAAATTGCGCTGTTGACCTCCCGCATCGTGTACCTGACCGATCATTTTCAGACACATAAACATGATCACCACTCCAGACGTGGACTGTTGAAACTAGTTGGTAGCAGACGGGATCTGCTCAACTATCTGAAGAGCAAAAACGTCAACGCGTACCGGGAATTGATCAAGGATCTGGGACTTCGAAAGTAGGACTGTTTTCAACGTTTCCTCCCGGGAACGAGCCAATGTCGCTTTTCCAGGGAGAACAACAGAAAGCGATCGTTCAGTATCCTCCCTCTCTTTCTGACAAAGTCAGCCATAGCTGAAGCAGTCAAATCTTCGGTCCACTTGAACATCAAATAGACCAACCTAATTAACGTACCGTGTGCTTTCATAATCGACTTTGATTTTCCCACTACAGACCTCAACCTATAGTTGCCCAGAAGAGTTCTTTCCGCTTATTTCCTGTTTCGAGAAGCAGAGTAGGGGGAAGTTTAAAAAGGAAATAGCTTTTCCGGACAACTATACCGAATATTATCCAAACTGGGAAAAGGCGATTTGAAGGCACCCAACAACAGATGAAAAATGAAAAAAATTGAAATTGAATATAACGGAAAAAAGCTAGCGCTGGAATCCGGACGAATTGCCAAGCAGGCAAACGGAGCAGTGATGGTTACTTATGGGGACACAAGTGTCCTTGTAGCTGCCACAGCCGAGACGTCCAAGACCAAGCTCAACTTTTTCCCTTTAACCTGTGTCTACCAGGTTAAAACCTACTCTCAGGGTAGGATTTTAGGCGGATTTATCAAGCGGGAACGGATGCCTTCTGAAATGGAGATTCTAGCGTCCCGTATGATCGATCGGCCGTTACGCCCTCTTTTTACAGAAGGCTTTGCCTCGGAAACCCAGGTGATCGCAACTGTGATGAGCTGGGATGATGAAGCCAACACCGTTTCAGCGTCCATGCTGGGTGCTTCGGCTGCTTTGCTGATATCTGACATCCCTTATGAAACGCCGGTAGCCGGTGTCAACGTCGGGCTCATTGATGGCGAATTCATCATCAACCCCTCTCCCAAACAGTTGGAAGAGAGTGAGCTGGATCTGTTCATGGTTGCTAAAGAGGGAGCCATTGTCATGGTGGAGGCCGGAGCCAAAGTGGTCACCGAAGAGGTGATTGTGGCCGCCCTCGATTTTGGCTATGATGCTGTCCAGCCCCTGATTCAGCTACAGAAGGATCTGCAGAAAGCGATTGGCAAAAAGAAAAGAGCTGTGGAGTCTCCTGCAGACAACAGCAGCCTGGAGAAGGTCGTCGGAAAGTTCGCCCGTAAAAAAGTCCAAAGTGTCCTGGAGATCTCAGACAAGATGGAAAGACAGGACGCTTTTCGTGCCTTGAAAGAGGAAGCCTGCGAGAAGCTGGTGGATGAGGAGAAGGATATCACCGAAGGCGCAGTGAAGGAAATAATTTACGGCCTTGAAAAAGAGCTTATCCGCGAGAATATCCTGAAACACGGAAAACGGATCGGTGGACGAGCCTCTAACGAGATCAGGCCCATCGAGTGTGAAATCGGGATCCTGCCTAGGGCTCACGGATCAGCCATGTTCACACGGGGCGAAACCCAGGCCATTGTTGTCACAACTCTGGGCACCAAGAACGACGAGCAAATGGTGGATGACCCCAACGGGCTTTCATACAAACACTTCTATCTCCATTACAACTTCCCGTCATATTCAGTGGGTGAAGTTCGGAGAATGGGTCCCCCCTCACGACGCGATATCGGCCATGGCAACCTGGCAGAAAGAGCTCTGCGGACAGGTCTACCCCCCAAGGATTCGTTCCCCTATACCATTCGGGTGGTTTCAGAAATCACTGAATCCAACGGGTCCTCCTCTATGGCAACTGTTTGTGGCGCTTCCCTCGCTATGATGGATGCCGGCATTCCCGTCTCAGAGCCCGTTGCGGGTATCGCAATGGGGATGGTGACCGACGGTAAGAAATCCGTGATCCTGTCCGACATTCTGGGAGATGAAGACCATGTAGGGGATATGGACTTCAAAGTAGTCGGAACAGCTAATGGGATCACTGCCCTGCAGATGGATATCAAAATCGATGGACTATCCACCGATCTGATCAAGGATGCACTGCAACAGGCAAAAGAAGGCAAGCTGCATATCCTCGGCGAAATGAGCAAGGCCATCGAAAATTCCAGAGACTCTATCGCCGGTAATGCCCCCCGCTTCATTCAGTACAGAGTGCCCACAACGAAAATCCGAGACATCATCGGCCCGGGTGGCAAGATCATCAAGGGTATTCAAGCAGAATCCGGCGCTAAGATAGATATCGACGATACCGGTATCATCAATATCTCCTCCGCCGATCAAAAAAGCGCAGAGCATGCGCTGGCACTGATTCGCGAGGTCACTCAGGAAGTTGAGATCGGAACTGTTTACGATGGAACAGTGGTCAGCATCGTTGATTTCGGCGCTTTTGTAGAGATTCTGCCTAATACACAGGGTCTGGTACATATTTCTGAAATCTCGAGTGAGCGGGTCAACAAGGTCAAGGATGTGCTTAGCGAAGGACAAGTTGTGAAGGTCAAGGCCATCGGCCAGGACAAACGTGGCAAACTCAAGCTTTCCATCAAGGCGCTTGATCAGTAGTACAGCATTAACCATGTTGCCGGTCGCCCGACCGGTAACATACACAAGGAAGGTGTCCCCATAGTTTAGCCGGATAAAACAGTGGATTCCTAATCCTCAGCTGCAGGTTCGAGTCCTGCTGGGGACGCCATTCTATTTCAGTAACTTACAAGTATTTTACTGCTGTTTTCTGAACGATATTTAATTACCTACAATTACCTACCAAAATAGCCTCTCTGAACCCTGTCCAGTAAAGGATTCAGAAGCATTGTTTTTCTCACATTATCAGAACGTTCCTCGTCCGTTTATTACCTATATATTACCTATAGATTTCCCCCTTCACTCTTCCGATCCGCTCCGAAAAACTCTCAGCTGACAGAATTATATACCGCAAAAAAAAATTAGAATCCGATTCACTCGCATTCCTTTCAGTAATCCTCTGGGAAAAACCTTCCAGCACCTGAATTTTCCCCCCGCACGTTGCTTTCCATACGCCCAATATTACCTTAATGCGATTTCGCACTTTGTAGGACTGCTCTCCCTTCTTCTTGTGTTTCTTTCAATTTTAGAATAAGTTACCTGCATCAGCCACTTACATATCCATCCTCTGCCAGTTCAACCCGGAAAAAAAATGAAGTCGGAAATCGCCATTCTTGTACTTTGCTTTTCGGTATTGATCGCACTCCCACAAAATCTCGCAGCCCAAGGCAACACCAAAATCGACTCTTTCAGCAAAGCTAAAAGGGTTCTCACAAAGCTCTATAAGCAGCATCAGATTACTTTCTATTGTGGATGCAAGTACATAAAGAAGACTGTCGATCATAGTTCGTGCGGATATAAACCGAAACGACCTTTCTATAAATCTGGAAAGAAAAACTCAAGAGCCTATCGTATCGAGTGGGAACATATCGTTCCTGCACATGCTTTTGGACAGAGCTTCAAGGAATGGAGGGATGGAGATCCGAAGTGTGTGAGCAAGAAGGGGAAACCGTTTAAAGGTAGAAAGTGTGCGGGAAAGAATAAAGATTTTGCTCGCATGGAAGCAGACCTCTACAACCTTGTCCCAGCAATCGGGGAAGTCAATGGAAACAGATCCAATTACTCAATGGCAATCATTCCCGGTGAAATTAGAGCGTATGGAAGGTGCGATGTGGAGATTGAAGGTCGTAAAGTAGAGCCGACAGAAAGGATCAGAGGCAATATTGCTAGAACGTACTTGTATATGGACAGTATTTATCCGAACCGTGGGATCATCTCGAAGCAGAATCGTAAGATGTTTGAAGCGTGGAGTAGCGCAGATCCGGTTGATGAATGGGAACCCTTCGCGGTCAACCGGACAGTCCAGCCCGCAATGTTTCGACTCGGTGACTCGGGCACGGGCAGTTCCGTTGCCAGGGTCGCTATTTTCGCTTGCATTATGGCGTATTC
>Ga0233430_1001226_pt1 | contig 37704 bp, 41 predicted proteins | sample SI_118_April2016_2_FD_179883 | JGI IMG/M metagenome (GOLD analysis project Ga0233430, IMG submission 179883) | Seawater microbial communities from Saanich Inlet, British Columbia, Canada - SI_118_April2016_150_MG | ecosystem: Environmental > Aquatic > Marine > Inlet | place: Canada: British... | reverse complement strand
GATGCGGTAATTAAAGATAAAAAATATCGAGGTGGATTGGTAGTTGAACCAAAAGAAGGAATTCATTTCAAAGTAGTCGTTATGGATTTTGCAAGTCTATATCCTAGTATTATCAAAGTTAGAAATTTGTCATATGAAACAGTCAGATGTCCACATGAAGAATGTAAAAAAAATACAATTCCAGGAACGAATCACTGGTCATGTACAAAAAAGAATGGAATTACATCATTAATTATTGGATCTCTAAGAGATTTGAGGGTAAATTACTACAAAAGTTTATCAAAAAAAGAAACAATTACAGAACAGCAAAGACAGCAATATACAGTAGTCAGCCAAGCACTCAAAGTTATTTTAAATGCCAGTTACGGGGTAATGGGTGCAGAAATTTTTCCACTGTACTTTTTACCAGCAGCAGAATCAACAACAGCAATTGGCAGATTCACAATTCTTGAAACAATTAAAAAATGTGAAGGGACAGGAATTGAAGTACTGTATGGGGATACAGATTCATTATTTATTAAAAATCCAACAGTTGAGCAAATCAATGCAGTTATTGAACAAGCAAAAAAAGATCATGGGGTAGATTTAGAGATTGATAAAACTTACAGGTATTGTGTACTAAGTAACAGAAAGAAAAATTATCTTGGAGTTACAAAAGAAGGTAAAGTAGATGTTAAAGGATTAACGGGTAAAAAATCACATACTCCAGGGTTTATAAAAAATTTATTTTATGAATTAATCGAAGTTTTATCAAAAGTTCAAACCATGGAAGATTTTACAAATGCAAAAAAAGAAATATCTGATAAAATTGCCACATGTGGTAAAAAAGTAGAAGCAAAAGAAATACCATTAGAAGAATTAACATTCAATGTGATGTTAAGTAAAGCACCATCTGAATATGTAAAAACAATTCCACAACACATCAGAGCTGCAAAGCAACTTGAATCGATTAGAGAAATAAAAAAAGGAGATAGAATTTCTTTTATCAAAATTTTAAACAAGCCAGGAGTAAAACCAGTAGAATTAGCAAAAAAAGAAGAAATCGATGTTAAAAAATATATGGAATTTTTAGAGTCAACACTAGAACAAATAACATCATCAATGGATTTAGATTTTGATACAATTTTAGGAAAACCAAAACAAACAGGGTTAGACGAATTTTTCTGGAGTTAAAATGGAAATAGATGGGACATTACTGACGATTCTAGGAGTATCTGCAGGAGTTTTAATTCTTACAGGGTGGGTTGAGCAAATCTACAAAGGGTACAAAACAAAGAGCCTAAAAGATGTCTCAAAATTTCTTATGATATTTATCGCAGCAGGTTCAATTCTATGGTTAACTTATGGATTCATAGTTACAGATGTGTTCATAATTGGAACAAATTCTGCAGGGTTAACTCTTATGATCATAGTTTCAGTCATGAAAAAGGTATACGATAATCGATTAAAAAATTCTAATTAAGAATTAAATATAATGGAAAAAGGTTCAAAAAAAGATGTTTATAATTAATTGTAAAAATTATGAAGAAATTTCAGGAGACAAGATTATTAAATTTGTTAAAGTTGCAGAAAAGGTTGCAAAAAAATTCAAAGTTAAAATTGCAATTGCACCTCCACAACATTTGATTGGAGCAATATCAAATAGTTCAATTTCAATTTTGGCACAACATGTTGATGATTCAAAAATTGGTAGTACCACAGGGTTTATGATTCCAGAGTTATTAAAAAAATCCAAAGTTAAAGGGTCACTAATTAATCACAGTGAACACAGAATTTCCAGTAAAGAAATTCAAAAACTTGTTTTGAAACTAAAGGAATTAAAAATGATCTCAATTGTGTGTGTAAAAGACGTTGCAGAAGTTAAAAAATATATAAAATTAAATCCGGATTATATTGCAATAGAACCGCCAGAATTAATTGGATCAGGAAAAGCTGTTTCAAAAGAAAAACCAGAATTAATTATCAAAGCTGTTAAAGCCGTAAAAGATGAAGAAAATAAAACAAAATTGCTTTGTGGTGCAGGAATTATTTCAGGGGAAGATATTTCCAAAGCAAAAGAGTTAGGATCCAAAGGAATTCTTGTTGCAAGTGGGGTAATCAAAGCAAAAGATTGGAATAAAGTTATTTCAGAATTTGCAAAGGCATTAGTTTAAAAAGCCAAAAATATGTAGAATTTTTCGTATGGCAAAACCAGTTTATGCATTTGAAGAAGCAGACAGTAAAAAAAGAATGCTTCTAGGAGGAAAAGGTGCAGGATTGAGTGAAATGACTCGATTAAAACTTCCAGTACCTCCAGGATTTACCATTACAACTGAAGTGTGTAACAAGTATTATGATAATAATAGTAAACTACCAAAGGACGTAATTCCAGCAGTAATGAAAAACATTACAAAAATGGAGAAAAAAACAGGTAAAAAATGGAATTCAACTAAAAATCCACTACTAGTATCTGTACGTTCAGGAGCTGCAATTTCTATGCCTGGAATGATGGATACAATTTTGAATTTAGGATTAAATGAGAAAACAGTAGAAGGATTTGCCGAACAAACTAAAAATCCACGTTTTTCATGGGATTCGTATAGACGATTTATTCAACTATTCGGCAAAGTGGTATTTGGAGTAAATGATGAAAAATTTGATTATGTGTTAGATTCTGCAAAAGAAAAACAAGGTGTTACTGATGATAGTAAACTAAATGTAGAATCTCTAAAAACAATTGTATCAAAATATAAAAAAATCTGTGAAGATCACACAAAAAGAAAATTCCCAGATTCACCAAATGAACAATTAGAATTAGCAATTAAAGCAGTTTTCAAAAGTTGGATGGGTGAAAGAGCAGTTGTGTATCGTGAAAAAAATGGAATCACCAAAGATATTGCAAATGGAACTGCAGTAAATGTGGTCACCATGGTTTTTGGAAATATGGGGGATGATAGTGCAACAGGTGTAGTTTTTACAAGAAATGGACATAATGGTAAAAAAGAGATAGAAGGAGAATATTTGATTAATGCACAAGGTGAAGATGTTGTTGCAGGAGTTAGAACAGGAAAGAATATTGAAGAATTAAGAAAAGATATGCCAAAATCATACAAAGAACTAAGCAGTGCATGTATGAGATTAGAAAAACATTACAAAGAACCTCAAGATATTGAATTTACTGTTGAGCAAGGTAAGTTTTACTTGTTACAAACAAGAACTGCAAAAATGAGTGCAGGTGCATTAGTAAAAACATCAGTAGACATGGTCAAAGAGAAATTAATTAACAAAGATAAAGCATTATTGAGAATTCCAGCACAACAACTAGAAGCGTTACTTCATAGAACAATGGATGAATCAAAAATTAAAGATTTTAAACAATTAGCAAAAGGAATTGCAGCATCACCAGGAGCTGCAAGTGGTATTGTAGTGTTTGATGTAAAAAAGACAATCGAGTTAGGAGAAGAAGGAAAAAAGATCATTCTAGTTAGAAAAGAAACAAAGCCTGAAGATGTTCCAGCATTTTTCTCATCAGAAGGGATTCTTACCAGTTTGGGAGGAAAATCATCTCATGCAGCAATTGTTTCAAGAGGAATGGGAAAACCATGTATTGTTGGATGTCCAGAATTAAAAATTGATTATGATAATAACACATGTACTGCAAATGGTATCACCATAAAAGAAGGAGATACAATCACAATTGATGGCAGTCAAGGCACAGTATACATTGGCGAAGTTCCAACAGTAGAGCCTAAAGTGACAAAAGACTTTGAACAAGTTTTGAGTTGGGCACAAAAAGCAAAGACACTTGGAATTAGAGCAAATGCAGATACACCAGAAGGAGCAAAACTTGCAAGAAAATTCGGAGGTCAAGGAATTGGATTATGTAGAACAGAGAGAATGTTCAACGGTACTGACAGAATTGGTTTATTTGTAGACATGATTATGGCTGAGAACATAGAAGAGAGAAGCAAGGTTCTAGAGAAATTAGGTCAATTACAAAAAAGTGATTTTATTGAAATTCTAAAAGCAATGGAAGGATATGAAGTTACAATCAGATTACTAGATCCACCATTGCATGAATTTTTACCAAACCCAGAAGAATTAGTTGAAAAAATTCAAAAACTAAAAGCAAAAGGAGAAACAGAAGAAGTTAACAAAGCAGAAATTGTTCTAAAGAGAGCAAGAGAACTTGCAGAAGTTAATCCAATGATGGGTCATAGGGGTGTAAGAGTTGGAATCACATATCCGGAGATTTATGAGATGCAAATTCGTGCAGTCTTTGAAGCATTAGTTGAATTAACCAAAAAGAAAGTTAAAGCACATCCACAAATTATGATTCCACAGATTAGTAGTATTGCAGAACTAGATCACATTAAAGAAATTTATGATACCATCAAAAAAGAAGTTGAAACAAAAAATAAATTGAAATTAAAAATTAATTTTGGAACAATGATTGAGGTTGTCAGAGCAGCATTAACTGCAAATGAACTTGCAACAACTGCAGAATTCTTTAGTTTTGGAACAAACGACTTGACACAAGGTACATTTAGTTTTAGTAGAGAAGATGTAGAAGGCAAGTTCCTTCCAGAATATATGGAAAAAGAATTACTTGAAAAAAATCCATTCCAATCAATTGATGTTAACGGAGTAGGCAATTTGATAAACATAGGCGTAACAAGTGGACGTAAAATTAGAAAGAATATGGAAGTGGGAATTTGTGGAGAACATGGAGGAGACCCAAGTTCAATCAAATTCTGTCACAAGATCGGCTTATCATATGTCAGTGCATCACCACACAGAATTCCAATTGCAATTGTTGCAGCAGCACAGGCAGCAATTGAGAATCCAAAGAAGAAGAAATAAAGTATAATTAAATATACATTAAGAAATACTTAATCAAGAATGCTTCCAAGAATAGATTCGATAAAACAACAACGTCAAAAGCTAGGCATAACTCAAAAAAAATTAGCATCATTAACTGGCGTTAGTACATCGATGATTAACCAAATAGAATCAGGAAGAAGTCAACCAAGTTATGAAACTGCAAAAAAAATATTTGAAAATTTATCAAATTTAGAAGGAAAATCATCATCTCATACTGCAGGTGATTTTTGTAGCAAAGAAATTGTAAAACTAAAACCATCAGATACATTACATGATGCAATTAAAAAAATGCATCAATTATCAATCAGTCAAATTCCAGTTTTTGACAGCAAAGATATTGTAGGAGTAATTACTGAAGATGGGATTGTAAAACATTTAGCATCAACAGGAGGACTAGAATTAAAAAATGCAAAGCTTGAAGATACAATGGATTCAGTTCCACCCATTGTAGATTGGAATACACCAGCAAATGTTTTAGTCCCGTTAATTAGATATTCAAAATGTATTCTTGTTACAAAAAAACTAAAGATAGTTGGGATTATTACAGCTTCTGACACTTTGAAGATGATGGAATAAAATTAAATTAAAGATCGTTAAAATAATTTTCAGGAGATATTAAATTAGATCAATTCAAATGATTATGAAATAACCTTTGGGTAAAATACTAAATTTTGTAAATTATTTAAATGGGAGTTCAAGATCTTGAAAAATTATTTTTCATACACAAACAAGTAAAAGAAATAGATGAAAAAAAATATTATAATTTTACAATAGATTCAGATACAAAAGAAGGTAAAACAAGAATAGTGATTAATGAATTTGGAAAATGGCAAAAAGTACCTTCATTGACTCAAGAACAGGCAGAAGAATTTAGAAAAAAGGGGTTTCGACAATTTGTACCAGATTTGATTGATTTTAAGAATAAAATAATCATAGAATATCAAGAAGAATCAGAAGGCAGGCACGGAATTTTACGTAGAAGAGGAAAAATTAACAAAAAAGGACATGATGAATTCAGCGATGAAGATAAGGATACGTTCTATGATCTGGCAAAATTTAATCAATTAAAAATTTGGGAGAACACTCCACCTGAAAAACAAAGAGAAGAGTTAAGATTATTTTTGAAGACATTTTCTAAAAATATAATTTAAAAAATTGAATAATGTAAAAATGATTTATTTATGAAAATCTTTTCAGAGTTTGTTCAAAAGATTGAACTGTAACACAAAAGATTATGGAAGAGGTTCATGACCGCGTTTGTACCCACTCCATTTTCTGTATTCATAATCAGTTAATGGGGTATCACAACCGCATTTACAATTTGTTTTCATAAATTAACTTGCAATGAGAATGTATTTTTGTATTGAATTTAAAACGTGTTAACTGTTTGTCAGTGTTTTTTGTATAAAATTGATCGTGATGTGAATCATTTTGGATGCGAACAAAGTTCTGCCAAAACACCATGTAATGATTTTGGATGAATGAAAGTAACTTTTGTTCCAGCAGAGCCAGGTCTAATATCACCTAAGAATTGAATTCCACAACCTTCCATTCGTTTTACTTCACCTTCAATGTCACCAGTATCCAAAGCCATATGATGTAATCCAGGACCTTTTTTATCCAAGAATTTCTTAATTGGACTTGAATCATTTGTTGGTTGCATTAATTCAATTCTACCATTTTCTAAATGAATAATTGCAACTTTAACACCTTCAGAGTCAACAGTTTCAAATTCAACAGAATCAACACCCAATGCTTGTTGGTATACTTTTGCTGATTCTTCCACATCATTTACTGCAATTGCAATATGATCAATTTTCAATCAAAAGACCTCTTTTGGACGGTATTCACCAAAAACTTCTCGGAATGTATTGCTAATTTCACCAGTTGTAGCAAACGCCTTGGCTGAATCAATAATGTATGGCATTAAATTCTCACTAGTATCAGCTGCACTTTTCATTGCAGATAATGCTTTTTCTAATTTTTTATTATCACGTGATGAACGTAATTTTTTGATTGCTTTGTTTTGTTGAATCTCAATTCTTCCATCAACTCTAAGTAATTCTGGTTGCTCTTCGTCTTCTTCATACTTGTTTACACCAACAATTACACGTTCACCTGAATCTGCTTCCTTTTTGAGACGATATGCATTTGCTCTAATTTCAGATTGGAAAAATCCTTTCTCAATTGCTTTAACTGAACCTCCCATTTTCTGAATTTTTTTCAAATATTTCCAGACATCTGCTTCTATTTGATCACACAAATCCTCCATATAGTAAGAACCTGCAAGTGGATCTGCAGTCTTTGTGATTCCACTTTCATGAGCTACAATTTGCTGAGTTCGTAATGCAATTTTTGCAGACTCTTGAGTAGGTAATGCTAATGCCTCATCTCGAGAATTGGTATGCAGTGATTGAGTACCACCAGCAACAGCTGCCATTGTTTGAATTGCTACACGGATAATATTATTATCAGGTTGTTGAGCAGTTAGAGATTCACCACTGGTTTGAGTATGGAATTTTAATTGTAAAGAACGTGGGTTTTTTGCATGAAATGTTTCTTTGAGAATTTTAGCATAAACTTTACGTGCAACTCTAAACTTTGCAACTTCTTCAAAGAATTCTATAGTACAACAAAAGAAAAATGACAAACGTGGAGCAAAGTCATCAATTTTTAGTCCAGCATCAATACATGTTTGGATATACGCAATGGCATTAGCCAAAGTAAATGCAATCTCCTGAGTTGCAGTACAACCAGCTTCTCTCATATGATATCCAGAAATTGATACAGGGTACCAAGATGGAACTTTTTGTGCACAGTACTCTATCATATCTCCAATTAATCTCATGGAAGGTTGAGGAGGATAGATGTAGGTATTTCTTGCAATATACTCTTTGAGGATATCATTTTGTGTTGTTCCACGAAGTTCATGGCTTTTGAATCCTTGAGATTCTCCAACTGCAATGTAATATGCAAGTAGGGTTGATGCGGATGAATTAATGGTCATTGATGAACTAACCTTACCTAAAGGTATACCATCAAAGGCAGTCATCATGTCTTTGATGGATGTAATTGAGACACCGACTTTTCCTACTTCACCTTCTGCTTGTGGAGAATCAGAATCATATCCAATTTGAGTTGGTAAATCAAATGCCATAGACAATCCAGTCTGTCCCTTTTCAAGCATGAATTTGAATCGTTCATTAGTTAATTTTGCATCCCCAAATCCAGAATATTGTCGCATAGTCCAAAATCTTTGTCTATACATTCCAGGATGAATTCCTCGAGTGAATGGGTATTTTCCTGCATCCTCATTTGATCTTTTTTTAGCAGACTTTTGGTAAATTCGTTTTACTGGAAAATTAGAATCAGTAAAAATTTTCTTTTCAGGTGTTTTTGATTTTTTTGTAGCCATGATATTATTTTAATATAGATTTTGTAATTTTATCTCCTGCATCATATGGGTCAATTTTTTTCGTATTTAATTTTTTAAGATAATTTGAAAAGGTCTTGTCAGATTCAAGCATATCATCAATTTTTTCTTTGATGTTATTTAAAACAATATCTTTAAGTTCGGATTCTAAACGTATGAAATCCTTTTCTTTTTTGGAGACTTGTTTTGACTTCATTAATTTTTTGAGAGTTTTTGCAAATTCAGCAATTCCTTGATTCTTTTTTACGGATGTTTTCAAAATTGTGGGACTTCTTTCAGTGTCCCCAATGAAATCTCTTACTGCATCAAAGAGTTGATTTGTTCCACTAAGGTCACTTTTGTTTACAAGATATACATCACCAATCTCAGTAAGTCCTGCTTTGATGGTTTGAATACTATCTCCAGTGTTTGGATTAAACACAACAACTGTAATATCTGCAATATTTGAAATCTCAACTTCAGTCTGTCCAGCTCCCACACTTTCAATGATTATTGGATCAAATCCAGCATATTCTAAAACTCGAATACTATTTCTTAGTGAACGAGATACCGCCCCTGTTGCACCACGTGATGCGATACTTCTGATATAAGTACCTGAATCAGTAGACTCATTCATTCTAACTCTATCACCTAGAATTGCACCACCAGTAACATGACTGGTAGGATCAATTGCCAAGACAGCAGGTTTTGTTCCTAATTTTTTTAACTCAACTGATGTTTTATTGATTAGAGAACTCTTTCCAGCACCAGCAGGTCCAGTAATTCCTATAATTATAGAATTACCTGTTTCTTTGAAAATTTTTTTCAGTAATTTTCTTGCTTGTTTTTGATCATTTTCAACTAAAGTTATTGCTTTAGCAATTGCACCACGTTTACCTTTTTTTAAATCATCAAGGGATTCCAAGACATTACAAGTACTTTGATGGTACAATAAAATCTTGTATCTGATCTAGGGTTGTGAATAAATCACAGAGGGTATGGATTTGTCAAGTTCATGAATTTCAGTTTTTAATTGAATATGACCAAAATCCAAATGATCTATTTCTAAGACTATTGGATGAATTGCCCAACCATATTTTGGAGTTTCAGTAAATGCAACCAATTCAACAAACTTTGAACCAGTGTATGATTTTTGAAAAGTTTCATCCATTCCAAGAATCTCCATTATAACACCAGTAGTTTTTCCAGATTTATCGAGAAATGTTATCTCTACATTTCCTGTAGGGTAGTACGTTGCATCAATTTGAAATGTTTGGCGAAACTCTGTATTATCATCAGTTCCACCACCAGTAAGAAACACTACTGCAAAGACGGTAATGATTCCAAGTGAAATTGCTGGAAGAATTTTTCTAGCCATTGTGGGCAAAGTCTTTTTTCATCTTTCTTAAAAGATTAGAATAAATTCTAATTTTCTCCAAAGTTTGAGTTTGTGTTCTTTCAGTTCCAGGAGTAGGATTTTTCTTGAAAAATGCCTTAATGTCTGATTCCATAGAATCATCTACAACTAGTGTAATACTTGCAACAATTCTATTGAAAAGAGGATTTCCATACCCGACTTTTTTACTCATTTTACTCCAATTCTTCTTTAGCCATGGCCAGAGAATTTTTTTACCATAGGGATTTGCAGCAATCCTCATTATGGGTAATTGCATATTTTGAGAACGAACTTCAGGTGTTTGAGAGAATTGTAATGTTTTGAGTAACAATTTCTCATCACGGAAACTACACATGGCGCCCAAGAATCGTAGTTTCTCCTCCATGGTTTTTGCTTTTTTGTATAATTTAACAAAAAGAGAATGTGTTTTTGAGGTTCCATTCCATGCAACTAGAGAGAAAATAGATTCTCTAATATCAGGATGTAAAGTTGAAGGGTTTTTCAAAAATGCTTTGAATTTAATTTCAGCTTGCTCAATAATAGATTCATCTCCTAATTTACCCAATACAAAAATGGAAAATCCTCTTAGAAATGCATCAGTATGTTTATCTGATTTTTTTGGAATCCAACCAAGATTAGATAAAATTTTTCTAAAGTAGTTAATTGTGTATTCACGAATCTCATCACCGTAATCTTCAAAGAATGTCAAAGATGATAAAAAGTTGAGATTGTTTGCAACATTTGTTTGGGGTAGATAAGAATCCTCATCAAAGTATGCATCAGTAAAGTCCAGATAATTTGAAACTTCTTCTTTTCCTGCAATACACAAAGCAAATAGATCATTTTGAATTGCCCATCTATCAACATGAGGAATTTGTTTTTGATCAACAAGCATTTTTAGATCAAGTAAAATTCCATCATCATACTTTACACGATAAAATCCGGTTCGTCCAATATTTGCAACAAATCCAGGACTAGAGGGAACTTTTACTTTAGTTGATTTTTTAGTTAGTAATTTTGTTACAGTTTCATTTCCTAACCCCAAAGTTATAGGAACATGCCAAAGACCTTTCTGAGTTTTAGTAGGCTCCATCAAAAAGCGACTTTGTTTTAGTTCAAGAGATTTATTGTTTTGAGTAATTTCAATTTGAGGAAATCCAGGTTGCTTTAGCCATGAATTAACCATTGTAGATACTGGCATTTTCGATGCTTTTCCAATTGCATTCCACAAATCCTGTCCAGAGGCATTTCCATATTTGAATGAGGACAGATACTTTTTGAGTCCTGCTCTAAAATGGGTTTCACCTACATAATTTTCAAGCATTCTCAAAACACATCCACCTTTGTCATAAGAAATGGCATCAAAAATTTCTCTAATTTCTGCAGGAGAATTTACTGTTACATCAATTGGATGAGTTGTTTTCAGAGAATCCAATCCCATAGCAGTGTTCATTGCATCTTCAATGAATTGATCCCACAAATTCCACTCGGGATAAAATTTATCAACAAACTTTGTTGCCATAAATGTTGCAAATGATTCATTGAGCCACAAATCATTCCACCACTTCATAGTAACTAAATTTCCAAACCACTGATGTGCAATTTCATGAGAAATTACTTCGGCAATGAATTGTTTAGTTCTAGTTGAAGAAGTCTTTGGATCATAAAGTAGAATGGTCTCTCTAAACGTAATTGCCCCCCAATTTTCCATTGCACCTGCGGCAAAATCAGGAATTGCAATCAAGTCTAATTTAGGTAGGGGGTATTTTATTCCAAAATACTTTTCATAAGACGTTAAAAGTTTCTTTCCCAAATCCAAAGAATATTTTCCTTTTGATTTATTTCCCTTAGTAGTAATCACACGAATTTGAACTTTACCAGTTTTTCCTGTAAGATATTCAAACTCACCGACTCCAAGATAAATCAAGTATGTAGATACAACAGGCGTTTTATCAAATTTGTATAAAGTTTTATTTTTGATTTTTTTCTTGGAAATGATTGGCATGTTAGAAATTGCAGAAAATTTGTTATCAGTAATGATTGAGATTTCAAATGTTGCCTTTGCTTCAGGTTCATCCCAGCATGGGAATGCACGTCTGGCATCGGCCGCCTCAAATTGAGTAGTAGCCAAGTATTTGGTTTTTCCATTTTGTTTGTATTGACTACGATAAAATCCCAATAACCTATCATTTAAGATTCCTTGAAACTCCAAGGACAGAATTACAACACCTTTGATTTTTTGAGATAGTTTTATGGATAATTCTTCTTTTTTCTCATCAATTTTTGGAATAGATGAAACTACATTATCATCAGACTTTACAACACATGATTTTATTTTTATTTCTGCGCAATGCATTGTGATTTTGTTTGTAGGTTTTTTGCAAGAAATTGTAATTGTTTCAGTTCCAGAAAATATGAATTTTTTAAGATCTGGCTCAAAAGTTAATTGGTAATTAATTGGTTCAGTATCCACATTTTTGATAATTTTAATACGCTTTAAGTAGATTTTCTATCAAAATTAGAAAATCAAATAAAGCCTTTAAAACAAACAAAACACGAATCACATCATGAAACAAAAAGTAGCATCACGTAATGTCAAGATACTTGTCGCAAAATTAGGCCTTGATGGTCATGATAGAGGTGCTCTAGTTTTATGTAGAGCGTTTAGAGATGCAGGTATGGAAGTAATCTATTCAGGGTTATTTGCAACCCCAGAAAGAATTGCACAAATTGCAGAAGATGAAGACGTAGATGCAATAGCAATGAGTTTGCTTAATGGCGCACATGGAACATTGTTTCCAAGAGTAGTAAAAGCACTAAAGAAAAAGAAGATTAATGATGTATTAGTTGTTGGTGGAGGAGTAATTCCAGAAGTTGATCATAAAGATTTGATTAAATCAGGTGTAGACCACGTATACGGTCCAGGCACAACATTGCCTACAATCATTGAGCACATCAATACAGGGGTATCAAAACTAAGAAAATTATAAAAAAATATTTCTATAAATCATCTAAAAAAGAACGCATAAAAATAAATCAAATATGAAATTAAACTATCTCATATTTATGAACAGTCTTTGCAATCAGGATCAATACATATCGGATTATGTTTCCCATCTCTTGTAGGATGTGCAGTATCTCTTCTTCGTTGAGTTCTTGTCATAATAATAATACACAATCATAACTAAAAAGGGATTTGGAATGGATTGTAATTATTTCAAAAATTATTGAATTTTTTTAGAAAATTTTTTGATCATTGTTAAATAGTATATTCTCGTAATAGAAATAACAAGAAACCGTCATGTCTGCGTCGTAGAGTGATAGGTTGGAAAACAATTCATGTTATAGGTAAAAATCCTAGATTTGTGTTTTCCCATTTTTTCTTGTTGTTTTAAAATTTCATAATTTATGATTTTCAATAAAACATTGTTTACATAGTTTGCTACCGATTCTTGTTTTTAAAAATTCAATCTGTTTTGGAGTTAATCTTCCATGTTGGATTAAATTAAATAATTCTTCAGTCTCAATTCTTTCAAATTCTTTAGTACAAGAACAATTTTTACATTCACAGTTAATGGTTAATCCCAATAATCAAAATTAAAATTTATAGGAATTAGATGTTTCTGAAATTAAATCAGAAAATGATTAGAAAAATAAAAAAGATTATTCTGTGGAATCAGGCCACATCATTTTACGCATTTCTTTACCAACTTTTTCAATTTGGTGTTCATCATATTCTTTCATGTATTTATCAAATGACTCTTTACCGTTTTTCTGATATTCAGAAATCCACTCATTATTGAAAGTACCATCTTGAATCATGGTTAGAACTTTTTTCATGTTCTCTTTGCTTGATTTATCCATGACCATTGGTCCACGAGTCAATCCACCATATCTGGCAGTTTCACTTACTCGTCTCCACATTCCATTAATGCCATATCTTTGAATCATATCTACGATGAGTTTGAGTTCATGTAAAACTTCAAAGTATGCAATTTCTGGTTGATAGCCTGCTTCAACTAGAGTTTCAAACGCATTTGTTACCATAGAAGCTGCACCACCACAAAGGTCTGCTTGCTCACCAAACCAATCAGTTTCTACTTCTTCTTTGAAAGCAGTTTTGATTAATCCAGCTCTTGCACTTCCAATTGCTTTTGCAATACCTAATGTTCTATCCCAAGCTTTTCCTGTAAAGTCTTGTTCTACTGCAACAATTGCAGGTGTTCCAAAATTATCAAGATATGTCTCTCTAACTTTAGAGCCAGGTCCCTTTGGTGCAATCATTATAAGATCAACATTGGCCGGAGCTTCAATCCATTTCCAATAGATTGCTGCTGCATGAGAAAATGACAATGCTTTTCCATCTGAAAGATTTGGTCCGATTTCATCTTTGTATACTTGACCTTGAATCATATCAGGAATCAATATGTGAATAATGTCTGCTTGCTTTGTTGCATCTGCTACTGACATTACTTTGTGACCATCAGCTTCTGCCTTTTTCCAGCTGTTTCCGCCTTCTTTAAGACCAATTATTACATTAAGACCAGAGTCCTTCATGTTATTTGCTTGTGCATCACCTTGGATTCCATAACCAATTACAGCTACTGTTTGACTTTTTATTGGGTCAAGGCTGATATCAGAATCTTTCCATGTTTTTGCCATACATTTGGCAATAAATATTGCAAATATTAACTATCATACCTAAATTTCAATTTCTTTGTTACAAGAACGACATTTTATAATTACTTTTTTGTCAGGTATTCGATGAAATTGCTTAGAACCACAATCAGGACAAATAGGGCATGAACGAATTGGTTTCATTATTAATCATTGAAAATACATTGTAAAATTAAAAAAAGATTATGTTATAAGATTGTGCCACTGCCAAGTATTCTAATTGTTGGAGATTCAGGTTTTAAAATTACTGCAATATCGCCTGGTTTGTAAACAATTGGTTTTTCAAATTTTAATTTAAGAGGAGTAATTGAAACAAACTTTGCTGCTTTGATTTGCAATCCCACACTGACCAAACATCCTTGATTTTCAGCAATATCACTTTTGTAAAAAGGATTTTTTGTAAAGTCAAGCTCAAGATCTGAATTTACAGTTACTACACCATCTGCAGAAATTATATCACCTCTTGAAACTTCATCAGGTTTTACACCCTTTACTGCCAATCCCACTCTAGCAGGACAAATAGATTCAAGGACAGGATCATCATGCATTTGAATAGATTTTATCAAGACATCAATTCCCGCAGGAAATAGTTTTAGATTATCATATTGTTTTATTTTTCCATTACTTACTTTACCCAAAATAACAGTTCCAACACCTTTAACATCAAAACAATGATCAATTAACAATTCAGCAGGATCATCATTTGTAATAGGTTCAAGAGTATTCATATCTTCTTTAATTTTGTCTTGGTCTACACGAGTATAATTTTCAACAACAGTTCCCTTGATCATCATGTTTAGTTTTGATTCATCAACATCAAACGTATGAGACAAAATTCCTTTTTCTTTTTTTAAAGAATCAAGTGCAATAATTTGTTCACCAGTAAATTTGTCTAATTTATCTACATGAAATATTACATATTCTGCTAGATTTATTGCCTGAAATAGTGGCTGAATTTTTTCGGGAAATCCATTCGGAATTACCCAAGTTTTGATAATATCAGATTCTTTTCGATCATAAAGAGTCAGATCTGACTCTGTACCTTTTTTTCCAAATTCAGATGCAATATCTTGCTTGCCTAAAACTACAAAATTGATGGATTTTACCAATACAATTCAAGATAAAACAGGCTCTAAAAACCATACGAGATAGTTATTGTTATGGAAATGAGTTCAAGACTGCCACATAACTTGCAAATCTGTGATTTGTTGGTTTTACTAATTTTTGACGATATTTTGAAATAGGTTTTCCAATTGAGCCGTTTAGTCCCAAAGGACCATTAACAAATTTTTCTTTATTTGCCCAACCTAAAACCTCATCAGATGGAGCATAATGATTAACAATTTTTTTATTTACAATGTTTTGAAGAATTTTTCCATATTTTTTTGATGAAGGAACATCATCAGTAATAGATGCACCAAAAAAATATACACTTTCAACAATTCCAAAATTGTTTTTCTTTTTTGAAAGATATTCTAAAGTACTAAGTATTACCTGAGAACCAAGTGAATGTCCAATTAGTCGAATTTTTATACCTGGACTACTTGATTTAAAATCTTCAATAAATTTTCCAAGATTACGTCCATTTTTCTTTGCAATAGTTTGTCCAGCCATCAATGATCTTTTTGCAAATTTCATTAAATGTGCACCAGTAGTGTTTGAATCATAACTATATCCAATTACAGGATAGACATAACCCAGTTTACGAAGTCTGTTTTTTGCTAAAACTACTTTTGCAACTGCTCCAGCATTATCATTTCTCAAACCATGAATCATGATAGTTAATTCTTTAGAATCAATTAATTTTTTGAAATCTTGTTTTGGGTATAGATAGTATGAATTATTTTTGATGGTTTTTCCATTTAGTAAATTATAGTATCCACGAGTCGAAATTCGAGCAACAGGTTTCATATCTATTCGGAGGGACCTAATTCTTTTTTATATTTTTCAATATCAGATTTTTCAATTCGTGCAAATAATGGAGATGGTTCTCCCAGAATATGTCCAGATGAAATTCCTAATTCAGATTGAGATGACCATGGAATTTCTTGGATATTTCCATCAATTCCAAGTTGATTCCATATTTTTTGTGCAGATTCAGGCACAAATGGGAATATAGCTATGGCCAGACTCCTAACTGCATTTACTGAGAGATAAACACAATTTGTGGTTCCAGGACCATTTTTCCAAGGTTCCTGGTGTTGAAAATATTGATTGAAAAATGAAGAAACTTCCATTATTTTCTTTAGTGCTCGATCCAAATGATTTTGTTCCATCAAAGTAGAAACATCAGTTGCAAGTGATTTGATTTTTTGTTCTGCTTCAAAATCTTGTTCGTCAAAAGGTTCAATTTCAGGAATTTTTCCATCAAATGCTTTTTTTGTAAATCCCAATGCACGATTAACAAAATTTCCAAAATTACCAATCAATTCAGAATTTATTCTAGTTGTAAAATCATCCCAGTCAAAATTCAAATCATCTTGAGAATAAGGATTGATAGAAACAAGATAGAATCTTAAATAATCAGCAGGATAATATTGTAAAAATTGTTTTAATCCAATATACCAATTTCTACTTTTTGAGATTTTTTTTCCTTGTAATGTAAGATGTCCACGTGTTGGAATGTAATCAGGTAATTTGTACTCTTGATCAATTCCCAACCTCATTGCAGGTAAGAAAAGATAATGATGGTACACAATATCTTTACCAATAAAATGATAGATATCAGCAGAATTCCAAAACTCTTTTCCATCTATTCCCTTGTCATTTAGAAATTTTAATGCAGTTGAAATGTATGCTAAGTGATTATCAAACCAACCATAAAACACCTTGCCATCTGCATCATCAAGTGGTACAGGAACACCCCAAGGAATGTCTCGAGTAATATCCCAATCAATCAATCCAGATTTAATCCAATTTTGAACGTATTTTTTGACATCTTTTTGAAGGGTGCTAGTTTCTTCTAACCATTTGGATAAAGAATCACCAAAATTTTTGAGTTTAAAGAAATAATGATTAGTTTTTTCTTTTGTGGGAGTTTGACCGCAAAGAGAACATTTAGGATCAGTGATTTCCTCAGGTACACGTCCACAACTTTCGCATAAATCAGAATATTGATCTTCAGCATTACAATGAGGACATATTCCTTTCACATATCTATCAGGAAGAAATTTTTTATCATTATTACAATAAAATTGAATGATTTCTTTTTCATAAATATGACCAGCACCATTTAATTTTTTAAAAACATCTTGAACAAATGCTATATTTTCTGAAGAGCTGGTTTTATAGAAATAATCAAAATCAATTCCAAATGCAGTAAAATCATCATAATCACGTTTATTCCAATGAGCAACATAATCAGCAGTAGTTTTTCCTTCTTTTTCAGATTGAATTAAGATAGGCGTTCCAAAATCATCAGATGCACAAACATAGTATGCCTCAACTCCATTTTGTTTTAAGAATCTAGTAGTTACATCTGCAGGAAGATATGTGGATGCAACATGGCCCAAATGAATTTCTCCATTGGCGTATGGTAATGCACTTGTAATTATGGCTCTTTTATTCATTAGATAGTTTTCAAGAATATGTTAGAGTTAAGAAGTTTTACCAGTTATTTGCATATTTTACTTGTTCTGGAGTTAATTTATCAATTTTAACATCCATAGCTTTCAATGCATCAAATGCAATTTGAATATCAATTTCTTTAGGAACGTCAATGATTTTGTTTTCCATTTTTTTATGGTTTTTAAGAATATACAATACAGACAAAAGTTGATTTGAAAAAGATTGAGCCATAACTTCTGGCGGATGTCCTTCTGCAGAAACTAAGTTAGCAAGGCGGCCTTGTCCAATCAAGTAAACTTTTCTGCCATTTTTCAAAGTACATTCATCAAGTGTAGGCCTAACTTCTTTAACAGATTTAGATTTTTTTAGTAAAAAGTCAGCGTCGATTTCAACATCAAAGTGTCCAACATTACCCATTATTGCACCATCTTTCATTTTCAAAATGTGTTCTTTTCTAATTACACTAGTCATTCCAGTACATGTAACAAACATGTCACCAATTTTTGCTGCTTGAGACATTGGCATTACTTCAAATCCATCCATGTGAGCTTCAAGTGCTTTAACAGGATCAACCTCAGTTACAATAACTTTTGAGCCCATTCCATTGCATCGTGATGCAACACCACGACCTACCCAACCATATCCAACCACTACAACACGTTTTGATGCCATTAGTAGATTCATTGCACGCAAATAGCCATCAATGGTACTTTGACCAGTACCATATCTATTATCAAACATGTGTTTGGTATATGCTTCATTAACTAAAATAACAGGATATCTCAATTTACCTTGATTTTCCACGGCTCTAATTCGAGTTACACCAGCAGTAGTTTCTTCAGTTGCTCCCAAAACTTCCATGTATTTAAATCGCTTATCAAAGTGTGCTTTGATGTTCATATCTGCACCATCATCAGTAAGAATAGTTGGTTTGTGTTTGAGTACTTGATCAATTGACCAATCATAATCTTTAACAGATTGTCCATGCCAGGCATAGACATTGATTCCTTGTGATGCCAAAAATGCTGCAATATTATCTTGAGTTGTTAAAGGATTACCTCCACAAACTGCAACAGTTGCACCTAATTCTTTAGCACCCATTAACAAAACAGAAGTTTCTTTTGTAACATGTAAACAAAAACCAAGAGTGATTCCTTTGAGAGGTTTAGATTTCTTTAATCGATTAATAGTGTTATCCAAAATTTGCATATGAGATCTTGCCCATTCATAAGATAATTTTCCTTCCTTGATCAATTTTGGACTAGATTTTACTTTGCTCAATGAATCACATCTAAAATTACACTATAAAATCTTATCAAAGTGAATTTCATAACAAAGGAATGCTAAATGATTTTTGAAAAAGATAAAGAAGATTGTTCAAACTCTAAATTTTTATAAAAATCATGAGAATTTTTTCGTTGAATTCCAGATTCCAATCTAATTCTGTGACATTTTTTTTCTTTTGCAAATTGAATACAATGCTTCATAATTTTTTTGCCAATTCCATGATTTTGAAAATTTTCAATTACGATTAATTCTGGAATATACATTTCTAATGAAGAGTTATTCAGTCTGGGAAGAAGCACAATACTCACCATTCCAATTATTTCAACATCATTTAATGTTGCAACGAAGATCATTTTATCGGAATTTGTGACATAATTTTTTACAAGATTTCTAAAGGAATCAAGTTCAAAGTCATCACGAGGCTTAGGACGTCCCAATTGGTACAGCAAATCCAACAGAACAGGAATATCAGAAATTCCAGCAGGACGAATAGTAATATTTTCCATGATTAGTAACAGTCAACATAATTTAAGAACATAATGAAAAATTGAATTTGAATAAAAATCAAGAGCAAATGTAAATTGATATGAAATTTTTGTATTCAAGTATAAAAAACGTGAAATCAACAAAGAAATAAAATCATAATGTACATTAATGACAAAAAATTTTACTCATTATTGACCTGGAAAAAAATTGCAGAAAAAGGAGAAATAGAAAAAGGCAAAGGTAAAGCATTCAAAATTGAAGATAAACAGATTGCAATATTTAATCAAGATGGATATCATGCAATGGATGATTTGTGTGTACATCAAGATGGTTCAATCGCACCAGGCAAACTTGAAGGCGATATTGTTGAATGTCCATTACATTTTTGGCATTATAATATCAAAACAGGAGAATTGACAGATTATCTAAAAGATGTCAAATTAGAAACATATTCTGTAGAAACAAGAGATGACGGAATTTACGTAGACATTTAGAGTCAAAAAATCAAATGATTTAAAATTAGGTATAATTTTTATTCTGACATTTTCTGCAAAACAATAATTGAATCAAGAAATAATTAATGAAATTCAAGAACAAGATTATTCAAAAATTACAAATGTGATTGAAAAATTTTTAGTAGAAAAAATAGAAGAAAATAATTCAAAAGGAGTGATTTTAGGATTAAGTGGAGGTATAGACTCAGCAGTTTTAGCATACATTTGTAAAAGAAATCTTAAAGAAAAAACACTTGCAATAATAATGCCAGATACAGAAATCACTCCAAAGTCTGAAACAGAAGATGCATTAAAAATGATATCACTTACAGGAATTGAATACAAGTTAATTGATATCAATCCAATTGTAAAAGAATATTCAATGTATCTTGAACCAAATGCAAAATCTAAAGGTAATTTACGAGCAAGAATTAGAACAAACATTTTGTATTACTATGCAAATTCTAAAAATTATTTGGTGTTAGGTTCTAGTGATAAAAGTGAACATATGATAGGATATTTTACAAAACATGGAGATGGTGCATCAGACATCACTCCAATAATTTCATTATACAAATTACAAGTAAGAGAAATTGCAAAATATTTAGAAGTGCCAGAAAATATAATTTCAAAAAAGAGCAGTCCACATTTATGGAAAGATCACGAAGCTGAAAACGAATTAGGGATCACCTATGAAGAAATAGATTCGATTCTGTATTGTTTATTTGAAAAAAAATTATCAGTTGAAGAAACTGAAAAAATCATATTAATTGATAAATCAAAAATAGAAAAAATTCAAGAATTAAACACCAAAAGTGAGCACAAACGACTATTGGCACAAAAACCAGAGAGGGATTAAAATGAAAATTCAAGACACATTGTCAAATTTAGAACAAAAATTAGATGTATCAAAAAAGATCAAAATTTATCTTTGTGGAGTAACAGTTTATGATGAATCACACATAGGACATGCTAGAACCATAATTGTGTTTGATGTATTAAGAAAATATCTAGAATCAAAAAAAATAGAGATTGAACTAGTTCAAAATTTCACAGATGTGGATGATAAAATCATTAATCGTGCAAATTCTGAGAATACAACTGCTGAAAAAATTAGTACAAAATACATTGAAAATTACTATAGAGATTTTGATAAATTAAATGTGAAAAGAGCAACAAACTATCCAAAAGCAACAGAACATATCAAAGATATAATAAAATTTATTGAAAAATTAATTGAAAAACAATTTGCGTATTCATCAAAAAATGGAGTGTATTTTGCAGTATCAAAATTTTCAAAATATGGGAAATTATCAAAAAAGAAGATAGATGAGTTAGAATCAGGGTCGAGAATAGAAATAGACGAATCAAAAAAAGACCCATTAGACTTTGCAGTATGGAAGTTCTCAGACATTGAACCCGTATGGAATAGTCCATGGGGGAAAGGTAGACCAGGATGGCATATCGAATGTTCAGCAATGAGTGTAAAGTATCTTGGAGAGAATTTTGACATTCATGGTGGTGGGCGAGATCTAATATTTCCTCATCACGAAAATGAAATTGCACAATCTGAAGCATGCACAAATTCACCATTTGCAAAAGTATGGATGCATGTAGGAATGGTCACAATTAGGGGGGAAAAAATGTCAAAATCATCTGGGAATACAAAATCAATTAAATATGTTTTAGAGAGATGGGGACCAAATGTAATAAGGTTATTTTGTTTATCAGGACACTATTCTAAAGTTATAGACTATTCTGAAGATTTGTTAAAAGAAAATTTAACAAAATGGCGGCAAGTTGAAACATGTTATTATGAATTAATCCATGCAGATAGTGACAACCAAGAAGAAATTTCTCAAATAATTAAAAAAACAGGCACAGGATTTGATAATTCATTAGAAGATGATCTTAATACACATCTTGCATTATCAGCATTTTTCCAATTGGTAAAAGAGACAAACAGATTGGCAGCTGAAGGAAAATTAGGAAAAGAAAATTCAGAAATTGTTAAAAAAGAATTTCAGAGAATGCAAAATATTTTAGGTTTAAATGTTCCAGAAATATCTGAAAATGAAAAACATGAAATAGATAATTTGATTTTAAATAGAGAAAAATTAAGAAAAGAAAAACAATTTGATAGTGCAGATGAAATCAGAGATAAATTAAATGGTATGAATATAGAATTGATTGATCATAAAGAAAAAACAATATGGATGAAAAAAGAAAAAATTAAAGCTGAAAGTTAGTTTTAACTAATTATCATTATGCCTAAAAAATTAGGGAGGTCTAATTAGTCGCATCTAATTTTCGTGTCGTTTAATAGAATAGAAAATAAAAATAAGACATGAATTTGTGGAATAAGTTTTGGAATTGGTATGAAAATAAAATTTTAGGCAGTATAATTTTGATTGCAGTAATTCAATTTATTCAAATTCCACATATGGTGTGGAATGCAGATATCATGTTAGAGGCAGGAATTGTATCAAGAGTGCATCCAATAATTGACTGGTTTTTGTATGGAGTAGATTTGATTGAAATTATTTCAATTGTCAATGTGGGAATGATAATGTATAGTTTGATTAAAAAAAGATATGCTAAAAAAAATATTTCAGTTGAAACTTCTTAATCTTTAGCGCCCCAAATTACTCTTTGTGGGAATGGAATTTCTATTCCGGCATTATCCAATGCTCGTTTAATGGTAGTAAGAAGAAGAGGTTGAACTTTACTCCAATCATCTCGAGGATGCCAAACTAACACCAAAATATTCACACTGGAATCACCCAATTCCTCAACTCTAAACTCAGGTTCAGGAATACAAAGAGCAAATGGCATAGTAGTTAGAATTTCATTAGTAATAACAGAAATTGCATTTTCAATATCATTTTTGTAAGAAATTCCAACCATAGCTTCGGCACGTCGTACGGTTGAAACAGTTAGTGAACGAATGTTAGATGTAAAGAATTTCTCATTAGGAATTCTAATCACAGTTCCATCAAATTTTCGAATTTTACTTGAGAAAGTTCCAATATCTAAAAGAGTGCCAGAGATTCCCATATCAGGAAGTTGAATGGTATCGCCATGTTTTGCGGGTTTCTCAACAATTAAAAAAACACCAGAGATTAGATTAGATACAACAGATTGAGTAGCAAATCCAATTACTACTGCAAATATTCCACCTGCAACCATGATTCCAGATAAATCAATTCCTTGGCTTGAAGTGAACCCTAAAAATGAAATTATTAGTATTCCAAAATAGATTAGTTTACTGAGGTTTTGTGCAGTATCTTTTGGTAATGTGGGGGCATAATATTTTTGAAACAATAATTTTGCAATTTTTGCAAGTATGACACCACCTGCCATTATAATTCCCCCAATCAACAAAGAAAGTACAGTTAATTCACCAACAATTTGCATTTCAGATAAACTTTGAAGAAATTCAATAGTCATTATTCTAACCCCATTGTCATGCTAGTGTTAACAGTATTATCTTCCCAAGTAGGGGATTTAATCCAATCAGAATCGATAGGGATAATTTTTACATCAGCGATATTTACTAGTGCTCGTTTTTTCATAGTTATTTTTATTCCATCAATGATAGTTTTAGAATTTTCATAATATAGAGAATTATCAGTAATGGGGAAAATTACCTTACTAACAATTTGTCCAGAGGACAAAGTATTTTCTATAACAATTTTCATTACACCTTCTACATAAGGAATTGAATCACTGTAATCAGTAGCCAACGAAACTTTAGCATATTTACATAAAGTACCAGTATCAGGAGAACCATACAATCCAAATCTAGAATTCAAATGATTACAAGTAATCCAATCAAGAGGTTCACGATTAGAATCATGTATTAAGAAAATTCCAATTTCAATAGGGCAATGTACAAAAATACTTGCAGCCGAATGTTTACTAAGATAGATTTCTTTATCGAATTTTAAAAAAATATTATCTGTTCTTCTTGCAGGATGATTAAGTGGTCGAATTGGAGATAATTCAATTTTAAGTTTATTTGATTTTACAGGAATAATTTTTTCAGTGATTTTTCCTTCAGAATCTTCTCTAAAATACGAAAAAGTGTTATCACTGATTCTTTGAATTTTAATTTCAGTGTTTGGAAGAAATAAATCAAGATTATCATTTATGTCATATTCACCATAATTTGAAAAATTAATTTCAGAATCATTACGCATTGTTTTCATTTTTTAATTCGAAATCTAGAATTTATGCTCTCTTATTGAATGAGATCAAAATTTAGAAAAAATCATACATAGTTTTTTGCCTCAACATGTTAGATATTTCTCCATGAGAAAGCCATTCAGAGTTACTAATACTCATTTTTTGAGAGGCTATACGTAAAGCAGAATCAAAAGTTTCAGAAATGGTAGGATTTTGTTTCATCGCTTCACGAATTCCTTCACGAACCTGCCAAACACCTACAGGAATTGCATATTCAGGCCTAATTTCCCTTAAAATTATCACACCTGCCTGAATTTTTTGTTTGTTTAGATATTCCAAAACACCTAATTTTGCAGCAAAATATGCACCTGCAATTGCTGGAGGGTGATCAATTCCACGTGCATCTTCTGAATCAGATCCAAAACCCAATACACCATTAGAATACCATGCTTCAATCATTTCATAAATCCAACGATGTGGAAATAAAACAACAGAAAAAATATTTCCCAAATGAGCGTAAGAAAATACTTTGCATGTATCAATCAAAGTATAATCTAAAATTTCATCTGTCAAATATTTTGAAATGATATCATCAGTAGCAGTAATGCTCCATTTAGTTGGAACAAGTTTTCTTTTTTGCCCAAGCATTCCAATACTAAAACATTTTTGTATTTTTGAAATTTCAATTCCAGAATTATATAATTTTAGTACTGCATCTTGAGCTTTCAAATCTTTATCATAAAATATTTTTTCAATTGATTTAACAGAAGAAGTGTAAGAAAATTTTGCAGATTTTATTTCTCCTACAGGTCCAAAAGGAGCACTTTCGCCATCAAGTGAAATTTTTGGAGTGGTTGATTTTTGAAAAATTAAATCAGAATCAATTGATTTTGAAGACATTGTGACCTCTTGAAGATTTTCAATATATCGCCCCTCGGTTTGATCAATGGCAATCTTTTGAGTTCCACGAACAAGATTCAATCTAAAATTAATAATTTCTTCCAAAGATTTGCCTTTCCAATTTTCAGGGCTATCAAGTAAACTTGTGTTACCATGAATTGGTGGAACCATTGGACCCACAAACACTTTTGGGTAATTGTAAGATCCTACAAAGACCGACGGGGGACTAGTACCACTAATAGAATCAGATGAAAAAAGATTGCCATATTTTGATAATGATTCATGCCATTTTGCTAAAATGGAATTTCTAATATCTTGAGAACCAGAATGCAACAAAAGTTGTGTTTAAAATGAGCCTATTAATCCACCTTATTACAGAAATTAACAATTAGTAAACTATGTTATTGTGTTGGTTCAGGTTCTCTTTCATGTCCACAATTAGAACAAGTTTCTTTTTCTTCAAAAAACTCTTCACCACAATTTCTACAAGACTGAGGCTTCATGATGAGGTTATAGAGTAATAGAATTTAAGAACTTAGTATAAGAAGGAAATATCATAGAGATTAGTTTGGATTTTACTTAGTTTTATAATAAAAACAGTTCAAATAAAATTAAAAATCATCACTTCAGAAAGATAACCACATTCTATGAGTGTTGTGAGGGATTCAATTTGATTTTTTCTAATGTTTGATGTAATTCTTTAAGAGCCCATTCAATATCTGAAAAATCTTCATCAGATAATTTAGATTTCCATTTGTCTAAAACACTATTTGTTATTTCGGAACAGTTGTAAATCAAATTCCAGAATGGGTGATGTTCAGCAGTAGTATATGCCAATTCAGTAACATCATTTAATCCGTTTTGAGCTTTTGCCAAAGATGTAATCTGTTCTCCAAAAATTTTAATGATATTGTTTTCAAGATCTTTTTCAATTCTTAAAGGAGTGTTTAGCAATTCATGTTTTTTTGTTAAATCAAGTAAATCGTGATAAAAGTTTTCAAAGTTTGTCATATCAATTCAATCTTTGATGTTCTGCCAACATACATCTGTTAAAAACAACATCGATGCCCTCATTTCTTGCCAGTTCTTCAGCTTCTAAATTATGAATACCTTCTTGTAACCAAATAACTTTAGGTTTTTTCTTTATTGCATCCTTAACAAAGGCCAATACATCATCTGACGGTCTAAAAATTTCAATTATATCAACAGGTTCATTTATTTCTGAAATAGTAGAATAGCATTTTTTTGCCAAGATTTCATCAGTAGTAGGATTCACAGGAATAATATTAAAACCATGCTCAGAGAGATATTTAGGCACATAATGAGCAGCTTTTGATGGATTTTTGGACATTCCAATAACTGCAACTGTAGATAGTAAAAGAATGTCATGAATTTGTTTATCAGTATGATTGTCTTGCTCCATAAAAGATTCACAAATTTGTAGAATATAATTTTTGAAAAAATGTCATCAAACAAAGGATATTTTAGCAGTAAAATAATTTGAGAGTCATGATTGAAGAGTCCAAAGAACTCATAGTTTTAGGTGCAATCAAACACGGAATTAAAAAATTTGATAAAATTCAGAAAATCACTCAGATTAAACCTGAAGAATTAAATTCAATTTTAGAATATTTAGAAAAAAAAGAATTCATTCAAGTAGAAGAAAAAAAGGGATTGTTTGGAAAAAAAGTTGAAATTACATCTACTGAAAAAGGTTCAAGAGAAGTTGATGAACAAGTTCAAAAATTACAAACAAAGTGGGGGCAGATGGCAGCAATTTACAAGACAGGAGATAAAGAGAAATTAAAAGAAGAGATGGAGCAAAATAAATCATTTTTCCCTATGATGATGTTTTTTGGAGTAATGGATATGATGATGTTTTCTATGATGTTTGGTATGATGGGTATGGCAATGTCAGACTATGTTCCAACAGAAAGCATGCCTGAAGGAGGAGATCCAGGAATGGATGATGGAGGTATGGATAATGGAATGGATGATGGAGGATTTGATTTTGATATTGGGTTCTAGTGTGTATTTTATACTTGGAATTTAATTATAAAATAATTGAAGTATAATTCATTTGATAGTCCAGGATTAGTCAAAGTGCTTACATTTTTGCAAACTCACAATACAGAATATCTATCAGGTCAAGATTTGAGTGATGTTTTAAGAATTAGCAGGGTTGCAATATGGAAACATATTAAAAAAATTCAAGAGTTAGGATATACAGTAGAATCAAAACAAAAACTAGGATACAAATTGATTTCAAATTCAGAATTATTGTTACCTTGGGAAATTACATCAGGTCTTAAAACAGAGGTTATTGGACAGCAAGCATACTATTTTGATTCAATAGAATCTACACAAATTCAGGCATTAAAAATGATCAATGATGAAAATAAGAATGGTGCAATTATTGTGGCAGCAGAACAAACAGGAGGTAAAGGAAGAATAGGTAGAAAATGGATTTCCCCCAAAGGAGGATTATGGTTTTCAATCATACTTTATCCAAAATTTGACATTTCCATTACAACATTATTTCCAATTGCATCAGCACTAGCATTATCAATTGCAATAGAGAAAACATTTGAAATTAGACCAGAGCTAAAATGGCCAAATGATCTGACAATAAAAGGTAAAAAAATTGCAGGGATGTTAGTAGATGTTTCATTAGAATCAAATAAAATTGAAAGTCTGGTATTAGGGACGGGGGTAAATTTTGATGTTAATGTAAAAGAAATTGAAAAAACACTCAAAAAAATACCAAATTTTTATGGAGTTGCGTCACTAAGTGAACAAAAAAAGAAAATTAAACCGATTAAGTTAATTCAATCATTTTTAATTGAATTAGAAAAAATATACAAATCATTAGAAAATAGACAGACAGGTAAAATCATTTCAGAATGGACAAAAAGATCATCAACAATAGGTAAAATAGTAGAATTAAACATAATTAATGGAAAAATAAAAGGTAAAGCAATTAGAATAGATAACGATGGGGCATTAGTAGTGTCGGAAAATAAGAAAAATCATAGAGTGATTGCAGGAGATATCATACATCTCTCAAAATAAATTATTTTTTTGACTTTGGTTTTGACTTTGGTTTTGACTTTGGTTTTGACTTTGGTTTTGACTTTGGTTTTGACTTTGGTTCAGGGATCAGAGAAAATTGTGCATGTAAGATATCTTTAAGATCATTTTGTATATCAAATACAGTAGTAAGTAATTCTTCTAAAGCCTCAGAATGTTTCTCAAAAGCTAAAATTAATTCAGATTGTTTCTCATTTATTTTTGAGAGGTATTCATTTGAGCGCAATAAATTTGCTGTGTCTATTAATTCAGAAATATCAGATATAGGTACATCAATCTGGTTTAATTCAAATTGTACAAATTGTATTTTTTTACGTAAATCATAGATAGTTTTATCCACTCCAATTTCTGTCAATATAAAAATACGTAATGATTAACAAATTAAAGATTTTCTAAATTTAAAATAAATGTAAAAAATTTCATATATTCATACATAGTATAAGATAAAAACAGATGGCATAAAATTATAACATATTGAAAGAAGTCAAGGTTTTTTCTTTTTTTTTATTCATAATTTTATTTAGTTCATTATTAGTCACAGGGACAGTACATGCACAAACTAGTGAAGCAGAAATTAAATTCAATCAGGCCAAAGAACATATTTCAAAAAGTGAATACAAGCAAGCAATCATAATTTATGATGAAATTTTAAAAGAATCACCAAATAATATTTCAACTTTAAAAATGAAAGGAATAGCTCAAATTAATCAAGGAGATTACACAAAAGCGTTAGAACAATTTTTTAAAATTTTACAAAATAAACCTAAGGATGTCATAGCACTAGTTGGAATAGGTGTAGGATTCGGGTATTTAGGAGAATATCAAGAATCTCAAAAATATTTTGAAAAAGCAAGTGAAGAAAAACCCAACAGTAAAGTAATTAAAAATTACAAAGAATATGCAGATAAAGTCATCACAAAATATCCATACACACCAACTGAAAAGCCACAAGGGTTGGAGAAGGAAATAATTTCATCTATTCCTAATTGGGTAAAACAGATTGCAGGATGGTGGTCTGAAGAACAGATAGAAGATTCAGAATTTATTTCAGCACTATTATTTCTCATAGACAATAAAATTATCAATATTCCACCTGTGGAAATTCAGAATATTGTTGATGAAAAAATTCCAAAATGGATCAAAAACAATGCTGGATGGTGGGCAGAAGGAATCATTGATGATGATTCATTTGTTCAAGGAATTCAATATATGATAGAAAACGGTGCTATTTCCATAAACATTGAAGATGCATCAAAAAAATCACAAAAAGAGATAGATCATGAATTTTATTTGTTCAAAAAATATGTCAGAGATATTTCAAATAATATTTCAAAAGAAAAGAGATACATTGAATTTCCAAATCCAAGTCAAGATGTAATTAAGAAATTTCTCAGAGATTATGCAAAATGGAATTTTGAAGAAGAAGTAAAAAAAGCATCAAAAAACTTTCCAGATCCCACATATGAAATCATAGATGACACATACATAATTCATTACAAAGTATTCATTAATGATCAACCAACAGGGTTACCGTTAGATCATGTTAGTACATTAAAAAATTCATTTTCATTTTGGGAACAACAAAATCTTAGTACAAATGATCAAAAAGCAAAAATGAAATTTGAGATAACAAATCTAAAGCATGAAGCAAATGTGTGGGTCACATGGGTGGTCAGAGACATTGGGGAAGGAGTGTTAGGGCATGCACATCTAGGTAAAGGAGTTGTAGAAGTTACATTAGGAGATTACAATTGTGATGGAAGTTTTCAACTATATGATGTTGATAGTGTAGAAACTATCATGACACATGAGTTAGGACATTCCATAGGTTTGAAACATGTTGAAGAAAAAACAAACATAATGTATCCATCATACAAACCATCATACGCATATTGTATGCTAAGTTAAATTAGAAATATTCTCATTCTATAAAATTAGAATTTAAAATTAGCTTAACCTACACACAATTAACCGTAAAAAAGATAGCAGAATCAATATTAGCAAAATGTGATTATACATAATGAATGCTCAAAAGTACTACTAGTCCCAAGTGTCCATCATGTTTGAATCAAAAAATAGTAACAGATCAAAACACAGGAGAGTTATTTTGTAGCAAATGTGGATTAGTCATTACTGATAAAATTACAGATACAGGAGCAGAATGGCGTTCATTTTCAAGCGATGAAGGGAACAAGGCAAGAACAGGAGCTGGTACATCAATTAGAATGCACGACATGGGGCTATCAACAGTAATTGGTACAGCAAACAAAGATTCCACAGGAAAGCCATTATCTGCAAGTGTAAAAAGCTCAATTGAAAGATTAAGGACATGGGACAGTAGAAGTCAAGCAAATTCTTCAGCAGATAGAAATCTAAGACAAGCATTAAATGAAATGGACAAGTTAAAAGACAAACTTGCACTAACTGATGCAGTTATAGAAAAAGCAGCTTATATCTATAGAAAAGCAATGGAGAGAAAATTAGTACGAGGTCGTTCTATTCAAGGATTAGTTGCAGCATGTCTTTATGCATCATGTAGAAATACTGAAACACCTAGGACATTAGATGATATTTCTCAAGGAATCAATATTCGAAGAAAAGATGTTGCAAGATGTTACAGATTACTTTTCAGAGAACTTGAATTAAAAATGCCAGTAGTTGATCCAATCAAAGGAGTTTCTAGAATTGCAAGTACTGCAGGATTAAGTGAAAAGTGTAAACGTAATTCAATTGAAATGCTCAAAAAAGCCAAAAAATTAGGAGGTGTTGCAGGGAAAGATCCAATGGGAATTGCAGCTGCAGCTTTGTATTTGTCTTGTATCAGTATAGGAGAATCTAAATCTCAAAAAGAAATATCTCAAGCATCAGGAGTAACAGAAGTTACAATTAGAAATAGATGTGCAGGATTGAGAAAAATTTTAGAAATATAGTAGTTATTTTTTTGAATTTAGAAATTCCAATTTATCCCAAGGAAAAATTACGTATGCATCATTTTTTGTTTTTTTAGCATAAAGTAAATTTTCAGGATATTTTTTTCCACGTCGTGCAAACAATGTAACAAATACAAATTTTGAAGAATCATTAACTTTTGGTAAAATTTTGTTAAAAGTATCACCAGAATCAAAAATGTCATCTACAAACAAGGAATCTGATGAAATCTTTTTTCTATCAACGAAAATTTTTTTAATTCCCAAATGATCAGCTAGTAAACGTGAAGGGATCAATCCACCTCTACTAAGAGTAGTAATACTAGTAAAGGTTCGGGGTAGTTTTGAGATTTTTTTTGAAAGAATTAGAATTAATGATTCAATTTCATCCCAATCAATTTCTTGTTCCAAAGACATGATTGCAATCAAAGAGTTTAGAATTAAGTTGTTACGATTAGAATGTTTTTGCAGGGTTTTTTTTAAGATGTTCAACTAGTTTTAGAATTTTAAATGCTAGTTTACTAAAATCAACTTCTTTTTCAGAAGATACCAACAATACATCATCATTAGATAATGGAAAACTCATCACAATGACTTTATCACGATATGAAATGGAAAAGTGTACTTTACCAAATTCATTGTCAAATTCATGCCTCATTTTTACACGTAAAGCAAGCTCCATGAACATCATTTCATCTTGCTTTTCATCTTCTAGTGAAAATAATCCTTGTTTCATGCCACCAGCCAATAGATGACCTCTACTATTGATAAATCGAGCAGAACGCATTTTGACGTTTAGTTTAATTATTTTCTTACAGATATTTTCAAGTTCTTCAATATCATCCATTAGTCTAATTAAACAAGCGAACTATTTATTGCGATCTGAATTTACTGAAGTCTGTGACATCAGAATCTCCTAAAGAAATTTCAGATTACTACAAACACTTGTCGTTATTTTGGACGGACATCATGCATTTAATGGTCAGTAAGCCACAGGCATTAACATCAATTGGTCCAATGAGGGCATTTACATCAAATTCAAAAAAAATTTCGACAGAATTAATTGAGATCAACGAATTATTAGGAGAGTTTAGTCAGTACTACACAGAATACTATAAACAACTTGCAGACACATGGAGTGTTGCTCAGAATAAGGTTAATAAAAAATCTCAAAAAGTCCCTCAAGATGCAGAGCAAATAGATTCATTGAAGAGAGTGTGGTTAGATATTTTTGATAATGATTTTACAGAATTATTTGATTCAGGAAAATTTGGAGAAAATTATGGGAAACTTGTATCAAAAGAATTAGAATTAACAAAGCACTGGAACAACATTACAAATGTAATTTTACAATCAGCAAATTTACCAAGTAAAGAAGAGATAGATGAGGTGTACAAGGAAATTCATTCTCTTAAAAAAAGAGTTGCAAAATTAGAGGTAGAATTAAAGAAAAAAGAGAGAGTGAAAAATGCAAAGTGAGACAAATATAGATCCAAAAATAATTGAACAAGTTTTAAAATTTAGTAAAAATGTAATTGAAGCTCCAAAATTAGTTTCAGCACCTGATGAAATTAGTTTAGAAGTTACACCATACGATGTAGTTCAAGAAGTTGACAAAACAAGATTATTACACTATACTCCATTAACAGATAAACAACACAAAACACCATTACTCATTTCATATGCATTGATTAATCGTTTCCATATTTTAGATATTCATCCTGAAAAAAGTTGGGTTAGAAACCTACTCGAACAAGGATTTGATGTATACATGTTAGATTGGGGAACACCAACTAGTATGGACAAATATTTGGATTTTGATGATTATGTAAATGGTTATCTAGATAGTTATGTAGAGCACATAAAAAATGAGTCATCTGCTGAAAAAATTTCTCTACAAGGATATTGTACGGGTGCAACAATTGCAACTGCATATACGACTTTACATCCTGAAAGTGTAAAAAACTACATTGCAACTGCACCAGTAATTGATGGATGGAGGGATACAACAGTGATTAGCAATCTTGCAAAGCACATGGATGTAGATAAAATGGTAGATACAATAGGAAATATGCCTCCAGAATTCATGTATTATTGTTTTTCAGTGCTTAAACCATTTGAACAAGGGATTGAAAAATATGTGAATTTTTTTAAAAATATTGAAAATAAAAAATTTGTAGATAATTTCCTCAGAGTTGAAAAATGGTTAGGGGACACTCCTCCAATTCCAGGAGAATTATTCAAACAATGGATTAAAGATATCTATCAAGAAAATTTGTTAATTCAAAATAAGATGTATGTAGGAGGTCAAAAAATAGATTTAAAAAAAATAAACATGCCAGTGTTTACACAGGTGGCAGTAGGAGATCATTTAGTTTCGCCTGAATGTAGTATGCCACTTCATTACGCAATAGGCAGTGAAGATAAAACACTTCGAATGTATCCAACAGGACATGTGGGAATGATTGCAAGTTCATTATCACAAAAAAAAGTATTGCCTGAGCTAGGTAAATGGTTACTAGAAAGATCATAAAATAAAAAAATAAAAATAAAAAAATAATTTTTTATTAGTTGGTTTTTGTACTGAATACAGAAATCCAGGATTTTAGAATATTTCTATTTAATTCAGCAAAGGATTTTGCATTGTCATTAAAAGTTTTGATATTTTGTTGTGTTGCATCAATAGTTGCGAGAGTTACTTGATTTTGAATTGATGTTTCCTTTACGAATTCTTCAGTAGTGTCTTGAATTACTTGAACTGCAGCATCAGGGATTTTTGTTTCAACACCAGTTTTTCTTGTAAATTCTTTTTGTAGTGATATTGTAGAATCTACAATGTTTTCATATGCTTGCAAATATTCTTGTTGTACATTTGTAATTGCTTGATGATATTGTGGTATTGAAGTTCTAATCCCATTGAAGAGTTTATTTACATTTTGTCGATATACTGAAAATAGATCTTTTGGATTTGAATTAGTTTGTTCGTTCTTACTCAATTTTTCACCCCCCTATCTTTTGATTTTTTTGCTATCGGAAAAATGATGACTTGTACCAAATCACCTTCACTTAATTGGAGGGCATTTCGTTCTGCTTCAGGAATTGAAATTCTACCATTGCTTCCTACAGTTGTCTTGTATGCACCCCAATTCATAAAAGATGGAAGCATTTGTCCAAGACTAAACATTGTATTCATACCCTGATTCTGCATTGATGACATATTTTGCATTAAATCAGACTGAACCTGTTTAGTATTATCAGAAACTTCCTTTAGAGTGTCCAAAGGGTTGAATGTTTGAGTGGATTGATCAGTCATTAATGAACCAAAACTTTTCATAAATTCAGATTGAGCACGACCGCTTTTCTGAATCCAATCTTTGAACATTTCGGCAGGATTGTATAGGTTATCATTACCATTCATTGGTAAATATCGGAATTATTTTATATTTAAATGAATCTAATCAGAATTTAAGAATTCTAAAATTATAGAAACAAAAGAATCGGGATCTTGTACATATGGAGTATGACCAATTCCATCCATTCTAAAAAATTTACAACTCTTAATTGATGCAGTAAAATCATCAGCAAATTTTACAGGAATAACAGGATCATCTGAACCCCAAACAACCATAGTTGGTACATTGATTTTTTGAAGTTTTGTTGTAATTATTGGGGCATTTTTTAATCCAAGGATAGTAGACATAAAGGCAAGTTTTGCATTTGGCAACTTCATTCTAGAAATAAAATTGTCGATGATTTTTGTTTCAACAAGTTTGCCTGAATCTTCCATCACCTCAAATGCATTTTTTGTATTTTGTTCATTAGGGTATAATGCAGCCATGATATATGCATCAAGTGCAGGAGTTGACTGTTTCATTATACCTGAAGGTGAAACAAGTATGAGTTTTTCAACATTTTGAGAATTTTCTGCAGCATATTCTGCAGATATTTGTCCACCCAAAGAAGAACCAATAATTATAGGATTTTTAATATCAAGAACATCTAAAAATGACTGTAAAAATTCTGTGAAAAATTCAATGGTGTAATCAGTTAGAGGTTTATCACTATGACCAAATCCAATAATATCAGGAACAATTACACGATAATGTTTTTCAAATAATGGGATTACTTTTTCCCATCTTTCAGCAGAAGCACCCAGTCCATGAACTAGTATCAATGTTTTTTTAGAGTTTCCTGATTCAAGATAACGAATTTTATTTCCATCTACTTGAATAAATTTTTCATTCATTCTTTAAGGTACAATTGGTTTAACTAGTTAAATTTTAGTAATTTTTCCGATCAAATGAAATTTCAATTTTATGAATGAATTTCATAGTGAAGATAATTATCTTTTTTAATATGAATAATAGTGAAAAAACGTGATAAAAAAGAAAATTTCAAGAATAATAGTTCCATTAGATGGTTCAAAAAACTCCACAAGAGGGCTAGAAATGGCAATTACCATAGCCAAACAATCAGATGCGGTAATTACAGGTATCTATTCAATTTATGCACCACCACATTCTGAATTCAAAGGAGTTGGATCAGTAGAAAAAGCATTCAACAAACAATTGAAGAAAATCATGGAAGAAGCCAAAGTATTGACTACAAAAAATGATGTCAGATTCAAAGAGAGGTTGATGAGAGGAGACACAGGATACAACATTGTCAAACTTGCGCACAGTAAAGGAAAATTTGACATGATAGTTATGGGGTCACGTGGAAGAAGTTCTGCTAAAGAAATGTTCTTTGGAAGTGTGTCAAACTATGTAGTACATGCATCAAAAATTCCAGTTTTGATTGTAAAATAATTCTAAGATAATCCGTGTTTTTTAAAATATTGTTGATGATATTCTTCTGCTGCATAAAATGTTTGAGCAGGAATAATTTGTGTCACTATAGGGTTATCAAAAATATTTGAAGATATTAATGATTCTTTTGATTTTTCAGCAGTTTCTTTTTGATGATCATCATGATAAAATATTGCAGAACGATATTGAATTCCAACATCAGGACCTTGACGATTAAGTGTTGTAGGATTATGATTTTTCCAAAATACATCAAGTAATTCTTCAAAAGAAATTTCATCAGGATCATATTCTACTTGAACAGCCTCTGCATGTCCTGTTTTATCAGTACACACTTCTTCATATGTAGGATTTGGAAGTGCACCGCCGATGTAGCCTACTTTAGTGGAGGATATTCCTTTTGTTTTACTAAAAATATCCTCAACATGCCAAAAACATCCTGCGCCAAATGTTGCTTTCAATTTAATGTGATTTCAAAGATACTAGATTAAAACCATGTGTAAAAATTAATTTTAGATTATTTGACATTAGTAAATATTTCAACAACTTTTTTTGCTAAACTTTCAATGTTTGCAGTGGGTTCAGCTGAAATTAGTAAAAGGATTTGAGTAATAGGAAATGGAAAACTCACTAATACTGCCTTGTCTCTTCGTGCAGCAAGGTAATTTATGGGACCTAGACTCTCATCATATTCTTTACGAATAGATGCTTTTGATACAAATTCTAAAAACGATTGTAATCTAGTCTCATCTCCCTCATAAGGTGTAAGACCTTCTTTAAAACCACCTGCAATTAATTTTCCATCTTTATCTACAATTCCTGCAAAACGAATTTCAGATTCATTCAGAAGTTGAGTGCATTTTTCGGTGTATAGACTGTTTTGATCAGACAACACTAGTAATTCAACATATGAAAAATAAAAACCTAGCCTAGAGATATAAAATCACTTTAAATGGCATTTTAACAACACATAATCGATAATTTTTTGTTCTGATGCTTTTTTCATTTTCTTAATTGATTTGAATAAAATGGATTCAACATATGAAGGATATTGGTTCAGTATAGATTTCCGTAATTGTGTCCTATTATGAATATAGAAATCAGCTAATGGATCATATACAGATGAGCCAATGAATTTTTCCTCAGTAATTGTAAATCCTGCCACATCTACAAAGTTACGAATTTGATCAATAGAATAATGCTCAGAAGACCACGTGAATTTTAAAATTCCTAATCTAGAAACAGATGATGAATTCATTGTAATAGGAATAGCTAAAACTAAAAATCCAGAGTCATTTAAAACCCGTTTTGATTCTAAGAGAAATTCTGAAACAGGTTTGAAGTGTTGTGCAGATTCTAATGCCAAGACCCTATCAATAGAATTATCTGCAAATGGTAATCTAATAGATGAAGAATTAATAGATTCAATGTTTGGTTGTTTTCCTAAATGTAGTTGTGAATAGTTTATGTTTACACAATTTACAGATAGATGATCAAATTTTTCCATCCAATAAATTGCAGGACCAGATAGTCCACTACCTACATCAATAATTTGTTGTGCAGATGAAAGTTTAGCCATATCTGCAAAGTAAGAGCAGAGATTTTTTTGGGC